>Ga0315289_10009471_pt1 | contig 14014 bp, 15 predicted proteins | sample YL17G11_40_MG_FD_203452 | JGI IMG/M metagenome (GOLD analysis project Ga0315289, IMG submission 203452) | Sediment microbial communities from Yellowstone Lake, YNP, Wyoming, USA - YL17G11_40 | ecosystem: Environmental > Aquatic > Freshwater > Lake > Sediment | place: USA: Wyoming | collected...
ACCACTGGCCTTGGCTTAGGTATGATTAAAGGCATAGGCATGATGAGATTCGGGTTGTTCTCCTTATAGATTCCCATCAGATACTCAAAGGCGGTTCTAGCTTGGAGCGGCACAACGGCATTGCCTAGTCGTTTGATTCTATCCACTCGCTGCTCTCTATCTTCAGTAACTCTTGGTATTCCTTCTGGCTCGTCCTTCCAGTAGTTTGGATCAAGATATGCTTTTCGGCTTTCGACCACATCAAGGGAAACCCCATCAGCCAATCTACCCATACTGGATTCAGTTGGCCGCTCGTCTCCGCATTTTTCACTCTGGCACACAGGTAATCCCGATTGTCCATATGGATCTGGCTGCGGCTGCCCAGAGGTCCGCAGTCCTTGTACTCCGATGCTCTCGGTGTCGGCCAGATCTCCTTCCCACGCTCTCTCAGACCTTCGGCAATCTTCACTTCTTCGGCTAGGATCTTCCCCCCATTGCCGTTCGGTCGGCTGCCAGGGTTGGCTGCTCTCGGTGTCGGCCAGAACTGGGGTATTGATACCTGTTGGTTCAGATTCCCTGGCCTTGTCTTCGTGTTGTTCTTCGGGTTGTCCGATCTCTGCATTCTCGCCAGATACGTCTCGTAGCTCTCGGCCACTCCCGATGCCTTCGGGGTTAGCCAAAGCGTCTCTTCTTGCTGCGAGAAGGAACCACCGTTCACGTCTATGCGGTGCTCCAACGTCAGCAGCGGATAACATACACCATCTAAGATCATACCCGACTTCGGTAAGTTCAAGAATAACACGATCAAGTCCTCGTGTTCGTATGGCACTGACGTTTTCAAGGAATAGGAATGTGGGCTTAATCTCTCCGGCCAGACGCACGATTTCGAAGAAAAGTCCTGAACGCTCGCCATCCAAGCCGACACCTTTTCCGGCACAGGAAATGTCCTGGCATGGAAATCCCCCGAAGATGATGTCGATGGGCATATCAACAAACTCTGCCGTAATCTCTCGGACATCGGTACAGATGGGAGCGACATCAATTGCTCCTTCAGCCATGCGTGACAGCAGGACAGCTTGGGCATGGGCATCTGCTTCGCAGTAAAGCAGTGTGCGGCAGTAGTCACCGATTCCCAGTTCAAACCCTCCGATACCGCTAAAAAGACTAATGGCATTTAGTTTATCTCCATGTTCCATTCGTTATACTCCATAAATATCTTTTAAATACCACTCCAATTAGCGGAATTTATTTAACTCCAGTATGGTTGGATCAGCCTTCGACCACTGGGCTGGAAAGCCCATCAGCCACTCTACCCACACTGGATTGAGCTGCCCTATAATAGCCTTCTCAACGACTTCTTCTGCGATTGGCGACCACTTACCCACATCACCTTCTGGATAGCATCTGACGACTTCCGCTAGACCTAAGCTGTTTCGTTTCGCTTGTTGGATTATATCTCGATTGGCCGCTGTGTCGTTTCGAGTTGGGGTAGGCCATTTTTGCCAGACATCGGTTATGCTTTTTTCTTTCTCGTGTACAATCTCAGGAAGTCCCTGCTGGCGGCTATTTGGACCTCGTCTCCGGTAGTCTTCCTTCGTGGGGGTTGGGTAGCTTTTTAACCGAGCCGTATCTGCCCTGCTATCCATAATGTAGTCATCCCATGAATCACTGAACGTGCAGTAGTTACCATCTTCATCTTCATCGGCATCATCTACATTGAGCGAAGTCTGGAGTGGATAGAGTAGACCTTCTGTGACCATTCCAGCTTTAGGTAGATGGTTAATGATATCCGACCAATCCTTTTGGAGTGGATACGACTGAGTTGTACGAAAAAACTCTTCGCTTACTATCCATTGCAAGCGAGTTTCTCGTACAGATGTGGTCACACTAGCTTTATGCCAGTATGACAACTTTCGTATATCTTCTTGTTTAACCGTTTTGTTCTCTACGACTAATAGCGGCATTCGTTCTCCATATCTTCTAATTCGTTCCGTATTCTTATTAACAAGTCGTTTTTGAAAAGTTGGATTTTTGGTCAATTCTAAATCTTATGACCAAAAATTCGGTTTCTGGAAAACGACTTGTTAATGAATAGATGCTCGCAAATTTCTGAAGGAGACATGATGAGAAGGATAGTGATCCATACGGCAGATTGGCATTTAGGAAGAAACAGAAAGTATACTGACTACTTGGAACAGCAAAGGCTTCTTCTTGGTGCCATCTTGTCGCTAACGCTCGACATTCTAGCCCAGACCAAAGATGAAGAAGTTGAAGTATGGTTCATTCAGGCAGGGGATATCTTCGACCGCAATGAAGATACAAGTAGAGATGAATTCATATTACCAATAATAAATATTCTATACCCTTTAATAGAATTAAAGAAGCAGCATAGTAATTTTGATTTCTTCTTTATCGATGGGAACCACGATAGGCAGCCGCACGATCCCACCGATCCTACTGCACTAGCTTCTGTGGCTAGTCCACTTCTCAAGATGGCTGAAGGTCATATGGCTGTTTTGAAGCCAAGGTGGATTGAAGACAAGAAACTTCTTCTGGTGCCTTTTGGTCAATACACTCTCTCGCAGTTTCATGATCTACTCAAACTTTACCCAGCAGAATTTATGGTGATGCACGAATGCTGTGCAGGGATCACAACCGATATGGGATGGAAGCCGCCTAGAGATCAGGATCATTATGTGGACGCAAGACAACTTATTGCCGGTGCTCCATCTCTTGTTGCTGTGTTTCTAGGGGATATCCACAGGAGCCAAAAGCTGGACGACAAAGGGATCTGTTGGTACTCAGGCTCGCCAATCACATTGGACTTTGGCGAGAAGATGCCGAAAGGTGCCCTTATCCACAGATTTGTCAACAATGGGGATAAGTGGGTTAGAGAAGGCCAGCCCGAATTGAGATCGCTTATCGATTATGAGCCAAGGCTCAAGCACCATAAACAGCTAGGTGTCCTTGATAAGCCTGACGAGATCCCCTTTGAAGCCCTTGCGAAGCATAAGGATCAGTACCTTCAGTTCACTGTCTCTGCCGAAGTCTACGCTCAAGTGGCAAGGCAGCTACCCCAAGTTTTTGAATCTCCCCATGTGGCGTGGGATCATGTTGTTGAGCGAGTGGAAGCCCAAAAGCCAAAAGATCTCGATGAAACCGATGACCAGACGCAGCTCTCTTACTATCAGCCCTTGATAGAGCAATGGATCTTGGAGAATGGAAAGGAGCTAACGAAAGCCGAGAGGGAAGAAGGACTAGCTAGAATCCTTAAGGATTTTGAGAAGCGAATCTAAAAAACCGCCAAATCGAAAATCGACTTGTAAATATATCCATGGGAACGAAAACATAGGAGCGATGGAATGGATTGTATTTTGGCAGATAGACTATATGTACCTGAAGAGTACGTCACTCCAGAGCATTTGAATGAGTTTGTGTATCTGATCGAAGAAAATGAAAACTACGAGTTTGGTCCGTTCCAAACCGCCACAGGCTCTATTCGCACGTTTAGCAAAGCCAATATAAATGGACAGCTCTACTATGCCTTCTCAAGGGGAAACTTGGAGAAGCTGGGACGGCTCTTTGGCGATCTCCCATGGACTAATAAGACCTGTGCCAAACCCATGACAGCAGACCTACAGTTCAAAGGCTCGCTACATACATGGGAGACAAAGCAAATCGGCCAGCAGGAAGCGGTGATGACTTGGTTACGCCAGAAAGGTGGGATCATCAAAGCACCACCGAGGTTTGGCAAGACCATCTCGTCCATTTTTATTCTGACCAAGCTGAAGCTAAAGACCTTGATCATCGCACACCAGATCGATCTTTTGGAACAATTCTATAAATCGTTTGTGGATTTTACCAACATTGATGACGTTCAGGACATAGCTCCGAAGCAAAGGAAAAGAAATGCTAAGGGAAGGATCGTTGGTTTCTTTAACGACTATGATAACCCCGAAGAGTTGGATGTGTGTCTTTTATGTTGGCAGACGTTTGCCAGCAAGTATGGACCGGAGCGGATTGCTCAGTATGGCAACACATGGGGAACGATCATAGTAGATGAGTGTCATAAAGTTGGCGGTGTTTGCTATGCCAGAACAGTGAACAGACTTCCAGCCCGTTATCGGTTGGGTTTGACTGGCACCGTGGAGAGAGTGGATGGTCGGGAGTTTCTTCTTCGAGACATCGTAGGACCGGTGGTTGCTGAAGGACGAGTGGCTACTATTCCCTGCCGAGTGGTTATTACACATACGAACATACCGATCAAATACACATTCGGTGAGCCGCTTCCTTACTTATACAAAAGGATCTATGCAAACAAAGATCGCATGGAGATTCTTCTCGATGATCTTCAGAAGGATGTCGATGCTGGTCGTTACATCTGTTTTGCGTTTCACCGCTGCTCAGTGAAACAGTTAAGAGAGTGGACAGATAAACTTAAGATGCTCGGTATTAAAGCCGAAGCCTTCTACGGCTCATGCCCAGACAGAGAAGGTGCTCTTCTACGAGCGAGATCAGGCGAGACTAGGGTTCTGGTCTGCAATAGCCAGATGTTGACAGGCATCGATGTTCCAAGATGGGATACCTATTACTCTGCGTTTCCAACATCAAATATTGTGTTCAATGAAGATGGCAAACTCAGCGGTAATTTCTATCAAGAGTTTTCAAGAATAAGAACCCCTTTCAGTGAAAATGGAAAGGATAAGATCGAAGGTTTAATTCGTGATTATGTCGATACGAACGCTATGTGCTACGGTTCATATAAGAAACGATACCGTGCCTATACCAATCAACAATTTAAGTTAGAAGTCGTGAAGCTGGAGCGACCAGTTGAACCGCCTTCTTTAGGTTAAAAATTTTAAAGGAGTTAAAAATGAGCGATGTTACTGAGAACAATGTTGAGAACACTGAACCCCTTCTATGTGCGTTTATTGTAGAAGGCTCCCCTCTCATGTATTACGGTGAGTTATACTATGATGAAGATGATGCAGAGAAGAATAAATTAGTATTTAAAAAGGCTTTAGTAAAAGTTGAGAACCTAGATGATAAAACAACACCATCAGGAAGATCTGCCAAATGGATTCGAGTGCCAACAGCAGGACGTGACAGTTTGGTACAATTAGATACACGAGTTTTGCGTGGCATCCTTGTTAAAAACATTGACCAGAAAGAAGCTCTAGCTTATAAAGAGGCATCTCTTAAATTATATTCTGGTCTTCACCTAGCAGGAATCTAACCTATGGCCGAACCATTGCCAAAGCTAAATATACCGACATACACTGAAGATGAGTTGAAGCCTATGTGTGAAGCAGAACGCCATGCTGCACGCTGTGGGATAGAGACGAAGTACCTAAAGTTTGCTACTCCAGAGTTTACTTCAGAACCAGACGAGCAGTATAGGCTTCACAATTATTCTAAATTGCATGTTCGTAGTAGTCATACAGAGATGATTGTGACTTGCGATGAGCAGTTTAGAAATGTTCTAACGCTGCTCGATAGTGGGATGCTCTGGTGCAAGCCGCCAGGTTTAATTGTAATCAACTCCCCTTACTTTGTATTTGATGATCCAGATCCCTTTAAAGGAGCAGATGGGTTTTTGGCACATCTGATTTGTTCGTTGTCGCATCGAGTGCAAACAAAGAAGGTGTTTAAGATGTCAGGCGTGACATCGATCAATGTTAATTTTTTCGGCAACACGTTCTTAGACCGAAAAGATTACCAGACCATAGCCCAACATCTTTTGATCTGGGGACCCGTTACAGATCTTGCGAGTGACCATGACTGTGCAAAGACAATACAGTTCTTGTTCTCGTACCGAGAACACACACGGATACTTTTAACATCGACCAAGGATGTGGGAGCACTTCTTGAGCGGCTTCGGATCAATGCTTTGTATGTGTCGGCATTTTTCAACTTCGATGCGGATAAGGATGGCATTCTCATTCCAGATCCCCCGAAGAAAAAGAAGAAAGGACCACCACGAAAAGCAACCCCGAAAAAAGTGCTTAAGCAATTAGATTAGGAATGTGAGTATGGTTTATACAGTGGTAAACACAGGTGGTCGTAGGGATGACGAAGATGAGGCTGGTGGTGCTGCCTTAAGTAGTAGTCGTTCTGCGAACGCAAGGACAAAGTCCGATGGATTTTGGAATATTGATTTAGAATTACGCGCCCTTAAGACCATACTTACCCCATCGTCCGATTGGGCTACAAAGGTCTATGCGGTCTGCAAGCCGGAATTCTTTCATCAATCGACAACCAAAGCTATCTTTGTTCATCTTCAATCTCTCTTGACTTCGTCAAACACATTTGAGCTACCAACCCTAGACTTTATCCTTTCCGATTCCAAGTTGTCGCCAGCTATACGAGAAGCGGTGACTGCCGCTCTTAGCGGTACGTCTGTTGTTATTGTTAATAGCCAAGGTGACTTTGATATTCTCGTTCAGGGGTTATCGTCATTATCCAAAACAAGGGCTTTATACAAAGCTGCTCATACTGCGACTAATGAGCTACTGGATTCCGATAATCCTGACCAGCTTATGAAGCAAGTAACAGCACGTCTAGGCCAGTCGCTCTTTGCCGCAGAATCAGATGATGAACTACTAGCCCAGATATCGATGGGAAAGCCTTACAACCAAGCGGCTGAAGATGCGTTCAATAGAATTATGAACGGCTCTTTCGAGAAGGTAAAGATCAAGACAGGATTCAAAGAGTTTGACAATAAGACAGGGGGGTTCCATCGAACAAACTTAGTGGTATTCGGTGCCAACTCTGGTGGGGGTAAGAGCCTCATGGCTGTTAACCTTCTCATTCGGCAATTTCGCTTAGGCTACAACGTAGTTCTTTGTAGCTATGAGATGACCGATGAAGAAGTTTTAGTTCGGCTTCTTGCCAATATTGGCGAAGTTGATATGGGGGATCTTCAGAACAACAAGCTAGTTCCCCCTAAAGCCAGTCAAGTGACCGCTGCGTGGCGTGAGTTTAACCTAGAAGGTTATGAGCGAGCCAATGGTTATCATATCATTTGTCCTAAATCAGAAACGACAGTTCCTGAGATCGGCTTTAGGGTTCGTAATTTGAAGCCCGATGTTTTGATCTTAGACTACATCAACCTTCTAGGCTCATCGATGGGACCTGCCGAAGCCCAATGGCAAAAACTAGGCGACATCTCTCGTGAAGCGAAGATCCTAGCAAACAAATTGAACTGTGTGGTTATCCTTCTTGCACAGATCGATGATACCTACAATCTTCGCTACTCCAAGGCAATCAAAGACCATGCCAACTTTGTGATGGCTTGGATACGAGACGACACGTCAAAAGCCAGCCATATTCTTAATATCAAACAGGTAAAGGCTCGCAACGCACCTTTATACGACTTTCCACTAGGCGAGAAGTTTGAATGGGGACAGTTCCGAGATCCTGACCAAGAAGACAGGACAACTTGGCCGGATGCTGATGAACTAATGATGATGGAACTAAGATGTCAGTCGTTAGGACTGAAGCCCGAACCAACAGTGTCGAAGGAGTATGATGCAAAAATACGCTCCGAAGCAAAACGACTTGTTAATACTAATATGGAAGATGTTGCACCGAAGAAGGATGAAGTAAAAGAAGTGAAACAGCCTACGCCAGAATCGACCAGTTTGTTGTACTCTGCTGAAGATCTCCCAGTGGACTTTTCAAAGTTGGTAGTCAAGGAAAGTGCTCTTTCGTGGCCAATGGATAACACATTATATGAGGATACGGTATAGTTATGAAATTTACGATTAAAACCAAAGAATTCAAGAACGTAATGAATTTGGTAAAGACGGTAGCAGATAGCTCGGCTAGTGCTCGAATCACAGCCCACAGCATCTGCCTGCTTCGTGCTCTTCCCGAAGAAAAGCAGCTCAAGCTGGAGTTTAGTTTGAACGGCTCTTTTTTGACATATACATTTGAAGATGTAACGTTAGATGGCAGTGCTGAAGAAGGGGAGTTTAAAAGGTCAGTAGACCTTGGCTCACTGGCTTCGCTTAAGTTTTCGGGCAACACCATCAGCATCACACTAGGCAAAAGCAAGGAAGGCAACACGCTGGAGTTTGCCAGTGGTCTTCTAAAAGGGAAGTTGATCCTGTCCCATGCTGATATTGAGAAGGAAGTCGAGAGTGCTCGACCTGACATCAACTCAGTTGATTTAAATCAACAATTTCTGATAGGTGACTTTTTGTCAGCCTTGGCAGCCCACAATTACGGCTCCCATCATAATGCCCAAGAAGCCACTAAGCGTCCTGTCCGCATTTATAGCAGGAAGTTGGAAGGCGATGATTCTGAGATCCTATTTGTTTCTAAGGATAAAATTGCAGCCGCTTCCTTTGTGAAGACAACATCGATTCCGATCAAAGATGCCTTCAACTATTACATTCTTCCTAAACCGCTTCAGGCCGTTCTCCACGCTCTATCTTTAGAGAGCAGCCCTGTGTTCCACTTTGGGATCTCAAAAGACTTCTGGCGGTTGAGCCATGGTCAAATTGATGTTTGGTTCCCTAATATTGTTCAAGAAGTAAACTTTGATTTGGAAGAACTGGTAACTGTGGTTGGCACATTTCCTTCTTTCACTTTGAAAACGACACCAGAGTATCTCCAAAAAGCCCTGTCAGAGATCGCTCCTTTCACATCGTCTACCCATTTCTTTGCCAAAGAAGATATGCCAATTGTTCGCCTAACGGTGGAAAATGGGGTTGGCACCTTTACCCTTAATACGTCAAAGGCCAAGGACGTTATGATTGAGATCGAGAATGTGGAATTTGCTCAATCATCAGTACCTTACGATCCTACCGATATGCTCAATTTAAATTTCAAATACTTAAGTGAGTGTGTAACGGCTTTGGCTGGCGAAGAAAATAAAAAGGACAAGGAACCAAAAGAAAAAACCGCCAAGGACAAGGAACCGATCTATCTCAAATGGTGGCCATACAAAGACACAACGGCACCAACAAAGGGCAAAACGCTCTGTTTGAATCGTGGAAATAATTATTATTGGATCTCACGAGTTAGAGATCAACAGCGTTCCGTTTAGGTGATTTGATGCGTTTTGACCGTACATACCCATTAAAGACTGATCCAGCGTTGGCGTATTCAACCTACGCTTGGTTGCCTTCTAAGCAGCCTAGTGTTTACTACGCTTGGCTTCAGCCTGTTGCTGAAGAAGTGGTGTTCCATCCCGACTTAGAACCGTTAGAGATCGAGTTGGGCTACGGAGTTTTACTTCATGTGTATTACAGTCCAATACGCCAAGAAATGCTATACAGGCTTATCTTTACCAAAGGGTTACCCGAACGTCTCATTTTAAAACCATCGCCATACTGTCTGTTCTGGAGTTATGGCAAAGAAGGTGGTCAGTCAAGAAGCATCAAGTATCATTACCGCGACAGGTTCTTATCGCTCCATGAATGGGCTGATAAGGGTTCTTTTCTCGCTGTGTTACGTCAGCAGCATTATGAGAATTCTGTGAACACCATTTGGACGCGGTGATGGTTTCTTCTCTTTTTTCAAAACGACTTGTTAATTAAGTAGTAGCTAGAGTTGGAGATGGTTATGTTTGCACTCATATTAAGCCATAAAGCTAATGTTGGAGCAACACCCAAAGGTGTTCTTATTGTCCATGAAACCAATGCTCCAGTTCTAGTTGGTACTACTCCTATGAGCCAGTACCTTTTGGGTAAGTATGCGAAGGGTTTTAAGTTGGTTGTCTATGATCGGTCTTTCAATAAAAGAAGAGAGAAGGTCGTGCCGCCAAATGCTCTGGATGAATTTATGGCTACAGGTGTTGGTTATTTTGCCTACGCTAACATGGTTCTTGAAAAAAGGGATTACGCAGATCCAAGTGAAGCACGAGTGATAGAAGTTGATGGTACTTTTTATAAACTAAGGGAAATTTAGATGTCTGATGAAAAGATTGAGAAGAATTTTGCGGTTAGGGTAGCATCAGATCCTACGTTGATGAAATACTATGCACGGCTCAAAGATCCACACTATCGGATTCCAGTGGAGTATGAAGATGAAATAAAGAAGCTGCGTGGAGTTAATTCTACTGAGAAGGGGATACTAGTCTCCAAAGTGACAACGCCAGACGACTATCAAACGCAGCTTGCTATCCTATCAGCGATTCAGCATTGCTTAGATCGTATCCATGAACTGAATACGGATCTTTATGTTGTCCAGTCTAGGTGGAAGGAATTACTTAATGCGGCAACACGAGTAATTACTCTCACCTACTTTGATGAGCTAAATGCACTAAAGGACGGTGTACGAAAAACCGTAGTGGCTGTGGCTCTTCAGCCTGTTCAAGATGGATTTGACAAACTCCAGTCTCTTATAGATATGGGGGAAAGTACGCATAAGCATTTGACCGCTACCAACTTTAACGTGAAGGAAGGCACTGAGATCATAACCCAGTACCTGTCTATGTTTAGATTCGGCTCATCAGTGCGTGTGCCGCCAACAGAAATTTAGAAAGGTTAATCAAATGACAAAAGCAAATCTCGTAGAAATCATTGTGGTGCTAGATCGCTCAGGCTCTATGTCTACCGTAAGAAACGATACCATTGGGGGTTTTAACACCTTTGTAAATGACCAAAAGGTTCAAGCTAAAGGTGAAGTAAAATTGACCTTGGTTCAGTTCGATGACCAATATGAAGTCAACTACAATGGCCGACAAATTCAGGAAGTACCTGCCCTAACAGAAACGACTTATATCCCAAGGGGGATGACAGCTTTACTTGATGCAGTGGGTAAAACGATCAATACAGTCGGTGATCGGTTAGCTAAAACACCAGAAGCAGAAAGACCTTCTCTTGTCATCTTTGTGACGCTCACAGATGGCCAAGAAAATTCAAGTAAGGAATTTAAGTTAGATCAGATCAAGAGCCTGATCGAGCATCAGACCACAAAATATAACTGGCAGTTCGTGTTCCTTGGTGCTGACCAGAATGCGTTCCAAGCAGCGTCCATGGGTTTTACTGCAAGTAACACTTACAACTATTCTAATGCAAAGACGGCTGACACATTCACCTACTTATCTAGGGGTATCAGTAACGTGATGGCCGAGCCAGACTGCATGATGGCCTGCTCATCTGCTGGTAGCATTGGCGATATGATGCGAGACATGTCAGGGACATCAGCAGGAACATCGAGTGATCCTACTGCTCCAGTTATGGATGCGATAGCTGCTCTAAATCAAACAGCCATGATGATGGCAGGTTTGAAGAATGCACAAGTAAAGGTAAAGGATAGCACAAATGAGCCTACCAACTAATGATGATATTGATCGGGTTCTTATAGATCGTCCTGGTGATGACCTTTACCCAGACATCCAGCCGAAAGTTGATTTTGTGGATGTGCAGGAAAAGGAACATAGGGCTAAGTTGGTCGATCTTATTATTAAGGATTTGATCGAAGACCTTGCCATAGCAAACAGCATGGATGAGATCGGTGGAGTGCTTGAGTATCTGGCACAAAAACGCCAGATCGCTCCCCCAGTGTTCGATGGCGATCCCTTAATGCGAGCCTTTGGACGTATCTCTAAACTAAAACTTAGTTTGGCCTACGCTCAAATGATAGGCATTACGAATGCCGACTTTGATGCAATCCGCAAAGCCGAAGTTGAGAGACTTTGGGGAGATACGAACGCAGCTATGTTGAAGAAATTGCTTCTGTCGAAAAGCACAAGCCAGACCACAAATGTGGTACAGCCGACAGACACTGGAGTTAGAGTGAAGGAGACATCTGATGCTACTTCGTAGTGATTTAGAAGAGATGGCGGCTAAAGGTAAATGCGAAGGTTGTAACAACCGTGGTCTTCCTTATTACTTTAAGAGCAAGTGCCACGAAGAATCAGCGTGTGAAGTCTCGTATGTAGGCAATGGAGTGCTTCAAATTAAGTGCAATGAGTGCAAGGAGATAATTGCCAACGTAAAGATAAGCGAGGTTGACTAGTGCGTTACGATAAGGTTTTGTACCTCGACTGTGAGACATTTGCTCTAGATCCCACAATCGCATCAGTACGAGAATTAGCTTACGTTGGCGAGATCAACGGCAAGCAGGTCAGTGATATTCAGTCCCATAAGGTTCGTCCAGTTTTTCATCTGGAAGATCTGCTCTATGGACATATGGATATTCATGAGTTTTGCCGTGACTACAATAAGAAGTTTCACATTGATGATCCAGACCGTGCAGTTACCTTTGGCTTTAAAGAAGAGATGCCTTTATTTGTTCATTCAAAAGCGGCTCTCACCTTTAACGTTCCACCACCGCAGGTTGTGAATCCAGCCGACTGGGTTATCGGTGACGATCTGATATCGGCACACACCGCTCTCATGTCTCTTATCGAGTATCTGAGCACGAACAGTTCAGTGCAGGGACGTTGGGTTCTGGCAGGACACAATGTGCAGTATGACTATAACGTTTTAGCCCATTGGTCTAGGCGACTACTAGGAGAGAAGGATTCTAAAATGCTTCTCGACAAAATTAACAAATACATTTTTTTGGATACATTGTCTTTATGCCGCTGGATGCAGTACGCAGGAAGGATTGAAGCAGAGAAAGCTAACTTAGGCATCATTGCCGCTGAGTTAGGTATAGACACTAAGAACATGCATTCTGCTTTTGCAGATGTTTACGCCTGTAGGGAGATTGCATACCGATTATTGAACAAGGAGAAAGAGCCAGAATGCAGCTTGATGACAAAATCATTGCCCAGTTAAATGCTGATGCAGATAACTTGGCACATCATTTCGATATACTTATAACACAATATGTCAATTCGCTTGAAGAAGACAATGGATGCACACCTTTTGTTGTGATGGCTGCTATAGCTTCAGTCCTTACTAAGGTTGCGATGGTCACAGATAATGACCGTGAGTTTGTTTTTGATTCACTGAGAGACATGATACCAGATAACGAAGCACTAAAAGCGATGAAAGAGTATGACAACATGGCGACAGGCAATGTCATTCCGCTTACTTTTAATAAACACTGAGGCTACTATGAGCAAGCTACTAGAATCTCTTACCGTTACCACACCAGCACAACGTCTTGCCAAGGACAATTGCATTGCTATTATCTTGACAGGAAGTCATCTATATGGGACTTCCACTCCAAAATCCGACATGGACTATGAAGGGATCTTTATCGAGCCGCCAGAGTATGTGATCGGTTCTAAGAGCTGTGACGAAGTAGATTTCTCGACCAAGAGTGCGTCTAAGCATTCGGCTAGGAACACACCTAAAGATGTGGATCTTAAACTTTACTCGCTTAAAAACTTTTTTTATTTAGCCCAAAAGAACAACCCCAATAAGCTGGAGTTTTTCTTCGCACCAGAACGCAACATCGTTTATAAAAACGAACACTATTGGAATCAGATTGTTGAAGCCAAAGACATGTTTCTTTCTTTAAAGATCAAACATTCATTCACTGGCTACGCAGCGTCACAGAAAAAGAAACTTCTTGTTAAAAAACAGAGACTTGACGAGTTAAGAGAATTTAAAGCCATCCTTGAGCAAGGTCTAATTAGCGAGCAAGCCAACGTAAGTGGAACTGCTGCTCCTTATAAACCTGCGTTAGGCGACATCCTTTATGCAAAGTCGTTGGGGAAATTTAAATTCATTACTCCAACCATGACCTTGGAAGGTACGCCTGCAATTATTGTGAACGAGAAGGAATATAACTACGGCATGGATGCGGTTGACATCTTCCAAAGGATCTCCCTTCAGATCTCGCAGTATGGCAGCCGAACGGCAAACTTGGATGAAGGCGGCTACGACTACAAGTTTGCTAGCCATCTGTTTCGTTTGTACTACGAAGGCTTGAAGTTACTCAAAGAAGGACGAGTGGATTTCCCACTCGAAGAGAACAAGTTTCTGCTCTCGGTAAAGCAAGGAGAGTATGACCTAGACTACCTTCTTAAGAGAGCTGACGAGTTTGAGCCTTTATTTGAGATCGCATATCAAGAATCAAAGCTAAGGCATTCACCAGATCAAGACGGCATCTCTCAACTCCA
>Ga0315289_10009472_pt1 | contig 14014 bp, 22 predicted proteins | sample YL17G11_40_MG_FD_203452 | JGI IMG/M metagenome (GOLD analysis project Ga0315289, IMG submission 203452) | Sediment microbial communities from Yellowstone Lake, YNP, Wyoming, USA - YL17G11_40 | ecosystem: Environmental > Aquatic > Freshwater > Lake > Sediment | place: USA: Wyoming | collected...
TTCGGATTTGAAGGTTTTGTAAATATTGCTTGGAGAGATTACTATGGTATCAATTAAATGGTGTTTGAAGCAAAGGAATGGCCTTGAAATCATAGAGCCTAACAAAAATATGTCTGATTCTTATATAGGCATGGCTGAAGAATCTATCAACATCATGGGGGGTGTTGAGAAAAGCAGGATATGGACAACAACAGCATCATACTACATATTTTACTATTCACTTTATTCGCTGATGTTAAGGATAGGAATAAAGTGCGAGATACATTCTTGCTCTCTGGAATTTATGAGACTTTTTTTAGGAGATTTTTACAGCCAAAAAGATGTGATTATGATTGAAAAAGCTTTTTCAGCCAGGATTGACCTGCAGTATTATGCTGACAGGCCTGTTGATGAAAAGATAATCGAGGAAATCAGAAGATATTGCAAAGATTTTTTTATAAAGACAAAGGAAGTTCTTGCAAGAATCAGTGAAGCCCAAATAAAAGGCATAAGGGAAAAGCTAAGCAGAGAGAAATAACTAAATTTAAATATCAAACAATCTAAACAATAAAAGGTGTTAAAATGTACGACACAATAATCGTTGGAGGAGGTCCTGGAGGTATAACTGCAGCTATTTATGCAGCAAGGAAAAAGCTGAATTTCCTTTTCCTGACCAAAGATATCGGAGGACAGACTTTGTGGAGCTCTGATATAGAGAATTACACAGGATATCATAATATTTCTGGAGCAAAATTAATTGAAAAGTTCATCGAGCATATGAAAGACTATAAGATTGATGTAAAAGAGGATGAGCCTGTTAAATCAATATCAAAAAAAGGAGATAATTTTACTGTAAATACTGAAAAAGGAGCTTATGAAGCAAGATCAATCATAATAACTTCTGGAAAAAAGCCAAGAAAACTGAATGTTCCTGGAGAAAAGGAATTTGAAGGAAAAGGAGTTGCTTACTGCGCAACATGCGATGCTCCTTTATTCCAAGACCTGGATGTTGTTGTAGTCGGAGGAGGAGATTCTGGCTTTGATGCTGCTCTGCAATTAAGCAAATATACAAATAAGATCTATCTTATCAATAAAGATGAGAAAATAAACAACAGCGATGTTGCATTAAGGGAGAATGCATTGAAAACAGGAAAACTTGAAGTTCTGAATAAATCTGCTGTAAAAGAGATAAAAGGAGATAAGTTTGTCAATAAAGTCATCATAGAGCAGGATGGAAAGAAAAAAGAATTAAATGTTTCTGGAGTTTTTATTGAGATAGGATATGTTCCTAACACTGATTTCTGCAAGGATTTAGTCAAATTAAACCAGGGAAATGAGATAATCATAGACAAGGCTAACAAAACTTCTGCTGAAGGAGTTTTTGCTGCAGGCGATGTAACTGATATCCCTGGAAAGCAGACAATAATAGCTGCAGGAGAAGGAGCTAAGGCATTGCTGAATTGCTATGAATATCTGGCTAGGAGGAATAAATAATATGACAAAAATAACAAAACTAATCTTTGAATGGGGAATGCTTAGAAAGATAAAGCATGAAGGATGGAGAGTTGCTGGAATAGAGCATCCTGAAAGCGTCGCAGAGCATTCTCTTAAAGCAGCGCAAATAGGCTATGTTCTTGCAAAAATGGAAAAATACCCTAAGCCTGAAGAAGTATGCACAATGCTTGTTTTTCATGATATAGGAGAATGCAGAATAGGAGATATACATAAAGTTGCTAGAAGATATGTAAATGCAGATGAAGAAAGGGCTGTAAAAGAGCAGTTAGAAGGGATAGAATTTGGAAAAGACATCTTTAATCTATGGAAAGCAGTTGATGATGAGAATACTACTGTAGGAATAATAGCTAAAGACGCTGACTTATTAGAGCAGGCTTTTACAGCAAAAGAATATATTGAAAGAGGTTATGAGTTTGCTGGAGACTGGATAAAGAATGTTGGAAAAAGGATAAAGACAAAGTCTGCTAAAGAGCTTCATGAAAAGCTGCAAAAAGTGCATTCAAACGAATGGTGGCAGGGCTTGAAAAAACTGAAATAAACAATGAGCCTTGCTTTAGGAATAATTTTTGGGATTCTTTCTATGATATGCTTTGGAATGAATAGTGCTCTTGCAAAAATTCCTGCACAAAAACTAGGAAATGTTGAAGCTGTATTTTTCAGAAATATTTTTTCAAGCTTATTTCTTTTTATAATATTCCTGATTTTTCTTCCACAAAGCAATTTTTCATTTAATTATATCCTGATTGCATTAATTGTCGCTGTTGTTGGCTATATTCCTATAATCTCTTTATATCAAGGAATAAAAAAAGGAAAAATAGGTATTGTTGTGCCTGTTGCAGGATCTTATGTTTTTTTTACAGTCATCTTTTCAGTAATATTTTTTGGAGAATTTTTAACAGCAATGCAAGTTGGCGCAATTGCTTTAATAATCATAGGAATAATACTTATTTCAGTAAATCTCAGGGATTTCAGGAATTCTGGTTTGTTCAAATTTAGCAGCGGGATACCTTATGCTTTGATAACATGCTTTTTTTGGGGACTGTATTCTTTTCTTTTCAAGATTCCTGTGCTTGTATTAGGACCTATACTAACATCTTTGGTATCTGAGTTCGGGATAATGCTTTTATGCGGAATCCATTTAAAACTAGCAAAAATAAAAATTAGAATTCCTGATAGGAATATAGCAAAATACATAATACTTGTTGCATTTTTTGGAGCAAGCGCTGCAGTAACTTATGGAATTGGTGTACAGAATGCAGATGTGAGCATAGTAGCCAGCATTGCTTCAGCAAATCCCTTGATTGCAGCTTTGTATGGAAGAGTTGTATATAAAGAGAAGATAAGTTTTATACAGTATCTTGCTATGTTTGTCATAACTCTTGGAATAATCTTAATCACAATTTAAGATAAAATATTTAAATTTATAAAATTAGAATAACAAAAAGGTGAAAATGGCTAAATTCAAGATAATAGTTGACCAGGAAAAATGCATTGGATGCGGAGCCTGCGTCTCAGCATGCGATAATTTTGAATTAAAGGATGGAAAATCACATCCTAAAAAAGCAGAAGTTCCTAAGATAACATGCGAGCAGGAAGCTGCTGGCATCTGCCCTGTGCAGGCTATATCTGTCAAAAAGGCTTAACCGGAATATTTCTCTCATATACCTGACATGCCAAAATGCTGAAGAGGATGCTATCCTTGCAGAGGATGCATAAACTCTCACTATAAAAACTAAAACTATATATATTAATATAATAAAAGTTATGTATAAAGAAGGTGATTTTATGGTTAAATTGTGGAGATGCCAAATATGCGGAGACCCTTATATTGGAGAAGAGCCTCCTGCCAACTGCCCATTCTGCGGAGCCCATAGGAAATATATTACTGAAGCGAAGAAAGCAAAAGTCACATTTGATGTCAATCTTACTGCAAAAGAAAAAGTGAATGTTGAAGAGTCGTTAAAAAAAGAAGCAAGCAATGCTGCATTCTATGTCTGCGCATCAAAAAGCACTGATGATGAAGAAGGAAAACTTCTGTTCAAGGCTTTGTCAAAAGTTGAGTATGAGCATGCTAATATCTGGAAGAAGATATTAAAGCTTGACAAGATACCTGATGCAAATGATCCTTGCCATATTAAAAACAGGGAAAATCTTGAGGAATCGCATGCAAGGGAATCAAAGACGATAGAATTTTATAAAAATGCCTTGAAAGAAGCTGTCAATCCAAGGATAAAGCAGATATTTGAAGCTGTAATTGAGATTGAGACAGACCATCTTAAATTATCTGAGGAAAGATTGAAATAAAAAGAGGGATAAAAATGGAAAAAAATATCGGAAATGTCGATAAAGTCGTAAGGGCAATATTGGCTGTGGTATTAGCTTATTTAGGATATGCCTATTATGGAGTTTGGTATAGCTATGTATTATTTTTAATAGCAATGCTACTTTTGGTAACTATAATAACAGGATTCTGCCTGCCTTACAAATGGCTTGGAATAAACACTGCTAAAAAGAAGAAATAAATCTTAGGATATATCTCAAGAGGGAAAAATGGCTGAACAAAACGGAATCTATAAATGTGGAGTATGCGGAAATGTTGTTTCTGTGATAGAAGCGCATGCAGGAACTTTAGTCTGCTGCGGACAGGATATGCAGCTGATGGTGGAAAAAACTATCAAAGATGAAGGAAAAGAGAAACATGTTCCAATAATTGAGATTAAAGGGAATAAAGTCATTGTAAAAGTCGGTTCAATACCTCATCCAATGGAAGAGAAGCATTATATTGAATTGATACAACTGGTGCAGAATGGAAATGTTGTAATAGGAAAAAGGCTAAAGCCAGGAGACAAGCCTGAGGCTGAATTCTGCGTGTCTGATACAAAGAACCTTAAAGCAAGGGAATTGTGCAATATACATGGGTTGTGGATAAGCTAAAATGCCGAAAATAAAAGCATACACATTAGCTACATGCCCTTTTTGCATCAAGCTGAAAGCTTTTTTCAAAGAGAATAATATCAAATTCGAGAATATCGATGTCGGTGTTGATAAAAAGGCTAGAGAAGAGATGATTAAAAAATCGGGCCAGATAGGGACTCCTGTCATAGACATTGATGGAGAGATCATCATCGGCTTTGAAAAAGAAACGCTTAAGAAGAAACTGGGGATAAGATAAGATGGATGATTTTGTAAGGTCAATATTTGAAGGAGCGATGATTCGAGAGGAAGCATCCTATAAGCTGTATAAAGGGCTGTCAGAAAGAACAGACAACCAGCAGATAAAGCTTTTATTAGTAAAGCTTGCTGAAGAAGAGAAGATACATGAGATGCTGCTGAGCAAGATGAACCTGGATGTTTTAGCGCAGGTCAATAAGCTGTATTTAACAGATCTTAGCCTTATAAAAAAAGAGAGCCTTGATATTCTTTCTGGAGCTGATATAAAGGATATAAATGAGATACTTGATTTTGCAATAAGAAGAGAGCAGGAATCATATGATGATTATTCAAGGATTGCACTACATCTTCCGTCTGGAAAGCCTAGAGCTGTTTTTGGAGAGATTGCAAAACAGGAAGCAGGTCATAAGCTTAAGCTGACTAAAATAAAATTAGAGCTGAATGATGCTGACTGGAGAAAATTAGAATGAAAAAATTTATATGCTTAGGAATTGATTATCATTTAAAATGAACCAGAAACAAATTGGAATAATACTTGTAATACTTGGATTATTATTAGCTGGGACTATATACGGCTTTAAGTATAATGAAGATAAGATGATTAATACTATGATAGCACAGCAGAACAGCTGTTTTCTAGAAGATGGAACATGCTTGCATGACAGAGATTATACTTTCTATACCTTAGGGTGGATTTTTTCAGCAGCATTGATAACTTTAGGAATCTACCTTATATTTTTTGACAGAACGCAGAAAATGCTTGCTGAGAACCAGGTAAAAATATCTTCTGCTTTAGAAGAGTCTAAGAAACATGAGAAAGAGAAAGACGAGTTCAATGCTTTTTTATCAGGATTTAATGAAAACGAGCAGAAGGTACTGAAAGCTGTGAGAGAGCAGGATGGAATCCAGCAATCAACTTTACGTTATAGAACTGGAATGTCAAAAGCTTCGTTGTCATTGATGCTCAAATCTCTTGAAGACAGGAAAATCATCTCCAGAAAAGAGGCTGGAAAGACAAATGAAGTCTTTTTGAGGAAGAAGTTTTAAGATGAAATCTTATACTTCTTATATCCTGATACACACTAAAAACAAAAAAGAGATTGTCAATATAACTGATAAAGTAGAAGAAGCTTTGGCAAAATCTGGAGTTAAAGAAGGATTGTGCTTAGTGAATTCAATGCATATCACTTCCTCTGTTTTTATCAATGATGAAGAATCTGGATTAAAGCAGGATTTCTTGGAATGGCTTGAGGAGATTGCTCCTGAAAAAGAGGATTACAGACATCACGACACAGGAGAAGACAATGCTGATGCTCATCTTAAAAGAACTATAATGGGAAGAGAAGTTGTTGTAGCGATAACAAAAGGCAAATTAGATTTTGGGCCATGGGAACAGGTATTCTACGGAGAATTTGACGGGCAAAGAGACAAAAGAGTTCTTGTCAAGATTATTGGAGAATAATAAGGTTTATTAACTACTTATCCACTGATTACTGTATGATAAGCGCATGGTTTTTTGCATTCACATATCCCCTTGTATGGGCTTTTATGAATATTCTTGATAAATATGTAGTTACACGTAAAGTCAAGCAGCCGTTAAGCTTTGCAGTCTTAGCTGGAATTGTAAATATATTATTTGGAATTTTATTAGGGATATTCTTAGACTGGAGCAATATAGGGATAAAAGACATGATATTTCCAGCTATTGCAGGAATATTTTTAGGACTTCAATTCTATATCTATTTCTTGATACTGCAGAAAGAGGATGCTGCTCCTATGGTCAGCTTTGTTTTTGTTTATCCTATATTAATAGCGCTGCTTTCCTATATATTTTTAGGAGAAGTGATATCTGTTATAGGTTATTTTGGAATGTTCTTGATTTTGATTGGGGTTGTTGCACTTTCTTTTAGGATTAAAAAAATCAAGCTTGAAATCGGAGTTTGGATGATTATTTTGATGATTATTTTAGTAGCAGCATATGAATTCTTTATTAAGGTTGCAACAATAAACATTCCGGAATTTAATGGAATGGCGATAAGCGGAGTTGCATTAGGGTTAACTATACTTCCTGCTTTATTATATAAAAAAACAAGAGAAGGGTTTGCTTATACATTGAGAAATATAAAATGGGCTTTTATTAACGAATCATTCACTTATCTGGCTGTGATTTTGACTTATTTTGCAATGGCTAAGCTTCCTGCAACAATTGTTTCATCTGTCGGAGCTATACAGCCTTTGGCTGTTCTGTTTTTTGAGAATATTGCTGATAGGATATTAGGCGGGAAGCTTACAAAAGACAAAGAAATACTGCCTAAACTGATTCCTATCATCTTGATTGTTTTAGGTGTTGTATTGATTTATGCTTTTTCTTAACTAGAATAAATATATTTTACTAAAACTTTATTGCTTATTCAGAATAAAGGAGCTACAGATGCTTTTAGTTTTTCCGGAAGAGTGTATATGACTGCTACGTATTCTTTCAAATCTTTGGTTGTCAGCTCATTTTTTTCTTTTGAGCATTCAAAGCTTCTTTCAACAAGCTTTCCATTTTCTATATGCGTATAGTATACCCTGCTGTTTTTATCATGAATCTGCACTGAGCATTTTATGCCTTTGTCTTTTTCATTATAAAAGACGATCATTGTCTTGTCTCCTATATTTGTGTATGCCATTATAGAATCTTTTATAAAAAACAATGTCCAGTTCTTGTGCATACCTACTTTCATGTCTTCTTCCATAATAATTGGGAATAGAAATAGATTAATAAGTTTTGTGATGAATTTTTATCTTTTTTAGTGTACTTAAAACAATAATTTAGATTAATCGTTATTAAACTAGGAGGGATTCGAAGAACCGAGAGTGCAACGTCCCTTGAGTTCCCAAATCACTTACCTTTAATATCATTATTAAATTTTTCATGTTTTTCTTTTTTTATTTGAGAAATAATAATTAATGTTATTCCAACTATTATCAATCCAATTGAACTACCTAAATTTGAAGAGGTAAATATAATTACTATACCACTTGTAAACAAGGAATACCCAACTTTATCATAATAATCACCTAAAAACTTAAGTGTTTTTATAGGATTGTTCATTTCCAGTTCAGCATATTTTAAATTTGCAACAAGATAGAATATTAAGCCTATCACATATGGGACTAGACACATTAAAAGAAATATATTAAATATCCCTATTTTGTAAGTAAAAAAATTATTAAGAATTAACAATATTATGCTTATAAGCATCATTATTAAAAAGAGGACAGTATACCTCCAATATTTGTTTTTCATATAAATTTTAAAGTATTTAATCTTTAAATAAATTGTGGTGATATGGAAATTTCGTTTAACAAGGATTTAGCTAATCTAACAAACCCCTTGAATTTGGCTTATAAACGGTGATAAACGAGAATTCTTGGGTTATAAACGTTTTAAGCCCTTTTTTTATGTGGAAGGGTATTAATAAAAGCCTGTCTTTCTAACCTGTTAGATTAATTATTTAATCAAAATTAATCAAAAGGTGAAAAAATGGAAGAAGAAAAATCTTGCTGTAAAAAAGAATCAAAAGGTGTTGGACAAGGCATATTATATGGGTTAATCCCGCATATAGGATGTATAGCATTTATCATAGGCTCTGTGTTAGGAGTCACTGTATTGATGCAGTTCTTCAAGCCATTGCTTATGAACAGGTATTTTTTCCATGCATTGATTGGAATATCAATACTGTTTGCAACATTGTCTGCAATCCTTTATCTAAGGAGAAATGGAATGCTGTCATTTGAAGGAGCAAAGAAAAAATGGAAATATCTTGCAGGAATGTATGGGTCAACAGTAGGCATTAATCTTGTGCTATTCATGCTGGTCTTTCCTATGCTTGCAAATGTTTCAACTGCTGCATCTGGAACAAATACAGCTGATAAAGTTCAAGCAACTTTATCTTCAATGACACTTAAAGTTGATATACCATGCCCAGGACATGCGCCTTTGATATCAAGCGAGTTAAAGACAATAGAGGGCGTGACAAATGTGGAGTTCAACTTTCCAAACTTATTTGATGTAAAATATGACTCTTCAAAAACATCAGACGATAAGATATTGTCTTTAGATGTTTTTAAAACATATCCTGCAGCAAGAACTGGAGGAGACTATATAGCTGAGCAGAACAATGCCCAATCAAACAGCTTGCAGCAAAAAGCATGTGGATGCAGCAAATGCAGCTCAAATGGAAGCGCATGCAGCATATAGATTTATATATTAAAAAATAGGATGAATCAACATGGACAGCAAAACAGACCCAATCTGCGGAATGAAAGGCCATATCAAGGCGCATGGCCATTATTTCTGCAGCGAGGGCTGCATAAGAAAATATGAAAAAAAGCATAAGGTTAAAGAATTCTGCCCTGCATGCATTTCCAAGCAGAAAAAGCCATGGTATAAAGAAAGGCTTTACATAATAAGCATTGTTGTTGCAATCATACTGGCAGTTTCATATATTCTACCTTCACTGAATTCTTTTTTTGATGCATTCGTTGATTATGCAAGGATAGTCTGGTGGGCTGTGCTGCTTGGATTATTTCTTGGAGGAGCTATTGATTATTATATCCCGAGAGAGTATATTGAGAGCTATCTTGGAAAGCACAAAAAGAGATCAATATTGTATGCTGTTTCATTCGGATTCCTGATGTCAGCATGCAGCCATGGCATACTCGCAATCGCAATTGAGCTCTACAAAAAAGGAGCAAGCACGTCCTCTGTTGTTGCATTCCTTCTTGCAAGCCCATGGGCAAATTTTCCGCTGACAATATTATTTTTTGGTTTTTTCGGAGCAAAAGCATTGCTGATTGTCCTGAGCGCAATAATTATCGCAATCATAACTGGGCTGATATTCCAGGTGCTTGAGAAAAAAGGAATGGTTGAAAGCCAGCCAATAAAAAAATCCAATGACTGGTTTTCAATCTTAAAAGATATAAAGAAGAGATGGAAAGCTTACAGATTCAGCCCTGTTTCAGATGCAAAGGGAATTTTCTCTGGCGCATTATCTCTTGCGAAAATGGTGCTTTGGTGGATTTTGATAGGAATCTCTCTTGCTTCAGCAGCAAGGGCATTCATACCTCCTGATTTCTTCATGAATTATATGGGAGCAACTTTGTTAGGCCTGCTGTTTGTGCTCTTGCTTGCGACAATAATAGAGGTATGCTCGGAAGGCTCTGCTCCAATGGCTTTTGAGATTTATTCCCAGACAGGAGCGTTTGGAAATTCTTTTGTCTTCCTGATGGCAGGAGTTGCAACTGATTACACGGAGATTGGGCTGATATGGAGCAATATTGGAAGAAAGGCGGCAATCTGGCTTCCGATAATCACTGTGCCGCAGATAGTCTTGCTGGGATATCTATTCAATATTCTGTTATAGAAATCCATGGCTTTTCTTAAGACACTATGGAATGGGTGTTTTTGATATCTGAAAATCAAGAAACTGTAAATCTTCAAGATACTATTTTTAGTAAATTATATAAACAACTTATATGCTTAATCTAAGGTATGGTCATCAAAATCAACTATAAAAAATGCTGCTGGAAAGACGGCAAATGCACGAGCTGTTCATGTGGGGGAGCATGCAAAGGGTGTGTGGAAGCATGCCCTGTAGGAGCATTAAAAAGAAAAGATGTTGTTGTGATTGATGCAAAAAAATGCATAGGATGCGGAGCATGCGTCGCTGCATGCAAACATCATGCTATTTCTTTAAGCTAAAAATTCAGATAATATCAATAAATAAAAACTAAAAGAAACTAAATTAATTTAGTTTCTTATAAGAACAATGTCTATTGTTGAGACTCTTACTTGCCTGCCCTCTTTATTTGTGAACTCTTCTGAGCCTATCTTTATGTCTTTTACGCTTACAGAGCCTTCCAAGAATCTCTTTGCTGCTACCTCGCAAACATCCACTGCTCTTGAGATAAACTTTCCCCTTGCTTTTATTATAACTTCGCTTGCGTTCTTAGTTGTAAACTGCATCACTATAGCTGTCACATAGTTCATAAACGGTTTTGGGCCTATATATACAGAATTATCCAATCCACCACTAGGCCTTATTGTCTCATGGTTGTCCATTCCTGATTCAAACTCTTCTGGCATTTTACTCCCTCCTCTAATTATTCTTTAGTTTCCTTGACTAATCTAGTTACATAGCCTGCAATGACATTCCTCATCTTTTTGCTCGGAATATCAGCAAACTTAGACACTAACGGCTTATTCGATTCAAAGTCTTGCTTGAACTCATCTCTATGCTGTTTTACTAAGTTCAGTGTTACTCTCTTAATCAACATTGTTTTTATTCTTCCCACTAAAATCACCTTATCTATGGGCGGATAATTATATGCTGGTTTAAAAGGTTTTTGGTTTCTAGTCTTCTTACATCTCTTCAGGAGATTCTATGCCTAAAAGAAACAATCCCTCGCTTAAAACTTGCTTAACAGCCAGAATAAGGTTTAATCTTGCATTCTTTGTCTCTTCATCTGCCTGAAGTATAGGGCATGTATGATAGAACTCGTTGAATGCCTGAGATAATTCAAGCAGGTATCTTGCTAAACTATTTGGTTTGTATTGCTCAGCAGATTCTGCGATAATATCTGGATATGTCTTTAATAAGGAGATAACTTTCTCCTCTTCTTTTGCGCTCAGCTTATCAGCATTTATCTTGTCCTTGATTGGGTAATCATTCTTTTTGATTATTGAGCATATCCTTGCATGAGCATACTGTATATACGGGCCAGTCTCTCCTTCAAAATCCATCGCTTTTTCTATCTCAAAGACAATATTTTTGTTAGGATCCTGGACTATCATATCGAATTTGATTGCAGAAGAGAATATTGATTTTATTGATTTTTCTTTCCTTCCTTTGTCCCAGTCAACATGCCTTTTTTCGACTTCATCTTTTATTTTCTCAAGGAGCTCTTCTTTCAGCTCGGAATAGAGTATATTCTCTCCAGTCCTTGAAGACATCTTTCCTGTAGGCAGCCTTACTTCATTGAATGACAGATGATAGCATTTGCCTGCTTGCTTGAATTTCATCAGCTCTAATGTCTTGAAAAGCTGTTTTAGGTGCAATGACTGAGCAGCTCCAACAACATACAGGCTTTTATCTATCATGAATTCTTTGAATTTTCTTTCAGCAAGCGCAATATCTTTTGCAGAATACAGGCAAGTTCCGTCTTTTCTCAGTAATATCCAGACTCCCAGACCATATTCATTTAGATCAACTACTGTAGCGCCTTCATCTATTTTTGCAATCCCTTTTTTCACAAGCTCCTGGCTGATATCTCTTCCTCTTCCTTCTACCTCTCTCTCAAAGAAATAGTTGTCAAAATGCGCATCAAGATCTTTATACACTAACTCAAGGCTGTCTAAGCTCCACTGCCTTGATTTTTTCCATAATTCAGCTAATTTAGGATCAAGACTATTCTCCAGCCTGTAATTTATCTCGTCAATCTCTTTCTGCGTATCTTCATCAGTTTTTTTTACAGCTTCGACATATATTGAAGCAATCCATTTTTCAGGGTTTTCCTTAGGAGGCTCTTCGCCATTATGGAATTTCAGATAGCACCACATCCATTTTGCAACATGGGCTCCAGTATCTCCCTGGTAGTTTGCCTGAACAACATCATAACCATAAAATTTTAGGATTCTTGCAAGGCTTTCTCCTAATGAAGTTCCCCTTAAATGGCCTACATGGAATGCTTTATGGGTGTTTGCCTGAGAATATTCTACCATTATCTTATCTTTCTTCTTTTTTCCAGTTCCGAATTTATCTTTTTTCTTAAGAATATCTTTGATAATTTCTTTACCTAACACCTGCCTATCTATAAAGAAATTAAGATATGGGCCTGTTGCTTTCACTTCTTTTATTGTCTTTTCAGGTTTTATCTTTCCAGCAAGCTCTTTTGCTATCTCAACCGGAGATTTTTTAAGTGTCTTAGATAAAGCAAAGCATGGAAATGCATAATCCCCTAATTTTGGATCAGGAGGTATTTCTAGAGAAACTTCTTCCAATTTAGTCTCTTTTTTCAGAATATTTATTATCTCCTTTTTTAAGTCCATAACTGGTTTTTAATAAAGAGAGAATATAAATGTTTCGTTTAGATTTCTAATTCATTATTAACTATATCAACTATTGAATATGCTATATCTCCGCTGCAGAAAGCCCTGATTAGGTCAACAATTTCCTTGCAGACCTCTTCTACCTTAGATGCATCTATCGGAGGAATGCCTTCTACAAATAAAACAGCATTTTTTGTCTCTTCTGTTGTTTTTGAAGAATTGCTGTCCCTATAATTCCATCTTCTGCAGAGTATTTTCCTGTCATCCTTGTAAACTATCTCTCCTGGCTCAGGATTTTCAATCTCGTCTGTGTTCAATGGGACAAAAACCTCTGTGCCTCTGGCGTTTGTCAGGAAAATGTTTCCATCAATCTTATCCATGTCATAAGCTCCTAAGGGAATCATGTGCTTTAATGACAGATAATTATACAAGTCTACAAGCTTATTTACCCTGGGAATCTTTTTTCCGCTAAGGATTCTTTTTGTCATAGCTTCTATTGATGAAGGAAATTTTGAAGGCTTTGAGCCAAATTCTGAATAAGCTGTTCTCCATGGAGATATCAATGGGTGCTTTGCCAAATCCTTTGGAGTGAAGGTGAGCTGGATATATCTTTCAACGCCTTCGACAAGAGTGTCTATCTTTTTGTGGCTTCCTGCATTGTCTATGTTTTTTGCTACAATAACTCCTATACAAAGCTTAGGAAATTTCTGGAATATTGGAGTAGCTATTTTGAATTTCATCTTAGAGAATATGCTTTTTCTATCACCATATCAATCTGTATAATTTTGTTTCTTTATAAATCTTTTTGGATATTGTCCTTTGATAGGATACACATATTGTTTTTTTGATTAAATCATAATATTATAAAACCCGACATATGTATTTCAACCAGGTATATACACTATATATACTCTAAACTAAAAATATATAAATCACCTTGTTTCAACTCCGGATTATGGAAGATGACATTGCAGAAGAAGAGTATGAATCTGAGTTAGATGAAGAAGAAGACCTTAATTCTGAGGATGAAGATATGGATCCTGATGAAGAAGGCTTCTTAAAAGGATATGACGAAGCAGAAAGCTATTCAGATTCAGAAGAAAGCAGTAAGGAAGAATAGAGGTTTGAATAAAACTTTTTCTGCTAGATTTTTCTATCTGTTTTTATCCTGTTTTTCTGGCTTTTCAAGAGCTTTTTTCAGCTTTAACAGCAATTCTTCCACTTTATCATGATTTTTTACAGAAGCCTGGAATA
>Ga0315289_10009473_pt1 | contig 14013 bp, 10 predicted proteins | sample YL17G11_40_MG_FD_203452 | JGI IMG/M metagenome (GOLD analysis project Ga0315289, IMG submission 203452) | Sediment microbial communities from Yellowstone Lake, YNP, Wyoming, USA - YL17G11_40 | ecosystem: Environmental > Aquatic > Freshwater > Lake > Sediment | place: USA: Wyoming | collected...
TTTTTTGGGGGGGGGGGGGGGGGGGCCCCCCCCCCCGGCCGGTGCCCTCCGGGTTTGGGGGGGGGGGGGGGGCGCCCCCCCCCCCCCCCACGACGATAGAGTCTATGCGCAATCCCAAAATGCTCTAACGTTGCGAGTTTGCGCGGTGGGTCTCCTGACCTACCGCACACAACTCATCTCGCGCCGCTCAGCCATTCCCTTCGGGCCGCGCCTTCCCGACGAAGCACGCCAGGACCACTCCCGCCACGAGGATCGCCATGGACCACAGCGCCTCATACGTCCGGTTCTCGATGGCGTACGAGATGCTCGAGTACACCATGAACAGACTGGAGAGGCAGAAGGCCACCGGGATGAGCGGGTACCACGGCACCCGGTACGGCCGCGCGACGTCGGGCTGGCGGACGCGCAGAACAAAGAGCGACATGCCGACCAGGAACAAGAAGAGCCAGAAGACGGGCGTGGTGAACTTGACCATGCTCTCGAACCCGCCCGCCGTGAACCCGAAGGCCACGACCAGGGCCGCCGTGACCGCCGCCTGGAGCGCGAGCGACCACACGGGCGTGCCCAGGGTCGGGTTCCACCGGCCCAGCCGGGCGTAGAGCCGGTGGTCGGCGCCCATGGCGTAGTAGATTCGCGCGCCCGTGAAGATCTGTCCGTTGATCGCCCCCAGGGCCGAGATGCAGACAAGGACCGAGATGCCGCGCGCGCCCCAGTCGGCCAGCCCCAGCGCGAGCACGTCGGCCGCCACGGCCCCCGACTGGCGGGTGCCCTCGAACCCCAGGGCGTGGACGAACGCCACGTTCACAAGCACATAGATGAGCGTGACTGCCACGGTGCCCAGGACGAGGGCCCGCAGGATGTTCCTCCGCGGGTCGCGCACCTCGGCCCCGACGTACGCCATCTCGTTCCAGCCGCCGTAGGTAAAGAGGATCATGATCATCGCCAGGCGGATGCCCCCCTCGCTGGCATCGGCCACGGCGACTGGCGAGGCGCCACTGCGGGCAAACAAGAGCCCCACAACCACGATGGCCGCGAGGCCCAGGACCTTGACCGTGGCGAGCAGGTTCTGCGTCGTTTTCCCCGCGCGGACGCCAAGCACGTTGATGACCGAGAGGACCACGATGGCGGCCAGGGCGTACGTCATGAGGGCCAGCGGCGGCCCGCCGATGGGCCACAGGCGGTTGGCGTACCGGGCGAAGACGTACGCCATCGCGCCGATCGACCCCGGCCGCACGACCCACAACTGGGCCCACGCGAACATGAACCCGAGCGGCCGCCCGAACGCCCGGGTCAGGTAGACGTAGTCGCCCCCCTCCTCCGGGTACGCCGTGGCCAGTTCCGCATAGCACAGGGCCCCGACGAGCGAGAGGACGCCGCCGAGGACCCACACGCCCAACAAGGTCAGCGGACCGGGCACGCATCGGGCGATCAGCGGGCTGGCCTCGTAGATGCCCACGCCGATGATGATGCCCACGATGATGCAGGTGGAATCGAACAGCGTGAGTTGCCGCTGCGGCCCCACCCGCGCCGCCCCATTGCCGCCGCCTGTGGACATGATGGGAGTATAGAGGCACCAAGCCTCACGCCAAAGCAATTGTGGCGAAGGCGCCGCCTGCTCAATCCGGTACATCACCTTGTCGGTCCTCAGGATCACCGTGTTGCAGGCGGGGTGGCTTGGCCACGCGATGTTGCGTGGCCATGAGCCCCCACGTTCGCAAGGAACATGGCCGCGCAGAGGCGCGTGGCCATGCCACCCGACAACACATCACACCTGAGAACGCATCCTAGGCGTGCATTCCGGCGATGCGGCGGAAGTCTCCCTTCAGGCTGCGATAGAGTTGCCCGTACTCCGGGTAGAGCCGGTCGTAAAGGGCGACGGTCTTCTTGTTCGGCTTGGTTTCGCTCACGGTGCGGATCGTGGCGTCGCAGGCCTCGGGCACGCTCGCCCAGACGCCGGTTCCGACGCCCGCCAGGAGCGCGACGCCGAAGGCCGGCCCCTCGCCGCTCGAGACGGTGCGGACCGCGCCGCGGTAGATGTCGGCCTGGAGTTGCCGCCACAACTTCGATCGCGCCCCGCCGCCGGAGATGCGGATCTCGCTGATCGGCACGCCCATGCCCCGGATGATCTCCAGGCAGTCGCGCATGGCGTACGTGGCCCCTTCCATCACGGCGCGGGCCATCGAGGCCCGGTCGTGCATGTTCGAGAGGCCGACCCACGCGGCCCGGGCGTACGGGTCGGCGTACGGCGTGCGCTCGCCGGTCAGGTACGGAAGGAAATAGAGGCCGTGGCTTCCCGGCGGGACCCTCGCGGCCGCGCCCGTGATGAGTTCGTAGGGGTCGACTTTCTCCTTTTTCGCCTGCGCCACGAGGTCCTGGCAGAGCCTGTTGCGGAACCACTGGAGGCTTCCGCCCGCCGCCAGGACGACGCCCATGACGTGCCACTTGCCGGGGACGGCGTGGCAGAAGGTGTGGACGCGTCCCAGCGGGTCGGTCTCGACGGTGTCGGCGTGGGCGAAGACGACGCCGCTCGTGCCGAGGGTGGCCGAGATGACGCCGCGGCGGACGATGCCGTTGCCGACGGCGCCGGCCGCCTGGTCGCCGCCGCCGCCCACCACGGGCGTCCCGACCGCGAGGCCGGTCGCCTCGGCCGCCGATTCCGTCAACCGCCCGGAGACCGCCGGCGATTCCCAGACCGCGGGCAGCAGCGTTTCGTCAATCTGGAGTCTCGATAGGAGTTCCTTTGACCACGAGCGGTGCTTGACGTCCAGGAGGAGCGTGCCGGAGGCGTCGCTGACCTCGGTGGCGAACTCACCCGTCAGGCAGTACCGCACGTAGTCCTTCGGCAGGAGGATCTTGGCGACCCGCTCGTAGAGCCGCGGCTCGTGCTTGCGGACCCAGAGGATCTTCGGGGCGGTGAAGCCCGTGAGGGCGGGGTTCGAGACGAGCGCGATGAGTTTTTCGCGGCCGCCGGCGGCCTGCGTGATCTCTTCACACTCGGCGCCCGTGCGCTGGTCGTTCCAGAGGATCGCCCGCCGGAGGACCTTGCCGGCCTTGTCGAGCAGCACGCTGCCGTGCATCTGCCCCGATAGGCCGATGCCGGTCACGTCGGAGGCCTTGACGCCGGCGGCGCGGACGGCGCTGCGGACGCTCTTGACGGTGGCCTTCCACCAGTCTTCGGGCGCCTGTTCGCTCCACGCCGGTTTCGGAGCGTACGAAGGATACTCCACCGTGACCGAGGCTAGGATGCGGCCGCGATCGCTGATGAGGAGCGTTTTCGTGCCGCTGGTGCCGATGTCGATGCCGAGCAGGTAGGACATGATGCCCTCCGGATTGAGTTGCGGCCCCGTGGCGGGGGCTGCGCCGTTCACCAGCGATGGCAGAGAGAGGTGGGTGTGACGCAGAAGGTCGACCGGAAAGATCGAAGGCGCCGCGAGGCGGCGGGCCGAGGGTCAGCGGTCATCCTCGTCCCAGTCCTCGTCGTCCTCGTCGTCTTCTTCCCAGTCCTCGTCCTTATCTTCGTCCTCTTCGTCTTCTTCCCACTCGTCGTCTTCGTCGTCGTCTTCGTCCTCGGCTTCATCCTCCTCTTCGTCGAGATCTTCCTCTTCTCCGAGGTCGGTGTCCTCTACATCCTCCCCTCCATCGATCTCTTCGGGGTCCTCGTCGAGGTCTTCGTCTTCTTCGAGTTCTTCCTCTTCTTCGAAGAGGTCGTCTTTCTCAGCCAAGGTCTTACCCTCCGGTTTGGCGGATTCGAGTTCGGCGATCACCTCGGCCGCCTGGTCCGCAAATTCCTCTGGCACCAGGATCGGGACGCCGGCCCCATCGCCAGGCGTGACCGCGGTCGGGGCGCCCTCGCCTTCGAGGATGGCGGGAATTCCATGGGCCTCCAGTTCCGACTTGAAGAGTTCGGCCTCTACCAGGTTCGTGGCGTGGGCCAGCAGGACAAGTTCCGGGTACTCCCGCCTGCCCTTCTTGTCCTTCGACTTCGTCTGCTCCCGAGCCTCCCGCGGGGGATCGCCGGCAGGCTTCTCCGCGCGTCGTTTGCGATTGCGGGGCATGCACGGCTCCTCCGATGCCCGCCGCTCCTGGCCACCGGCGCGGGAGTCTAGGCAGGGGCCCAGAGCCTGTCAAGGGCAAATCCGACCCCGAATTTTTGCGGCCCGGAAAGCCGCTGATCGGGCTCGACCCCCTCCACTCCGGTGCCAAGCCTTGCCGCCTCTTTCAGCCTACGCCCGCCCGTCGCCGTGCAAGGGGAACCGCAAAACAGTGATTGCGGATTACCCCGGCCAGACTACACTGTGCCCTTATCGGCCTTGCCGAGGAGGCGAATCATGAAAACCATCGGGCTCGAGAGGTCCCGGAGAATCTTGGGCAATAGCGCGGCGGGCAGTCCTGCCCGCCGCGCAACCGTTCTCGGGATCGGTCTATGGCTGGCAGTTCTGGTCATGGCCACCGGTGCGATGGCCGGCGAACCTGCGCCCGCCGCGGCACCCGCGGGCGCGATCGTTGACAACTTCGACTACGCCGACGCGGCCGCAGCCCAGGCGGCGTGGCGGGCCATGGGCGGAACGGCCGGCGCCGTCCCCGCCGAGGTCGACGGCCAGAAGGCGCTGCGCATGCCGTGCAACTTCCGCGGCACGAAGATCGACCGGGCGTCCTGGGACAGGCCGGTCCAACTCGACATGACGGCCTGCCGGGGCATGAGGTTCCGCGTGCGGTGCCGAGACACCTCGCCCGTGGCGGGCTTCAGCCTGTACCTCCAGAGCGGCGACGGTTGGTACGCCACCCACTTCGCCCCGACCGATCGGGAGGGCTGGACCACCATCACCCTCGACAAGGAAGACATGGGCACCGAGGGCCGGCCGGCGGGGTGGGGCCGGATCTCCACCATCCGCCTCTCGGCGTGGCGCGGCCAGAACACCGACACCGAACTGGTCATCGCCGGCATGACGCTGGTGGGCCAGCAGGCGGCCATCGCCGTGGTGCGCGGCGAGTCGGCGGCCCGCGACGCGCCGCGAGAAATGGAGTCGGTCGTCCAGTATACGCGGACCGTGACCACCTGCCTTAAGGAACTCGGCCTCGACTACTCGGTCGTGAGCGACCTGGACCTCGTGGCCGGGCGACTGAAAGATACCCGCCTCGTCATCCTGCCGCACAACCCGTCGATGCCCGACGCCGCCGCCGAGACCATCGCCAGGTTTCTCGAAGGCGGCGGCAAGATGATGGCCTTCTACGGCATGCCGGGAAGACTGTGGCAGGCCGTCGGCATGCAGAGCGGGACCCACGTGCCGCAGAAGTTCGACGGGTACTTCGCGTCCATCCGGTTCCAGGACGCGGCGCTCGCGGGCGCGCCGCCGGTCGTGGGTCAGCGGTCGTGGAACATCCGGGGGGCCAGGCCGGTCGAGGCCCGCAGCCGCGTGGCCGCCGTCTGGTTCGACAAGGACGGCAAGAGCACCGACTGGCCGGCGGTCCTTGCGTCGGATAACTGCATCTACATGACGCACGTGCTCCTCCAGGACGATGCCGCCCACAAGCGCCGGATGCTCCTGGCCATGGCGGGGCGCCTCGTGCCGGACCTCTGGCGCCAGGCGGTCGAGGCGAGCGTGGAGCGGGTCCGCCGGGCGGAGAAAGAGACCACCGGCAAGGTTCGCGACGCCGAGATTCCGCCGCGGCAGGTTCAACCGTTCCGCGACACACTGGCCCGGGCCCGGGCCGGTCTCGCGGACGCGGCGTCGCTCTCGAAAGAAGGCAAGTACCCTGAGGCCATCGAGCAGGCCGAGAAGGCACAGCGCGGCCTGGCCGAGGCCTGGTGCCTGGCCCAGCGAAGCCAGCCCGGCGAGCACCGCGCGTTCTGGTGCCACAGCGCTTTCGGCCCCCCCGGCATGACCTGGGATGAGGCCATCAAGACCCTTGCCGATAACGGGTTCACGGCCATCGTGCCGAACATGTGCTGGGCCGGCACGGCATTCTACGAGAGCAAGGTGCTCCCCGTGGCGCCGGAGGTGAAGGAGAAGGGCGACCAGATCGCCTTGTGCCTTGCGGCGTGCAGGAAATACGGCCTCCAGTGCCACGTGTGGAAGGTGAACTGGAACACCGCAGGCCGCGCGCCCAAGGAGTTCATGGACCGCCTGCGCGAGGAGGGCCGGCTCCAGGTGCGCTTCAGCGGCAAGCCCGACGACCATTGGCTGTGCCCGTCGCATCCCGAGAACCAGAAACTCGAGCGCGACTCGATGGTCGAGGTCGCCACGGCCTACGACGTCGACGGCATCCACTTCGACTACATCCGGTACCCCGACCGCGACGGGTGTTTCTGCCCCGGCTGCCGCGAGCGGTTCGAGGAGACGATCGGCGTGAGGATCGCTAACTGGCCGGCCGACGTTCGCCGCGACGCGGCCCTCGAGACCAAGTGGCTCGATTGGCGGCGCGACAGCATCACGCGGCTGGTTGCGGCCACCAGCGAGGCCGTGCGGAAGGCCCGGCCGAAGTGCAGGGTATCCGCCGCCGTCTTCTCGAACTGGGCGGTCGATCGCGACAACGTCGGCCAAGACTGGAAACTGTGGTGCGAGCGCGGCTACGTCGACTTTGTCTGCCCGATGGACTACACGCCCTACAACGGCGAATTCGAGAGCATGGTCGCACGACAGGTCCAGTGGGCGGGCAAGGTCCCGTGCTACCCGGGGATCGGCCTGAGCACGTGGCCGTCGCAGACCGACATCGGCAAGGTGATCGACCAGATCTACGTCACGCGCCGCCTGGGCACGCGCGGCTTCACCATCTTCGAGTTCAACGCGACCACGGCCAGCGAAGTTGTGCCTCTGTGCGGCAAAGGAATAACGGCAAAGGAATAAAAGAAGCTCAAAGTTCAAGGTCCAAAGTGACAGAAAGGCAACGGCGGCGTGGCATGGCCACGCGCCTTTGCGTGGCCATGAGGCTCATGACGTGCCCGAACTGCCGGGGGGCTCAGCCTCGGAACGCGAGGCTTCTTCGACCTTCATCCGCTTCGCGCGGCACCAGAGGTAGATGTGGCGGATGAGCCACACCAGCGCCCCCAGGCACGCCACGGCCAGGATCGCCCACTTCAGGTTATCGACGACGTTCTGGATGACCAACCCGAACGCGTACCCCAGGCATCCAAGCGTGATGGCCCAGAGCGCCGCCCCTGTCACGTTCAGCAGCACGAATCTCGCGGTCGGGATGGAACTGACGCCGATGACCAGCGGGCTGATGTTCCGCAACCCATAATAGAACCGGAAGGTCAGGGTAAACCACGTGCCGTGGCGGTCCAGCAGGCGGCTGATCTTCTCGATCCGCGGGTGCCACGCCGGGTGTTTGGCCAGAAGGGCCCTCCCCTTCCAGCGGCTCAGGAAGAAGATCGTCTGGTCGCCCGTCAGACTCCCCAGGAAACCGAGGAGGATAACCCAAGGCAGAGACAAGTGGCCGCCCCGGGCGGCGATCCCGGCCAGGATCATGATGGTCTCGCCCTCCAGGCACGTGCCAACAAACAGGGCGTAGTACCCGTAGGACTCGATCAAGTCTTCCAGGAGGTCGCGAAGGCCCGACTCGGCGGGCGCGGCCTGGGCGACCGCGGCGCAGGCATGGGCAAGGCTGGCGAGGACCGAGTGCCACTCAAACCCCATCGATGATTCCATCCCGCTTCGGCGCGGCCAGAACCGCGTCAACCCGAACGAATATACCGCGCCGCGACGACAGATTACAACAGGTATCCAACGGGGCAGGCCGGCCCAGAGTGCGGACACCGCCGGACCGCAAACGCCGGACCGCAAACTTGACCGCCGGACGCCAGGGCCCTAGACTGTCGGCCGCTCCAGGACCCCAGCATGAAAGGCATTGCCATGGCGAAACGCGCGCGGCGTCGGGCCAGGATCGGCGTCGTCATCCATGTTCCGCTGGCCGAGAGACTGTTCTCGCCCGGCGACCAGACCCGCCTCGAGAAACTCGGCGAGGTTCGCTGGACGGCGTCGCGCGAGCCGCTGACCGATGCCGCCGCCGCCGAACTCCTAGCCGACTGCGAGGTCGGCCTCGGATCGTGGGGCACGCCCTGCCCGAAGTCCGCCGAACTCGTGGCCGCCTGCCCGGGACTCCGCCTCTGGGAACACGTGGCGGGCACCGTGCGGCACATGCTGGGGCCGCACCTCGCGGGGCGGAGACTCACCATCGCCTCCTGCAAGACCGCCATCGCCGACAATGTGGCCGAACTCACCCTGGGCGAGATCATCGTGGGCCTTCGCCGGGTTCCCGAGAACGCCGCGGCCAACCGGGCCGGCACCGCCCCCTGGCCTTCACAGATGAAATCGCTCTACAGGACGACCGCGGGCGTGATCGGCGCCTCGGAGGTCGGCAAACGCGTTATCAGACTCCTCGCGCCGTTCGACTGCCGCATACTCCTCTACGATCCCTTCGTCACCGACCGGCAAGCGGCCGCCATGGGCACGAAGCGGGTCAAGGACCTCATGGACCTGTGCCGCGAGAGCGACGTCGTGACGCTCCACGCCCCCGCCCTGCCCTCGACCGCGAAGATGCTGTGTGCGGCACACTTCAGGGCGATGCGCGACGACGCCGTCTTCATCAACACCGCGCGCGGCATGTGCATCGACGAGGCGGCTCTCTGCGAGGAACTGGCCAAGGGGCGGCTGTGGGCCTTCATCGACGTGACCGATCCGGAACCGGCGGCGGCCGGCTCGCTCCTGCGCCGGCTGCCGAACGTCGTCCTGACCTCGCACATCGCCGGCCTGCCGTGCCACAACGTCGGAGCCCAGGCCGTCGACGACGTCGCCAGGTTCCTCAAGGGCAAACGCCCGCTCTGCGTCCAGACGCCGGACATGCTCGACCGGATTGCATCGTAGCGATGTCTTCTTTCATGACATTTTGCAATATCTAGGCGGTGTCCCTCCTGACCCCCCGCGCAGAGTCGGTCCGCCGGCCCCGTTGGCTACCGGTAGATATCCCTGGCAATCTCGCTGATCCTCATGCCCAGGCCCGGCCCGCGGAGCGTCGCCGTGTGGGCGCAGCCGTCGCGTATCTCGTAAAGGCCCGGGTGCACGGCGGCCTCGGGCTTGCTCGCCGCCGGGAAGAACTGCCGCGAGTTCGCCTCGACGCCCTTGATCGTGTGGATGCGGGCCGCCAGGCCGATGGACTCGATGAGGGCCAGCGACGGGTTCGTCAGGTCCTGCACGGCGTACATGACGCCCGCCATCTCCGCCAGGGGCACCAGCAGCAGGTCCTCGCTCAGGCACTTACAACTCTTCAGGGCGATGCCCGACCAGCCCAGTTCCATCGCCAGCCGGAAGTCCTCGACGCCCGCCAGGCTCTCGTCAACCAGGACCGGCTTGATCTTCGAGAGCGCCCGCATGTCAAACCGGTGGGCCGCAAGGTCGCGCTCCGTGGGCTGCTCGATGTAGAGGATTTCGTCGAAGACCTCGGCGGCGCGCTCGCGGATCTTCGCGAGGTACTCGACAATGTACTCCGGCGACTCGCACTGCTCGTTCGTGTCGGCCGTCAGGAACGGCCGCTGGGGGAGGTTCGGCCGCCGCTTCGCCCGCACTTCCCCGTAGATGCGCCGGACCTCGAGCGTCCGGGCCACGTCCCACTCGAGGTCCTTCCCGCGCAGTTTTACCTTGAGGCAGAAGACGCCGTCTCGCTCGATCCACTTCTCGAGCGAGTTCGGCAGGCCGTCAGCCGGGGCGCCCCTCGGCACGTCGGCCTCGCGCAGCACATCGAGCCCGCCCACAAGGTGGAAGACGGGGACCGCCGGCAGGTAGTCCTGGCGCAGGAACTGCGACGGGTAAACGCCCCGGAACTCGTCGCCGAGGTACCGGCCCAGGTCAAACCCCATGTGCTCCGGCCCGTAGCCGCGATATGAGTCGATGCCGGCGGCCATGCCGAACGCGTCGTGCACGGCGTGGTCGATGGGGCTCGCGCACACCAGGGCGGCCAGGCGCGGCATCTCGTCGAGCGGGGTCTTGCGGCGTGCGATGCGGAGGGCCAGGCTCAGCAGTTCCGCCGAGGTCTCCATGAAAATCTCGATGGGGTGCGCGAACCGGTTGAAGCCCGCCACGGCCTTCGCATACGCGTCGAAGAGTTCGAGCATGGCCTGCTCGCGGGCCTCGTGCGGCGCCTTCGACACCGGCCACGCCCAGAGGTCCATGACGAACATCGCCCCCCAGCCGACACCCACCCGGCCCTCGCGGTTCTCGGCGGTCACCTTGGCGAAGCCCAGCGGCGACCGCTCGACCACCACGGCCCCGAACTTAAGGGGCGTCCGGCACGCCGTCTCGATCGTGAACGTCTCGACGTTCTTGATGCGGATGTCGGTATCCATAGCATTTATCCTCGTTCTGCCGTCGCCGGCACGGCGAGGCGGAATTCGCGCCGCCGCCAGGTCGCCCGATTATACCACCCGCCGGCCGCGCCGCTATCTCGCAGGAATTAGGACTTTCCCGGCGGGCCGCCGTGCTATACGCTTACAGGTAACCGCGATGGACACGGTAACCCACATCCTGGTAGGCGCTGCCACGGCCCAGTTGGGGTTCCGGCGCCGCCTCGGCCGCGGGGCCACGTGGGCCGCCGCGGCGGCCGCCCTGGTGCCCGACCTCGACATGCTGGCCGGCCGGGTGATGTCGGATGCCGCCGCTCACGTGCCCGCTGCCCAGAACATGATGACCCACCGCGGCCTGACGCATTCCCTCCTGATGGTCCCGGTCTTCGCGCTGCCGATTGCCGCCGCGTGGTGGGGCCTGCGGCGGCTGGTGAATCGCGACGCCCCTGCCCCAGCGACGGGGCAGCCCGGGGCTGCGCCGCCGGCGCCGTTCGGACTGCTCTTCCTATGCGTCCTGGCGGCCGGCTTGACGCATCCGCTCCTGGATTGGTGCACCTCATACGGGACGGAACTCTTCGCGCCGCTGACCGACGCCCGCTTTGCCCTCGACGTGCTGCCGATCATCGATTTGCTCTTCACGTCCATCGTCGCAGCGACTTTGCTCGCATGCTTCATCGCACGCAAGGTCCGCCGCGGCGAGGCAGGAAAGGCCACGCTCGTCATCGGCTGGGCCGGTGTGCTCCTGGCCGCCGGCTACGTGGTCGCGGGCGGCGTAGTTCGCTGCGAGGCGATTGCCGACGCCCGGCCGCTGGCGGACGGGGCAAGGATAGTGCGGGCCGACGCGTACCCTGCGCTCGGCACCATCCTCGTTTGGCGGACCGTCCTGGAGACCGACAAGGAGTGGATTGTGGCCCGCATCCGTCCCCTGTCGCGCGCCGCGGTGCGCCCGAGGATGGAAACGGCCCCGCGGGAGGCCGGCCCGTGGATTGACCGGGCACGCGAACTCCCCCGCGTCCGCGGGTTCCAGTGGTTCGCCATGGGCCGGGTCCGGGCCACCTATCTCGGTCGCGACGGCAAGCACATCGTCGAGTTCCACGACATGCGATACGGGGCGGCGACGGAGAGCGTCGAGAGCCTGTGGTCCGTGATCGTGACGTTCGACGACGCCGGCCGCGTGCTCAGCATCGCCTCGCGGTCGCCTGCGGCACGCCGGGACGCGTGGCGGATTCTCCGGGAAACTTGGCAGAATATCTGGGAGCCGTAATCACGTGCGCAGCATCACCACCCGAGCCCTGGTACTTGCCTGCCTCGTCTGCCCCGCGGCGGCATACGCGGCGGAGGCGCCTCCTCAGGTCGTCGCCGACGCGGCTTGGGACGCCGCCTTCACCCGTACCGACGGATGGACCGGCGGCGACGTGGCCGCCACGGTCGACCTCGGCGACGGGCGGACGCTCTGGCTCTTCGGCGACTCTCTTATCGGCCGCGTCGAGAAAGGCAAGCATGCGGCTGGCACCCAGATGGTAAACAACGCCGTGGCCGTCCACCCCGCGCCGGCCGCCGGCTCAGGCCTCCCGCCTGCCGCACAGGACCTGCGGTTCTTCTGGGGACCGGCGGGGGCCGACGGAAAGGCGGCGGCGTGGCTCGCGCCCGACGCGGCCCGCGTCAAGGCCCGCGGCGACGAGTCCAAGGAACCGGGCGCCAACGGCTGGTACTGGCCCGCGGGCGGCGGATGCGTCGTCGCCGGCGACAGCGGCAAGCCGCGGCTCATCCTCTTCTACTGGCACATCGGCCGCCGCGCTGGAGACCACGGCATCTGGGCGTTCAAGAACGTCGGCGGGACCCTGGCGGTCGTCGATAACCTCCGTGAACCCGTCGAGAAGTGGCGGGTCGATCAGTTCGCCAACCCGCACGTCGTGACCGCGGATGCCGCCAAGGCCGACCCGGCGCTGCGCGAGAATAACTGGGGGGCGGCGGCCCTCTCAGGGTCCGCCGACGACGGCGTCGAGCACGTCTACATCTACGGCGTGAGGGAGACGGCGCCGCTCAACAAGCAACTCCTCCTGGCACGCGCCCCGGCCAAATCCGTCGAGCGATTCCAGACGTGGCGATTCTACGCGGGCAAGGATAGGTGGTCGCAGAAGGCGGCCGACGCCGCCCCCGTCGCCGACGGCATGGCCAACGAGTTCTCGGTCAACCTCATGACGTTCGGCGGGCGGGAACGCTTCGTCATGGTCCAGAGCGAACCGCTGTTCGGCACGCACATTCTCGTGCGCACGGCCGCGCGGCCGGAAGGACCGTGGCCGAAAGGCCCCGCGGTCTACAACGTGCCCGGCGTCGCCAAAAACAAGGCCTACTTCACGTATGCCGCCAAGGGGCACCCGCACCTGTCGCGTGAAGGGGAACTGCTGGTCACGTACGTCATCAACTCGAACGATTTCTGGGCGATGCTGGGCGATGCCGAGATCTACCGGCCGCGGTTCGTACGAGTGCCGGTGACGCTCATTCGCAGTGACTGAAGAAACGCGCGGCGGGTCAGGAGACCCGCCGCACGAAGAACGCGCGCCCGGCAAGCCGGGCGGCTGGCGCCAATCACGCCTTGGCGGCGAGCGCCGCGTCGTCGCCCGGTCGGGTTGTCGCCTATCATGATCCCATACAAGAGCACTGCCATCAAAGGACTTCCGGTCAATAACATAAGATGGTTACGCATATCGACCTTCGCGGGCAAACAGTAGGTTGGCCTCTGACTACGGTTTGAAATCTTCCTTGCAATTCTCAGTACGCTTTGAAAGAATAGCATCATGGCCGTTCACGTCCGATGTGCGAAATGTAGTCGCCGCTTTGAGGCGGATGATTCTGCCATCGGGGAGATTGCTCGATGCCCTCAGTGCGGTCATCGCATTATAATCATTCCGCCGTCTGACAGAAAACCAGAACCAAACACAAGGCCCTCTTCAATAATAAAAACGCAATCGACCTCCCGATGGCACAGGCCAACAGTATGGATTGCCTTTTGTGCTGTGATTGCCATAGGCCTCGTGTTCGGGGTGTTTCTTTTCAATCGCTCTACGCCGCCTGTTCCTTCGGCATCTTCGCCCGGCAAGGATCATGCCACATCACAATCAACAGCCGTAAAAGACCCCGTTCCGATTGACAAGGCTAAACCGCCTGATTTGAACTCCTTGAGGGACTTCGCCTTGGTGGCCCGACAGATCCGAACCGGCTTCTCCGAAGGCATTACATTCAGCGATCTTGATGAGAAACAGATCAGGCTGAGAGATGCATACGCATTGATGGACAAACAGGCTTTGCCGACGGGCCTTGTTTGCAAGGCAGAAAGTGCTTTTCGCAAAGTGAGGGAATTGAGGGAGGCTTGGCTAAAGAGGATACACAATGTTGCTTTGTTCGATATGCCTCCGATACTACTTGCAGAGCCAGAGATGAGTAATGCCTGGACCGCATTGGATTCCTTCCTGACTGAATACGACCGCATCAAGAGCAGATAGCCACTATTGTGGCAACCATCCCCATTGGGTCAAAAGGTAAACGGACGGTCTTGGACATCCGGCGTTAACATTACTTGGCCTCCAGCAAACTGATGAAGGCCTCCCAAGTCTTATTAGCCACGCGTTTTCCCCCTTTAAAAACCGTAATGCCTGTCGCATTGATTTCAAGACGGCAAG
>Ga0315289_10009474_pt1 | contig 14013 bp, 9 predicted proteins | sample YL17G11_40_MG_FD_203452 | JGI IMG/M metagenome (GOLD analysis project Ga0315289, IMG submission 203452) | Sediment microbial communities from Yellowstone Lake, YNP, Wyoming, USA - YL17G11_40 | ecosystem: Environmental > Aquatic > Freshwater > Lake > Sediment | place: USA: Wyoming | collected...
GCCGCTAAAGACCTTTGCCGAGTACCGGAACTTCCTGTTTGCCACGGCCGAACAGCTCGCTGCCAACCTGCATGATCCGAGGCGGCGGCACACGATTGTGCCGCTGGTGGGCATCTCCAGCGGCTATGATTCTCCCGCGGCGGCCGTGGTGGCCCGACATGCCGGCTGTCGCCACGCCGTGACGATCGTCAACGCCAACAGCCTTTGGCGCGGCTGCGATTCAGGCGAAGCCATTGCCGCGCGTCTGGGCATGTCGTGCCGGTGCTATCGTCACGAGCGGACGGCCTATCACCGCGAAGAAACCATCTGGGCTGCCGCCGGCCGCTCCGGGGGGCGAAACCTCGTCTTGTTCGATTATCCCCAGCCGCTGTGCCTGTTTTTCAACGGCAGCTACGGCGATAAGATCTGGGACCGACGGCACCACGACTTCTCGGAGCCGGTCGGCGACACCGACTCCCTGCTGTGCGAGTTCCGGCTGATTCAGGGCGTCTTCCAGACGGTGGTTCCCTGGTGGGGCATTCGCCGTGCCCAAGAGATCCATGCCATCGGCTCCGCACCCGAGATGGCGCCGTGGACGCTCGGCAACGGCTATGATCGCCCGATCGCGCGGCGGCTGGTTGAGGAGGCCGGCATTCCGCGGACGATGTTCGGGATGCGCAAGAAGGATACTTCCTCGAATGTCAGCTTCTTCTGGCCGCAGTCGCCGGCCGCCAAGGAGATGTTTGCTCGGTACCTCAGGGCGCGCGAACAGCGCGTGCCCTCGGCGCCGACGATCGGCCTGCTGGCGCGACTGGCGCATCTGGAGAGCCTGGTGCGGCTGAACGTCACCAGGCGGCTGCCGTTCGACCTGCGGCTGCGTGAACTGCTGCGGCTGCGGTCGCAATCGCTGCTGTTCCAGTGGGGCAACGAGGAGTTGAAACAACGGTATCAGCAGGGACTGCGCACGGTGGCAGCCCCCGCGCCATCCCCTGCCGAGGCCGCCGGCCGATGAGCACTGCCAGGGTCCACGCCCGAAATCTCTTGGCCAACTGGACGGGCCAGGCGGCCAGCATTGTGGTCATGTTCTTCCTTTCCCCCTTCGTGGTTCACACGTTGGGAAAGAGCCAGTACGGCCTGTGGAGCCTCTTGGTGGTGCTGACCGGCTACATGGGCTTGTTCGACCTGGGCGTGCGGGCGAGCACCGGCCGATATGTCATCTTGTACTACGGACGAGGCGACCACGCGCGTTTGGACGAAACCTTGCGAACCGGGCTGGGCCTCTTCTCGCTGGGAGGTGTGCTCATCCTCTTGGCGGCCGTAGTCATCGGTCTGGCTTTCCCCATGGTTTTTCCCTCGGCCCCCGCGGAGTACCAGCATCTCACGATGCTGCTGCTGCCCGTGTTAGCCGTCAATGTCTGGCTGTCGATCCTCGGCGCCCTGTTCTCCAGCGTGCTGGCTACGCACGACCGGTTCGACCTGATGCAGGCCACGGGAATTGTGTCTCTGGCCATCCGGGCTGCCGGGACGGTTTTTGTGCTCAAGTCGGGGTATGGCATCTGCGGATTGACCGCGATGGCGCTTACCGACGGACTGATCTCGGCCTTCGGCAACGCTTGGCTGGCCCGGCGCATTTATCCGCAACTGAGAGTTTGGCCGTTGATGCTCTCACGGGAGCGCCTACGAGAGATGTTCGGCTACGGGGTGCCGGCGTTTCTGAGCAGCATCGCGGGTCGGGTGATCGCCCAATCGGCCACCATTCTCGTCGGCGCGCTGATCGCCGTCAGCGCCGTCACCGACTACTCCATCGGTGCGATGCTGCCTTTCTACGCGGCCCCCTTCCTTTACCAAATCGGCTGCACGCTCTTTCCCGCGGTCCAACGCGCCGCCGCGCGGAACGACCTGGACTCGATGCGCTGGCTGTTCGTGCGGCAGGTGCAGATGGCACTGCTCTTCGCGGTGCTGGTCTACATCGGGTTCATCGCCTTCGGAGAAGCCTTCCTGCGGATCTGGATGGGACCGGGCTTTGCCGGGGCGTTCACCGTGCTGGTGATTCTCAGCATTACCGAACTGGTCGCCAGCACGCTGATCTACGCGGGCATGCAACTGTTGAACGCCACGGGGCGACTGTGGTTCCAGGTTGCCGGCCTGGCCTGCGAAGGGGTCATCAGTGTATCTCTCGGCGTGTTTTTCGTGCTCGTCTTGGATTGGGGCGTGGCCGGTGTTGCCGCCGGGGCGCTCACGGGCCGGTTGTTTGACATCGCCATCACCTGGTATGCCTGCCGTGTGGCGGCGATTCGCTGGCAGGTGCTCAAAGGGGTGCTGCTGCGAGGCGTTCTGGCCGCTGTCAGCTTCGCCGCCTGGTGTTTTGTGGTCCGGACCATGATCGTCGCTGAGGCCTGGAGCAGCTTTTTCCTCCAGGTGGGGTTGGCTGTGGCGGGCTATGTCCCCCTTGCGCTCGCGCTGTTGGTACCCCAAGCAGACCGCGCCCGCCTTTACCGGCTGCTGCATACCCTGGCCTGGCAGCGTGCCGGGCGATCGGCAGAGGCGGACCCGGTACAACCAAGCGATCTCGGGATTGCGGGCAGCGGCCTAGGCGGGGAAGAAAAGTGAAGCCAGTGGTTGGCGAAGAAAACGTTGTGGGTTTGGCACTGGACCGGGGTCTGACAAAACTTCCCCCAGAACAGGCCTACGCCGATGGTGCGCGAGTAACGGGCCTGATCCGTGAAGCCGCCCGGGCGGCGGGCCTGGGCAGCACCGATCCGGATTCGCCCCTGCGGGACATCATCGAGCCGGGCATGTGCGTCCTGGTCAAGCCCAACTGGGTTCTGCACCGCAACGAGGGCGGTCATGGCATGGCCTGCATGGTGACGCAGCCCGCGTTCGTCCTCGGCGCACTTGCGGAGATCTGCCGGGCGAAACCGGCGCGCATCATTCTTGGGGACGCACCGATCCAGGCGTGCGACTTCGGCTTGTTGGTGAGCCCCGGTTTCCGGCGCGAGGCCCAGAGGATCGCGGCCGACGCGGTTGTTTCCCTGGAGATCATCGATTTTCGGCGGACCATTGCCGTCGATGGCCGTCTCGACCAAGGGGTGCGCGAAGGTGTGCGGAGCGAGGACCGATATCTCCTGTTTGACCTGGGCAGCGACAGCCTGCTGGAACCGATCTCACGCCCGGCCGGCCGTTTCCGCGTCACCAATTACGATCCGCGAAGACTGGCCCGGTGCCACGGTCCGGGCCGGCACCGATACCTGCTCTGCCGCGAGGCCTTCGAGGCCGACCTCATCGTGTCGTTGCCCAAACTCAAGACGCATCGGAAAGCGGGAATGAGCGGGGCCCTGAAGAACCTGGTCGGGCTCAACGGCAACAAGGATTTCCTTCCTCACCACCGCGCCGGCGGCACCCACGCCGGCGGAGACTGTTACCCCGGACGCTCCCTACGCAAGCGGTTCGCCGAGTTCCTGCTCGACGTGGCCAACCGCCGCGTGGGCACGCCGGCGTACAATTTCTGGGGCCGGATGGCTTGGCGGGCACGTCGTGGAATCGTCCAGCTTGAAGATGGGGACTTGGAGGGAAGCTGGTACGGCAACGACACCTGCTGGCGGATGGTGTTGGACCTCAACCGCATCCTGCTTTACGGCCGCCCAGACGGCACCATGGCCGAGACACGGCAGCGCAAACTCTGGTCCTTAACTGACGCGATCGTCTGCGGTCAAGGCGAGGGGCCGCTGGCGCCTCGTCCCCTGGCGGTCGGGGCGGTGACCGTTTCCGACTCGTCGCCGGTGGCCGACGCCGTGCACGCCGCGCTGTTGCGGCTCGATGCGAACCAGCTTGCGCTGGTCCGGGAATCGTTTGGGGCCTTCCGCTGGCCCCTCGTCCCCGAGCCGCTGCGCCCCGTGGTTCGCTGGGGAGCCACTGAGCTTTCCCTGGACCAAGTGGCCGCCGACGTGGGCGCCAGCGCGCTGGCGCCCCGGGGTTGGGCCAGCCGCGTGGAGAGAAGGACCTCGCCGTGATCGTCGCCATCTATCCCGATGACTATACCGACCCGGCGACCGGAAAATGCGACGCCTCCAGTCCGCGCTGGGCCGAATTGCTCACGGCGGCCGGGCACCAAGTGCGCTGGGTGGATGTGCTGCGGCCGGACATCCTCGATCAGGTCAAAGGCTGCCACGGCTTCATGTGGCGGCACGGGCATTTTCCCCAGTACCGCCAGATCGCCCGCCGTCTGCTCCCCGTCTTGGAAGGCGATCTCGGCCTGGCGGTCTACCCGGATCAGCCTACGTGCTGGCACTACGATGATAAGATTGCCCAGTTCTACTTGCTCTCGGCGCACCAGATCCCGATCCCCAAGACGTGGGTATGGTATGATCGGGACCAGGCCTTGGCTTGGCTTCCGCAGGCGCCGTTGCCGCTGGTGTGCAAGCTCTGGTCGGGGGCGGGTTCGGCGAACGTGGCCATGATCCAGACCCTCGACGAGGCAAAACGACTGATCGACAGGGCGTTTGGCCGCGGCTTGGCGTCCTTGAACGCGGGCTATGATCTGCGCGTTTGGGGTGTCTGGCCCCGGATGCGGTGTGCAGGGCAGGTCTTGCTGAAGGGGAAAACCGATCTGCTGCCAAGGGCCTGGGAGCTGCACAAGGGATACGTGCTGTTCCAGGAGTTTCTCCCGGACAATCCCTTTGACACCCGGATCACCGTCATCGGCAATCGGGCCTTCGGTTTTCGCCGGTTCAATCGCGACGGCGACTTCCGCGCCAGTGGTAGCGGCAAACTGGATGTTGACCCGCGCCAAGTCGATCCTCGCACGGTGCGGCTGGCATGCCGCGTCGCCGAACAGTTGCAAACGCAGTCGGTGGCGATCGACGGTCTGCGGCGCGGCGACGAGCCCGTGGTAGGCGAGATCACGTACGCGTATGCCTCGTGGGCCGTTCGGTCTTGCCCAGGCCATTGGGAGAAGCAAGGTGCAGAACTCATCTGGAAACCCGGCCCAATGTGGCCGGAAGAAGCCCAGGTCGCCGATTTTCTCGCCCGGCTGGAGAAACGAACTTAGCTCCCATGCCCGCGGATTATGAGATTGTCATCGTGACGCCGGAGTATGCCGCGGATGGTTATACCGGCGGGATGGGCATGTTTTACCGCAGGCTAACGACAGCCTTTCGCGAAGCAGGCTTTACCGTCGTGGTGATCAGCAGTTCCCATTTCGTCCAGCACAGTGATGCGGTGGTTGGGCACATTGCCTTGCGCAATTGGGGTGAGCGGCTTTGGCGGCTGAATCGGGCGTTTGGGACCATGCCGTCCTCGCTGGCGGCCTCGGCCCAGGCCGCCCGGTGCCTGCGCCGCTGCGCCGGCCCAGCAAGCCGACGCGTGGTGCTCGTGCCCGATTTCGGCGGCTGGGGATTGTTGGTGAAGCTGCTCAATCCACGCCACCCGGTCGTGCTCCGGTTGCACGGCGCGGCGGGCCTGCTGCGGGCGCGGACGGGAGCCCTGACCAGCCCGCGACACCATTTTTTGTCCGACAACCTGGAGCGCGCCTCGCTGGCGTATGCCGATGGCATCACCGCGCCCAGCGAATTCATGGCCCACGTTGCTGCCGATTTCTACAGAATCCCCAGGGACCGCATCCACGTCATCCCGAACCTGTTCGTTGCGCAGCCCCCTCCCGCGCCGATCCGACCGACGCCCAGCAAGGAGCGGTTGATCCTGCTGGTCGGGCGCGTCGAACGGACGAAGGGAGCACACCTGGTTCCCGCCGTGGTCCAGGAGCTGGTCCGCGCCGGCGAGGACTTCCAACTTGCCGTCATCGGCAACGACACTCTTTCGGGCACCGATGGCAAGAGCATGACGGCCCAGATGAGGCGGGAACTGGGCCTTGAAGCGCCGCAGCGCTGCGTGTTTCACGGCAGGCTGCCGTTCGCCCAAGTCGAGCAGTTTTACCAGCGGGCCTCGATCGTGCTCATCCCCTCGCTGTTCGAGAGCTTTTCCAACGCGGCACTCGAGGCCATCCATCACCGCTGCCTGGTGGTTGCCAGTGAAGGCACGGCTGCGGCGGACATCGTCGCCGAATCGGGCTGCGGCGCGGTGGTGCGGTTTGCCGACGCCACCGCCACCGCGGCCCGCATCGCCACGCTGCTGGCAACCCACGCCGAAGTGCTCCAAAGTTGCCAGACGCAGCGGCAGGCGTTCCTGAATCGCTGTTCCCCCAAGCAAGTCGTGGCCGCCTTGTGCAACCTGTTTGAGCGGCTGCGGCGGGACAAGCTCAAGAGATAACCGTGTCTGCCAACGGAATGACCATTGCCATCTGCACGTGGAACCGCGCCGCGTACCTGCGCGAGTGCGTGCTTTCCGTGCTGCAGGACTGCCGCAGTCTGCCAGGGCCATGGGAGGTGATGGTTGTCGACAACGGTAGCACCGACGAGACCGCCCACGTGCTTTCCGAGTTGTCCGCCCAGCCGGGCGTCACTACGCTCAGGGAATCCCGCCGCGGGTTGTCCCACGCCAGGAACACGGCCGTGGCCCACGCCCGAGGGAAGATCGTCGTCTTCCTGGACGACGATGTTCTGGTTCCGTCCGGGTACGCGCAGGCCATTCGAGCGGCGTTCGATGTGCAGGCGGCGGATATTGTGGGCGGCCCCGTGCTGCCGCGCTGGGAATCGCGTCCGCCCTTCTGGTTCACCCCCGGCTACTACGGCGTCCTGGGGCTGCTGCCGAACCTCCAGCTCGTCGAGGGGCGAGGGTATCCGCGAATTTTCGGTGCGAACATGGCCTTTCGACGGGAGGTGCTGGCCGGGCTGGGGGACGCGCCCTTCAGCCCGAAACTCGGCCGCTCGGGAACACGCCTCCTGGGCGGCGAGGAGTCGCTGCTGATTAGCAATCTGCACCAGCGGGGCACCAAGGTGGTGTTCGCCGAGCACGCCCTGGTGTATCACCGCGTGCCGGCCCACCGGCTCACCATCGGTTACTTCCTGCGTTACATGTATGATGGCGGCAGATCGGATGGCCGTGAGTGGCAGATCCGCACTGGCGAAGTGAAGTTGCCGCGATGGGTCATCGGCGAATTGATCGAGCGCGCCGTCGAAGTGCCGCTGTACCTCTGCCTGGGAAGGCCCACGGACTGCGTGGCGAGTTTATTGCGTTTCAGTTGGCGCCTCGGGCGAGTGGTCGAGTATGTGCAGACGAGATTCCGACGGCGCGAAAGTAAGACACACCATGGCTGACAACGGTAAGCCCCTGCGGATTCTCCACGTCTCGGCGCTCAACCTCTGGACGATGAAAGGCAACGCAGGCATGTGTTGTCTGCACGAGACGCTCCGCGGGCACCTGCGGGCGGGCTTTTCGGTAACGCTGATCCTGCCCCGCTACAATCTGTTCAACACCGATCCGGCTCCCCTGCCAATCGTCGAGGACAACGAGTTCGACGTTCACGTGGCCGCGTGCTCGTGGCTCCCTGCCATGAAGACGGTATGGTCGCTGATCGGCCTGCTCGATCACTGGCCCAACCTGGTCCGTTTGTGTCATTGGATGACCGGTTGGTTCACCTGGGGGCTTTTGACGGTCAGCATGCTCTTGGCGGCGATGCGGCTGCGCTATCGCGGCAAGCGGCGATTCGACCTGGTTTATGCGCACTGCGAATACGCGGCGCCGGCGGGTTATCTGATCGGGCTGCTCTGGCGAATTCCCAATGTCACGCGGTTGTACGGCACGTTCCTGGCCGATCTCATGCGGAAACCGCTGGTAGGGCTGCGTTATCCCATCGCGGCGGGAGGGTTCCTCGTGCCGCACCATCTGCTGATCTGCGCCAACGACGGCACCCGCGGCGATGAAGTGGCCCGCCGGCTCGGCCTGGACCTCGGCCGCTTCCGCTTCTGGCAAGATGGTGCCGACCGCTCGCCGGCCGCCGCCGCCGGCGGCCGAGAGGAGATTCTCGCCCGCGCGCCGGCCGGCCTGCGGGCAGACCACACCTGGGTGTTGAGTTGCTCGCGACTGAGTTACTGGAAGCGCGTGGACCGCATCCTCCGGGCGATCGCCATCGCGCGACAGCGGGGCTGCCCATGTCAAGCCCTCATTGCCGGCGACGGGCCGGAGAAGCAGCGGCTGCTCGGTTTGGCAGCGCAATGGCGGCTCGATGGCGGCGTGGTCTGGCTGGGGCCGGTGCCGCACGAGGAGATCTGGCACTTGATGCACGCGGCCGACATCTTCATCATTGCCAACGACGTCACCAACCGCTGCAACCCGCTGTTCGAAGCGATCCGTGCGGGGCTGCCGGTGGTCTCGGTGCGCGATCCCTCTACCGCCGATCTGCTGGTGCACGGCGAGAATGCCCTGCTGGCCCAGCCCGACGATGGCACCGAGCTGGGCGAATGTCTGGTTCGTTTATGCGAGGATCCGCTGCTGGCCGCGCAAATGCGGCAGGCGCAACGCAGCCGCGAGGCCCTGCTCTGGACCTGGCAGGAGCGGATGGACGTGGAGAGCGGTGAACTCCGGCGGCTGCTGGAAACATGTTCCCCAACGGCTTGTCAACCGGGAGGATGCTGGTGACTCGTCTGCGCGTGGTCATCGTGCTGGGCACCCGGCCCGAAGCCATCAAAATGGCCCCGGTCTACCTCCGGCTGGCCGCAGACCAGCGCACCGAAGTGCGGCTGCTGGTGACCGCTCAACACCGGCAGATGCTCGACCAGGTGTTGTCGGTCTTCGGGATCAAGCCGGACCTGGATCTCGACCTGATGCGGCCCGATCAGCGTTTGCACCAAATCTCGGCAGGCGTGTTGGCGGCCGTGGGCAAGGCACTCGAGGAGATGGCGCCGGATGTGGTGCTGGTCCACGGCGACACGAGCACGTGTTTGTTTGCGGCGCTGGCGGCATTCTATCGGCGGATTCCCGTGGGCCATGTCGAGGCCGGATTGCGGACCTACGATTTGCAGGCTCCCTGGCCGGAGGAGATGAACCGCCGCTTGACCGATCCGATCTGCCGTTGGTGTTTCGCTCCCACGCTGCGCGCGGTGGAGAACCTGCGCGCCGAGGCCATTGCGGACCCCCACATCTTCCTCACCGGCAACACCGCGGTGGATGCGCTGCTGAGCGTCCGTGCGATGGCGTGCCGCAGCAAGCCGGTCATCGACGCGCTGCCCGCAGCCGCGCTCGACGGCCGCCGGCTCATCTTGGTGACCGGCCATCGGCGCGAGAGTTTTGGCAAGCCGTTGGAGCAGTTCTGCCTCGGGCTTGGCGACCTGGTTCGCGCGCATCCCGACACGGTGATTGTCTATCCCGTACACCTCAACCCCAACGTGCAGCGGCCCGTGCATCGCATCCTCGGCGATACGGAGCGCGTCTATCTGATTCCGCCGCTGGATTATCTGCCGTTTGTGTATTTGATGGAGCGAAGCTACTTGATCATCACCGATTCAGGCGGTATTCAGGAGGAAGCACCCACGTTGCGGAAACCGGTGCTGGTGACCCGGGAAACCACCGAACGTCCCGAGGCCGTCGAAACGGGTCTGGCCAAGGTGGTAGGGACTTCCCGGGAAAGGATTCTTGCCGAGGCCTCCCGGCTGCTGACCGACCCCCAGGCCTATGCCGCCATGGCACGCGGGGGAAATCCTTATGGTGACGGTCAAGCTGCCGGACGCATCGTCAACATCTTGTGTGAGACGGCATTGTGTGAGAAGACGGGGCTTAGGGATCCTCACCTGCGAGTCGCCGCGCCCAGCGAGCCATCGAGCCAGCAGAACGCGGCGCCCCAGGCGTCCAACAGTTCTTCAGGGCGTCAGCGTGCCACTTAAGACGATCCTCTTCGGACTTTCCTTCGCGATCGCGCTGACGGCCGCAGCGCTCTATGCGCCCGTCTGGGGCGTGTGCGCCTACGTGTTGAACTACTCCATCGGGCCGGAGCGCCAGTGGTGGGCCGTCCCGCTGCGTCAATGGGACATTCGCTTTTCATTCATGCTCGCAGGCGCAACCGCGCTGGGCGCCGTGCTCCATTATAGAAGGCTCAGATTCGGCCGCTTTGGCTGGATGGGCCAGGAGAAGCTGCTGCTCCTGTTTTTGTCGCTGGTTTGGCTTTCGACGCTCATCGGCGAGCCTACCGTGGGCGCGTACACGGTGGTGGATCACCCCACGGTCAAGATGACGAAAATCATCATTTTTGTCCTTTTATTGACGCACATCGTCACCGAGCTGAAGAGCCTCGACCTGCTGCTTTGGACGATGGTCCTGAGCGCCCTGTGGCTGGGAGTGGAAGCCTACCGCGTCCCTTATGGGGCATTCCAGAGGGGCCGCTTGGAGGGCGTCGGCGGTCCCGATTTCACCGAAGCCAACTTCCTGGGCGCTTACGTGGCCGCGTTGCTCCCGATCGTCGGCGTGCAGTTGCTGCAGGCGAAATGGCGCGGCAAGCTGTTCTGTCTGGTAGCCGGCGTGTTCGCCACCAATTTACTCGTCCTGACCCGCAGCCGGGGGGCCGTGGTGGGCTTGGCGGTCGGCGGCTTCACGGCCCTGCTGCTGGCGCCGCGCTGGGCGCGAGTGAAGATTGCCGCGGGGCTGGTCATCGCTTTGCTGGGCGGCCTGTACTTGTCCGACGCGCAATTCCTCAATCGGGCGGCCACCATCACACGCTCCGAAGACCAACGCGACGTCTCCGCGCAAAGCCGCATCAATCTCACCCGTGTAGGACTCCAGATGTTGGCAGACTACCCCCAGGGCATCGGAGCGGGAAACTACTTTCAGGTGATCGGGCGATACATTCCCCAATATCGAGGCAAAGACGCGCATAACACCTACCTGCGTTGTGCCACCGAATTGGGTCTGCAGGGCGGCGCCGTGTTCGTGTTGTTGATCATCAACGCACTGCGAACCCTCCGTAGAGTCGCGAAGCAAGCCGCGGCGTTTCCCGAAGAAGCCCGCCAGAAAGTCGTGTACCTGTGCTATGGCCTGGCCGTGTGCATGAGCGTATTGTTCGGCTGTTGCTTGACGATGTCGTTGACGTATGTGGAATACCTGTGGTGGATCTTGGCGTTACCCGTCTGCCTGGAACGCGCCGTGCAGAACCTGCAACTGGATACCGAGCTCGTGCCCGAGGTCGGGAGAAGTGGAACTTGTTTTTGGACGGCCGCTAATGGCGCTCTGCACTGAAGGCGTGAGAATGAACCTGAAAAGCTCGCATGGCGGTCTGAATCTGGCTCAACGGGTGAACGAGATCTACCATGACCTCCAGGCCGCAGAATTCAACCGGCTCCACAGGTACCGCCATCGCGCCGAGAGGAAGTTCTGGCAAGCCCAGGTGGTCCCCAGGCTGGCGAGGGCCCGTGCCCGTTTCGGCGTGGACCTTTGCACCGGCACGGGGTTTGTCCCGCGCATCCTGCTGGAGGCCTTGCCGTCGGCCAGACTCCTCTGTGTAGACCTTTCGCAGAATGCCCTGGCCCGCGCCAAGGAGGCCTTGGGGAAAGACGCCGAGCGGGTGGTTTTCCATTCCGGCGACGTCGCATCGATCCCGCTCCCGGATGGCGCGGCGGATTGGGTCTCCATCAATGCGGGGCTCCATCACATTCCCGAACCGGAGAAGGTCCTGCGAGAAGTCGACCGCGTGCTGAAGCCGGGAGGACGTTTCCTGCTGGGCCATGAACCGAATGCCGCGTTCTTCCAATCGCGGGGCGTCTTCCGGATGGAACGGCTGATTTGGCACGCCTTCTGGTACCTGTCGCCGCGCCGCAACCTTACGCGCATCCTTCGGCGGCTGAGGACCCGGAGGCCCGAAGACGAGCAGCACGAACATCTCGATCTCATCAACCGGAGGCTCCTGGCGGAGGGAGTCATACCGCGCCCGCTGAGCATCCATGAGCTGCGCGCGCTGGTCGACGTGCACGCAGACTCCGGCCGGCATGAAGACCACACCCAGGGTTTTTGCGTGGCGGAACTTCTCGGCCGTCACTTCGGCCGGTACTGCGTGGAAAAACTGCGGTTCACCGATTACGGCGGCGAAATGCTGCGCAAGTATGCTTGGTTGCGCCGGCTTTACGACGGCCTGATGCGGGTCTCAGCCCCCGGCAAGGGGCAGCTCTTCTCGTGCATTCTTCGCAAACCTGCGGACCAAGGATAGAGTCGGTTCGGCTCATGGCGATCAGCACCCGCGACAAGTTACACGTGCTGCACGTCGTCCCCGGGCTCGTACCAGGTGGCATGGAACTCACCTTGGCGCGGTTGCTCCGCGGGCTCGAAGGCAGCGGCATCCGGCATACGGTGCTCTGTCTCACGGGGGAGCCCCTGCTGGCCGAGCAGTTTCCCGCCTCAACCCCCATTCACTGCCTGCGCTGCCGGCCGAACGATCCAGGCTTGCCGTGGCAGTTGTGGCGGCTCTTGCGACGACTTCGGCCCACGGTGATCCACGCCAGGAACTGGGGAGCATGGCCCGACGTCGCATTGGCCAGGCTCTTGGTCTGGCCGTCGGTGCCGCTGATTTTCAGTTTTCACGGCTTTGCCAGTATCGATCCGCTGCCCCGCCGACGGCGATGGGCGTTTCGAGGACTATCCCGCATGACCACGCACCTGTTGACCGTATGTGAAGCCGCCAGGTGCATGCTGATCGAGGAATTGGGGTGGCCGTCGCAGAAAGTGCGGGTGATCCCCAACGGCGTCGACACCGCCCGATTCTCGCCGCGCGCTGAGGAAAAGGCAGCTTCCGATCGCCTGGTAGTCGGGTGCGTGGGCAGTCTGACCATGGTCAAGAACCACGCGCTGCTGGTCCGTGCCTTCAGCGCCCTCGTTCAGGCGGGGATCGACTGCGAACTGCGGCTGGCGGGAGAAGGGCCGGAACGAGCCAAGCTTCAAAGACTTGCGGAGGAATTCGGAGTTGCACCCCGGGTTTCTTTTGCCGGCCACGTCCAAGATGTCCCGGCGTTTCTGCGGCAACTGGACGTGTTCGCTTTGCCCAGCAGCAGCGAGGCCCATCCCAATGCCCTGCTGGAGGCCATGGCCTGTGGTTTGCCTTGCGTGGCCACCAATGTGGGAGGGGTCCCTGAAGTTCTGGACTCGGGGCGATTTGGACGCTTGGTGCCCCCCGGCGATCCCCACGAGCTTGCAGGCGCCCTTCGTGACCTCTGTCTGAGTGCTGAGGCCAGGAGAACGCTCGGCGCCGCTGCGCGCAGGCGCGTGACTGAGAAATACAGTATGCACGCGATGATTGCCGCATACACCCGCCTCTACTGCGAAGCTTCGGCTCGTGCTTATGGTCGATCGACAGCCGGGCGGGACCGAAAACGTCGGGAGTGGGATCGCCCCTCGGTGCTGATGCTCGGGCCGCTTCCTCCCCTGACCGGCGGCATGGCCACCGTGGCACGCAATCTGCGCGATAGCGAGCTGAGCCGCTGGTGCCGGCTGCAGGCGCTCAACAACGGGAAAACCACGTCGCAACGGCGTCGGCTGGTGGTGGGCGTGTGGGCACAAATTCGCTTGCTCGGCCGCGTGACGGCCGCCGTGCTGCGTCGGCGCGTGCGATTGGTCCATATTCACACCTGCGCGCTGTTTTCTTTTTGGCGCGATATTGTGCACATGATGGCCGTGCGCCTGCTGGGCTGCCGCGTGGTTTGGCACCTGCACGACGGGAGCTTCCTGGGCTTCATCTCGCAAGGCAGCCGCATCAAGCGTGCCGCGATCCGTTGGACGCTGCGCAGGGGGGCCGCGGTGATCGTTCTCAGTGAAGAAGCCCGCGACAGGCTGCGCCCGTTTGCTCCCGGCGTCACCTGGCGCGTCGTGCCCAACGGCGTTCCCTTGCCGACCGCCCAACACGTACTCCCCTCTCCCCTCGTGGGAGAGGGGCCGGGGGTGAGGGGGCTGTGCAATCAAGACGCGAAGTTATCTTTCGATGGCCGCTTGGCCGAGCCGTCGGATCGCATCTCTGATGGCTCCCTCAAGCTGCTGTTTCTCGGCAATCTCACCCATCGCAAGGGCGCGTACGACCTGATCGCTGCCGTCGAGGCCGCTGCCCGACACGGGGTGCGGCCCGTGCTGCTGCTGGCAGGCGGGGAAGTCGCCGCGGGACAACGGGAGGCGATC
>Ga0315289_10009475_pt1 | contig 14013 bp, 14 predicted proteins | sample YL17G11_40_MG_FD_203452 | JGI IMG/M metagenome (GOLD analysis project Ga0315289, IMG submission 203452) | Sediment microbial communities from Yellowstone Lake, YNP, Wyoming, USA - YL17G11_40 | ecosystem: Environmental > Aquatic > Freshwater > Lake > Sediment | place: USA: Wyoming | collected...
GTTGGTCACGCCGGCCGCGTGGAGAATCTTGAACAGTGGTCCCCTGTTGTGGATGTCCCCCAGGCCCGAGAGCTCGTGCAGGGAGATCTCGAACTCGAAGCGGCCCCTCACGAATGATGATGCGTATCCCCCCGGCACGTTGTGCCGCTCCAGGAGAAGGACCTTCTTGCCCTCCCTGGAGAGGAATGTCGCGGCCGAGAGGCCGCCGAGACCGGATCCGATGACAACTACGTCATAGTCCTTCATGCTTTATCTCCTTTTTGGAAACCGGCTACTCCTTTTTGAAAAACTTCTCCACGGCCTCCTGGTGCTCAGGCCTGAGGACCAAGAAAGGCTGCGTTGCCGCTTCGAGGTCCATCATCGTCTCGAGGTCTACCCTACCCGCCATGTTGAGGTTGCGCTTCGTGATAGCGAGGACGTCCGGTGAGCGGCCCGCTATCTTCCTGGCCGTTTTCATGACTTCCTCACTGATCCCCTCGTGCGGGAAGACCCTGTTTATAAGGCCAATACGCATGGCTTCCTCGGACTCGATGGTCCTGCCGGTGAACGCAATCTCCTTTGCCTTCGCGAGGCCTACGCGCCCTGTAAGGAAATAGGACGCGCCGAGGTCGGGGATGATGGCGACCCTCACGAAGCTCGCGAGGAACCTCGCCCGCTCCGTCGCGTATGTAATATCGGAGGAGATCGCCAGGCTGAAGCCCCCTCCCGCCGCCCATCCATCCACCTCGGTTATGACGGGCTTCGTGCCCTCGTGAAGCTCGAGCAACAGCGAGTTTACGAGCTTCATGTTCTGATAGAGGTAAGCGGGGTCCATCTCCTCCCCCATCATGCTCAGGTCGGCCCCCACCGAGAAATTGCCGCCCTCGCCCCGGAGCACTATCACGCGCACGTCGTCGTCAGAAAGAGCGGACTTGAGCATATCCACCATGGGAAACATCATCTCCACTCCCATGGAGTTCATCTTTGGGCCCTGCATGCTGCAGCGGGCGACCCCCTCCCCTATTTCCACCCTGAAGAACTCGGATTCAGTCATGGCTCTACCTCACGATGCTCTGGTGTTTGATGTCCGGTACCGACTGTGTCTCCTCCCACTGAACGTGTTCATGTTTGCACCCCACGGGTTTGTATTATGATGATTCTACTAAACGTTGAGCTAATTGTTTTGGTGTTTCTAAAAATTGGTCGAAATTACAGTTTTCTGTTCATTCATTCCACCGGGAGGTGATAGATTATATGCGTGATGCACATGGCAACGCCGGAGCTTTGGCACAGCGTCAGGAGGTAGCGATGAAAACCGAAGATTACATCTGGGATTACAGGAACACCTACGAGTGGATGCAGAGGACCCAGAAAGGGTTGCCTCCGCTTATCATCTCGTGCGCCATCACGGGCGGTGTCCAGGGCAAGGAGTTTAATGAGAACCTGCCCGAGACCCCCGAGGAGCAGGCCGAGCAGACGGAAGGGGCGTACAAGGCCGGTGCCAGCATCGTGCACGTCCACGCCAGGAATCCCGAGGTCTGGTGGATGACGTCCGCCAACCCCGACGACTATCTCAAGATCAACACGATGATACGCGCGAAGTGCCCCGACATCATCATAAACAACACAACCGGCGGCGGACCGGAGCTATCGACCGAACAGCGTATGGCGAGCATCTACGCGAATCCCGAGCTCTGCTCGCTCAACCTCGGCCCGTTCGTCTTGAAGGTACCAATGAAGGAAAGGGCTGAGCCGCTACCGCACCCGCGGCCAGAGATGGTCTATGACCGCTGCATACCGAACAGCTACGCGGACATCACACTGTACGCGACAACCATGAAAGAGAAGGGTATCAAGCCCGAGATGGAGCTTTATCACCCGGGGATGTTCTGGGTCGTAAACGACCTGCTCGCGCAGGGATTGCTTGAGCCTCCCTACGACATCCAGTTCGTGATGGGCTTCCAGACGTCATCCTTCCCCACCCCGGCGAACCTGCTGTCTCTTGTGAACGAGTTGCCAGACCAGTCGATCTTCTTCACCATCGGCGTCGGGCCGTTCCAGCTGCCGATGACCGTGATGTCTATCCTCATGGGAGGCCATGTTCGCGTTGGCATGGAGGACAACCTCTACTACGCGAGGGGACAGAAGCTGAAGAACAACGCGGAGCTCGTCGCGAGGATCGTCAGGATCGCGAAGGAGCTTAACCGCGAGGTTGCCACGCCCGCGCAGGCCAGGGAGATTCTCGGCATCTCCAGGACCCCGTCCTCGTACTAGGGCTATCCGATAGAGAAAATGATGTCTTTGGCATCAGTAAGGTTCCATCTACGGGCTGCAGCAGGAGGTCACGGCAGCCGCGGCGTTCCGTCCCCGCGCGAAATCCAGGGCGATAGACGGTCTCTATATAGCCTGTGCCTCCACCCATCCCGGGGGCGGCATCACGTCGGTGATCTCGTCAGGATAATCGCCGCCGAACTGGTCGAGAAGTACGAGTGATGAGGAATGCCCGGATCGCCGCAGATGTGACATCAGGCCACTTTCGATGTTCCGTTGACTTGAGTTTACGGGTTAGAATGAACGCGCTCAACTCAAAGGGAGGTACCTCATGAACGAAGAGACAGAATACAAAAGTTACGGGTATCGATGGGTAGTACTGATTTTCTTCGGTTTTATCCTCGTGATACAGGCTTTCCTGTGGATAAGTTTTGCCCCGATTGAGAGCGCCGTCGAAAAAGCGCTGGGCGTTAGCGCCACCCAGGTAAGGCTCCTCGCGCTGGTCGGGCCGTTCATGTTCATCATAGTCTCTTCATACGCCGGTTCCCTGGCGGACAGGCGCGGCTTCAAGCTGGCAACGGGCATCGGTGTGATCATGATGTGTGCCGCCGGAATCATTAAAGCAGTCACACCCCACGTAATATCAAGTGGGCACGCTCAGTACTGGACTTACCTTTTCATGCAGGTCCTCGGGGGAACCGGCTCGGCCTTCGCAATCGCGAACCTCTCCAAGATGCCTATCAAGTGGTTCCCCGAGAAGCAGAGGGCGCTGGGAACCGGCCTTACTACCATGTGGATGTACCTCGGTACGGCTATTGGATTGCCCCTGGTGGCCGCTGTTGCCAATGTCCCGAAGCACGGCTCCGCGGCGGTCATGCAGGCAGGCCTCAACAGGGTGCTGCTGGTAGTCGCGATCATCGTCGGCGCCGCCTCGGTACTCTTCTTCCTGTTCGTCAAAGAGGATCCTCCCACCCCGGCAGGCCCGATGCCTGAGGTGGAAGAAATATCCCTGCGGAAATCGCTGCCGAAATTCATGCGCATACCGAGCTTCCGGGCCCTGTGTTTCATCTCGCTGCTCGGCTACGGTATCTACATAGCCTTGACCGTGACCATGGAAAAGATCATCACCTTCCACGGCGCCGGTTTCACGACCAGCTTTGCCGCGTTCGTCGCCGCGGGTATAACCGTGGGGGGCATCGTCGGAGCGGTAATCATCCCGGGACTATCTGATAAAGTCGGACTGAGAAAGCCGTTCCTGATACTCGCGACACTGGTTACGATGCCCGCCATTCTAATAATTGCTTTCATCGCTAATAAACCGATCGATCTTCTGTCCGGTATCATCATGGGATTATTCCTCCTTCCGGCTCTCCCCATCATGTTCACCATAGTCAGCGAGATGAAGGAGATAGGGCCTAGATTGGCGGCGACGGCGGTCGGCACCCTGTTCGCCGTGGGGAGCATAGGTTCGGTGGCAGTCCCCTTACTCATGGAAGTACTGGCGAATAAAAAAACGGCCAGCATCGTCGACTACCGCTGGTCGCTCTTGATGCTGACGGTGCTAGGGTTGATCGGACTTGTCGTCATTATCCTATGGGTAAAAGAGACCGGCCCGAAGAAGAAAGCCGAGAGCCCGTGAGATAGGGCCGGCGCTACTTTCCCTTTAGTCTTGCGGTCACGAACTCGGTGAGCTCAGGCGGCGGCTTGACTTCCGATCGCACCACGAGGGCCACCGCCTCCGTATCGCAGGTGGGCGTGCAGACCCCGCATCCGATACATAGGCTTTCATCCACGACGGCGGTTTCATCATCGCCGACCTTGATCGCGCCCACGGGGCACCTTTCCTCGCAGGTCGCGCAGCCTACGCATTCATCGCTCTCGACGAACGCCATGTAGTTCGAGGGTGAAACGCTGTCGAGCCCATCGACCAGTTTAGTCTGAAGGAAGACACAGCAGCAGGAGCAGCAGTTACAGATCGTCGAGAGCCTGCCCTGGTAGTTGTCGCAGACGTGCACCAGGCCTTCATCGTTTGCTTTCTCAAGTATCTGGAGCACATCTTCCTTCGTCACCTGCCTTGCCATGCACTGTTCTACCATGTAGCGCGCCATGCTGCCGAAATGCAGGCAGTTCTCAAGGGAATGTTCGCATCCCTCGCCGACGTGGCGCTTTATCTGCCGGCATGGGCAGTGGGCAACCGCCATGAAGGAGACCTCGTCGAGCCTCTCGGCGAGCGCGTCGAATGGGAGGACCTCGGAGGAATCCTTTAAAGATTCGGAGACGGGCACAACCCTTATGAGCTGTGTCCCCCGCGCGAGTTCCTGACCGAAGGTCTCTTTGTAGTATTTGACCCAGAGGGGCGCCAGGGCACGGGTCATCTCGGTCTCTTTCCCGGCCCAGAAAGGCGTCTCGGTGAACCCCACAACGCTCGGGAGGAGCCGGTAGGTCCTCTCCTGCCCTGGGCGTTGCTCGGTGTAAACGGTGCCCCGCTTCGCCATTTGCGTGAGTATCTCGCCGAGCGACCCCGCCTTCTCCGGAATCACCTGCTCCAGTTCGGCGAGCGACTTGCTCTCGAACGTGAGCTTCAGCCCGACCTCTGCCTCCTCGCCGGGGAAGAGTATCTCGAGGATCTTTATCAGGGTCGGAGATTCCGGGACACCTACAATCGCCTTGTCCAGGTGCGCGGCCAGCTCTCTGTATATATCATCACTCATCTGTAACTCCTAGCCCTTCGGGATCAGCGACATTATGTACTCCCAGATCTCGAGCGTCCTGTCCAGCGCCGCTTTGTCGTGCTGCATGCACGAATACATCCGGGTGCCCGCCAGGGAGTTCAGCCCCTGGTTCGTCGCGACCATCTGGTACTCCTCGGCCAGGTCTTTCCTGGTCATGATCTGGGTCAATGGATCCGGCCCTTTAAGGTCGACCGAGAAGAACGCCGTGGTCACGTAGTGCATGATGGGACCGTAGTTGTAGACGAAGAACGGCAGGTCCTCGCGCGTCGCGAAGAGGTTGTTCAGGGCGTCGGTGAGCTGGTTCGCGTACTCGGTGGCCTTCTTGACGGCGTCGTGTTCCTCTATCAGCCTCAATGCATGGTAGCAGGCCCCACAGGAAATCGGGTTTGCCGCGAGAGTCCCTCCCAGGTACGGCTCCCTCGCCAGGCCGGCGGCACATATGTCCATGATCTCCTTCCGGCCGGCGACCGCGCCGGCGGCCGGATATCCATGGGCGATGATCTTGCCGAACGTCGTGAGGTCGGGCATGACGTTGAAGTACTTCTGGGCTCCGCCCATGTCCAGCCTGAAGCCGGTCACGACCTCGTCGAATATCAATAACGATTCGTAGGCGTCGCAGAGCTCCCTGCAGCGCCTGTTCCAGTCGGGATGCACCGGGTGTACGCCGGACTCGCCGCCTACCGGCTCGAGGATCACCGCGGCGACCCCGCCCCGGTCCTTGCTGTCCTCGAAGGCCTTCTCCAGCGCATCAAAGTCGTTCGGCATGACGTCGATCAGGTGCTGGAAGAACTCCACCGGGATCCCCTTGCTCTCGAGCGGCCCTGTACCCGGCAGGTGAAGCGAATAGACCACCTGGTCCGACCAGCCGTGGTAGCTCCCGCTCACCTTTATCACCTTGGCCTTGTCCGTGTAGGCGCGGGCGATGCGGATGGCGGCCATTGCCGCTTCCGTGCCCGTCTGAAGGAAACGGACGGACTCCACGGACGGCACATGCTTGATGATCTCCTTCGCGGCGAGTACCTCGTACTCGGAGGTCAGGCCCGTCGAGGGCCCCTTCTCCTTTATGATCTTTATGACCTCGTCATCGAGGGGGTCGAAATGGTGCCCCAGGATGATCGGGGCCCCGCAGAGCAGATAATCCAAGTACTCGTTCCCGTCGATATCCCACATCCTGTAACCCTTGGCCCTGTCCATCGCCAGCGGGAACGGGTGGCTCGTTGCGAGGTTGTGCTCCAACCCTCCGGGGATCACGTTCTTGGCATCCTCGAAGAGCTCGAGTGACTTCTTGTGGGTCTCTAAGAAGCGCTTCTTCTCGCGCTCAAGCGCCTCCTCAGAGAGCGGGTGCACATCGGTAGATACGGCGTTTTTCAACCTCTCCATGATCTCGTCGTATTCCATCTGCTTTCACCTCTCCATTTCAGTTTTTTACAGTCGGCAGTCCAACCACATGATTTTACTGGAACCATCCCGAATAATCTCGGGATAAGCGCAGCAAACAATAATAGTGGCCCTGCAAGAATAAGCCAGATCCATCCCGGTTGGCCTTACCCGTCCGTTATGGTCGGGTATTGCGGCTTTTCCTCGGGGATTTCACCTTCCTCGAGGAACATCTCCGCGCGCTCGAAGAAGTCCTCAAGAAGGGGTGCTACAGACTCCCAACCCGTTGAGAGCTCTTCCGGCAGCGCCTCGGCGATCGCAGTCGCCTTGTCCTCCGGCAGGGTCGATTTCAATGCACCGACCACCACACGCACCACCCTGTCGGCCTCCTTGAGGCTCTCAAGACCAAGGCCCTCTCTAACGATGCCGAGGAAACCCTCCAGCTTCATGGTATCCTCCTCCCCGCAAGAACCGTCAGGCAGCTCTGTTCACCGGTCACCTGCGGTTTCTCTCAGAACCCCCATAATCAAGGTTATAGCGCAGGAGAAATACAATCAACAGCCACACCAACTTCAATCACCACGTCACCAGGCGCGCTTCTCAGGTTGGCGACAACAGCCGGATTTAAATAGTATGTTCAACGGAGTCACGGCTGCCATTAAACGAAGCGATATAAACAAACTGATAGAAGACGCTGAGGATTTTATTGCGGACCAGGGTTTCCGCCTGCCTCCTTTCGATTCTTGGACACCCGCAGACTGGCGGCGGAAGGGCCACAAGGCCGACTAAATCCGCCGGAAGGCTCCCGGTTGGGACCTGACGGATTTCGGCAAAGGAGATTTCGCCAGGATGGGGCCTGCCCTCTTCACGATCCGCAACGGCGACATGAACGACCCGGGCGAGATAAAGAACTATGCCGAGAAGATCCTGTTAGTGGACGAGAACCAGGTAACGCCATGGCATTTCCACTGGCAGAAGACCGGGGACATCATCAACCGTGGTGGTGGCAGGTTGATGATCAGGCTCTCCCGGGCATCACCGGACGAGTCTGCGCTCTACGACCGCCCTGTGCGGGTCTCTCTGGACGGGTTTCTGCGCACGGTCGAGCCGCGGGGGTCCGTTTCACTCGGCCCGGGTGAGATTATCACCATCCCTCCCAGGCTGTACCAAGAGTTTCACGCGAAGCCATAGGACGGGCGCGCGTTGGCCGGAGAGGTCTCCAGCGTGAACGACGATAACATCGACAACCGGTTCCTCGAACCGGTCAGCAGGTTCCCGGATATCGAAGAAGGCGCGGAGCCTTACAGTCTTCTCTGCAGCGAGTATCCCCCGGGGAACGCCCGGGATCAAGAGACCCTACTCCAGCCGATCGCTCAGCATACCGTTTCTGTCGACAGTGGATAGCGTCCGTATCCCTCGGCCGCCTAGAGCATCCAGCGCAGGTTCCGCACGGTCATGCCGGTGTGGCTGTTCGTAGCGGCGAGGATATAACCGCCTCCCCCGCATGGGGAGTCACGCTCATTGTTTCGCCGCTTCTAAATGATGGTCTGAGTTTTTTGGTCAATGAAGACTTGTAAATGCTATCTTGTTTTTATAGAATCGGCAGCACCAAGGCAAAAGGGGGTCATGAGATGGAAAAAATATGGATAAAAAACTATGATTATTACGTTCCCGAGACCATACGTTATCCCCGCGTCCCCTTATACAATATTCTCGAAATCGCTTGCAACCGATATGATAGAAATGTGGCCACTGTCTTCTTTGACCAGAAGCTGACCTACGGAGAGATCAGGGACCACGTGCGGCGCCTCGCCACCGCCCTCGTAGGTATGGGCGTGAAAAAGGGAGACCGGGTAGCGTTAATGCTCCCGAACTGCCCGCAGATGATCATCGCATACTTCGGGGTCCTGCTTGCCGGCGCGGTGGTGACCAACATCAGCCCACTGCACGTCGAAAGGGAGATCGAGTACGAGCTCAACGATTCGGGCTCCGAGACGATGATCTACCTGGACCTCTTCCATTCCCGAGTGGAGGCAGTGAAAGAAAACACCCCCCTCAAGCGCAGCATCGTGACAAGCATCACCGATTACCTGGAGACCCCGGCGGATGTCGCAGCAGAAAAAGGACCGGGCATCGATTATTTCCGTGAAGTAATCGAGTCGTCCACCCCGGACGTGCCGGAGGTCGAGATCGACCCCATGGAGGACGTCGCGGTCCTCCAGTACACAGGGGGAACCACTGGAACCGTAAAAGGGGTCATGCTGACCCACTACAACCTGATGGCCAACGCCATGCAGTGCGCCTTCTGGGGGAGGGAGTTCACCGAGCGCGGCAAGGATGTCTTCATGGATGTTATCCCCTTCTTCCATTCCTTCGGGCAGACGGTCGGCATGAACACCGCCATCCTCAACGCTGCGACGATGGTCCTCATGCCCCAGTTCGAGATCAACATGCTGCTGCAGGCGATACAGAAGTATGAACCGAACTTCTTCCCCGGTGTTCCCACCCTATACATCGCAATCCTGAATCACCCGGACGCGGAGAAGTACGGGGTGGACCGCATAAAGCTCTGCAACTCCGGCTCGGCTCCCCTGCCGGTAGAGGTGCACCGCAAGTTCACGAAAATTTCGGGAGGGACGTTCATCGAGGGCTACGGGCTCTCGGAGGCCTCGCCGGTAACCCACTCTAACCCGGTCATCGGAGTTAAGAAGATAGGCTCTGTCGGGCTTCCCTTCCCCGACACCGACGCAAAGATAGTCGATGCGGAAACCGGCGAGAAGGAGCTGGGATTCAATGAGCCGGGGGAGCTGATAATCCAGGGTCCCCAGGTCATGAAGGGTTACTGGGAAAAACCCGAGGAAACGGCGAATACCCTGAGAGACGGGTGGCTCTATACGGGGGATATCGGCACCGTGGACGATGACGGTTACTTCTACATAGTGGACCGCAAGAAGGACATGATCATCGCCGGCGGCTTCAATATCTACCCGCGCGATATCGACGAGGTCCTTTTCGAGCACCCCAAGGTCCAGGAGGGTATCGCGGTAGGCTTGCCGGACGAGTACCGCGGCGAGACCGTGAAGGTCTACGTCGTGTTGAAGGAGGGCGAACAGGCCACCGAGGAGGAGATAATCGCCTTCTGCCGTGACCGCCTCGCTGCCTACAAAGTGCCCCGAATGGTGGAGTTCCGCGAGTCCCTGCCAAAGACGATGGTAGGCAAGGTCCTGCGCAGGGAGCTGCTCGAGGAGGAGATGGCAAAGCGGGAAGGAAAGAGCGGGGACAGTAAGTAAGAAGAATGGATGAAAAGCAGTACAACAAGCAGCTGTGGGTCTATGGTATTCTGGTAGGCATAGCGTCGATGTGCGGCTTGGGATCGCCGCTTTTCAAATCATTTAATATGAGTTCGGTCCTATCATGGATCTTAGGCATAATAGCAGTCGTGATTTTCCTTCTGGCCACGGTTACCTTAGGGATCTCTTTGAAGCTCAAGGGACGGCAGTGGGCGGCCGCCATTCTGCTCCTGCTGCTCGCCTGGGTAGGGTCAGTGGTATACATGACAACCAGGAAACCGAACCCGCCGAAGGCACCCAAGAGATGATATTGAACGCTGCGGTGGTCGAAGTCCGGTCCTCCTAAGCATGCTACAGCCGGTCACCATTTTAAGGCTTGCCCTGGTTGTATGAATCTTGCTGACCGCTCTTTTGCTGTTCGCCTACCGGCGACGCCCCGTCCCCAGGCGACTGCTGATTGCCTGGATTTCCCTATTGTTGTTGTTGTGATGGCTGTTGATCCGGCACGCCTGGCATAGTCTGATTTGTGCCCGGTTCACCGTTTTGCCGTTCGCCATTCGGACCGCCCGGAGTTGTCGGTACGATCTCACCCGGCGCGCCGGGAACAGTACCGGGAGACCCGCCAAGCTGCTTTCTCATGCGGTTCATCTTCTGCTCGAGCACTTCTCTTTGTCCTGTCTTCAGCCCCGGCGATGCTTTGATCACAAGAGCCTCGAGCCTCGTCATTGACCTTCGTGCCTCTGACAATATCATGTCGGCATCTATCCTGCTGAGTGAAGAGCTTTCCTTGTATGCATCCTCGATTCGCGCCTCGGCATCCTGCGCCAGGGAGAAGTACCAGTCGAGCGAACCCCTGTCCTCGACGTACATCAATTCGTCCAGCCTCCTGTTTGCATGAGACAGGTCGGCGTTGGCACTTGCGCGCCCCCCGGGCAAGATAAGCATGTGAACCTTCTCTATCAAGCGCTTAACAGAATACAGGGGATTGCCGGGCATGGCGTAAGTGGAAGCAAGACCTGCGCCAAAGATGAGTGCCAGAGTCACCGCTGAGACTGCAGCGACCCTGGCGATTGCAGAAACGGTTCGAGGTCTTACCTCCTTCCCCCGTAATGCTCTCTGCTGAGCATCTCCTGCTTTACTCATATAAACGTCCTTCAGGCGCTCGGCACGGCGTGGCTCGGGAAGGGTAGGACCGCCCTGTGAAAGATAATCTATTAATCCAAAATCCTTGGCACGTTCGCCTTTGAAAACGCCGGTTCCCGCCCGGTCCTCTATCAGGCCCCGGTCTATCGCTCTACGGGCAACCGCGGCGAACCTCAAGATATCCGACTTCCTGTCCGTGTGGCTCATGACAGACTCCCCCGAGGCTCGAACATCTCCCTTAGAGCCGAAATGGCACGGAACTGGAGTGCCCTCACAGCTCCGGGTCTCTTTCTCATTATCCTCGCGACCGTCTTGACGTCATGACGCTCCATGAAACGCAGTAGAACGACTTCGCGCTGCTCCTCGGGTAGGTTCCTAAGCGCTTCATAGAGCTCCTCGTGACTCAGTTTTGCCATTACGATCTTTTCTGTGTGCTCTTCTTCCGTCACGGGCAGGTCCCCGTCAAGTTCCACGGTCTCCGCCTTCCCCGCCGCCTCACGCTCTCTGGCAAGAAGATTTCGGGCGATCCCGAACAACCAGGCTCCAATCGTGCCGCCCCTGTCTTTGAAATTGTCAATACTCTCGAGTGCCTTGGTCAGTACATCGGCAGCCATGTCCTCGGCCATTTCGATGTCCCCGGTCTTGTAGTATGCATAACGCCTCAGTCTCTCGAAGTAGAGGTCGAAAAGCCTTTCAAAAGCCTCCGGCTCATAACGCCTGACCCTCGCCGCGATATCGATAAGCTCCCGCTTCGATACTTCGTCCCCTTTTGTTTCAAAAGGGCCTTCTATTGTTGATATCATCAAAATTAAAAAAACGTTACTCGCTCCCGTTCAAAAGACTCATACCTTATCCATTCTACCCGCCTGCTCGACACCTGCACATTCTGGCGGAAGCCGTTGAACTAACAGGCAGGAAACAAAAACAGAATAGGCGGCTCTCGGCCGCCCTTTCTGTTCCTGCTACTGCTCCTCGGTTGCCTTTTTACTTACAGCTTCCGTCTCGGAGGCAGGTTCGGCTCCGGTCTCTTGTCTGGTCTTTTGTCTGGTCTCCTGCCTGATCCCCGGTCTGGTTCCTCACCTGGTTTCTGGACTGGTTCCTCTCCTGATTCCTGGTCTGATCCATGACCGGTTCCGATACGCTGCCCGATGCGCCTCCTGTGGCACTTCCATCTCCTATGCAAGACATGGTGCGGTCTCTTGATTGTTGCCTGGTTTGATCCTTGGTCTGGTCCCTGGATTGATCCTTAGTCTGAACCTGGGCTTGCATCTCTGTCCCTGTAGAAGCGGTAGCGGCACAACTCTTATCTTTCAGCTTCAACCTCGAGCGATCCCTGTCGCCTGCGGATACCGCTACAGCGGTCCCCGCAAGGAGGGCAATCGCGACCAGGCATACACCCGCAACGAGGGCTGACTTCCTTGTCAAATGCTTTTTCATATTCCTGTTCACCTCCTTCTCTTTCATAGTTGATATCCTGAAAACCGTGGAATTGTTACGAAGACCGTTCGGGAAGTCCCTAAATCCATGACAAGTGGGAACGCCAACCTGGAATCCGATTGGCTTCCGGATTATCAGGATAGAACAGACTGGAACGGTCAGCGGCCGGCGGGTAAACCGTGAAGTGTCGGCTTCGCCGGTCTATTCGTAGAGGCTCTTGTGTGCCGGGGTCATCTTCTCGAATGCACACGCTGCCTCGTCGCAGGGAAGCACATCTATATCGCCGTTCTCGCGCTGTATCACGCAACCTGACCGGGTGAGCAGGCGGTAGTGCTCCCGGGTCTTCTCCCTGTCTCCCCAGCAGACGAGTTGGCAGTTGCCGCAGGTGAGCCGCAGGCTGGCTTCTGACAGGGCCATGTTAACGTAACCGCCTGAGCCGTCTGTCCTCTCGGGCCAATTCGTGTAATTGGCAACGGCACGGATGAAGACCCTAGCAAGCTCTTCCTCGTCATCGGGAATACTGTAACGTCGGGGGGACCATGTTGACCATTTACCGCTCTTTTGAAGGCCGGTAAACCCGCCGCAGACAAACTGGCACCTCATGTAGGAGACGCGCTCGCTGAAGGTGAAGCTCACACCGCCCAGGGTAACAGAAGTCTCTTTGTCGGAGTCGAACATCCCAGAAGGGCAGGCTGCGACGCAGAGCTTGCACCTGTCGCAGAAGGACTGCTCAGGGGGCACCGGTTCCGTTGTCTCGAGCTCGGCCGCGGTAACGGTGGTCCCGAGTATGATGGCGCATCCGTATCCCTTGATGCCGACGTTCCCCGACCATCCGAACGAACCGACCCCCGAACGCGCCGCGGCATAACGGTGAGAGAGGTCCGGGGGCATTGAAAGCTGCCAGCCCTCTACCTCGGTCCTGTAAATGTTGTTGGAGATGACCCTCTTTGATTCAAAGCCTTTTTCCTGCAACCACAGCGCGAGCTCTTTCGCGAGCCTGGAGGACCTAATATTCACCTCGAAGTTGTCTTGTTCGTGAGCAAAATGGCTTCCTTTACCTAGAAAATCCCTTATCTTCTCGCGATCGAGCGGCAGCGCAAAGCTTACAGCCGAGCGCCCTCCGGGAAGTATGTATTCAAGGTCCGCGCTGGGGGGCCCTCCCGATAATGTCTCCAGCGTGGCGAATCCGACCTTCAGGGCTCCGCGCTCAAGGAGATATTCTTCGATCTCTTCATTGAGTGACAACTGTCTCCGTTCGCTGTAGACTCACAATTGTAGCCTATCATGATAGAGGGTAACCGCCGTACCGCTTCACCGCCTCCACCATCCAGCGGAGCCTCTCGACTGATACCGTCGGGTGGCTGTGATCCGGTGCCACTATGTAACCACCACCCCTGCCAGCGTCCCCTATAGCCTGGCGCACCGCCTCGAACACTTCATCCTTGCTCGCATCTACGAGGATATGTGTGACATCGATATTGCCTATCAGGCACATGCGCTTACCAACCATCTCCTTTGCTTTGGAGAGCTCCATACCCGCTGTCGGCTCCAGGGGATGTACGGCGTCGAAGCCACAATCGGCAAACCATTCCAAAAAGGCAGTTACGTTTCCACAGGAATGCATGATGATCTTCATTCCCAGATCATGCGCCGTCTCTGCTATGAGCCGGTATGAATCACCAAAGAGCTCCTCGACCAGGCGGGGATTGAGCATAGGGCCGGAGTGATAACCGAGGTCGTCCGTGTATATAACGCCCGGCAGGCCGGCGTCGGCCATTGCCTCT
>Ga0315289_10009476_pt1 | contig 14012 bp, 13 predicted proteins | sample YL17G11_40_MG_FD_203452 | JGI IMG/M metagenome (GOLD analysis project Ga0315289, IMG submission 203452) | Sediment microbial communities from Yellowstone Lake, YNP, Wyoming, USA - YL17G11_40 | ecosystem: Environmental > Aquatic > Freshwater > Lake > Sediment | place: USA: Wyoming | collected...
CATAATTCTTCCGATGAGCCGCTGTTTGTGCCGCAATTTACCAGTTTTCTGGGTTCGGAAGCTTCGGTTATGGAACTATTAAAGGCTAATATCGCTTTACGCAGTATCGTGGCTATTCCATATAGAGATTTTGCCGGCCATTACGCTAAAAGCACGGTCCATTTTATTGATTTGACTTTGCGCTCAAACAAATTCTGGAACAATAAAATGGACGTTTCTTTTGTTTGCTTGAACGTGCTTGATTCCGGCAAGAAAGTACCTGCTTTCGGCGAACACGCTGGCAACAGCAATGGCACCCTGATTCCGGAAGGCCGTCGTTTCTACGCAAGAACTACGGTTAATTTTTGAAGGGAATTCCCGGGACAGCTGCCATAATTCCAATTTAAGACTTCCGGCGGGAGATAAAACTCCTGCCGGGAGGCTTATCGAAAGAAAGAAATCTTATTCTTGGGGTTTCCCCTCCAAGAAGTTTCACGACCATTTTCCTACCTAGCCGCCCCGAGAAATCGGGGCGGTTTTTTTAGCCAGCTATTCATATTTTTTGTTATACCAAAATAATGTGGTATAATACTATTTGTGTAAGTTGGAGAGGGTATGAGCAATAGAAAATCGAGCATTAGACCGCAATTGAGCCAGTATTCTTCAAATGCTCTAATTTCTATTGCCTGCCTGCCGGCAGGCAGGCTCAATTGCTCTGTAAATTTCGCGGAGCAAAAATTTACCAGGGGGGTGTGATATGAAGTCTGTAGAAGAACGCAGAAGGTATCCCCGATTCGAGGCGCCCTTAAGCGCGGAATTCAAGACCGCGCGTTCCGTCGGCGATTATGCTTTAGGTATGGTCAGGGATTTTTCCCGTAACGGATGCCGGCTGATAGCCAAGGGTATCGACGCCAACCGTAATACTCCCGTGGAAATAAAACTGCAGATGCCTGATCAGGATTGTTTCGTGTCGATCTGGGGCGACGTGCTCTGGGTCAAGGACATCGAAGGCTCCGCCCAGGCCGGAGTAGAGTTTAAAAGCATCGACCCGGGCGTAAAATGGGAAGTCCTGGAATACGCTTATGACCGTTGGCGCCAAAAACAGCGCCAAGCCGTATAAACGCGGATTACCGCCGATTTTGAATATTCCGCGGATTGCCGCCGATAGATATCTGCGGTCATCCGCGTTTTTTTATCCGCGAATAAAATATGCTCGAATCGACTTTCCGGGATACTATCAAGCGTTACGGTCTTCTCCAGAAAAAAGACAAGGTCCTGCTGGGCGTTTCCGGCGGCCCGGACTCTATTTGTCTCCTGCATCTGTTCGACCGCTTAAAAAAAGACTATTCTTTAAGGCTGTTTTGCGCGCATTTTAATCACGGTTTGCGGCCGGAAGCCGACGAAGAAGAACGGTTTGTGGCCGGGATGTGCCGTAAGCTGGATCTGGAGTTTTACAGCGAAAAGAAAGACGTGCGAACGTTTTTTGACGGCGATTCCCTGGAGCAGACCGCGCGCGTCTTACGTTACGATTTTTTCGCCAAATGCGGCCGGCATTACCGCGTAAAAAAGCTGGCCCTGGCCCATCATAAAGACGATCTGGTGGAGACCGTGATCATGCGTTTGGTCCGGGGTTCGGGCTTGCGGGGTTTGCGGGGGTTTGCCGCGCGTTCTAAAATGGGTTCGCTTGCCGTGATCCGGCCGTTAGTCGATCTGCGTAAAGCCGAGATAACCGCTTGGTTGGCCGAGGAAGGTATCGAATACCGTTTGGATAAAAGTAATCTCGAGGAAGACTTTTTTCGTAACCGCGTGCGGATACGTTTGATCCCTTTGATAGAAGAGATGAACCCGCAAGCAGTTGAGAGTATAGCCGCTGCTTCCCTGGCCGTGGCCCAGGATTACGATTTTCTTTATGAACATTCGCGCAGGGTATATTTAGATCTGAAAAGAGCCGGCAGCGCTTTAGATGTGGGCCTGGCCATAAAAGGTCTGACTGCTTTGCATCCGGCGGTATTTAACAATGTGGTGCGCATAGCGATCGAGGAGCTCAAGGGCGATACTCGCCGTCTGGAGAGCCGCCATCTCGATGAGATAAACGATCTGGTCAAAAACCGGCCGGTCGGCAGCATTGTGGACCTGCCGGGATTTTTAGCCGTTAAAGACGTCGGCCGGATCGTGTTCCGTAAACGTCGAATGGGTTGATTTTACCGTTTCTTACAGTATAATAGAATTCCCTTATGGACAAAAAACCTTCCCCCAACAAGCAGCCCGGTGAAAGCGACAGCGGTAATTTTTTCCGCGTCTGGGCCTTTTGGATATTTCTTTTCCTGATCGTGATGTGGGTGGCCAGCTTTTTTAATACCGAAGCCAGCGGCCTGGTAAAAAAGTTTTCTTATTCGGATTTCTACGGCCGGCTGCTCAAAAATACCGAGACCCCCACTATAAAATCGGCGCGGCTTACCGCCAATGTCATTCAGGGAGACTTGGTCAAGGAAGAAGACGGCCGTAAGCGTTACTACGTCTATATTCCCGACGACGACAAGGATATGTTGACCAGCTTGCGGGCCAACGTGCCGGCTTTTGAGGTAGAGCCGCCGCGTACCATGTTGATGAACCTGCTTTATTCGCTGGGGCCGATGCTGCTTTTCATCGGCTTTTTGTGGTACTTTTCTTATAAAGGCAACCAGCTCGGTTCCCGGATCTGGAGTTTCGGCAAATCGCGGGCCCAGGTCATCGAGAAAGAAAAGGCTACCAAGGTTACGTTTAAAGACGTGGCCGGGGTGGATGAAGCCAAGGAAGAATTGGGTGAGGTCATTGACTTTTTAAAGGATCCCAAGAAGTTCCAGAGGCTGGGCGGCCGGATCCCCCGGGGCGTGCTTTTGGTGGGACAACCGGGATGCGGTAAGACTCTTTTAGCTAAAGCTGTGGCCGGTGAAGCGGAAGTGCCGTTTTTTTCCATCAGCGGTTCGGATTTCGTCGAGATGTTCGTAGGGGTCGGGGCCTCGAGGGTTCGTGACCTCTTCGAGCAGGCCAAAAAAGCATCGAAAACCAGCGGCAAAGGCTGTATCGTTTTTATCGACGAAATAGACGCCGTAGGCCGTCAGCGTTTTGCCGGCATCGGCGGCGGCCACGACGAGCGCGAGCAGACTTTGAATCAGTTGCTGGTGGAGATGGACGGATTCGGCAGCGAGCTGGCAGTCATAGTCATGGCCGCGACCAACCGGCCGGACGTGCTTGATCCGGCGCTCCTGCGTCCCGGCCGGTTTGACCGCCACATCGTGATCTTTCCGCCGGACATCAAAGGCCGCGAAGAGATACTAAAAGTCCATACCCGCAAACTTAAGCTTTCGCCAAACATAGACCTGGCGGTCATCGCCCGAAGGACTTCGGGGTTTTCCGGCGCGGACCTGGCTAACCTTTGTAATGAAGGAGCCTTGTTGGCGGCCCGCAAGGAAAAAGCCGGCATTGAACAGGAAGATCTGTCGGCTTCAATAGAAAGAGTGGTTATGGGCCCGGAGAAAAAAAGCCGGGTCATGTCTGAACATGAGCGCAAGCTTACGGCATATCACGAAGCCGGGCACGCGCTTTTGTCGCTGCTTTTGCCGGAAGTCGATCCGATGACTAAAGTGTCGATCATACCGCGGGGTTTGGCCGGCGGTTATACGCTTACTCCGCCCAGCGAAGACAGGTATTATCTTCCCAGGAAAAAGATTCTGGGAGAAATCGTGATGTGTTTGGGCGGCCGGGCGGCCGAAGAGCTTACTTTCGACGATATTACCACCGGAGCCCGCAGCGATCTGGAAGAAGCCATGGGGCTGGCTAGGGGCTTAGTCTGCCATTACGGTATGAGCGAAAAGCTTCCCAACCTGACCTTGGGGCACAGTCGCGGCCCGGTGTTTTTAGGCCGGGACCTGGTGCAGGAAAAAGATTACAGCGAAGAGACCGCCCGCATTATTGACGAAGAAGTTAAAAAGACAATCGATTCAAGTTACCAGCGTGCTAAAGAGCTGCTTACTTCCAATACGGATAAGCTTAAAGCGCTGGCCGAAGCGCTTCTGGAAAAAGAGGTGCTGGAAGCTGAAGAAGCGCGCAAGATCACCGGTCTGGGCGCGCCGCCGACCGCAGGCTTCGATCAGCCGGCGCCAGCCGCTTAGCCGTTTCGTTATGGACTCATCCATAAGGGTCACCCCTTTAAAAATAACCAGCCAAAAACAGGCCGCCAGCCTGTTCACTGCCGCGGGTGTAAGCCCCCAAGGCACAGCCATCCTGTCAGCCAAAAGCGTTTTTTATTGCTTCCAGATAACCGGCATAAAGTCCTGGGCCGCCAACATAATCAAACAACATCTTTTGTCTTTGGGCAGCGACGCAGGCGTAGAGCGGTCGGCGCTGGTGCGTGATATCCAGACTCAGGCTATTGTTTTCGGCAGCTTGGCCCAGTTGAGCCGGCTGGCCGATAAGTTGGCCGGGCAGCCGTTCGGCTTAAGCCAAGTAGCGCAAGACCTCACTGCCGCAATTTCCGGCCTGTCGCGCGATGAATACGTTTTTGGTTGCCGGGATAAGACGCTTAAGCTAGGGAGCCCGGCGGTCTGCGGCATAATCAACGTCACGCCGGATTCGTTTTCGGGAGACGGACTGATGGCGAAGATGGTAGATGGTAGTCAGCAGATGGTAGATGCGGGACTACGTAAGGCTGAGGAGATGGTCAAGGCTGGAGCGAAGATGCTGGATATCGGCGCGGAATCCAGCCGGCCGTTTTCTTCACGCCTGGCGGCAAAAGAAGAAATAAAAAGGCTTAGGCCGGTTTTAGCGGCCGTGCGCCGGGCCTTTCCCCGGATCATCTTGTCCGTTGACACCTATAAATATGAAACTGCCCGAGCCGCCTGTGACAGCGGCGCTGACGTGATCAATGACATCACTGCTTTTGGCGACCGCCGTATGGTAAGTTTGATCAAGCGTCACGGTCTGGGGTGTGTTATAATGCACATGAAGGGCGTGCCGGCCAATATGCAGGCAGCGCCTGTCTATGCTGATGTGATAGCCGAGATCTATGATTATCTTAAAAAACGTCTCCGGGCGGCCAAGCTTGCCGGTATCCCGGCGTCCCGTGTCATGATCGATCCGGGCATAGGTTTTGGCAAAAACGTCCGGGATAATTTCGCGATAATACAGCAGCTGGCTGTTTTCCGGACCCTGGGATGTCCTGTTTTTCTGGGGGTTTCCCGCAAATCGTTTATCGGGAAAATCCTGGAAGTCCCGGCCGGCTCGCGCCTGGCCGGAAGTTTGGCTGCGGGTCTGGCCGCCGTCGTTTCCGGGGCCAAAGTCTTACGGGTCCACGACGTCAAAGCAACTGTCCAGGCATTAAAGATATTCGGGAGTTGTAATGTTTAACGATATACTTAAAAACCCTCAAGCCTTGGCCACGATATTGTCCAACCCCAAGACTATTTTGGAGATCTGTATTCTTTGGTACGGTACATACAAGATATTCCTGTTTTTGAAAGGCACCAAGGCAGTGTATCTTTTGCGCGGGCTTATTTTTCTTGTCCTGGCCTTTTCGGTATTCCAGCTGGCCGGCCTTTTCGTGTTGAGTTATCTGTTGACCAAACTTTTGGGGATATACCTTATTTTGATAATCGTGATCTTCCAGCCGGAACTGCGCGAAGGACTGATCCGCCTGGGTAAAGGGCATCTTTTCCCTTTGATCGAGCCGCGCCAGGAAGACATCGAGCGGACCCTGCGGGCGATCAAAGCGGCGGCGGAAAACCTTTCCCGCAAGAAACACGGCGCGCTGATCGCCATGAAAAAAGAAATCGGCCTTAAAAGCTATATTGAAAGCGGCGTGGCCATTAACTCCGAGATCAGCGCCGAGCTCTTGGGCTCAATATTTTATCCTTCCGGCCCGTTGCATGACGGCGGCGTGATCGTGGAGGGGTCGAAGGTAGCGGCCGCGGCCTGCCTTTTTCCTTTAAGCGACGACTCAGGGCTGGATAAGACCCTGGGGATGCGCCATCGCTGCGGCCTGGGCCTGTCGGAACATTCCGACGCTTTGGTGATAATAGTCTCGGAGGAGACCGGCACGATCTCGCTGGCCATCAATGGCCAGCTCAGCCGCGATCTTAGCCCGGACGATCTTTACACTATTCTTAGAGGACAGTTTGTCCATCAGAGGTGAGGCCATGGAAGAATCATTGTTAAGGTTGATCGGGCGTAAGATATTAAATAATCTTTGGCTGAAATTATTGTCGCTCTTGGTCGCTGTGGCGCTCTGGCTGGTCTTGACTGAAGAGATAATCAAGAGCGTGAGAATATGAAGTTAGGGGTTAATATAGATCACGTGGCGACTTTGCGTCAAGCCCGTAAATGCGTTTATCCTGATCCGGTGGTGGCCGCGCTCTTGGCAAGCCGTGCCGGCTGTGATTCTATCGTGGCTCACCTGCGGGAAGACCGACGCCATATCCGGGAACGCGATATCCGCCTTCTAGGAGAGGCCTTGGATATTGCGTTTAACCTGGAAATGTCCATCGATGAGGGCGTGGTGCGTGAGGCTTTACGGGTAACTCCTGAGCAGTCTACGCTTGTGCCGGAACGCCGCCAGGAACTTACCACCGAAGGCGGCCTTGACTTGGTAAGGGGCGGCTTACGAGTAGGCCGGGCTATCGCGCGCCTGAAAGCCAAAAACATAAAAGTCAGTGTGTTCCTGGATCCCGCGCGTAATCAGATAAAACTGGCCCACAGCCTCGGCGCGGACATCGTCGAGATCAATACCGGAAAATATTCTCAAGTCAAAGACCCCCGGGCCGCAGGCGTTGAGCTGGCCAAGATAAAAGACGCCGCTGGTCTTGCGGCTTCTCTGGGATTTCCCGTGGCGGCCGGACACGGCTTAAACTACGATAATGTCAAGCCCATAGCCTTGATCAAAGCAATAGGCGAACTTAACATCGGACACGCCATCATCAGCCGCGCGGTGTTTATCGGCATGGCGGCGGCAGTGGAAGAGATGGTCGGGTTGATAAATCCTTGAATTTTATGGTGATCGGCATCGGCATAGACATCGTTAAAAACGGCAAGTTGGAAGCTTCAGCGCGCAAATGGGGCAAAAGCTTTTTATCTAAAGTTTTTAACGAGGCAGAGTTAAAGCCTTTGTCTAAAGGCAAGATGTATTATCAGCGCTTAGCCGCGCGTTTTGCCGCCAAAGAAGCGGTGATCAAGGCCACTTCTAAAAAATATGACCTGGGCCTGAAAGACATGTTGATACTGAACCGGTCTAACGGAGCGCCCTACTGTAGGTTCAAAAAAAAATTGGGGATAGAAGTACTGTTGTCCATATCCCATATTGAGGATTATGCGGTTGCCTGCGCGGTTGTTCAAAAGAAGGCCTGACAGCCATAAGGGTGATTATGGCCGGGTCCTGGTGATCGGGGGTTCTCCCGGACTTACCGGCGCGGTTGTCCTTTCGGCGCGGGCGGCCTTACGCTGCGGGGCGGGCCTGGTGACCGCGGCTGTGCCGGAGAGCCTCCAGCAGTCTGTGGCAGCGCGGTCGCTGGAAGTCATGACCTTACCTTTGCCGGAAAGCCGGCCGGGTTATCTTTCCATGAGAGCCTTGCCTTTGGTCGAGAAGGTTTTAGAAAAAACGGACGTGTACGTTTTGGGCTGCGGCGCTTCCCAGGACCCGGACAGCCGGGAATTTATCCTGGCTTTGATCAAGGCAGCGGCTCGACCCATGGTCATCGATGCCGACGCTTTAAATGCTTTGGCCGGGGGCTTAAGCGTATTGAGCGGCCGCAAGAACCCCGGGTTTGTGCTTACCCCGCATCTGGGCGAATTCAGCCGTCTGATCAACAAAGACGCGGCCCTGATAAAGCAACAACGCAAGAAACTGGTCCGCGATTTCGCCGGTCAGTACGGCCTGACCCTGGTGTTAAAGGGCAGCCATACCTTGGTCAGTGACGGAAAGACCGTTTATGAAAATAATACCGGCAATCCCGGCATGGCTACCGCCGGTTCCGGCGACGTGTTAAGCGGGATGATCGCAGGGCTAATGGCCCAGGGGCTTTCAGGATATGATGCGGCCAAATACGCGGTTTATCTGCACGGGTTAGCCGGCGACCTGGCAGTAAAGGACAAAACCCAAATTTGCCTGATCGCTCGCGATATTATAGAATATTTGCCCAAAGCGTTTAAAAGTCTTTGAAAATCGAAAGTCGAGAGTAGACCGAATCGAAATTATTCTATTTTCGACTTTCTAATTTCGATTCTCTGCCCTGCACCACAATACGGTGCAGGGCCTGCCCAGGTAGCTCAATTGGTAGAGCAGAGGTTTTGTAAACCTCAGGTCGGGGGTTCGATTCCTCTCCTGGGCTTGTTTAATATCCAATGGCTACAGAAAATTTAAACATTATTAAGGTAAAAGATCTTTACTGGGATAAGCATTTTACTGTCGAAGAGACGGCTCGGCAGATAGGTGTTTCTTTTTGGACTCTTAACCGATTCATGAATAAATATGGCATACGGCGCAGAACGCCTGCGGATGCGGCTTATTTATCTTATGCGGATAAGCCGGTATTCCAAATCAGACAAAATCTTTCCGGGGAAGAACAGAAATTAAAAATAGCTGGAACGATGCTTTATTGGGCTGAAGGCACTTTTACGGGTAATGCCGTTGATTTTGCTAACAGTAACCCCGAAATGATAAAGATATTTTTGAGGTTTTTACGGGACATTTGTGGCATAAGAGAACAAAGATTAAGGGTGTATTTATACGCTTATCAATATCAGAACATTTCGTATTTAAAAAAATACTGGAGTAAAACCACCAGGATATCAATAGGGCAGTTTACTAAGCCGTATGTGCGGGCGGGCAATAAGAATTTAAGTAAAAGAAAATTGCTTTATGGGTTGGTTCACATAAGGTATAATGACAAAAAGTTGCTTCAGCTTATAAAAAGTTGGGTTGACAAATACGTTTTTGACTGGGCAGGTACCCAAGCGGCCAAAGGGGACAGACTGTGTTTGACGCAGCGTCCCGCCGAAAGGCGGGATGGAAAAGCGGGTGAATTCAGGGAAACCCTGGTATCAACAGGGCAATCCTGAGCCAAGCCCCGACAAAACGTTGGGGAAGGTGCAGAGACTAGGTCGCAAGACCGTACCTTGACCTGAAGAATCAGATCGGGGGAAGCGCCCGCCGCCTAAAGCATTAAGCCATGGCGATGAGATAGTCCAAGCCTTAGGGTAACCTGGGGGCACTTGAAATCTGTTGCGCTTGCGCTTCGAAGGTTCAAATCCTTCCCTGCCCACCATTTTGCCTAAGGCAAAATGGTAGAGCAATTGAGCATTAGAACATTAGAGCAATAGATAAATACGGGCTCAATTGCGGTCTAATGTTCGAATGTTCTATTGTTCTTCTTAAACCATGCCTGTTTTTTTATCTGACCTAACTTGGAGGTAGATATGCATATGAATTTTATCTGGGGCGTGATATTTCTTATTGCCGGCGGGTCTTTGATCGTCACCCGCATGAGACATCCGGATTACAACAAGACCACCAACATCGTCGGTGGTTTTCTGGTGGTCCTGGCTTCGGTGATGATCCTGTTTAGTTTTATCCGGGTAGTGCCGGCCGGCACAGTCGGTGTGGTGGATGTTTTCGGCAAGGTCGTTGATGACGTGCGCCAGCCCGGTTTAAATATGGTCAACCCTTTCGCGCGGCTGATAGTGGTGAACGTTAAGACTGAAGAGGAGTCTGAGATCATGAGCGTTCCTTCCCAGGAAGGCCTTTCGATCGATCTGGACGTGACTATCCTGTACCGCTTGGTCCCGGACAAAGCCCGGGAAATATATAAAACGGTCGGCGTTAATTACCGCAATATAATCATCACGCCGCAGTTTCGTTCAGCCTGCCGGGGCGTTACGGTAAATTATGAGGCCAAAGCTTTATACACATCCGGCCGCGAGGAGATCTCACAGAAGATCCATACGGAGCTTGAGGTGATGCTGAAAGACCGCGGAATAATCTTAGAAAAAGTGCTGCTGCGCTCGATCAAGCTTCCGGCCATGGTCAGCCAGGCCATCGAAGTCAAATTACGGGCAGAGCAGGAATCCGAGCAGATGAAGTTTGTACTTACCAAAGAACAGCAGGAAGCCGAGCGAAAAGTCATCGAAGCCAAAGGTATTGCCCAGGCCCAGGAGATTATCAATAAGACTTTGACCCCGGCCTACTTGCAGCACGAAGCGATCAAGGCCCAGACGGCTATGGCCAATAGCCCCAATCATACTACGGTCTATATTCCCAGCGGAGACAACGGGATCCCGCTGGTGCGCTATTTAAACGACGATAAGGGGAAATAGGTTAATCTTCGTCCCGCCTACGCCGGTAGGCTCGGCGGGACTCGCCTTGATATTTACACTAGGGTTGCTCGCGGGCGTAGTTCAATGGTAGAACGCTAGCCTTCCAAGCTGGACACGTCGGTTCGATTCCGATCGCCCGCTGTTTTCCGCGATAGCGGAAAACAGAGCAATTGAGCATGCGAACATTAGAACAGTAGGAAAAACTCAATTGCGGTCTAATGCTCTACTGTTCAAATGCTCATAAATTATGCACGAACGTATCTCCATCCTCGGCGCGGGTTCCTGGGGCACGACCTTGGCAGTGATGCTGGCCAAGAAAGACGGGCTTTCCGTCAGCCTCTGGTCTCCCTTTAAAAAAGAGATCCAGGACATATCCTGCCATAAAGAAAACAAGGCCTTTCTTCCCGGCGTAAAGATCCCCGATAGCTTAAAGCTTACCTGCGATTTGACGGAAGCCTTGTGTTCTGACTTTTTGATCGTCGCGGTCCCGGTAGAACATCTGCGTTCAGTTTTAAAACTGATCAAAAAAACCGGCGATAAAAAATATAAAAAAGCGGTTTTTTTGAGCGTGATGAAAGGTATCGAGATAAAAAGTTTCCAGCTTCCCAGCGAGATCATGGCAGAAGAATTGGGCCTGGACGCTAAAAACATCGTGGTTTTGTCCGGGCCGACCATCGCTAAAGAAGTGGCTGCCGGGCTTCCTGCCGCGGCCACGGTGGCTTGCAAAAACATCCACAACGGCCGGCGCGTTCAGTGGTTATTTCAGCACACGGCTTTGCGGCTTTATACTAACGCCGATATCGCCGGGGTCCAGATCGCTTCCGCGCTCAAAAATGTGATCGCCGTAGCCTGCGGCATATCCGACGGCCTGGGCCTGGGCACTAACGCCAAGTCAGCCATCATCTGCCGGGGCTTGCGCGAGATGATGCGTTTCGGCCGTTTGTATAAAGCTAAACCCGAGACTTTTTGGGGTATCAGCGGCCTGGGCGACCTTTGCACCACCTGTTTTTCGCCTTATTCGCGCAACCGCACGCTGGGGGAGGCCATCGGCAAAGGCCAAAGACTTTCTGGGGTCTTGAGCCGGATGAAGATGGTAGCCGAAGGCGTGCCGACCGCAAGGGCGGTTTACCGGATCAGCCGCAAATACCGCATCGATATGCCGATCAGCCGGGAAGTCTATCATGTGCTTTACCAGGCTAAACCCCCGGCCCAGGCGGTAAAAGACCTGGTATCCCGCCCCCTCAAAGCCGAATAACTTTTGCAGTCGTCCGCGACCTATCTTCCCATTCCCATTCCCATTTTTTTGCGATTTTCAATTAGACAAAAATACGCACTATGGTATACTTTTTTGTCTATAGGCGGGGAGGTGATTTTATGGGAAGAACGATTAACCGGTTAAAATACGCAGGCCGGGATATCGCAGCGGCCGTCGTCAAGGAGCACTTTGAGGCTTTTTTGTTCTGTCTTTATTTTTGCTATAGGCCGATGCGGGTCGCGTTGATGTCCACGGACCTTTTGGATGAGATCTATGAGCGGGGAAGCTTGCGCCGCCGGTTGGACCGGCTTAATAAACGCGGCTATATCCATAAGATCAAAGGTCGCCATGACGTTACGTTTCTATTTTCTAAAGACCGGCGTTTCGATTTTTTAGGCGACAAACTGGCTCTTAAAAATAAACTTTTCAAAAAGGGTTGGGACGGCAGATGGCGGCTGGTGATCTATGACGTTCCCAGCAAGCTGGATTCTGAAAGGAACGCCCTGCGCAATTACCTTGCCGAACTGGGGTTCGGCAAGGTGCAGTTGAGTTCCTGGGTTTCCTGCTATGATTGCGCTTCGCAGATAGACGCGTTTTGCCGGGAACGCGACACCTTAAAATACGTGTGCATATATGAAGGAAAGTTTTTTTCCGGCAAAGACGAGGTGACCTTGGTCGAGGAGGCCTGGGGGTTGAACGCGCTTAAGGAAAAATATTTATCATTGATCGCCCAAGCCGAAAGCCTGATCAGGGACATCGAGACCCAGGACGTCGACAAGAAAAAGTATTATCAAGAGTATCTTGGCTTATTTGGGTTCTACAAAGAAGTTTTGCTTGCCGACCCTTTTTTACCCAAAGGATTTTCTGATATCTGGAAGATCAGGGAGAAGGCGGAGAGCGGTCTTTTAAGACTTTTTAGTTTACTGACCGGTTTATCTTGCCTTAACCAGAAATAAGCGTGTACATATCGTGCCCCAGGCGGATGACCAGACAAAAAAGCACACTATCGTGCTATTTTTTGTCTATAGCGATAGCGAAAATAAATTGGCAATTTGGTCTCCAGATATGGTATATTTTATTATTAAGCCAATATTAACCAAGGGGGTTAGCGATGTTTAAATCCAAGGTCCATATTTTAATACTGATCGCCAGCGTTTTTGCCTGCGCGGTAGTTTTTGCCCAGCAGGAACAATTGACTATCACCACTTATTACCCTTCGCCGTACGGGGTCTATAATGTGTTGAGGCTGTATCCTAATTCCGGCGGTAGCTGTGCTGTCAAGGATGATGTCGGCAAGATGTGGTACAATTCCACGATAAATGAGTTTGTGTTTTGCGGAGCAAACAATACGATCTTGTCTTTAGGCGGTAATGCCAGCGGCGTTTATTGGGCAAAAAGCGGAAATGATATTTACAATAATAACACCGGCAGTGTAGGTATCAGCGGAGTGCCTAGCGGCGTATATGCGTTAGAGGTGAATGGTACGAGTGAGTTTTCCGCGGCAACGCGATTTTCCGGCCCGACTAATACCACCTATTTTTCTATCAAAAACGATCAAGGCAATATGAACGTGACTATGCGCGACACCAGCGGCAATGATTCGGCCAGGTTCCAGGTGTTTAATGCCGGCGGCGCGCGCATTGATACTAAAGGAACCGGTTCGGCCCTGCAGATAAGCCGGCAGGATGATTCTACGGCTGTCTGGTCATTAGACCTGGCGAACAATGGTGGAAACTCGACCTTGGTCGGGACACTTACGGTTAATGATACCGGCACCCCCTCGGCTACCCGTTGGCTGGAGGCTAAGGCAGTAACCCCAATTAGTAATACAGCTCAAGCCATTGGTTCTATTCTGGGTAATTCAACTACACCGTCAAACCGGTATGCGGCAGTGAATTTCCCGGGGCCGGTAAGTTTTTCGAGTGGGATTTTTGATGGAGTCTCTAGCAAGGGTATTCCGATGGTATTGATGAAACACTTGACTTTGGCAGACGATGAGGTTGTTGTTCCGCGTGTTGATGCAGATAAATATAAATGCACGGTATGCGCCCATAGCGGCGGTAATCCTATAATATATGTACCAGATGGAACAAGAATATGGAAACTCGCGGCTAAAAAAGGTGATACCGTTGATGTTGTTTGTTTCGCCAGCGCCCAGGTTAATTGGGTTGATTATGAAAAGGCAACAGCCGTTTCTCAATAAAATTTTTAAGGCACAAGCTTAACTTCAGTTTTTCAAGCATTCGGCGATAATTCCGCGTATGAATAATAAAACCCGACTAACCTCTTTTTTTATCCGAAGCTCAATCCCGTTGGTTATGGCGGTGTTATTGCAAGTGCCCCTGGTCTGTTTTGCCGGCGGGTGGCAGGATAGGACACAACAACCCCTCCTATCGCCGGTGGATATTGCGATCAGCGCGCCGGATAATCTTCAAAC
>Ga0315289_10009479_pt1 | contig 14010 bp, 15 predicted proteins | sample YL17G11_40_MG_FD_203452 | JGI IMG/M metagenome (GOLD analysis project Ga0315289, IMG submission 203452) | Sediment microbial communities from Yellowstone Lake, YNP, Wyoming, USA - YL17G11_40 | ecosystem: Environmental > Aquatic > Freshwater > Lake > Sediment | place: USA: Wyoming | collected...
TCATGTGAACTTAACTCTAAAATTCTTTTAATATGGCCTAAAACAATCTGCCGAAATTCCAGCTTATCATTTCCGCTTGAATATTGCTCGTTATCCATTTTTAAAATCCTTATTATCTTTTTTTACTTCAAAAAATGATATTTGGCCCGAATTGATTTTGTTCGCTAGTTCTATTAAAGGATATACCTTTTCTAACTCTATATCTTTCAATTTAATCTCTTTTTTTAAATCATCATTGATTATTTTCAAATGTTTATTTTCAAAACACAAATAACACATCCTTAATGTTCTGCCTTGATAAACTTCAATGGGCGCGACAATTCCAAGTTTAGCGCCACATTTAGAGCATCTTGAAAAACCTAATTTAATTTTTAATAATCTAAAAATATAAATTGGGTGTCTTATAAAATCAATAAATTTATATTCGGGTGTTTTTGGGTAATCCATTTTTACAAAACCTTATCTTTTGCTAAATTTAATTTAGGATTTATAAACCCTAAAAGAGCAACAACTAATTTCCCCCGCAAATCAGTTAATAACGGCAATATATAATAAAACTCTTTTTTCAAATAGTTCTCTTGTAATCCTCTAACCTCGTCACGATGAACCGCTAAAAATCCGTCTACTTCTATCTCTTTGCTTTTTATGTTTTTAAAAGTGAGAAATAAAGATAAATATGTTTTCTTATCAATAAATGGCTTTGTATCGTTTAGAACTATCTCCACCTCGGTCATAAATAAATCATAGTTTTTTTCCTGAACTACTGCTAAATCTAAATTAGTGTTCTGTACATAATCCATTATTGTAACACATCCATTTTTACTTAATCTTTCATAATCTTCAAGGCGCATTAATACCTGGAAAATATTTTCTAACCATTTATCCGAAAATGTCCTGGTATCTGTTTTTTCCTGCGGTTCATTATTTTCCATTTCTCACCCCCTCATTTTCAAAAAATTCCTTACATTCAACCTCAAATTCTTGTTGGTGTTTCTCGCATCTTTTATAAATTGCAAAATTATTGCTTGCAATTTTCTTTCTCCAAATTTTATTATTGCAACCATCAACCTTGCATTTTGTATTTTCATCTATTTTTTCCATATTTTTTCTTCTCACATAAACACATGTTGCGCCATCATTGCCTTCATAGTTATCTCTATCTGACGCGTCAAGTGCAAACCCGCGCGTCTTGAGCAATTTCTCTATTTTATCAAATTCCGTTATTGCCTCATCTCTACTGCTCGTTTCGTCTTTTTCTATTGTCAATTTTAATCTCATTGTTCCTCCTGTCTAGCGCGGTTGTCCGCGCCTGGACTATGATTATGTGATTTCTTTACATCTTGTTTGAAAAAAGCATCTTTTGTTTTCTTGAATAAATCATAAGGTCGTTCTCTTTTTGGTTTTCTTTTATTTTTCAAAGTCCTATATTCTTGAAAGTGTTTAGAGCATAACACTTCCAGGCCTATCAAAGCAATTCCTTTTCTTTTGCATTTTCCTTTAGAGCAATGAAGTCCGGCCTTTGAAATTGGGTTATTGTTCATTTTAAAATAATAAAACCCCCCTTAAACTCATACATTCTCACATTTTTAGAAAACTTATTAGTATTAACAAATTTCTCAACACTTTTAATTTCTTCAACCTCAAACAAATTCTTTAAATCATCATTCTGTAAATTTAATTTAACTTGCCGGCCGTTAATAACAAGCTCTTTAATTTTCTCAAATTTAGAATTTTCCAAAATCTTAACATTCTTTTCAATCTCTTTTAGAGCATTTGTTAAATTATTAATTTCCATTCTTGGCCTCCTTAATTTTTATAAGGCGCGTTAATGGTAATGTAATTTCATTTTGCTGGGTTTTGAATGTTATAACTCCGTCTTTTATTGTGTAATTAGAATAAACTTTCTTTTCTGAACCATCATCATCTGTATAGATAATTAGCGGTTCATCTCGTTTTTCTTGTTGTCTTGTGTCGTACATTTTTTAATCATCCTTTTGCTTATGAGGAGAAAATATAGTTAAGTGTTGTAATAGTTTACACACACTCTATTTTCTCAAGTTTTTTTTTATGTTTTTAGAAAAATGTTTGTTATTTTATGCTTTTGTTTTTTGTTTGTTCATTTTTTCTTATTTGTTTAATCACTTTCTTACATTCTTTCCACTTTTGTTTTTCTTGTTCCCTAAATGCAAATTGCTCATTTTTATTTTTAGCTAAGCATCTGTTGCAAATTTTTGTTCCACAATGGTCACACCAAACCATCCATTCGTTTTTACCACAAATTTGACACTTCTCTATAATTTCTTTTGTCTTTTTCATTTTTTCTTTTCTTCTTTTCTAATTTCTTCAATTTCTATGCTTAAAGCTTTAATATACTCATTGATTAGTGAAGAGAAACTAACTTTACTTTCTTGTAAATATTTAGAAACATTTTCGTAACTCTTAACATCAATGGTAAATGAGGCGGTTTTCAACGTTGGAGGGTTCTTTCTCCTTGCGGTCAATTCCTCCATTACTTTTTTTAATCGTGTTTCTGTGTCCATTTTATTGATATTATTAAGATAATATCAAACTATATAAAGCTTTGTCAATACATTTGATATACAAATATTTATCGTTGCTGTTAATTACACACAATTTTTAAAGAAATCAATAAATTCTAACTCTTCGCCCTCTTCAACCAATTCTCTCATGGCCTCTATTATTTCTTCGTTATTATATCCTCGGTGTTTTAATTCTTTAAGAATTTCAAGATTTATTTCAATAACTTCATTATTCATTTTTTCTCGCGTATTTTTTCCACAATTTCGGCAATCTGTATTAATTGTTCGCGGGAAATATGTAAACTATTTGCTAATTGAATATTCTCAAGTTCGCCTTGCTTACGCGTTTTCGTTACAAATTTAAGGAAATTTTCCTGGTTTTTCATTATATCATCAATATCTTGGTGTTGTTTTTCAATCTCTTTCTGTTGTTTTTCAACTAGCGCCTGCAATTCTGCTTTTTTCTCCGGCGGTAAATTTTCTAAATGAAAAATCTGGTCTTTAAGCATTTTTTTTACTCTATCTGGGTTTGTATGGTCGTATCTATAAGACATATCTTTACTATGGCCCATAAAATCCTTGGCTACATCTCTAGAAATCTTATTCTCTCTTGCTAGCCCATATAATCTATCTGCGGTAGAATGGCGCAAAAGGTAAGGCCATCCTGGTTTACCTAGTGCTTTTTGTGATAATTTTTTAAACCATTCGTTAACCGTTCCTTTATTAATAGGTTTGTTTTTATCTTTTTTTGCATGAAATATATATACGCCTTTATCGCCTATATTTTCTTGTTCTTCTTTTAATTTTTTAAGAAAATATGTTGCTTTTTGAACATAAACCGTTCGTGCTTTCCTGGTTTTTGTTGCATAAACTTCTATTTCGCTTATATCTCCATCAACATTAAACTTTATTTTTTCCCAGGGTAAAAATCGCGTTTCTTTTGTTCTTAATGCGCCCTCTGCCTGCACTAAAGTAAACGCTCTCCAATATGTTTTCGGTTCACATTTAACTAATTTATCTATATCTGCATCGGCATAGATATTCGCATGGTTAATTTTTTTCTCATTTATCTCATTATCAAGTACTACATCTTCAAATTCTGAAAATCTAGTACTCCAATCTGAAAAAATAGTTTTTAAAAATGCTCTAAAATAACATTTCATATCATTCTTAACTGATTTTTCCAATTTTGAGCTCTTAAGTACTACTAGAAAATCAATAAAAATTTTCAAAGGAATATTGCGTTTTTCAATAATGGCCTGTAAAAGACACTCTTTTTCTTTGTTTGAAATATCATCTAGTAATTTGTTAATTCGTATTTTAAGCGCCTTAATTGCCTCTTTATCTAGCTCAATCTGCTTATCTATAATAGGCAAAGACAAATTTTTGTAATCCTGGCCCATAACATAAATACATTGGCTTATATATCGCTTAACATCCTGGACCCTATTTTCGCTCGTTAACCCTCGTGCCCGTCTTTGTTGTAAAAAATCCTCAATCTCTTTTTTATCCTTGTCAGAAAACTTATTATAAATATTTTGAATTTCAAAACGCTTAAATACCGGCCATTCTTTTTTCATCTTGTATCTTATAAGCTTAAAATCTTATAAAATATTGAAATCCAAGCACTATAAAAAGGTATGGATTTCACATGCCCCGATGGCCCAAGGGCAAGGCAAAATTGGACTTTTTTATAGTGCTACGCAATAATCCTTACTTTGCTCATTAATGCCTTTACTTCTTTCTGTTTTTGAAGAAAACAAGCTCTACATAACTCTTGAGTATAAACTGTTCTATTCTCGCATTTTAAGCATATATCTTTCATTATACCTAAAATATGCTATACCTTATAATTCTTTTGAAAAGGTTTAAATCTTTCAAAAAGAGTATTATAATATGGAAAAGAAAATATTGAAGAAATTACCGCCTCTTACAAAGAAAGAACTGAAAGAGCATCAAAAATATCTTGATAATATTGAAAAATATGGATTTAAAGGCAAAGAATAGATTTTAAATGAACCTTGAAACAAAAGTATTGCTTGGATTATTGCTCTGGCTATTGTTTTATACTTGGTTCTTTTGGAAGAAAAAATGAACAAACAAAAAACAGCATCAATCATTAAAGGTCTAAGGAGAGCATTAAAAAAGAAATGCCCAAGTAAAACTACTGAAAAAGAAAAGGAATATTGGCGAGGATATTGCGATTGCATTGAAATTATTATGAGGGATTTGTAAAAACATCTATCTACATGCTGAACCCGCTATATATGCCCTAAAAATGCCCTATAAACCTCATAGAAACGCGCCCTAGGGCCCATTATAACCCTGACTACTGCTTTATCTCGTTCTCTCTTGCTATATTCTCAACTGAATTAAGAAATTTTATCATTTTCTTATCTCTTTCCAATTTGCTTAACCTACTATCTTGCTTTATAGCCCATAATGCTTTAATTAAAAATTGTGTTGTTTTAGGCAAGGTTTTTATTTTTTCTTCTAATCTTTTTTCTTCATTATAGCTATCTAAATTTGGAACTATCTTTTTTCTATGTTTCCATGCCTCACGCATTTTTGCTTTATGCTGTTCACTTAACTTTTTTCCTTTCTTTGAATTACTAATTTTTTCTCTTGTTGTTAAATCCATAAAAAACCAATAATCTATTAATTTTTAAATTTTATTGTTCGGGGAAACTTCTACAGAATAGTAATAATAAAGGCGCAATATTCGTTCGGGTAAATATCCTCTCTAAAAAATACCACAAACACAAGTGAATGTAGTACTACATTCACTTACTTTGGCGTTTTCAAGTGAATGTAGTACTATGTAGTACTACATTCACTTTGCGGGTAAATAGCCGTTTCACTAATTGAATTGGCCATAATTAGAATAAGTTACGTAACCAAGAGCAAAGGCGGTTTAACGCGCTCTTTATTTAAATCATTAAACCAAAAATTAAAGTCTTTACAATCATCACTCGTTTGTTTTAATATTACAAACTCGCTCAAATCAATTTTATTCACTAACTTAATTACAATAACAAGCATCTTTTCCATTTTCTTCATAACTTTATCATAGCTATTAACTGCTTTCTGAATGGCCTTATACCCGTAGGCCTGGACTTCTAAACGCCATATATTAGTATCTTTATTTTGTCTTTCAATTTCTAGTTTTTGTTCATAAAATTTAGTTATCTGCCTAGAATTAAAGCTCTTTTTTCTGCAACTCTTTAATAATTTATAATCTAATTGCATGCTCTTATTATAAATTATTTGGCTTATTTTGGTCCTTTTATTAACAAGTCCGCTATAATGCCCGCTACTAGCTGTATAAATCTCTTCACTCAATCTAACCCTCTCAACAAAATTATCTTTACTCTTAAAATCCAAGAACTCATTAACCTCTTTGCTCATTTGTGTTTGCAACAAGGAAATAACTAAATCTTGCTTATCCTTGTTAACATTTATTGTTAAATTTTTACTCAAATCTAAACGGCCTATCTTTAAACTGCTATGCTTAACACTATTCATAACAATAAAAGCGCATGCAACACTATAACAAATATCCAAAAAATACTTATTATTCTTCTTTAAATCATTTAAGCTATAACTTGAACCTCTGCTAAACCCGCTTAAAATAGAGTTATAAACAACTCCGTGAGAATGTTCTGAATTGTTATAAGCTATTTCAAACACCTTATTCACTACATTGCTTAACCCCTCCGTGCTAAACATTAAATCCGTATAACTCGCGTTCCATAAATCCACATTAAAAAAAGAGTTAAAATGTCTTGGATTAATCCATAAATAATACTTTAATACCGGCGGATTTCCAACAACTACATTAATCCTCAAAACTGCATTAAAATTATTTGCTTTATAGCTAGTAACCTCAAACCAATATTTCTTTTTGTTAAAAACCTCTGTTATTATCGTGTTTCTTGGTTTTAATATAGTTAAAAGCTCATCTTTAATATATTCAAAATTAACTTTCTTTTTTAATCCATAATAACCGCCCGTTTCTGTTTTCATAAAATATTTATCTAAAACCTTTTTCCTACCCCTCTCTTCAAGAGCTAGTTTAATCTGGGCCTCACTTTCCGGCACTTCAACCATATTCAACGGCACTAATATCTCGTTTTTCTTTTGAGGTATTAACAACTCATTATTTCTTTTGTTAAAAACCTCATCTGCGCTCTCCGGATTTTGTCTTTTAGTAAACCAATAGCTTAAACTCTTGCTTATTGAGGTTATCGCTTTGCTGTAAAATGCTGTTAAATCTGCCTGCATCTTGCTAGCAAAATCAAATTTCGGCAATTCAACCATACCACAATATTCAACCCCATCAAGCTCTAGAGCTTTCTCATTAAAACTTATATCAATATCCTCTTTAACATCACAATCAAAAGGCGCGCATACTCCATTTTCTAAAATTCTACGCTTAACATTATCCTCATTTTTTCCTAGATAATTATTTAAAAATAAACTCTCGCTATATTTGCTATCCAATCTTTCTAAAATAATCTTTCTATCAGTTTTTGGTATTCCTCCAATATTTTCTAACACTTCTTTTAGCATTTTCTCATTAAATCCATACTTAACGCTAAAAAAATAAATCTTCGGTTCGCTTAATCTAAACATTAATCCAAACGTACCTTTTGTTATATTATCGCAATCTGAAATAAAAACCCCGGTTTTTCCATATTGATAACACCTAAATACATTATCATCTATCTTATAATCGCCTAAAACCTCACTCTTCTTATTAATTGTATCACTTAATCCCGTGTAGAGCGTTCTATTTCTGCTAAATACATGTGAAAAATTAAAATTCCTTAACATAGGCGCGACTTCAACCGCCTCTTTAATTGCTGTATCTTTATCAACTCCATCAATCAAATTTCTAAATAATTTATCAAGAACATTCTTATAACCGCTAGCTCGAAAACCCACTCCATGCGTTTTAACGCCATATTCATCTTTATTATTTGTAAAATAGGCGTATTCTTTCGCGCCCACAATAATCATATTGTTAATAAATACATTATCGCTTAATTCATTTTTTAATTCACAAACTTCTTTAAATAAATTACTAACAATCTCAAAACCTCCGCTATCCATTAAACAACTATCTGTATCTGAATAATAACACTCAAAACCATAAAATCTAGTGCTTATTTCTGTTAGATTATTCATTAATCGGGCCATAGCCGTAATACTGCTAGCTAGAATTGGATTATAAAATTGGCCCTCTTTATCGTTTGCAAATTCTGCGGTAATTCCATAGCCGGCGTTTAAAACAATTTTGATAAATTCGCTTTGGCTTTTCAAATGCTTTATTTTCTCTTCATTATCTTTAATATTATCAAACCCCTTAATCTCATTCTTAATACTACTTCTTTTATCATAAAGTAATGTGTGCATATCATTAATTTTAGAAGTTCTATAACTAGGCACAACCATTAAACCCTTGTTAAAAACAATATTCTTTTTCAACTCTTCTAAATCTAGGCCCTCAATTAAATGCTTTTCAAGAACACTATAACACAAATCATAATTACTAACATTAACAATACTGCCTTTATTTATAATCAAATCGCAACGATTTCTTTTATTAGCATCGGTGTTAACTTTGCCCCGGAATATGCTCGCTTTTCTGCTTAATCTTAAATTAATATTATTGATTTTAACATTTAAAACCGCGCTATCGCAAAAATCCTCTTTAATTAGCGGTTCTTTATTTTTAATCTTCTTTGCTAATTTATCAACCATAATCCAAAAAGTATTTTCAATTTCTTCAATATCTGAAGTAAATTTTAATCTTTTGTTTAATATATCCTCCATTAAGGGTTCAATATTTGTTAAATAAGAGGCATGCGGGTATAAGCTAGCGAAATCTGAATAAATTATTTTCTTATCTTTTATAATTCCATGCCTAAATATCTCAACTCTGCCCCCGCTATAAACCTCTTTAAATATCTCATTTATATTTTCATAAAATTTAGAATTGCCGTGTTTAACTTTCCAATCATCATAATCCTCACTATATTTAATTTGATAAAATAGTTTTGATAAGCTCGCGGTAGAATAAATGCGGTACAAATAAGGATTTTCTGACGCGTGTTTTTTAATCCTTTCTTTATCGCTCTTGACTAAATTTAGCAAATCCTCAATAACATCAAGCTCTTTAGTTAATTCTCTAAAAACATAATCCGTAACAAATAAATCCTTAATCAAATATTCAATTTCCTTAACATCTTTTTCCGCATTACTCCATAACTCACCACCCTTAAAATTATACTCGCTTTCTGCTTTCTTAACTTCTAAATCATACTCCTCGCCTAAACTTTTTAAGCTGGCGCTCTTTTTCTGCAAGGCCCTGGCGATTAAAACGCTATCCAGGCCATAAACATAATTATCGCTTTCTTTTTGAATTGGTTTTAATTCAATCTCGGGTTTTTCCCATAATCCATATTTCTGCGTACTAGCTTTAAAATAAACCCCTACGTTTCTATTGCCTAGTTTATAATTAACACTCCATTTATCGCGCTCATTTAAATTTTTATCCGGATTAAATAAATATCCTAAATATCTTTTCTTATTCCCAAAAGTATTAATAACAATATCCTCAACTTTAACCCCGCTACTGTCTATATGAACTAACCCCTTTTTAGCTGTTAAATTCAATTTGTTAATATCAAAATTGCTGTTATGAGCAATCCATAAGCTACGCCTCTTATTATTGTAAATCTCTGAAAAATAATTAAAGTTTATGTCAACTCCTTTAATCATCTCTTTTAATATACTAGGTGTTTTATCGCCTTGCCTCATTAAAGAATTGCATACACACGCCAAATAACTCTCGCAATCCGCTAAAAACACGGCCTCATATCCATTAAGAACCTCGCACTTGATAATTTCAAAATCATCCTTATAGCTCTTTTCAAATCGCGGTGTTAATTTTTGCTCACCTTCTTTTAATCTAATCTCTTTTACAATTTGAGCTAGTACAATTCTTTTCAAATCTTTATTATAAACTCCAATTAAGCACGGTTCTTGTTTAAAATCTGTTTCAATATCATAATAGATTTTTGTAAATTTCTTATTCCCTTTATTCATTAGACCAAACTCGCCATAATCATTTTTCGCTGGTTTTGGTATTTCGGGCTTAAATTCAATAATCATATTCTTATTTTCCAACTCTTTCTTAACAATTTCATTAACTTCTTTCAAATTTACATTAAAATCATAAAGTCCGCTCTCTGCTAGTTCGCCTTTAAGCATATTTTCTTTATTTCCTAAATCTAAAACATTATAATTTTCTCGCGTAATTTTCAACCCTCCGCTATTTTCCATTAATCTTAAACTATGATATATCTGTATTCCATTGCGCGCGTCAAGTATAAACTCTAAAAATCCTCTTTCTTCTAAAAATGCCCGGGCCTCTTCACACTCCTTAATTTTCCTTTCTCTCTTTTCTGCATCCTCAATTAAACTAACTCTTATCTTATAATCATCCCAAACCTCTTTTATTCCTCGCGTAATATTTAGCTCGCGCGCATAACCATAAAGCGCTTTAACAATCCCCGGCCCGTGTTCTGTTTTATCAACTAACTTTTTACTATAACCTTTTTCAAAAACGTTAAATCCTTTCTGCAATTCTTCATTAACATTAAATTCTCGCTTATCTTTAACTGATTTAACTAACTTTTCAAAAAATGCTTTATTTTCTTCATTATTTTTTAACTTGCTAGCAATATAAGTTAAACAAACACTACGCTCGCCTTTTTTCAAATTCCTAATAACCTCTAAAAGCTGTTCTTGCCTATTCAATTCAATACTTTCAAATAAAAAGCTAGTGCGGGCCCCACCTTTGCCCATAACAGAAGTAACACCCGCACTAGCCGTTAATTTCTGAAATATCAAACTAAAAGTATTAATGTTTTTTGTATTTTCTGAACATAAATTAATATTAAGATTATCTAAACTACCGCTCTTAATAACACTTTTATCATACGTTTTCAAATGCAAACTTTCAAAACCTCTAACTTGTTTATCAATATTGTTTAACTGCAAGTCAATAAGGGCCCGGTCTTTCTCGCCCAATAAATAAAGAATAGAATTAAACAATCTTTCAAACTCTTGTTTATCATTGCACAAAACCGGAATTACTAAATGTAAACTTCTGTTTGCGCTATCCTTTAAAATAAACTTAATTCCTTTCTCTTTAACTAGGCCGGCTAATTTTATTATAACATCCTGGCCCTTAACATCATCACTCTCAAAAACTAATAAAGCGCGCTTATTATCGGCACTCCTTAAAGAAATATGATAACTAATAAATCCTCTTTGTTTATCAATAGTATCTCTATATTCGTTCAAATTTAACAAACCATATTTTTCTTTATCCCTGGCTAAATAATCACCGCCCTTATAATCAAAAATAATATTTTCATTATAATCTGTATCTGTTTGGTAATTTATAGTTTCTCTTTCGGTTCTTATAAACTCCGGGTTAAATAAATCAATATCCTTAAAACCCGTTGGCTTAATTTCAATAGGTTTCAAACCCGTGACAAAATCTTTTAATTGTTTCAAGCATACATTTTTATCAATAATCTCTTTTTTATTTTTCCTGAACTTATCTAGCGCGCATGCTGTTAAATAATCCGCGTACATATTCAAATCTCTATTAATCCAAACAATCTCGTAACCATCAAACTTTTTTATAAGCTCTTTAATTTCTGAATAAACGGGTTTTATAACTTCACTACTAACTGAATATTCGCCATTCAAACACTTAACTGCTATTTCGCTATCTGAATAAATTTTAATATTCTTAACGCCCAATTTCAAACTTTCATTAATTCCGTTTCTAATTGCTTTCAATTCGCCATAATTATTAGTTACGTCTTTTTCAATCTCGCAATTTTCTTTTAGAATATCGCAATTAGAATTTATCAAACAAAAAGCGCTCGCTATAATCCCCTTTCCGCCTTTTTGGGTATGGCCTACAATTCCATTATCGCAAAATAAATATTTTAACATTTGAAAGAGATAGCTATTTTTCTTTATAAAGCGTGTAGTAATACATAGTACTACATTCACTTTTGTAGTACTACATTCACTTCATCCAAAATAAGAGTTTGATGGCTCTTTGATTTGCTTTGAACTCACTTTTTTGCTATGCTCTGCTGATATTTTTCCTTCTGAACTTCCGACCTCTGATTTTTCCATTAATTGAAGATTAATCAAATATCCAATACCATCTCCAAGAATGATTAACTTTCTATTTATGTTTCCGAGTGCTTTTGTCAAGCGCTCATTTTGGTTTATTGTTTTCTTTTCTTTTCCCATTGTTTTATTGCCCTTGATATTTGCAAATTCATTTTATCAAGCTGTTCTACTAGCCGTTTCATCTCTTGTTCTATTGTTGTCATGCTCTCATCTCCTTTTTTTGCCGAGTAATCTCCGGACAACGTCCATAAGACACTCGTTTTTATGCAATCGCAATCTTTTCAAATCTTTGATTAAAGAAGGATTACATCTCATCATTGTCATCCCCTTTACTTTTGCGTTCCGATAATATCTTCTATTCCTCGCAAGAAATTGTTTTCTTGTCATAGGTTTCTTTCTTGGTTTTGAATTGTAATGCAATCTATAATATCTCCTTGACCTTGCCTTAATCTTTTCTTTGTTTCTCTGATAGTTTAGTTTCCAATACTTTCTTTTTTCTTTTTTCGTCTTATTCATTCTTTCCTCACACTCTCTATTTCATTCTTAACATAATCCAACAACTTACTTATTACACCATCAAAACTTTTACAATCAATCTCCTGGCCTAGTGTTAACTTAAACTTCTTTAGTCTATTGTATGTGTCTTGTTTCAATCGGATGGGCGCGTATCTCTTTGCAGTATTGGCCAGGGTATTATTAGGTATAGCATGCTCTTTGCTAGTGTTATTGTCTTGCTCTTGATTATTTTGTATACAATTATTCATTTTGTTCTTTTATCCTATACTATGGTTAAAATATACACCCTCACAAATTGATTTAATACGCGCGCGATGGAACTTTAGCGGTTAAAAATGGTTAAAACGGGTTAAAACCACCCCGTACCCTCCCTTGTATACATCTTTTAATGCCCTTATTTGACATTTTCTTTAAACTCCTCTAAATTATAACCTTTCTTTATCGCTAATACCTTATTTTTATGAATTGCGCTTGTAGAAATGCCTAATATCTTGCTAGAAGTCTTGTAATCATTGTTTGCTAAGCATTTTATTACTTTAAGCTGTGTTGGTGTTAATGGCTTTCGCTCTATTGGCTTATCTTTATGTTCGCTTGTTATGCCCTTGCCGGTATCTTCATAATCATTTAATCTTGTTGTAATGTTCTTATTTAATCGTGTTGTAAACGCTAATTTCTTCTTTTCATAGGCATCTAATAGCTCTTGGCTAGCTTTTGGAACATCCCAATAGAATAGTTTTTGTGCCCTATAACCCGATGATTGTTCATTATCTTTAGAGATAACTATTAATTGTTTTCTATAAGGTTCCGTTTTCCAATCTGAATACTCTAAAAATCTAGGTTTTAATCTGCATGTTTGTTTATTCTTATTAATCCCTAGCGTTTCAAATCTAGCGTGAAACAATCGCCTAGTATTGCGGTCCAACATCGTTTCAAAAGGCGTACAAAAGAAAATACTATAATTCCTATGCCTCCCCGTACTCAAATGATAATTAAAGATTTTATTCGCCTCTTGCTGAAAATCTCGCGCGCTTATTGAACATTGAAACTCATCGCAAACAATACAAGAACCGCGCTGTAATTTACCTGAATTGATTAGCTCAAACAATTCGCGTAAATCAAATACAATGTTTGAAATCCCAAAAGGTACGCCCGTTAGTTTGCTCATAATTTCACAAATACTTATCGCACTCCAAGTTTTACCGGAATTATGTGACAATATACCATTAGATAAAATGAAATTATGATATATTGGTGTATATAAATCATAACAATGTTTAATTCCTACTTTCTTAATACTAACAATTCTTTTTATGGAATGTTTGATTGATAACCTTTTAAGTTTAGAAATTCTATATGATGTATCTTTAAGTTTTAAAGAATAGAATAAAAGATTATTTCCTTTACTTAATTCGGATAATTTCTTTTCTAGGATTTTGTTTTTCTTTCTAATAAAGAATTTATGATTAGCAGTAGCATTTACCTTACATCCATTTTCTAAAACAATTTCATATACTACTTTTTTCCCGCTATCAATAATTTCTGATTTACTTTTAATTGTTTTAAGAGTATGTTTGTTTTTTGAATAGGTATTTACAAATCTAACCCCTGATGTATATAATTCATGTAAAGAATTATTGTCTTGAAATAATTTAGTTTTTCCATCCAAACACCCCGTTTTTCCTACAACACTTATGAGGTTACTATTATTGTTTTTCATAGTCCT
>Ga0315289_10009480_pt1 | contig 14009 bp, 15 predicted proteins | sample YL17G11_40_MG_FD_203452 | JGI IMG/M metagenome (GOLD analysis project Ga0315289, IMG submission 203452) | Sediment microbial communities from Yellowstone Lake, YNP, Wyoming, USA - YL17G11_40 | ecosystem: Environmental > Aquatic > Freshwater > Lake > Sediment | place: USA: Wyoming | collected...
TATCAATTCTCAAATTCCTCCGATCGTTGATCGACGCGTCGGCGCCGAGTTTCAGATATTCGTCGAGCGTTCTACGATCCGATTCTGAAAACACGATCGGCGAGTCGTCAGCGAGCGACAGTTCGTCGTGCATCAGCCAGAGAATCTTCGCGATAGGTGTTGTGAGGACGCGCTTCACGACAGAGTCGCGCAGATTTCGTTCGTAGCGGAGCCAATCGTTGGCGACATTGTTGTACGAGTAGAGTCTATCGAACAACGCATCGAAATCGAAATATGCGTAAAGTTTATCGTCGTAGAATGCCGAGTTGTAAGCAACGTTGTTGTGAGACGAAACCACGATAAAAAATGCAACTGCAAATATCTCAGCAACAGAGGTTTGCATTGCGTTGAGGTTCGTCCGGTACTGCTCAAACACCGTCCGCACCGATTGCTGTTCTTCGATCGGATAGCGGCTTTCGTTGTACAGTCGGTCGTCGACCTCTGTGTCTTTCGGAACATCGACAAAGAACAGTTTTCCAAATCCCTCTGTGTACAGAGGTTGGAGAATGCGTTGCACGGCGGTGATCGTCTTGATCCACTCGTTGTTAGTAAACATCGTCTGTTTGTACGCCAGCAACTCTTGTTCCGTAAACATCTTCTTCTCTCCGAGAGCGGCGCGGCCGAGCAGTTCATCATCGACGTTGACGTCGACTTCGGCGCCGTAAATCTTCTTCGCTCTGCGACCAGTATTTGTTGATGTCAAGCGATCCGCAATCTGCGTCGGCTTTGCGATTTTGTCGGTTTCGGGAAAGCCAATCTGCGAGATCATGTTGTTGATGTGACTATACAGAAGCAGTGAGATTTGCTTGAATGTCGCCGGACCAACTGCTTGGCCGACAATCGCGGCGTCGGGCATCACCATCGTTGCTAACGCGGCAGCGTCGCCGGCAAACAACTCTGGTTTAGCGGCATAAGCCGAACCCGGAGGAAATGCAATGTTTTTCACAATCTCTGATAACAGACCGCGCGAGTTCGACAGCGCTTTCAGTGTCGCCAAGTACAGCGCAGTGTCTGCCAGTTGAGGCATCAGTTCCTTGGCAGAAGAAATCGCTCCGCTGTCGATCTCGACAGTAATGACGCGACGAAAGAACTGTTCTGTGTCCGACGCGAATCCTCTGTTCAACACGCCTCGATTTCCGTAACGCATCCACGCAACACGCGCCATAAGATCGAACAGTCGTTGACTTGAATTCTGAAGGTCGCGATCGATCAACATCTTTCTCGCCTCGGCTGCACTGGGAGCAGCAGAAAGAAAGTCGTTTTTAACGAGAAGTTTCTCCGCTTCGCGCAGATCATTCAAGAAGCGCGATCTAGCATCTTGCCACTGTTTACTCTTGTCTTGCAGCATTTTGATCTCGGCAGTTGTCAGTTTCAACTGCTTATCTCGCTCTGCTGTCTCGCGGCGCAGTTCGTTCAGTGTCTCGGCTCGCGACAGTTGCTTGCGTGCCTCTTCTTTCGCACGAGCGACGTCGCGTTCGATGCCGCGTTTGAACTGACCTTCGTCGAGAATCTCAAACACGTCGCCATTTAGAAAGCCAAGCACACCGAAGCCGAACGCCATGTCGGGGTTTTGTTCGAGCATATGAATACGTCGGTTGTACTCTGCCCAGTAGTCCAAATTGAAAGAGTCCTTGCTTCCCTTCTGACCTTGCGCCGGACCACTCAGTCCATCTTCTCGCTGGTACTCAGTAAACCGATTATCTTGGATTGTCGGCTCGTCCAGTCTGATGCCGGTGGCAAGTAGATCGTGTCCGGTGTCACTTCGCCGTCGATCTCCATCACCGTGGGCGTCTCCAATTGTCGGAGAAGGTACGCGTTGTCTGCTTCGCATTTGCGTTGTTGACGATGACGATGACGCGACTGGCGTGTATTCCGTGCGAAGAGATCGCGGACGTTTAACCACCATCGGTTCAGCGTCAGTATAATAGATGTTGCTGTCGTCATCGTCATCGTTGTTGTTGTTGTTGTTGTTCGTTGCGTATGGGCGTAGACTCATGAATAACAGATCAAAACATTTGAGTTTCTGCGCTTAAATAGAAGAAGTTTGGAACTGTTTTTATTGGTTGTCTGGCTTTTTATATTTCTGATAGATTACGGCGTCGACGCTTTCTTTCGAGAAGATCGTCTCCAACAAAACTGGCGCTTTCTGTGCGAGATGCGGTGCATTGAGACCGCACGCATCCACCATGTGGTACAACTCATCGACCGTCAGTGTGTTTGTCCTATTCAAATGAAACATTTCACAGTCGAGACAACGCAGTGCAGTCGCAACGTGTTTCGAACAGTACCAACCGTGTTGCTCCTCTTTTCCGGGGAAAGTGACAGAGTTGTTGCGCAGTTTCTCTGAGAACGGTTCGCCGTTCGTGGCACACGCAAATTTGAGCATACTGTCCAACTGTGCTGGATTTGCCTTCAAGTAAAACCACTTGTACGAAGCGTTGAACCCCCTCCACCGCATGCCGACGTTTTCGTTTGTGTTGACGTAAACGGCCAACAGTTTATCGGCGCCATGAGTCTTCTTACCAGTCTCGGAAAGTTTGAATGCTATTTCGGTGTGAACGAACTGAAAGTGACCAGTGAAAGTGCGCACAACAACGGACATGATTTCCTTTAGGAAGCCGACGTTCTTCGTTGCGCTGCCGCCGATCTGGATTGCTATGTCGTCGTTCAAGTGCTCGCGACCTGTTCTTCCGGCACGAACAAGCGCGCCAACTTGAGGGTCCTCTTCCATGAACGTGACGTAGATAAAGCCGGCTCCAAGATCGACGTATTGCTTGAAGTAGTTATACATTTCGAGTGGCGAACGATGGCGTAATGGTGTAGCATTGGTCGTCTTTGGTGTCTTTAGAGTTTCAGCCATACTTTGCGATGAAATAATTTATACAAAATATGACATACAAAATAGTTGAAGTTTGGTTTTAATTTTCAGACTCGGTGCGTTTCCTTTTGTTTTCGCGCTTGAAGACGCGCTTCGAGTTGTATTCGATGTCGCAGTGTGCGTCCCAAAGAGGTATTTGACGTTTCTTGTGCAGTTCTCTTCCATGTGCGCCGCGTCCATAAAGACCGCGCGCCTTGTTTTTCCATTCCTCTTGAATTATTATCGCTTTTTCGATTGTGTCGAAAGGACCGAGAATCTGTTGTATTTTACATATCGCACCGCTGCTTTTGCCGGCAAATCTGTGCTTCGTGACGCCTTGGTTCTGTTCGTCGACGTCCTTAAGTGGATTCTTTGAGATGTCGATAATTGTCGGCAGTTTCGATTTGTCTTCTGTAGTCGGATCGTCGGCGTAAATCAAAGCAACATAGTATGACAGCGATTCGCCATTCTTAAATTTCATTCTGTACACACACGCTTCTTCACTTGTTATCTTTTGTTGTTGTTGTTCTTCGTCTTCATCTTCGTCGTCGTCATCGTCATTGCCCTCGCTCCTCGCCAAACTCATGCAGCGGTGTGTGAAATTTATTAATGAAGAAAAGTCATTTACAGAAATAGCAGTTTATTATTTTTCCAGAGTCTCAAACTCGTGCAACCCGTCTCCTTCTGCTCTGCTTATAAACCACGCAAAGAAAGACGATCGGAATCAAGCACAGCATGCAGACCGAGAAAAACACAATTAAGATTGTGTTGACTTGCGTGTTCTTCACGATAAACTCTATGCCGCACAGCGTGTTGTCTCCACCACAAACATCACACCGATCGTAAGTCAGCGTTCCTTGAGGCACACCGGAACAATCGGCACAACTCTGGTTGCCGCCGTCGCAAACATCACACTGATCGTAAGTCGCTGGTCCGTTTGGCACGCCGTCGCAATCCAAACACGAAGAACCGTCGCCATCGCAGACATCACAAGCGTCGTAGGTCGAAGTGCCAAGCAACACACCAATACAATCGACACACGTCAAACCATTTCCGTTGCAGACATCGCAGACATCGTATTGGGCTGGACCGTTGATAACACCGGCACAATCTTTGCAAGTTGAATCGTTTCCATCGCAAACGTCACACCGATCATAAGTCGACGATCCGTTTGGTGTTCCCGCACAGTCTGGTGGACAATCATTTATCACGGTAATGATGCCACCGCAATCTCCACATACATCGTAGGTCAACGAACCAAACGGTGTGCCTGCGCAATCAACACACGACTGACCATTGCCGCTGCAAACAAAGCACTGATCTTCGATGCCGATAGGCGGATCATCAACCACGCACTGACCGTCTTCTGGTCGAGCGGCGACGCAGAAATGATTATTGGTAAGTTCGCACGTTGAGAAGACATTGTCGAGTAAACACGTCGGTCTATCGGTAAAGAGATTGTTTGTTAATACGACTGTTTGTGCTGTCGATGCGCACACAGAATCTGGAATTACTCCACCAATCAGTGTGTTTCTAATCCTAATCGTCGAACTGAAACTAGAGTCGAACACCGTAAACAGTTGCAGTGGCAGTTCGCCGGAGAAACCGGGGCCGGAAAGTTCGAGTCGATTCATCTGAGAGAAGCGACTCAGATCGCCGTCCAAATGTCCAGTTACGAGTGTGTTTTGAATGTCTAATCTCTTCAGAGATGCCGGAAGGTTGTCGAATGTAAACGTTCCGTTTAGTGGAACGCTGTTCACTGAGAATGTTGACAAAACGCTGTTTGCGAGAATAAATTGAGCGTCGAGTTTCGCCGATGTTGCAAGGTCAGCCAGCCGCAAAAATACGAGATTTGTAAATGGAGAAAACGAAGTTGGCAGCACTCCAGTGACAAACTCACTGCCTCCGCTAACGATGGAAAGTTCTTCGACCGACTCCGAGTTTACGTCGCATGTGACGCCGCCCCACGAACACGGATCGGCGGACGTGCACCAATTGAGAAACGCCGCACCGAAACTAAACGTTCCGATGTTTGTGTTTGTGCATAGATCAAGGAAAACTGCTCTCTCTGTCGATGGAATCGCACACCATGTTGCGGAAATAAACAAAATTAACGCAAACATTAAGTGCACAGTTTAATAATAATTTTGCACAAGTCGTCAATTGTTGAAACAAGGTTCAATTTGTTGCCGGAGCCGCCGACTGTTCTTCTAGTCGCATGCGAAAAAATGTTGAATCTGTGAACGCCTTCTCAATCTCTGGCCATCGCTTCATAAAAATAACGTCTTTCTCATCAATGACTGTTCGCTCAAACGGAGCCATTTCAACACAGAGACTCTTCACTTCTTTTTCGTTGCGTATTTCAAAGTTTAGTTCTCCGGTATTGAGCATACTCTCAATTGATTGTTCTTGTCGCTTCATAACTTCACACCATTGTTTTCTCCTTTCAGAATCCATATCCACGATGCTCAACATAACGCTGTTCATCCATACCGACAAATAGTAAATCGAAGTTCCGTGGCAACCGTTACTCAGTTCCACAACTTTAGTGCAAAACTCTCGCATTTTGTCGCGGGAAAGTGGAACCGCGCATTTAAAAGAGATTTTCTTGCTCATAAAGTAATTTTTTTTATTCAAACTTTCTTCACAGCAAAGATAGATGGTTGGTATCCATAAACAACGGCATCGCCAAGCTGATCAACGTGGTCTGGATAATAAAGGCCGTTGTTTCCACGAACGTAATCAACTTTGTTAGGAGTAATTGAGATGAAAGACTTTGTTCGGACAAGCGCTTTAAACACGTCTTCTGAACGTCGTGGCGATGGCTCTTCGGCGTACAAATTCACCCTTTCACGATCGCTAGCGACATCTTCAAACAGTCGATAGAACAATTTTTTGCTGATAAAAGTCTTCTTTTTCTGAACAACTATCGCGAGTTGTTTCAACTCTGGCGTTCTCATTGCAATTTCAAACAAATTGTCAGATAAATTCAGTTTCGATTCAGCAAATTCGTCAAAGTTCGCAAATGAGGCTGACCCGGGTTGAGGCGTTCCGTCTTCCCAAGTGTCGTAAAACGAGTCGTAGTCCGTCAATATTTTGCTGATATCGTCGATCAACAAAGCATCATTTTCAAGTTGAAGCAACTTTTTTTCGTCTTCTTTCAATTCGTCTTGAATTCGTTTCAACTCTAGTTTGTTGACTCGAATCGACGCCTTCACAGCATCCATTCGTGCAACAATATTTTGTTGTGTGCGCTTGCGTCTTTCGTTATCATCTTCGCCATCTCGCGGACGAACTTTGTCAACCTTTGGTCCAACAGTCTGGAGTTGTAAGTCTTGCAGACGAGCCGTTGCTGGCGCTGCGGTGGGAACGAACTCTCCAGTCCACTTTTTCATTCGCTTGTTTGACATTCTTAGAAAACGTCAAACTTTGTTGTAAAACTTTGTTGTTCAGAAAAACACATCACTTTTTTTTTAATTAAAACTTTCTTCTCCTACTCCATCGGTGATTCGTAACCGTAAACGATTTTTTCTCCAATCTGCGCAACAGATTCGTAATACTGAGAACCACGACCAAAGGTTTTCTTGTATGGAACAATAGTGATGAAAGACTTTGTTTGAATAAGCGCATCGATGACTTCTTGCGGAGGCTGAGCCGATCGATAAGATGCATACTGATCAACCATTTCTTTGTTCTGCGTATATTTAGCAAACATTCGATAAAATAACCCGTTGCTCTTAAAAGTCATTTTTTGCGATACGCTCTTCGCAAAGTCTTTCAGCATCGGATTTTTTGCTGCAACAGCGAGTAGATTATGCGACAAAGTCAACTTTGTTTCTGCATAGACTATATCATGCAAGAATTGCCCACCGCCCACGTCCGGTTTGTCTTCCCATTTATTGTAAAAAGATTCGAAAAACGAGAAGATGAGAATGATATCATCGGGCGACGCAGACTCATTTTCGAGTTGCTTGATTTCGTTTTCGTCGTTGCGCAATTCTTCTTGCATTTTCTTCAACTCAATCTTGTTGTTCTCCACACGCTGCTTGAGGAAGTCGATTCGCGCTTGAGAGCGTTGCTGTGAGCGTTTGCGGTTGTCATCGTTGTCGTTGTCATCATCTTCACGAGGTCGAACTTTGTCAACTTTCGGTCCGACAGTCTGGAGTTGTAAGTCTTGCGGACGAGCCGTTGCTGGCGCTGCGGTGGGAACGAACTCTCCGGTCCACTTTTTCATTCGCTTGTTCGACATTCTTAGAAAACGTCAAACTTTGTTGTAAAACTTTGTTGTTCAAAAACACATCACTTTTTTTTAAATTTTTTTTTCTTCAGACTTCTGGATAGACAGAGATAAACTTTGTGTTTCCGGCATATTTTTGATTCAGTTTGTGTTCGGTGCCAGCACTGATTTCGATGCTTTCTCCTTCGAATAATGTGTAAACAGTGACGGTATTTGATTTTACATCGCGGAGTTCGACGTCTAGTTTTCCAGCGATAATCATGACAATCTGATCGGTTTCATGTTCCTCCCAGTCTATTTTTTCTCCTTGTGCCAAACTGTTCAAAGTAATTTTCACGTGTGGCGACTTGTAAAAGGGAACGTGTGCTTTTCTAGTTTCGCGCAACGTTTTCAGCCACTGCACGACACGAGACTTGTCGCCGACGCGGCGTACCATTGTGGCCGCTGCTGGCAGAAACTGTTGCATCCAGTTCGAAGACATTTTGACTTTGGTTGTTGTGTGAATTTAAACCACACTTTTCCTCAAATAAAACTATCCAACTTCAACAAGTTGTTGAATGATTTCATTAAAGTCTTTTTTCGCGCGGTCCGATTCTGAAGTTCGGCGCGACCACATAAAATCTCTGCTCAAAGCGGAAGAGGCGCGCCAAAAACAGATAAAACCGTCGAAGAAAGCAAAAAAGCGCGCGCAACAAGATCAAGAAGAGAGCACAACTTCGATCGAGGTGATCGAGTATGTCGATATGCGTAAACTGCAACTTCTCTACGCAAGACGGAAGGAGTTTCTGCCAGCCGACAAAGGCCAACAGACGGCGTTTTTCAACTACTACACCAACACGATGGCTGCAAACGGAGAGCGACGAGTCTTGTACTGTCAGAAGGATCGCGGCAACAAGTTTGGTCGCTACAGTCCGCAAAACGGAACTTCTCTGCAAAACATTAGACGCGAGGTTCGTGCAACGATTGCACGCGATATCTACTGGCAACTCGATATTACAAATGCACACCCGTGGATGTTGATCTCGCTCGCCGAAAGCCAAGGCTGGGAGATGCCATTGCTGAGACACTTTGTCGAGAATCGCGAAGAGATGCTGGCAAAGTTTGGGCTGCCGCGAGATGTTGCAAAACGAGCGATGCTGATTCTGATGTACGGCGGCAACGTGAAGGAGAAAATCGGACGTTATCCGCCTCTGTTTGTTGGACAAATGAAGAAAGAACTTGTTAAACTTGCAAAGCAAATGTATGAGAACTTTCCGATGCTCGTGAAGCGACTCAAGTCGGACAAACTCGACACGCACAAACGACTCTATTCGTTTTTGTCAAAGATTCTACAGGATCGTGAAGCGAAATGCTTGCAAATCTCGGTCGAGTTTATGCGCGAAAACGGATGGAAACCGGGCGCGCTAATTCACGATGGTCTTTTGGTATTAAAGCGATCTGACGGCGCTGTGATTGATCGCGCGTTGCTCGACAAACTTGCCGCTCGAATAGAAGAAGAGTCGGGCTTGCGGAACATCCATTTCGAACTGAAAGAATTCGAACCGGGTCTCGACGTCGACAACAAACAGCCTCTTTCTCGACTTCCCGATAAAGATGACCAAGATGAACAGACTTTGATTAGAAGCATTCAAGACCGAGCCACTGAGACAGAGAAAGACGACGATGACGACGGCGATGCGATGCCCGAATAACAAAGAAAAAAAATTAAATGAGTGAAATGAATAATTCGCAAATGTCATTTTCGCCTTGGTATTTTGTTGAGAAAGGTGAAAAGATATCGGCAATCTTCTATCGTCGAATCAACGGAAGAGACCACTTCCTATTTACGAACGAAAATGAAATGTACTCCGGTGACGAGGAGATGGCGGAGAGACTTCAGAAAGAGACGCTGAGGGAAGTTATCGACAACCATTTTCTGAATCTACTGTCGGGCAAGGACTTCAAACTGTCGTGGTTTGCAAGCGCGCCAAGGAAATCTGAAACAAAAAAGGTTGTCGTCGAAGCGTCGGAGAATGTCTGTTATCTGATTGCGTTGATGGCTGCAACCTATGAGGAACTTGCGAAAAAGCACTCTCATCATACGAATGTGAAAAATCGTTCGTTTGTCTGGGTGGAGTGTGGCGAAGCAGTTACGAGGAAAGGTCGTTACGCGACGCTCGAGGATTTTGGAATAGACAACACAACGCTGAGGCGTAAGTCGATAAATAAGATTTTCAATAAATTTTTCCGCTTCTCTAAAAATCAACCATATCAACGATGTATTGTGTGGCGTGAAACTCGTCGCCTTCGCGCGCCTCGTTTACTGGCATAAACAACTTGTCAAATTCCGCTGATGTATTGTGTGTCATCTTCGTGGCGTACTGCAATTGTCGATTTTCCGGCTCTTCTTTGACGTTCTCTCGCCGGTCGCACAGATTATGCCAAAAGTCGTGATAACGCAAACGTTTTCTCTTCTCTGGAAGAACTCGTGCGCAACCAAGTTTCCATATCGACGAAATAAAATCCTTGATTGCTGACGAACGAGCGTGTTTTGCAGTGTTTTTCACACAGTCAGACGAACGCGGTACAATCAACTCTTCAACGGCGTCTTGCCAGAGTTTGCGCTTTCTCTTGTTCTCAACGCAAAAAGCAGAAACATCTTCGTCCATTCCGTTACTTTTAAAAATTTCTACTTCTCGCACAGAAAATCAGCATTCCACGATTTGAATTTGCAACGACAACTCAGTTTACAATAGTGGCGAATGAATCAATCGGAAAACAACGACGACTACGACGAAGACGCTCCTCCGCCAACAAATCCGTTGGCGCCTCCAGCAAACGTCGCCGACAACGACGGAATGCTGGAACGGCGAGCAACTAACGCGTTGTTCAGATTGCCGGAAGGTGCTTTTAGAGACAAGAGATCGCTGTCCTCCGCCGACGATCCATATAAAGTTTTAACGAAGCGTCGCGAACAAGAAGCCGAATTCAAACTTCCGCAAGCCGAGTTCACTCGTCGGCAGCGTTACAAGGATTCGCAAGGCAACGCATACGCTCCAGCAATAGAGAGCGATGAACTCTACAGATCGTTGTTTACGCACAACATCGTCGACGAATTGGACCCAAAGGATTCACTGGTAACAAAGAGTCGCGTCTCGAACGCGCGCGGACTACCGAGGAAAAGCGGTCGCAAGGTCGTCGATGATCAAGGCACGACGGGCACTCACTATGGCAGAGCACTGTTCTTTGTCTCATTGAAGCGCGACGGAAAGGTGCACAAGTGGCCCAAAGGAGACGTGGAGTTTGTCGATCCGACGAGCGACACTGTGTTCTCTGCGACTGTGGTGCGATCGATATTCAAGAATCGCTCGAAAAGTGGCTATGTCGTTCTGAAAGACGTCGTGTCGTGGGGAAGGTTATCGAATCCGTCGGACTTCTTTGCGCAAAAACCGAATAATTAAAAGATGAATTTGAATGTTCGATTCGTTTCGGTGAGCGAAAACTCAGGCAGCAATCGTGCAATTCTTTGCAGAGAAGAAAAAGAGCCCCACGCAGAGTTGATCGTGGAGTTGTTGCGCGACACAAACGGCAGAGATTTTTTCGACGTTCTATGGAAATTTGTCGGCGAGGGAAAGATCGACGAGAACAACTACTACATGGACTATGCAAATCACATACAAAAGGCAAACTGGAGAACAATAAGCGACATCAACGGATGCATTATCGAATCGAAAATGAAGTGTATTTATTTTATCGACGGCCCAATTCCAGCGAGGTTGGCGAAAAACACAGAGTTTGTCGGTGTCACACTGCCGAGTTGCGAGCCGCCGTTCTTTGCAAGAAATCAGCCGCTTGGAAGCAGACTAATTTAAACAAATAAAAAATGACTTACGTGGAACCTTCACAAAAAATCAAAAAATTTGATCGAGTTATTGCATATGTTGCTGGAATGATTGCAGACTACGACAAAGCAAATTCTTCAACTTATGATAAATTGTGCTGGATGCATCTATTCGACAGCTTGGCTGAGTTTCGAAAATTTCAAGACTCAATTCAAGATCGTAACGCACTGAGAAACTCTGTTGTGTATGGGGATTTGCCAATGGAGTTTCCCGCAATGATTCGCTCGTATTACGCTCGTGGTATTCGCCTTGGACTTGCTTGCAATGATGCTTGGTGCATAAATATGAAAGATATTGGACTAGTTTCCGATCTCGATGGAAATATTTGCAGCGGCAGTGAGGCAGCAAATAAATTTGAAGGAATTACGGACTTGATCGAACAGAAAGCCTCAAAGAAACGTAAATCGGCGGCAATTATACAAGAATAAAAAATGATTTCTGTTTGTCACAATCCAAACTGCAATAACATGGCAACTCAGCGTTGCTCCGGTTGTCGTTCGATTTATTATTGTGGACGTGAGTGTGCGAAGCAGTTTTGGAAGTTTCACAGTCGCGAGTGCAAAGTTTCTCTTGCCGACGTTCCGCTTCCGACGCAGTTTAACGCGCCACAGATTGCAAACTTCACGTTGCAAGTCTATCACATCGTCGACGCTCTCGATCGTGTCGTGCGAATTATTCCGCAGAACCGCGACTTTGTCGACATCGAGTCGCCAAACTCCACGAAGAAGGTTGCGAAAGTCGAGAAAGGCATGTACAGAAAGTTGGATGCGTTCATTGAGAAGGTCGACTTGAATTGCCAAGCCGAACGAGCGTACGAGTTTTTCGTGAAGGACTCTGGCATCGACGCTGTGCCAGGCAAGGACCTTTACGAAGAGCAACTGAAGAAAACCGAATTCCCGTTGGTCTTCTCGATTCGACTGTCAATGATGGGCAACAGTCTGAAGTTTTGTGTTTCGCTCATGTCAGTGTTGGAAACACTCTCTGCATTCGGAGGCTATGTTCCGATGCACGGCTGCGAGCGTCTCGAGACTTTTTTCATTGCCAAAGGACACGTCATGAACAACCAGCCGCGCCTTTTTACTTCTGTCGAACAAGATCGAGGCTCTATCCACAACAAAGCGCAAGCCGCAGAGAAAGAAAACGATCACTTTGTCGTTCTTGCAATGCCAAACGGAATATTCGACCGTAGCATTGTCGCCGACATTGAACATGCCGACTCACTTGACAAACAAGCGTTTGCATTTGATGAGGCTGTGACAAAAGAACGCTCCGATTGGAGTAAAGATGTTTGCAAGACAACCGAACAGAAGAGGCGCAACATTAAACGCAAAATCGAGGCATTGGGATCGTCGGAGAAATGCAAAGAATTGATTGAGAAAATCAAAGACCGTGTTGTGTTTATTGCACCGGCTGCGGGCGAACACGACGCATCTTTGCACAAACATCGACTCTGCAAATCTATACCGGATTGGTTTCACGTCAGCGAAGTCTACAGAGAAGATCAGATTGCCGCGATGAGGTTCTCTGACGAATTCAGTTACGAGTCGAATCTGTTGATGCACAGAATTATGTCCGATCTGCTCACTCCAAAGAGAGCCGGAGAGATCATCGATATCGTTTCCAAAACAGCAGAAAATCACGAAAAAATGCAAAAAGCGGCCGCCGAAGAAGAAAAAAAGCGCAAGGAAGAAGCAGAGAAGAGCAAGCAATAAAGTTTTTTATTCTTCGTCAAACATATCTACATTCATGATTTGACAGACACCGAAAGGTTTCTTTGTCGTTACTTTCCACGCTCCAAATACAAATATATGCATAGACTCTTGTAGATGCGACGGCGGAGCAGAGCCCTTTGTGACGAATGAATACAAACACTCCATTGCAATTTTTTCATCTTGTCCAGATGTGTCTTTTTTTCTACAGTCTTCAATGTAACTTTTCAGCCGACGGCAATACTGTGTGTGAAGTTTGTACGGACCCGGTTGAATAACAGTCGTAAAGTAGTAGGTCTTTGTTTTTTGTTTTGCAACAAACATGATTGGCGAATCCATTCTATGTTTTTATTTGTGTGGTAAGATCGGATTGCTATAACAAAAAGAAGAATAAAATGAGTTCTGCGGACGTGCAGCGCTACTACGACGAGAAGTTTCCGTTTGAGTTTGTGCTGAAGTTCATTTCAAACGGCGGAAAGTGGAACGTCAAGAACAGAGAAATCATGTTGTCGATCCCTTTGATGGGAAACGAAAACTCGATGCGCCTTCGCTACAACTCTGTAGCAAACGAAAGAGAATGGCGCTCGTTGCTGATTGAACAAAGCAAATTTGTACAGATCGACGTCGGCGCGGTGTATTTCGAGATTCCGAGATCGATAAGCGACTTGCGATCGCACATCTCGCCGGCCGACGCGGTTGAGTTTCGCGAACTTGTGTTCGACGTCGATCTCAGCGAGTACGCCGATGTCCGTTACTGTTGTGGTTCGTCGAAGAAGTGCTGTAGAAAATGCTGGCCGTTGGCAGTGACGGCCGCTTTGTTTCTCGAGGAGATTCTGCGACAATGGTTTGGTTGCAAGAAATTGGTCTGGCTCTTCAGCGGTCGTCGTGGTGTGCATTGCTGGGTCAACGAGGAGAAATACGCAAGGATTACGGCTCACTACAGAGAATCGGTCGTGTTTTATATCAATCAGATTTGTGACGCGATTCGCGGAGGATGTCCGGTGCCGCGCTGCATTGAGGTTGCGTTGTCGAAGACGGGACTTGTTTACAAGAGATTTTTCGATGATCAGAGGTTGTTTGCAGACGTCGATCGGTTTGAGAAACTAATAGAGGGCCTCGATGTGCCGATGTATATGATAGAAAGTTTCAAGAAAGGCGAATTCAAAGATTTCGGTGTGTTTACTGGCATTGTGAATAGACACGGTGGTACAGATGAAGAGAAAAGGATCAAGGCATCGCGAAAGAATGTCACAACCGACATCGTGCTGAAAGCCATCTTTCCACGG
>Ga0315289_10009482_pt1 | contig 14008 bp, 14 predicted proteins | sample YL17G11_40_MG_FD_203452 | JGI IMG/M metagenome (GOLD analysis project Ga0315289, IMG submission 203452) | Sediment microbial communities from Yellowstone Lake, YNP, Wyoming, USA - YL17G11_40 | ecosystem: Environmental > Aquatic > Freshwater > Lake > Sediment | place: USA: Wyoming | collected...
AGCATGAACGGTTTAATCACGTACCCTTCGACAGGCTCAGGGTGAACGGTTCTTGCTTAACTGAACAGCATTAGGGTTAGATGAGATTTCCCGAAGAATATGTCTTCTCAATTATGGACTCCTTAGTGAAATGGAACCTTTACGATGAAAATCTTGCTCATGTACAGCAATCACCATCCAAGCCATGGCCACATCATACGGCTCCAATCGAAAGGTCCAGACATTGTGGTTGCGGCCGCCGAGTCAGAGGCTCAAGCCATCGAGGAAGCCCCCTCATCTGATGTGATCTTTGGTCATCGTTATTTGCGGCAGTGTTTGCCTTATGCGAGTCGTCTCCGATGGGTGCAGTCTTCAGGTGGTGGAATTGATCATCTGATATCCCCAGAGTTGTTAAACCGTTCTATCCTACTGAACTACCCTCGCCTTAAAGGCGAGGGGTTCTTAAACATATTGCCGACTTGAAGTCGACTTTACCGATTCTCGTTCTTCTGGTCGTCATTCCTGCAGAAGCAGGAATCCAACTTTTTCTTTACCGTCCTGGATTCCCGTCTTCACGGGAATGACAATTCCAATCCCATATGATTCAGATGCTCATGGTCGCCATAGAGATACGATTGCAGATTTTATCGACGCAAAATCATGTCGACCATTTCGCAAACCTTTGCTTCGCCTGAAGGCGAGGGGTTTCCACCATCCCCGATGGTGACACTAAATCTTATGGTAATCCCTCTCGGCCTCCCTTTACAAAAGTGAGGTAAATTCCTCCCATTTTCCCCCTTCCTATTCTTTATGATTCGCCTTTCTTTTTGACAACACCGTGCCCCTTGATCAAGCAAAAACATTCTATTTTTATGATCGGCATAAAAAAGACTTGACAAACGGGGAAGATCCCTATACACTCCTATAGGAGTGTTAAAGGAGTGTTGTATGAAGACTGAAAAAGATAAGGTGACCATCAAAATCCCAAGGCCTATTTATAAGAATCTCAGTAAAATCATCGAGGGAGGGGGTTTTAATTCTGTAACAGAATTCATTGTCTATATATTAAGGGATCTCATCTCTTCCAGGTCGGTTAAAAAGGAACCCTCTCTCACAAAAGAAGAAATCGAGATTGTAAAAAAGAGGTTGAAATCCCTTGGATATTTATAACCACCTTTTTGTCCATACTTAGGTGATCTAAATCTGATTGAGGGAAGGAATTAAAAGGATGCGGTCAAAAATAACAATGATCAGTTTAATCTTTGGATTTGTTCTTTTTCTCATATCAACGCATATGGTTTGGGGTCAAGAGAGAGAAAAGAAACACAGACCGGGTTCCTCTGAAACCCCTATTATCCTTGAAGGAACGATCAGAGTATCGGGTGCCTGGGCCCTCTACCCCATGATGGTAAAATGGGGTGAGGAATTCAGAAAAGTTTATCCTAAAGTGAGAGTTGACATCTCTGCTGGAGGTGCCGGCAAAGGAGTTGCCGATGCACTTGCAGGTCTTGTGAATCTTGGGATGGTGTCCAGAGAAATTACACAAGAAGAAGTTAAACAGGGTGCCTTTTATGTTCCTGTAGTGAAAGATGCGGTATTTCCAATGATGAGTGATGAGAACCCGGTGTTCCAAAAAGGCTTGTCTGCAAAAGGGATGAAGAAACAGACCTTTATTGACCTCTGGATAAAAGGTAGGGATCTGACATGGGGCGAAATTGTTGGAAATGACTCCAAATATAAAGTCCATGTCTACACGAGATCAGACTCCTGTGGCGCCGCTGAGACATGGGCACAATACCTGGGAGGAAAAAACCAGGAAGACCTTCAGGGCATTGGCGTCTATGGGGATCCTGGACTTGCCGAAGCTGTAAGAAAAGACTTTCTCGGCATCGGCTACAATAATCTCAATTATGCCTACGAGTTTAAAACTGGACTTCCAATAAAAGGGCTCCGTATCATCCCGATCGATGTAAACGAAAATGGGAAGGTCGATCCAGAAGAAGATTTAAAAATTAAAAGCAGAGCCATTCAAGCTATTGCGTCAGGAATCTATCCTTCCCCTCCAGCAAGAGATCTCTATCTTCTGACGAAGGACAATTTCAAAGGTCTCACTAAGGAATTCATCCGGTGGATTTTGATGGATGGGCAGAAATATGTCGAAGAAATCGGATATATCAAGTTAACAAAAATCCAGGTGAATTTAGCCTTAAAAAAACTTGGACATTAGGACGACGGGATGGTAAGTCATTTCATCATAAAGGCAAACATACGTTGGAAGAGACCTAAGGACATGGTTTGGAGACGGGTAAAGGATCGACTCGCTGCCAAATCGATGATTTTAGCAGTGGCATTCGCAAACTCCATTGCCCTCTTGATCGCCCTTGGCTTATTCATAAAGTCGATACCTATTCTCGAAAAGAAATCGATCTTCCATCTCCTCCTGTCCTCGTCTTGGCACCCCCTGAAGGGCGAATTCGGCTTTTATCCATTCATTATTGGAACGCTGGAAGTCACCACCATCGCAATGATCCTGGCCGTCCCGGTCTGCCTCTTAAGCGCCATATACCTTTCAGAATATGCGCACCACCGTTTCAGAGAGTTCGCACGTGTGATCATCGATATTATGGCTGCCATTCCCTCCGTTATTTATGGACTGTGGGGGGTGATTGTGGTAGTGCCTTTCGTACGTGCTCTCGGAAAGGTGTTGGACACTCCAACCACCGGTTATAGCCTTCTTGCCGGCGGGATAATCCTCGCCATCATGGTCTCTCCCATTATCATTTCGGTCTCAGTAGAAGTGCTCCGTACCGTGCCTATCCAAGCAAGGGAAACGGCTCTGGCCTTGGGAACTACAAAATGGGAAGCTATCAAACATGTCGTCCTAAGAAGCGCCCTTCACGGAATTCTCTCTGCGATCGTTCTTGGATTCGCACGAGCTTTTGGTGAAACCATTGCTGTTCTAATGATTGTGGGAAATGTTCCCAAGGTCCCGACGTCGATCTTTGGTCCAGCCTATCCTCTCCCAGCTTTGCTGGCTAACAATTATGGTGAGATGATGTCGATACCCCTTTACAATTCCGCACTATTACTTTCGGCCCTGATACTGCTGCTTATAGTCAGTGCCTTTAATATCACAGCGCATCTCACTCTCATGCGGATTGAGAAGAGGTAACCATCGGTGAAAACAAGAAAGATAGAAGAATCCGTGTTCAAGGTTCTCATGATTGCCTCTATTACATTGGTTCTCTGTGTCCTCGCCGGCATCCTCATCGTGATCGTGATGCGAGGAGCTTCATCTCTCAATCTGGCGATGATCACCCAAACACCGGAAGGGGGCTACTACCTTGGTAAAGGGGGCGGAATTGCAAATGCCATTGTCGGTTCTCTTTATCTCGCCTTCGGCGCCTCATTGCTTTCTTTCCTGTTTGGTCTTCCAATTGCCTTTGCCCTACAAAAAGAGTATTTAGGCCGCCGTCTTGCTCGCATAACCAGACTTTCTCTGGACATCCTCTGGGGAACCCCCTCCATCGTTTATGGAGCCTTTGGTTTTATCATCATGGTCTACCTCGGTTTGAGGGCCTCCTTATTAGGTGGAATCATCACCCTGTCCCTCCTCATGCTGCCTATCATGATAAGATCAATCGAAGAAGTCATTAGGATGACTCCTCCCGAGCTGAAGGAGATTTCTTATGCCTTGGGAACTACAAGAATTGAGACAACCCTCACTGTTGTCCTGAGACAAGCGCTGCCTGGGATTGTGACAGGAGTTCTCCTCGCTTTTGGCCGCGGTATAGGAGACGCAGCGTCTATTCTATTCACCGCTGGCTACACCGATTACATCCCACGATCCCTCTTTGACCCGGTCGCCTCTCTTCCCCTCGCCGTTTTCTTCCAGGTGGCGACACCCATTCCTGAAGTTCAGCAACGGGCTTATGCCTCAGCCCTCATCTTGTTGATTATCGTTCTCTTGATCAGCCTTGGTTCAAGACTATTGAGCCGCCGGTGCTCAAAACATATTGTAAGGTAGGTGACTCATATGCCGCATATCAGCTTGTCGAACCTAACGATTGCCTATGGGAATCACAAAGTGCTTCAAGATATTACAGTGGATATCCCGAACGGCCAGATCACTGTGATCATCGGACCCTCCGGCTGCGGAAAAACAACCCTTCTCAAAAGCCTGAATCGTCTGGTTGACCTCTATGAGGAAATCAAGGTCGAAGGAGAGGTCCGAATTGACGGTGTCAATATTTATGACCCAAAAGCTGACATCCTTGCTTTGAGGAAGAAGGTAGGATTTCTTTCTCAGAAGCCCTACCCTCTTCCCATGTCTATCCGTGACAATATCACTTTCGGCCCAAGAATTCACGGAATGAATGGAAAGGAACTTCTTGGCCAGATCCAGGAATTGGAAAAACATATTCCCATCGATTCGCTGTGCCCTAACGGCAGACAGAAAGAGACACGATCCAGGAAAACCCATGAGATGGCTTATCTGGTCGAATACTACCTTCGCTTAGCTGGCCTCTGGGATGAAGTTCAAGAGAGGCTGCACGACCCAGCGACACAGCTTTCTATCGGTCAACAGCAAAGGTTAGCACTGGCCCGAGCGCTGGCAGTTGAACCCGAGGTTATCCTTGCTGACGAACCGACTTCAGCACTTGACCCTATATCCGCTCAGCTTATCGAAAAGCAGTTTAAGATTTTAAAAAATCATTACACGATTGTGGTCGTCACGCATATCCTTCGTCAGGCGCGGCGCATTGCCGACTATGTGATCTTCCTTTACTTGGGGGAGTTGGTCGAACATGGACCTGCCGAACAATTTTTCAGTTCCCCCCGTGATGAAAGAACCCGCGCCTACATTTCTGGAGAGATTAGTTAAACCTAAATTGAGCGGTTTTTTATTGAAAAGTCCAGTAATGTAAAGAGAAACAAATGTCTTCACGGAGTATGAAACACCACTCAATAGGTGAAACAAGAATCTGTCATTCCTGTGAAAACAGGAATCCAGTTTCTTGATTTTTTTCTGGATTCCCGCTTCCGCGGGAATGACAATCTTCCTTCTTTGGATAGATCGCTCAACTTGGGTTAAAGTAAACCCCGTTAGAAATTCCAGTCGTTGCGACTCGAAACCGAGCGGGGCATTATTTCTAACGGGGTAAAGGAATTTGAGATGAGATCATTTTCGAAAAAGATGAAAAAGGCTTTAATCATTGGCATCGATGGGGTTCCCTATTCCCTGTTAAGCACCTACATAAAAAATGATGTGATGCCAAACCTAAAAAAGATTTTGAGTCAAGGCTTTACGCTTCACCAGACGAATGCATCCATCCCTGACATATCTTCGGTTTCCTGGACATCTTTTAATACAGGAGTGAATCCCGGGGAACATGGGATTTATGGATTTACAGACCTAAAGCCCGATAGCTATTCTTTATACTTTCCAAATTCAAAGGATATAAAGGCGCCCACCTTTTGGGAAATTTTAGGAAAAACAAATCAAAAACCTTCTACTTTGTTTCAAAAGTATCATAAAAAAATAAGCCATCCTTATCGATCCGTCATTTTCAATGTCCCCCATACTTATCCTGCATGGCCGATGAATGGAATCCTGGTTTCCGGTTTTGTCGCCATTGATTTAAAAAAGGCTACCTTCCCTGATTCTACTTATACGTATCTTCATTCAATGAATTACCTCATCGATGTGGAAGCTGAAAAGGCCAAAGAAGATAAAATGGAATTTATGAAAAGTCTTTTTGAATGTTTTGAGATCCGGAAAAAAGCGATATCCCACTTCTTCGTGGGAGAGCCTTGGGATCTTTTCTTCGCCTGTATCACTGAGACAGATCGTCTGCACCATTTCTTCTTCGATGCCTCAAATGATAAAGAAAATCCTTATTATGAATCCTTTCTCCGGTTCTATGTGGAATTGGATAAATTTATAAAATATTTATACGAGCAGTTTGTTGAAAGGTATTCAGAAAAAGGGTTCTTCATGATCCTCTCTGACCACGGATTTGCCCCGGTTAAAAAAGAAGTCTATATCAATAAATTTTTGGAAGAGAAGGGACTTCTGGCATTAAAGAATGAGGGAAATTTCTATGAGAGGGTCGAAAATAAAACCAAGGCATTCAATTTAGATCCCTGTCGCATCTATATCCACGGAACAGATGCCTATCCGAGAGGGACTGTGAGAGAGGAGGAAAAGACTGATTTATTGGAAGAGATAAAGAAGATATTGAGAACGCTTAAGGGAGAGAATGGAGATGAGGTGATAGATAAAATCTTTGAAAAAGAAGAAATTTATCATGGACCCCATACCCGCATGGCTCCGGATCTGGTCTGTCTTCCTAAAGATGGGTATGATTTAAAAGGAAGTCTGGAAAAAAAGGAAATCTTCGGTTACAACATATTTAAAGGGATGCATACGTGGCACGATGCCTTCTGTATCCTTCCGTCAAATATTAGCTTTTCTAAAAAGCCATCTGTTGAGGAGCTAACGGATTACATTATTCAATACTATTCTCAATAGGAGTCCCGCCGATGGATCATCTGACAAGATTAGAAAATAAAAGCATCTATATCATTCGAGAGGCCTATTATCAATTTAAAGATATCGCCATGCTATGGTCTGTTGGTAAGGATTCCACAACCTTGCTCTGGCTCTGCAGGAAAGCCTTTTTCGGCCACATCCCTTTCCCGATCATCCATATTGACACCAGTTACAAATTTCCAGAGATGTATCAATTTAGAGATGCGAGGGCTAAAGAATGGAATCTTAATCTTCTGATCGGAAGGAATGAGGAAAAACTGAAGGAAGGAATGGGTCCGGGTCAGGGAAGCAAGTTGGATTGCTGTAATGAACTGAAGACGAATGCATTGAAATCGGTGATCAAAAAGTATCATCTGAAAGCCATCCTCTTAGGCATCCGAAGGGATGAACATGGGATTCGCGCTAAAGAAAGATATTTTTCACCAAGGGACTCCCAGTTTAAATGGGATTACGAAAATCAGCCTGCTGAATTATGGGATCAGTATCAATCGACCGTAGAGGGAGAAGAGCATTTTAGAATTCATCCCATTCTCCATTTTACGGAATTTGATGTATGGAGTTATGTCCAGCGAGAGGGACTCCCCATCGTCAGTCTCTATTTCAGTAAAAATGGGAAAAGGTTTAGAAGCATCGGATGCGTGCCCTGCTGTTCTCCCATTGATTCCAATGCCCAGACCATCGACGAAATTGTGGAGGAGATCAGAATTTCAAAAACTTCGGAAAGGTCAGGCCGGGCCCAGGATAAAGAGAACATTTATACCATGCAAAAATTGAGAGCGTTGGGATATATGTAAAGGATAAGGAAGATTGGAATGTTGGAATAATGGAATAATGAAAAAATCTAAGACAATTTTTATCTTCTGATGCACGGCTTAACCAATCATACAACAAAAGCGCGTCATTCCCGCCCTGTTCTTCAACGGGGTAGACTCCAGCAGGAATCCAGCCTCCTGCCCATGAGGGCCTCTGGCCCGGAGGGAAAAGCAGTGGATTCCCCCGTATCAAGTACGGGGCAGGCTTAGTCAAGCCCGGAATGACAAACTGCATGATACTTATGTCGTCATGTATAGTTTTGGCCCATTATTCCACTATTCCATTTTTCCATCATTCCTTTTAGGTTGAAGGAGGAAATAAAGTGTCTATTGAAGAAAGAGTCCTTCCTATCGTGATTGTTGGTCATGTGGATCACGGAAAAAGCACACTCATCGGAAGGCTCCTTTATGATACAGGATGTCTGCCGCCGGATAAATTTTCCGAGATTCAAAGCAGCTCTGAAACCTTAGGGAGAAACCTCGAATTTGCCTTTGTCATGGATTGCTTCGAAGAGGAGCGGTCAAGAGGGATCACCATCGATACCACCCAAACTTTTTTCAAAACTCCGAAGAGGAGATACGTCATCATCGATGCCCCCGGGCACAAAGAATTTTTGAAAAATATGATTACAGGCTCCAGCCAAGCGGAGGCGGCCCTGTTGATCATCGATGCCTTCGAAGGGATTCGAGATCAGACAAGACGTCATGCTTATATTTTGGGCATGCTGGGGTTCAAGCAGGTCTGCGTCTTGTTGAATAAGATCGACCTGGTTGAATACGCCCAGGATAAATTTATTCAGTCAAAGGCGGAGGTGACCGATTTCTTAAATCAGTTGGATATCCATCCAACTTTTATCCTCCCCATCTCTGCGATTCAGGGAGATAACGTCGCTCATCCCTCGGAAAAATTATCCTGGTTTGATGGCCCGACCGTATTGCAGGCATTAGACACATTCGAGCCCTTAAAGGTAGAGGAGAAACCTCTGCGGTTCCCTATCCAAGATATCTACTCCATAGATGGGAAAAAGATGTTGGTAGGCAGAATCGAAGCGGGTCGCCTCAAGAGAGGAGAAAATCTATTTCTATTACCCGAGAAGAAGAAAGTTGTAGTAAAGAGTATCGAGAAGTTTTTAAAAAATGATGTGGCCACTGCAAATTTTGAAGAATCTGTAGGAATCTATCTTAAAGGAAGACATCGAGTAGGGAGGGGACGCATTTTAGCTGGAGACCTCTCCTCCATGATCTCCGATAGCATTAGAGCCAATATCTTTTGGATGGATGCTCGAGCACATCAGAAAGGAGAAACACTCCTATTTAGATGTGTGACCCAAGAAATCCCATGCCAAATTGAAAAGATTTATAAGAAATTCGATCCGGCCTCGATGGAATTGATTGAAGAAGAAGCTTCATCAATCTCAGGAGCGGAAGTGGCTGACGTCATGATCCATCTGAAGAGTCAAGCCGTCGTCGACCCCTTTAATGATATCCCAGAGATGGGGAGGTTTGTGTTAGAGAAAGAGGGCAGACCTGCCGCGGGGGGGATTATCCTTTAAGGGAATCCTTTCGCTGACCTCGCCATGTCTCACTCCCCTCCATCAACTCAATGCCCAAGAAGGTTACCGAGATCTTATGACAAGACCGTCCCTTGAGGGGGGTAACGCTTCTTAAATTCGTTAAACTCCAATTCCAGAAGGGCATGTTTTTGGGCGAGTTCTTTATTTCGGTCCGTCAATTTCGATATGACCACGGAGAAGTGGAGACTGATGAATATCAGGAATAAGAACGCGAACAGGAAGATCGTCGAGGAAGGGACCACTGCTCCAATCAGATGCGTGATCCATTTAAGAAGATCGAACCACAAGGTGAGGAGGAGGATGACGGCCCCTGTCATCATCCACAACCAGGAATATTCCTCCCGCAGTTTTCTTCTTCTCACCAGCTCAATAATGAGCAGCAGCATCCCGATGCCGAAAGCCAGGGCGACGATCTTGTTCCGGATAGGCATGATCTCCTCCTTTTTCAATACGAATAGAACGAATGATAACGAATCATGCGAAGGATCATTATCCGAATCATTCGCTATCATTCGCCCAGTTGGGTTTCATCTTCTCATCAATGTGACAAAGATAGATAGAAACATTTTGAAGATGTAGTAAACGGGTTTCAAACCACTGTGCATCGATTTCTTGTCCCGGTTTTCGAACATCCGAACAGGGACTTCCCGGATTCGGAACCCTGAGCGATGAAGCATAATGATCACGTCCGCATCGGGGTAGTCACAGGGAAATTGATCGCTGGAAACCCATTCCAACACCTTCCCGTTCATTGCTTGATATCCAGAGGTGGGATCGGTGATCTTCTGCCGGATAATCAAGGAGGTAATCGTTCCAAATAGTTTCATCCCTGCTCTTCGCATGAAAGGAGCACGATAGGAATGGCCACCCGATCCGATTCCTTTGGGCTCAAGGAAACGGGATCCGATGGCAATGTCCGCTTCATCTCTCTGAACCACAGCGAGCAGGTCCGGTATAAAAGAGGGGTCGTGTTGCCCATCCCCATCCATCTGGAGGATGGTCTCGTAACCCTTGATCAAGGCATACTGATACCCCGTCTGAAGGGCGCTTCCGTAACCAAGGTTGAAAGGATGAGAGACCACTCTTACACCAGCCTCGAGGGAGACCCCCCTTGTCTGGTCCGTTGAGCCATCGTCGACAACAAGAATCTCCGCACCAGAGGCATATCGACGAATTCCCTGGATGACGCCAGGAATGCCCTTCTCTTCATTGTAGGCAGGAATGATTAACAGGATCCGCCCTGATTTGTTCATGGCACAAGCCTCATCGACAAAATGAAGTCACTGACGATCCCTTCCAAGAGAGTCCTCATGATCGGATAGACCAATTTCCCTTGCGCCCAAAATGCCTTCATAGAGTTTTACAATCTCCGGAACAACGATTTTCACATCAAACCCTCTCACGCTTTCAGGCCCGTTTTGCCTCAGGTTTTCGAGCAAGTCCCTGTGTCCCATCAAATGGATGATCCGGTCTGCATAAGCCTGGGGCTGGTCCTCTTCCCCCTGTGAAACGAGAACGCCATTGAATCCATCTCGGACGACTTCGCCAATTCCCCCCTGCTGGGAAGTAATCAGTCCGCACCCCGCTGCGAGGCATTCCAGTACCGTAGGGGGAATATCGATCATTCCTGTCGTGGTCTGGACAGGGTAGACAAAGAGATCGAGGGAATGAAGAAAACGTGGTACATCCACCGTTCCGAGGATCCGTACATTTTTTTCGAGTCCTTTTCTCCTGATCAGGTCTTCGATGACTATTTTCTCCTGCGCCAGTTTTTCGATATAGGGGATCGCCGGGAGGTCAATGGCCAAAAGGAAAAGTGTCTTAGGAAATCTCTCCAAAATGGAGGGAATCGCTTCCACAAGATAACGGGTTCCCTTCCGGTAGACAGGATACCCCATCGTCCCGATGATAAAATCGAAGCCTGCCCCAAATTCGTATCGAGCGTTGGCCTTAAGGCGTTCCATCTCAATGAAAGGAGGGATATAAATTGAATTGTCCCCTCCTAAGCGTTGCATGACATTTCGGCTCACACAGATCACCCTGTCGAAAGTGGTCAAGCCAAACCGGGATCGAAAAGGAGATAAGACCGAATAAACCATTGGGACATTGACACATCGTCTGATGAATGCCGAAAGGACAGCAAAGCTATGGAATCCTGACATGCCGTGAATCAGGTCGTAGTCGCCTCGGTGGCGGAAAAAATAGAGGATGGATTTCAGGGCATACTGGATATTCCGCAAGGCGGTGGAAGGTCTTGAATCCACTGAAATGAAATGATACTTCAGCTCCCCCGCCATCGAGACACCACTGGACCATCTCCTCGTCACGACGGTCACTTCATGTCCTTCTTTGACGAGCTCTGACCCTAAGGCACGGGTATACTGAACCAGTCCTCCCCCTGGGGTCGCCAGGCCGTATCCATAGATGCAGATTTTCATGGCCAACCTACGAACAGAGTGCTGAAAAAGCCTTTTTAGACTTGGAATGTCATTCCTGCGGAAGCAGGAATCCAGTCCTTTCAAACCTTTCTGGACTCCCGCTTTCGCGGGAGTGACAGTAAAGGGTTATTTTCCCGCATCCTGCTAAAGACGCCCTCACTCACGAAGAGAAATTTCCCTCCCAGGAATTCCAAAACGTCTGAACCAGCTAAACATCTCTCCGTAAGTAACTTTTTTCAGCGGTTTTAATAATTTCCTTTTCCTCCACATCCGGGGAAGATACCTTAATCCCGAGCCGTATGCCCTCAACAAAATACCTATTAATTGAAGAGGGGAATAGATCTTCGTAAACTTTCCGGCAGCCCCTCGATGGGTCAGGGCGCCGTAGGCCTGTAGGATGAATCGGTAAAGGGTGAAGAAAAGACTGAGGAAGATTAAAGGCATTGGGAAATATTTAATGACAATCCAGAAACGATTTCTCTCCACATAAAATGCCTTGAAGGGTGAATATTGACCTGTGGAACCGGAATTCTTGTGGTGAAGAACGGCTTTGGGGACATAAAGACATTTCCAGCCAGCCAGCCGGGCACGAATCCCAATTTCTGCATCGTCTCCGTAAGCAAAGAAATCTTCGTCAAAAAGGCCGATCTCATCGAACAAGTTTTTTGGATACATCCCCCCGCACCCAGGTGGGAAAAAAATTTCTTCCACCTCGTCGTACTGCCCTTGATCCTGCTCGTATTGGCCCCTGGCCCGATTCAATCCATCCCAGTAGATGAGCTCCCCAACGGCTTCGATTCGATCTCTCTGGTAATAAGAACAGACTTTAGAGGCCCACATCCCGATCTGGTCATCTGAGCCGATCGCCCTGACCAATTCCTCAAGCCAGGTGGGCTCCACCACTGTATCGTTGTTTAACAGAACGATATATTTCCCTTTAGCGGAACGAATGCCGGCATTATTCCCTCCGCTATAGCCGAGGTTTTTCTTGTTCCGAATGATTCGAACCCATGCACCATATCGATGTTCGACAAACTCAGCCGACCCATCGGTCGATCCATTATCCACCAGAATGATTTCGAAATCACAAAAGGTCTGCTCCTTCAGCGAATCGATACATTCGGCAAGAAATTTTTTCCCATTCCAATTAGGAATGATTACCGATAATAATGGTTTGGGCTCCATTTTTACTACACTAATCCGAGGACCTCATCCACTCTCGAAAACTGGAAGTGTTCTAAGAGAAATTTCAATTTTCTCCTTGCCGAACGATTTCCATAATATAAAATGATACGACTGGAGATAGGTAATTTCAGCCTGGGTGTTTTCTCGTAGCCTTCCCAGGGGTGGAAGTAGAGCAGGAATGGATGATGCCGGTTAATTCTTTTCAAGCCCCAATGGAGAAAAGGAAGTGGAAAGATCCTCAGGTAAAACCCCCCGGCGATGGGAATCCTCATTCTTCCTATCGTTAATGGAGACATGGGGAATTCCATGAGCGGACTTTGCGGATCCTCCATCCTGACATCTTTCAACGAGATGCGGTAAGGTTGCGTGGGCGCTCCCTTTACCCCGTAAAGAGGAGTTACTTTTAAAGGGAAGATGCTCGCATCATATCGGTACCCAAAATCCGAAAGAACCCTAAGAGCCCACTTGCTTCGGTTATCAATAGAAAAACAAGGGGCGCGAAACCCTTTAATCTCAACCTTTCCCAGAATCTTTTCTATAACAGAATGAAAATGTTCTAATTCCTCCCGAAAGAGACTTTCATTCATTTTATATAAAAGTGTGTGCGAATACCCATGGCAACCAATCTCATGTCCTCTCTCAAAGATGGACTGGATGAGACCAGGATTCTGCTGGGCCACCTCCCCCACGACAAAGAAGGAGGCTTTCGTTTGATATTGGTCCAATAGATCAAGAATGGGGTGCGTTGCCTCTACGACTTGGGAGAAAGGCGATCTTTTTCCTCCCACCAGTTCTGAATGGTACCATTCCTCTAAATCAAAGGACAAGGCATTAATCATTTCGAAGGTCTCCCAACCTTCTCCATCGGTAATGAATAAAATAGAAGAGATGACTTAAGACAAATAAGCTTAAAAATATGGAAAAGAGGAGGATTCGCTGCCCGAAGACAAAAAGAAGGATCTGAGAGTTAGGTATCCCCATGAGAAAGAGGGCTCCATACGTGCCCATTTCAACGACCCCAAGCCCCCCGGGCGTAATATTGATCAGCCCGCTCAATTGCACAAAAGGGATAAAAAAGAAACTTTTGACCAGAGGGATTTGAATTCCCAGGGCCAGACCTGTAAAAAAGAAACGGAGGCATAGGAAAAAATATTTAATATGGTTCCAGCCCATGATTTGAACGACAGAGGCCAAATCAAAAGGATGGATTTCCCCTTCCTCTTTCATTCCTTCGCTGATCCGGGTCCCCAGAAACGGAATCTTCGAAAGCCACCGTACCAGAAAGGTGCGAAAGAGGAAGAGAAAAAAATGGAACGTCTCTCCCTTTTTCCAGAGGATAACGAATCCCTGGAGGATCAGAAGCAGAAGAAGGATCAACATCGCCTGAGTGGCAGAGGCGGCCTGCGAAATTAATAAGAAAGACGGCAAGGCCATCGTGAGAAAGAGGAGAAGATCCAGGAAGCG
>Ga0315289_10009485_pt1 | contig 14005 bp, 4 predicted proteins | sample YL17G11_40_MG_FD_203452 | JGI IMG/M metagenome (GOLD analysis project Ga0315289, IMG submission 203452) | Sediment microbial communities from Yellowstone Lake, YNP, Wyoming, USA - YL17G11_40 | ecosystem: Environmental > Aquatic > Freshwater > Lake > Sediment | place: USA: Wyoming | collected...
AAATTAGTATAATTTGTTTCGATTTTTATCCATTGATTTCCAGCATAATAAGGGTTCAAGTCATAGAATATGTATCTTTTAACTGCAAATCCCTCAGTCACATTAGTCGAGTTCCAGATAACTTCATTTCCTTTTTGTTCAACGACAAATCTTACAGGACCTGAATATTTTAGAGTTGCATTATTTGTAAAATCAAAGCTAAAATTATAAGTCTCATTTGAGTATTGCATATATTCTATTGCTCTGTCATTAGAACCAGGGATAGGCCACCATACCTCAGCTGTAGAGGGAATTCCTACTACCCTATAAAGACCTGAAGTATTCTCGCCTCTTGAGGTATCAACCCAAAAAGATAAAGCAGAAGTGTTTACATTAAACTCATCACAAGACGGCGTGGTACAATTAAAGATAAGGTTAGTAGCGTAATTAGGATTTTGTTTGACTCCGTTCTCTATAGTATCGTAATACACATAAAATATTCTTTTTACGTTAGACTGAGTAGTACCGTTCATTAAAAATACTAACGTTCCTAAAGCGTTGCTAGCTGCAATATAATTATCATCCTTATCGAACTGACTCGGAACTTCATACAAAACTGAGCCAGTAGAGTTATACTCGAATACTCTGGTAGAATTTTCATCAAAAGTGCCAGATGGCATCATATCAGTAAAATTTATTGGTTGCTCTATCGGCCAGTCTGTTCTGCCGTATTGAGTAGCGTTTATTTCTATTCTAATTCTATAGTTCCAGGAGGTGTTCCACCATTCAAATTCTCCTGTCGCAGGTCCAAAACCAATAAACATTCCACTAATCCTCGAACCTATCAGGTAGATAGAGAAAATCAAGACAATTGATATAAGTAAAACTAGCAAAATTGTAATTTTTTCCATATAATATTAATAAGCATATTTAATAATAACCAGATATCTTAGAATTTTCTATTCAAATGCTTCTCTCTCTATGTCTAATAAATCCAGTGAGAAATTATCTTTAACATAGGAAGAAGCTATAAGGTACTCTCCTATAGAAGTCACTAGAAATCCAATAGAAACAATTGGATAAACTAAAGATTGTATTCCTGTGGCAATGCTAACGTCTAAGGAACTAAATATTATTGACAACCCCAAACTTATTGGAAAGAGGTTTCTTGAGGGTGACTTCAATAATAAAAACAAAAAGCTGAAAGAAGAAGTTATAATCAAGCTACTAATTAATGTTAATAAATAGCTTGTATTAGAGCAATACATTTCAGTGTACGGTCCAACGAGATTAGAGTCGATTAGAATAGATTTTTCATATCTGCATCCAAAAAACATGCCTGATGCCGTATGACTAAGTTCATGAATAGAAATCAAGGCAAAAAACACTATTAGATTTATTAGTATTATATTTAAGACTTCTCTAATTTTCACGATATTAGATGACGTCTGTTTTATATATAAAAACGTATTCTATATTATTTATGTTAAAAATGATAAATTTCGAAAAAATACGTACGTTTACAAGGAAAATGTATGAGGATTGTTCAGAGATAAGAATCAACCAAGAAGAGCTAGAGGATATGATAACAGCTATAGACAAGCTTAATACGGAGTATAAAAAAGGCAAGATTTCAAAAGATACCTTTTCAGTTGATGAGAAAAGGCTTAAAAAGGAGAGTAGTAAGATAATAAAAAATATAAATAGTCTAATAAGTTCTAGCATTAAAACTATAGAGTTTATAAATAAAGAAATAAGCTCTCAAAAAGTAATTAAAGACGATTACGATGGTAATAGAAAAAATAAACATAAATAAGATTGAAAATTCCTTAAAAAGGGTTTCTGAAGAGTCCTCAAAGTTAAAGGTTCTTCAGCAAGACTTGGATAATATTAATAAAAATTTGAAAGAAGTCAATTTTAATTTCCTTTCTGGTAAAGTTTCAGATCAAGTATATCAAACATCCAAAAAAAGCTTGGAAAAGAAAAGGAAATTTCTGATAGACAAGGTCAATAAAAATATAAATAGTATTTTAACCATTGTGAAAGATTTATCTGAAGTTATAAATGAAAACAAAGTTTAATGCATTCTTTTAATATCCTTTAATATCTGTAGTTTCCTCGCTTTTTCATTTTGTGAAATCTTTTTTGCTGGCTTTGGTTTAATAACTTTCTTTTTAGGTGCTTTAACCTTTCTAGGTTTCACCTTTATTTTCTTCTTCGGTTTTTTCTTTTCTTTATGTTTAACTTCTTTTGGATGAGGAACTTCTTTTTTAATAGTCTCTGGTTCTTTCTTCACTTCCTCAGTTTTAACTTCTTCTCTCTTTCCGAACAAAGATTTTAAGAATCCTTTCTTCTCTGGAGGTTTCTCGGATATCTCTTTTTTAGCCTGTTCCTCTACCCTACCTAACTCTTCCTCTACTTCAGGTTCTTTCTCACCCTCTTCAACTTCCTCAGGTTTTTCAGTTTCTTCTTCTGTTTTCTCAACTTTCTCTCCTTCCACTCCTTCAGCAGGTTTTATTAAATTTTCAACATTTTTCCATTCCTTTTCTAATAAAGATCTTATCTCTTCTAATCTCTTCATATTAGCATCCTTAATATTTTCATACTCGTCTCTTGATATCTTTCCAACAATATGCTGATCTTCTAAAGAATCTAGAAGCATTTTTATGTCTTCTCTCTCTTTTCTAAGGTTAATTATATTTTCTGGCAACTTTAGTTCTGCTACAGGTAATACTTTCTTTATCTCTTCTATCTCCTTTTTAATTAACAAATTGTCTTCTCTAAAAGAATCCAAATCCTTCTTGGTTATATAACCTTCAAATTTTACATTCAGAGAATCAATGTTTTTTATAATATCTTTCAAACTTTCATTAAAGTCATCTTGTTGCGACCTTATAATCACAAGGTCTTGAATGCCTTTATTAAGATCTATAAACATTTTCTCTGTTTTCATTCCTATCCTTTCTACATACTTCATTGCTTCATTTATATCATCTAATTTTTTCTGGATATCTGTGTTTATGCTTACTAAATTTTCAATTCCTCCTATACTCTTAAGTATTTCAAAAACTCTGTTTATTTTTTCTCCAGAATCTTCTGTTTTTCTTCCAAGCTTTTCTAATTCTAATTGCTGTTTTCCGAACGTTTCATCAATCTCTCTTAGTTTTTTCGCAATCTCTTCAGGTTTGACTTCAGAAATATCATCTTCCACCCTTTCCATCTTAACGGCATCTTCTTTTAACTCAGCATCGGTTTGGAATACCATTGATCTTATTTCGCCTATGCTTTCAGAAAGGTTTCTAACGCTTTCATCAGTTAATTTACCACTCTCTCTTATGGTATCAATCATTACTTTTAATTTTTCTATTTCTACATTATATTCAACTCCAGAAGGTTTGTATCTTTCTGTAGGATATTCTGAAGTAGTTTCGCTTACTGTTTGTGGTTGCAATTGAGGTTGCTCTTGAACTTGCCCCTGAGGCTCTTTAATTTCTTGTTTTTCTTTTTTACCAAATATAGATTTGAGAAAACCAGATTTCTTTTCCCCCTCCACAGGTTCCTCTGTTTTACCTTCAGACTCTTCCTTTGCTTGTTGCGCCAATCTCTCTATTACTTCTGGAGTTATTTCTGTAATCTCTTCTTCTTGTTTTTCCTTTTTAGATGTTTTTGGTGGATCTTCAGCTTTAGGCGGATCCTCCTCAGTTTTAACTTCTTCTCTCTTTCCGAACAAAGATTTTAAGAATCCTTTCTTCTCTGGAGGTTTCTCGGATATCTCTTTTTTAGCCTGTTCCTCTACCCTACCTAACTCTTCCTCTACTTCAGGTTCTTTCTCAACCTCTTCAACTTCCTCAGGCTTTGGAATTTTTCTAACTCCCTTTCTTTTCTCAATCTTAGATTCTCCAAGCATTTTCTTGTACTTTTCTTTTAACTCTTTGTAATGTTTTTCAGAAATGTTTGCTTTTCTATATTCGCTTTCTAGATGTAACAATAAACTTTTTACATCTTCTTTTGACTCTTTTTTAATCTTCCCAACTTTCTTTATCGTCATTTACTCATCTTTTCAATTCTTTTCTCAATTGACTCTAAATAAGTTTCTGCCATCTTGAAAGCTGCAGTCTTGATTTTATCCTTAACAATATTTAATTCAACTTCTATATCATAAGTATCTGTTTTCTTGGCTTTTAATTTTTCTATTTCGGCTTCTACTCTCTTGTTCAACTTTATGTATGTGTCAATTTCCTCGTCTGTTAAAGCAAACGGTGAGTGTAGTAACGGCCTGAAACTAACAAACCAAGGTCTTCCATTGTTATACTCTGGGTTCTGGAATAAACCAGTTCCTATAGTAAGTCTAGTCACCTTCGATGCATAATCTATTCCATACTTAGACTTGACTCTTCCTATATCACCTTCATACTTTGTTCTTAGCTGTATTTCGTTTGCTATGTTAGCTCTTATCGCACCCTTGAAATCTAACAATACCTGTGAAATCAAGAAGACACCAATACCCCATTTTCTGAATTCTCTGCATGCTCTTTCTATTGCCACATAACCTCCCTTACCTCCATATTTCGGCAATAATCTATGTACTTCGTCGTATACAAGTAAAAGTTTGATTTGCTTAGACTCTGCTGGTCTCATGTCAAATATAGCCTGTATACTTCTTCTAACAAAGTGGTCAAGCTTCTCGGCGGGTAGTCTATTCATAACAAATACTGTTATTTCACCAGGAATCATGTATTTCTTTATGTCAATTTGCATGTCAGGATCTTCGACTAAGATTATGTTCGTCTTAAAGTTTCTAGCATCAGTTGGTTTTAGTCCGAATTTGGCATACATATCAATCATTGCTTGTAGTTTGCATGGCTTCATGAATCCTGTCCACTGAGCGGTAGGATCGAAGACTATAATCGGTACCTTTCTCTTCAAAAGCTCTTCTGAACATACCTGTGCGGATACGGATTTACCTGAACCGGTTCCTCCTGCTGCTATAGAGTGCATTACAAGCTGTGGAATATTTATGTAAGCCTTTACGTTAGTTTCTGCTATTCTACCAACTTCTATCGAATCAGGACCTGCCTTTGGAAGAGTGTTAAAGTCAAGAGGAGCTACATATCTTGCTTTGGCCATTTTGGCTGCTCTATAGGCAGAGTACCATCTCATAAATATTATCAATAGCGGAATTCCTACTAGCAACACAACATAAGTTAACCAGTTAAGAAATGCAGCTTTTAATAACAACAATGGCCAAGGTAAGGTGCTTACTGAAAAGCTATCGGAAGAGAGTGCGTACTTCTTTCCAAACCAATAAGACGCATTAGCTTCAACAATATAATCACCCTCTGGTGTGCCTTCTGGTATTCCAATTGAGCTCCTATAGGTTAGAACATTGTCTACTGCTAACGTTTCCTGTGAAGTTGATATTATATTTGTCTGATTGTTTAATTGCTTGACATTATAAGTGACTGTTATATCATCTACCTTAGCTGTCTCACCCATGTTCAGCAATGATATCTCAATCGAAAGGTTAGTTCCTGGGTTTATCTCCTTTGACAAGACTTTTAGCTTTACATCTAACAAAGGTTCCAGCAAAGCTTGTACTATAATTGTTACAGGCGTTCTATGAGTTACGGATCCGGCCTTAACAACAACTTCGCCTGTATAAATTCCAGGAACCGCTGATAATGGTGCTGAAGCCTTTACTTCTATTACCTCTGTTGATTTCGACCCTATGGTTAGAACAGGCTTCTGAATTGTTAGCAAATAGAATACAGGACCCTCCGCAATAATTGTTGCAGAAACCGAAGTATCAAGATTATTTGTTACATCTATTGAGAACGTCTTTGTTTCTCCAGGTATCAGTGTAGTTTCTATTAATGTAGATTTCACTTCTAGTGGTACTAGTCTCGCTGGTGGTGCACCTGGTGCGCCTGCTGCTCCTATACCTCCTGCTCCACCCGCACCTGCACCGCCTCCTCCACCACCTCCCCCTCCTCCACCACCTCCACCGCCAGGCGGAATGTATGGACAATCTGTTGGGCAATTAGATGTGCTCTCACCGTAGCTAGATTCGCATTCTTCATTACCACAGATGAATTCAGCCAATATATATGCGCCATTTAAAGGAGTTGTGTTAGCACTAACCGTTAAGCTTGTAAGATTTACCGACTTATCAGAGTTATCAAAATTAACATTACTCACTCTAGACCAAAGAGTATTCTGTGATGTGGTAACTTTAGGAGTCCAATTACCACTGTATTTGTAGATTCCAAGATGTTGTGGATCATATATCGGCATTCCGCATCCATTGTTTAAACAGTCTGAGAAGTCTATTGAAATCACGGAATAAGATGAAGGTAATGAGTTGCTTATGTAGATTCCTTTCAAAGCGCTAATAGTAGTCCTAGCTTTCGGAATGTTTCCTATAGTTATCGGGTTGCTATAGTTAGTCGATATGTTAGAATTATAAAATCTTATAGAATTAGCAAATCCTTGAGGCAGAGTGTTTATTTGTATGTTGTATATCTTAGCATCAATTGTTTCGTTATAATATCCTGTTGAAGAGTTTGAAGTGAAATTATGCCTTAAAACATCAGTTCCTATGTCTAAGAACTTGAAGTTAACAAATATTGGAGGCTCGCTAACGCTTTCTACATCTTTTACATATCCGCTAAATATAATAGTCGGATAAATTTGGAATGAGGAAGTTGTCGAGTTGCAGTTGTTTGATAAATCACATGCTCTTACATAAACAGTATAATTTCCTAACTGGGATGTATTTGTGAAATTATATTCATAGGTGTAAACGTCGGTTGTCTTTGAGATTAAGATTAGGTTAATAGTTTCATTCGAACCGTTAGGATAAGTCATATTTGAAGTGATATTCTTTATTCCACCAGATTCTGTTACGTTAACTTTTATATTCAAAGTCGAATTTGTAGGAATGCTAACGTTTGAGAAGGTTATGCTTATTACTGGAGCAGTGGTATCATTATAAACAATCGAATTATATTCTATAGATGATTTCGTGTTATCGTAGGTAACATTATGAGATGCAGTAACGTTTAAGTTATAAACTCTATTCAAAGCCAAGTTTGGAGCTGTGAAATTAACTAACCATAGATTTTGAGTTGAGTTGAAGGTGTAGTTAGTTATGTTTGCTAAGTTGGATAGAGTATTGTTAAAAACTCTTAAGATAAAGCTTACATTAGAATTTACAATTGTTCCATTCTCAGTTATGTTAATTTTTGCTTGTATGGTATCGTTCGGATTTACTCCTGTTTTTGGATTTGTCTCATTTGGATATATTATCTTTACTTTGTAAGGTGTAACAAAAAGACTTACGAACGTGGACTGTTCTTTTTCAGATGCGTTCTCCCTTAAATCGCCGGTTATGTTGGTAATAACATAACCAGTGTAGTTCGTGTCATATGTTATGTCTGGAGACGAATAATTAATTTTAATATTTTTTGTCTCACCATAATTCAGGTTGGTATAATTATCAACTATAAGCCAATCTTTCACTGTTCCGTTGACAGTTATGTTCAAAGAGATATTTGCATTGCCAGTGTTAGTGACATTTATTTCTCCAAATGAACCGTTTTCAACATCTAAAACTCTCTTATAGATTTCTTTTGGTTGGTGAACCCAAGATACATTTACAGGAACAAGTATGCTAACAGGTAATGTTGTTGAGAAGTTCTGGGAGTTAAGGCTGTCAGACCAATTTACATAAATTGTTCCTAGATGAGTTCCTGTCGGATAATTAGCCGGAACTGTAAAGCTTATGCTAGCATTGCTTATATTCCCTATTGGCATTTCAGAGATGTTTTGAGGTGTGAAGTTTACAGTAAAGTTCTGACAGACCACTCCAGATAAGCAGTTCAAAGAAATGTTCGTAGCATTGTCATTACCAATCGACCTTAATGTTATGTTTGAAAGGCCTAAAGTGCCTCCGTATATGACTTTTGAAATTTCATCTTGAACGATGTCTATGTAAGGATTTCTAGTGACATTTACTTGGATTACATTTTCACTCGAGTTAAATGTATTATTGAGATTTGTCCAATTGGTGCTGAAATTAACATAATAAATTCCAGGTCGGGTTGCATTCAAAACAGTGATTGTAGTTAGATTGTATATTGAATTATTTTTCAGTATTATGCTATAATTATAATAAGTTGGTGCTACTGTTACATTAGAGCTGTTTATAGAGACACTTACGTTATAAGCTCTTGAACCACCGATGTTACTTGCAGAAAAGTTTATTACAAAGCTCTGGCTCCATTCCTGGGTTACGTTAGTTGCGTTTACCAAACTTGCGTTAGGTATTATTGTTACTATTGTTGTGTCAGAGCTTGTGATGTTAATTGGAGAAGTGCAGTTTAATAGAGATGTTGAGTCATTAGCACAAACCACAATTTGATGAGTCCCGGCAACAGGCGTTAGATAAGTTGTATTGTAAATATCCTTCGTATAGTTCTGCATTGGTAATATAAAGCTGGAACCATTTGGAGGAGTTATATTCACCCAAACAGTGTTGACATCTATGTTATCTGTAACGTTTGCTTGTATTGAAACATTCTCATAACCATATTCAAACTGTAGAGGATTAATGTTAACGTAGTTTATATTTGGTGGAATATCTCTAGTGTCTAAGGTAAGATTAACTACTCTGCTTATAGGAGATCCTGAAGATATTATAGTTATACTAACATTCCATAACTGCTGAGTCGCAGTTATAGGAACAATCCAACTGACTGATAAATCTCTATTTACTTGTTTGTCTAATTCAAATGCATATGGGACTAAGGACGTATTCTCTATTCTAAGGTAATTATGACCTCTATAAACTTCAAACTGTAGTTTAACGTTTCCAATATTGCTAATGTTAATAAACCCTATTGAGCCGTTCGTGTTTGGTGGGGCAATTATAGTGCCGAATGATTCAGGCAACCTGTTCCATGAACTGTTAGTTGGGACAGTTATATTCATGAAAACTAACTTTTCAGCAGTATTGTTAGTATAAACATTTATGTAAGACCAATAGTTGCCTGGAGATTGACCTGCAGGAACTTGAACATCAACTACTGATGTTATATTTTCTCCTGGTGCTAGCAAATCTTTTTCTGAAGGTTCAATAGTTACAACACACAGAGGGCAATAAAAGACTATGTTTCCTGGTTGATTTTGTAGGACCAATGAAGTATTTATGTTTAATATGTTATCATTCCCAGCAGAAATTATTGTAAAGTTGCCTACTATAGTCTTATTATTATGAGGTGTGACTTGGTAGAGTGAAGTTGGAGTAACTTCTAGAACAGGATTGGATGATACTACTATTCTTGTTTCGTTCGTTGTTTCATTCAAAGTTAAATCAGGATTCTTCCAGCTACCTTTTGTATAAGTGGTGTACAACGCTGGAGAGGTTTTTGATGGGACTGTTATGTTAAATATCCATGAACATGTTTGATTTGAATATAAAGTTCCACAGTATTTGTAAGTTTCATTATATGTTAACGAGCCTAATGGATCTTCTTGATGAGTTAGATTTACATTATAAGCTGTTGCTGGGTCTAGGTTTGTGAAATTAACATTTACTGTAAAGATAAATCCATGAGTTTGATTTATACCAAATGCTGTGATATCCGTTGGATATTGCTGTACAAATCCAGTAATCTTGCCCCATGAACTAAAGCTTCCAGCATATGTGCTGTTAGTGTTGTATTCAGGTTCAGCATCTCTTGCATAAATCGTTACGTTATGTATTCCTCCTACTGTTGGAGTATATATAGCGCTGTAGGTTGCTTTGTATAATCCAAAACTAATTTGTGGGACAGTTATATTATTCATAGGTGCGGTGAAGTTAGTTCCATTAGGCAGAGTAATGATTGCCCACGTATAGTTAACCTGATAATTATCCTCAATAGTTGCTGTGATATTTGTTGAGTTAAGGTTAGCCTCTAAACTTTGATTCGGTAAAACTGAAACATTATAAATCTTAGGAGCACTTACATCCTTTACCCAGAAGGTTTCATTGTCTAAAGGAATGTTTGCCGAGTAATATCTAGGGATATTATTACCGATTGTACAATTGAAAGTTATGTTTCCTTTTTGTGATGGGATAAAGCTATAGTTTGCATAACCAGATGAATTGGTTTGATAACTTCCATTAAATATGAAAGTCTCGGATGGTTCCCATTTGTAGGAAAAGTTAACTGTATAATCCGGTACTCCTGAGCTAGATTCATGGTCTTTTACGAAACAAGTTGGGTTAAATGTATCCGGGTAATATACTATACCTATTGGTGAAACCCATTCCACATCCGTTATACCTGTTATTGTAACTGATACATTTGCTTTACCATCTTCATAATAATTCTTACTAGCAACTGCCATAAACTGATGTAATCCTGTTAATTGTTGAGCAACAATTGGTTGAGGTAGTGTCGTATCATTGCCTTCTGTCAGTTGAGATGTCTCATTATACCATTTGATGGTTGGATTAATTATACCAAAACTTTCTCTGTTCTCAGTTGTTCCATTAGCCTGGAGAGGTATTGACTGTGACTTTGAATAAGTACTATCGTTTAATGGAGAAATTACCGTAGTATTTAAAATTCCTTTAATTGTTATGGTGGTTGTATTCGTTGAGGAATTTTCGTTTTGTGTTCTTGTTGCGTTAATGTAAAATGTGTAGAGTTGAGGAACTGTTGTGTCGCTTGGATTGAAGTTATCAAAAGAGCACCATCCTGAGGAATTGGTTGTACAATTTCCTAAAAAGTTAGTTGAATTATAAAAAGTAACGTTTGCGTTTCCTGCATCCCCTATATCAGCATCTTTTGTGTGAACAGTTATATTTGTTTGATATGGAGTGAAAGAATTATTTCTGAATATGCTAGCATATTGTCTTATTATTTGGTCAATTATTAAAGGTCTGTTTAATTGTACCCAAGTGGTGTTTTTAGTAATGGAAGCATTATAATAAAATGTAGAATTGCTACCTATACCACAACTTATATTGTACCATCCAGCACCTTCTCCAGTAGTATACCAAGTAGTGTTAACATAACCATTCGAATCTGTCGTCTTATTATCTAATGAAATTTCAAAAGTTATGTTATTCTTGAGGAAATTAACTGTGTAATTTGATAAAGATTGTGAATTATTACTATCTCTTACATGACATTGAATCAATATGGTAGAACCTGCTGAATAGTTTGAATTGTTTGCAGGTGTTATGTAATCTACATCGCTCCAACCATAGACATATATTAAACTACTATTGCTGTTAGGATCATAATACTGTCTGCTTACATTTGAGTAAACTGTTTCTGAACCAAGTTTATAATTTACTGGAATATTCCAAGTTGTGTTGTAGCCTGTTGATAAGAGATACCATGTTGAGTTATACCAACTTATATTGGCGTCATTAATATCTTGACTACAATCGTTGTTAACAGTTGAGTTAAGGTTGGATACTACACCTCTATTCAATACTGAGTTTGATTTTGGATTTATCAGAGAAATATTTAACTGTCCATAAACAGTCAAGCTAGTATTAGAAGAGTTTCCAATTTTATAACAGCTAAATCCGTTCTTCTCAACGGTTCCTCCTTTCCAATATTGCAAACCTACTGTAGAACTGCAATTAGGATTATAATTTATGTTACAGTAACCATTAGATGAGGTGCAGTTGTTCATTAAAGAGTAGGTTGAACCATCAAGTGTTATATAAACTGTTCCATTTGCATTGGTTGGATAAGTTTGATTATCACTATCATAAATTCTAAACTCTAAGAATGCATTGTTATTATCTATTCTTCTTACGCTAGGATTGCTAGTATTAACTATATCTAAAGATATATCATCCCTTTCTAAGGTAATATTCCTTGAAATAGTTTGATCAGTAAAACCAAATGGGTCTGTAGTATTGAATTTGTAATAAAGATATGGAGATTGTCTAGCATAATCATCACAGCTAAGCCTATGAAGGAATGAAACGTCAATTCCAATTCCTTGGATATTTGGTTTCATTTCAACTAGATACCAAGTAACATTATCATAACTTTTCCAAAGACTAACATTGTTCGGATTAAGATCTTCATCCTTAAAAGTAACTTTAAATTCGTATTGCTCTCCCCAACCTCCACCGTTTTTAGGAAGCTCTGTATTTGGAATTACAACTCTCGGATTCCATAATACAGGTTTATCTCCAAGGAAGAATGCATTTATTTTCATAGTGATATTGCTAGCATAATAGTTTTTACTTACATCCATGGTTGTGTTGTACCAACTTTTTGTTTTACCACTAGTAGATTTGGTACAGTTATACCAGCCATAACCTTCTTTCCAACCATTGTTGTCTCCTACTGTGCATTGATATGGAGAACCGTCTGGTATATAAGTGTAGACAACAGTCGCATTTTCGACATACGTACATTCATCGCTTAAACTTCCATTAACAGGTACCAAATCTCCTCTAAGGTATCCGTTTCCATTCGGATAGAATATAGATGGTATTAATAATGATTTTAGTATGATTGTATAATTTATGCTACTTTTGTCTTTATAACACAAGTCATTGTAAACTCCACCAGACCAATTTTGTGGACCTGTCTTATAATCACATTTGTTTTGTCCTGATGGTATATCTTGTGGGAACTTGTAAGTTAAATTACCATAAGTATCTGTTGTTGTAACCTTTTGCCCAGCAAAAGTGGTGCCGTTAGTTGTTACCCAGAAACTTCCGTTTACACCAGATATTACAGGTGAATTTCCATAATCAGCATCTAAAACTTTTAAACTTAGATTCTTATAATCAGTTCCATTCCTCCAAACTTCCATAGACGAATTTGACATTAACTGTAGATTGACATCATTCTTTTCCAAAGAATAATTCTTTGGATTTATAGTAGTTTCATAAGAATCTCCTGAAGGCAATGGATTATTTAAGTTATCCGTTGCATTAAATGTGAATTCCCATGTGTGCGGATATTGATCTGAAGTACCAGCTTCGCAATATGACCTTGTCCAACTTAAGTTTACTGTTTGATTTATGACAGGCGATTCAAAACTTGTTTTGTTAGCTTGCAACCAATTTGAAGAGCCAAATCTCCTTACATAAAGTGTAACATTAACAAAGTCATAGTCTTCATCTGTTACGTTAACTGTGAAGAAGAATTTTTCTCCCCAACCGCCTGTGGTTCCACCTTGGGTTGAATTTACTGAAGAATTAGTTAGTAGTGGGGCTGTTTCTATGAAGAATGAACCGTTTGTTCTGGCAGATTTGTTATTGAAATAGTCTTTGGAAACGTTTACAACAACATCATACCATCTAGCTTTCATATCAGAAGTGTTTCTATTACATCTGTAGACTCCTGCACCAAGATGGTCTATTTCTGTACAATTGTAAGCATCACTAGTAACATTATTTATTGTTTGCATAGTTATGTTATCTACATCAGTTTGACTTCCGCAATCGTCCTTAATTGTTAATTGGCCAATCTTCCCAGCATCTAAAGTAATATTTTGTTCTGTTCTCAAAATTGTTATATCTGAAGATGCACCTTGCCTATAACCACTTGGAGAATAGTCGAAGTCTCCTTTTATTTCTAGAGTATAGTTGGTTGTGTTTTGTTGAACATAACAAGTATCGGTAACACTTCCTTTCCATTTTTGTATACCGACGTTATAGCTGTGAAGGCAGTCTGGGTTGAAGTAATAATTTGCATAACCAGAAGAGTTGGTTGTGTTTGTATTCGGTAAAAAGTTATTTCCATCGTTTGTCACATAGAAAGTCACTGTTGCATTTGCTGGAACATTTTTGATAGTGTCATTTACACTAACAATAAGCAAGGTGTTATTACCAATAGCGTTATCAGATCTGTTTACTCTAGAATCGTTTCCATAAACATAATATATTACCACATCATCTGCAGTTATGTTAGGTCCTAATATATCTGAAGTGTTACGAACGTTAGTTCCATCGTCTACTCTCCATTTGAAATAATTATCATCTCCCTTATCC
>Ga0315289_10009487_pt1 | contig 14004 bp, 13 predicted proteins | sample YL17G11_40_MG_FD_203452 | JGI IMG/M metagenome (GOLD analysis project Ga0315289, IMG submission 203452) | Sediment microbial communities from Yellowstone Lake, YNP, Wyoming, USA - YL17G11_40 | ecosystem: Environmental > Aquatic > Freshwater > Lake > Sediment | place: USA: Wyoming | collected...
GGTCCCGAGGTGCGGCACCGGGCGAGCATGGGGGACCAGCACGCATGAAACACTCGGCCGGCCCAGCGGCGGCCCGGGCAACCGAGGCGCTCCGCCGTCCTGCTCGGCGACGGATCACCGCGTGGACGGCGGCCCCCGCTGCCGCCCTTCTCGCAGCCGCCTTCATCGCCGCGACACCGGCCGCGGCCGCGCCGGTCGTCGGCCGGACCTGGACCGGGTCCTCCGGAACCGAGGTCGGGGTGACGTTCCTCGCGTACACCGACGGCACGGGCAGGTCCACGATCACGCTCACGGGCGCCGAGGCGAACCGCTCATGGACCCCGACGTTCGCGGCCGGCAACTGCAGCAGGGTGGGCACCCCGATCGCGCGCCTTGGCGCCATCCGGACCGACGCCAGCGGCTCCGGGTCGCGTGTCGCGACGTGGACCGCGATCACGACGGGCAAGGCCTGGTCCTCCACCCGGTCCTACGGCACGTTCGCCATGCGCCTCTCGGCCGGCGCCACGACCCGCTGTGTGGTGCTCACGTTCGTCCGGGCCACCCGGGTCCAGGTGTCCGGCCTGGGGATCGACCTGCCGGTGGTCCGTGGCGGCAGCTCGGTCCTGTGCAACGTCGCGATGTACCTCACGATGGCGAAGCAGCCCCCGGAACGCGGCGTCACGTTCCTCTACGCGCACGCGCGGACCGGCATGTTCCTCCCGCTCCTCAGCGCGTCCAAGGTCAGCAACGGGGCCTCGCTGATCGGCAGGACGGTGTATGTCTACGCGTCTGACAGCCGCCGCTACCCGTACCGCATCACGTCGGTCCGGCGCCACCAGACAAGCATCCAGCGCGCCCTGGAGCTGACGTCGCGGCAGCTGTGGCTCCAGACGTCGGAGGGTCCCTACGCCACCTCGACGAAGCTCGTCGTGGTCGCCGTGCCGGCGGGCGAACCGGTGCTCGTCGCCCGCTCCGTTGCGATCCCGACGCCGCGGCCGCTCGCCTGTCGCTGACCGGGCCGCTCAGACCCGGCGCGCGATCGGCGCCACCGTGGCCCAGGTGAGCCGGGCGAGGTCGGCCGGGGAGAGCTCCAGCTGCAGGCCGCGCCGCCCGCCGCTGACGTGGATCGTCGCCAGCGCCTCGGCCGAGGCGTCGAGGACCGTCGCGAGCCGTCGCCGCGTGCCGAGCGGGCTGATCCCGCCGGCGACGTAGCCCGTCGCCCGCTCCGCATCCGTCGACGCGGCGAGGGCCGCCCGTCGGGCACCCATGGCCCCCGCCAGGGCCTTGAGGTCGAGCTCGTCGGCGACCGGCACGATCGCGACCACCAGCGCCCCGTCGACCGCGGCGACGAGGGTCTTGAAGACGCGGGCGGGGTCGAGCCCCAGGGCGGCCGCCGCGTCGAGCCCGTACTGCGGCCGCCGATCGCGACCGCGAGGGCCCGCGGGAGCCGGCGCCTGGTACTCGTGCACGGCGTGGGCGACGCCCGCCGCGCGCAGGGCCTCGAGCGCGGGCGTGCCGCGTCCGCTCACTCGAACTCGCGGTGACGGGCGACGGCGAGGACGAGCGTGGTCGCGTAGAGGGCGGTCAGCCCGAGGAACGGCCAGCTGATGCGGAGCCCCAGCGGGAAGAGCGTCACGACCGCGAAGAGGAGGAGGACCGCGACGACAAAGGGCCACAAGCGCCGGGCGAGCACCAGCCCGCCGAGCAGGAAATGGACCGTGGCGAGGGCGAGCCCGGCCGGCACCACGACGAGGAAGAAGCCGAAGACGTTCGTGTTGCCCCCGGACCAGCCCGGGGCGTCGACGAGGCCGAGGTTGGCCGCGACGACGAGGAAGGTCGCGGGCAGGAGTACCACGATGACGAGCAGCCCAATGGTGCCGAGGAGGCGCCCGCAGGTGGTGAGCAGCGCCGAGCGATCCTGCACCGGGACCGCCGGTCCCGCCTCGCGCCCCTGGTCCGTCATGCCGGCCGCTCCTCCCGTGCGCCGCCGCGGCGCTCCGCCGCGAGGATACCGCGCACGCAAGCGGGCGGCCGACGGACAATGGGCCGGGTTCGCCCGCGTCGCGGGCGGCCGGCGAAGAGGACGGAGGGCGGCGGATGGTCGACGGCGGTCCTCGGTTCGGCGCGGCGTTCTGGATCAACCGGACCGGCTGGCCCGAGCTGCGCGACGCCGCGCTCGCCGCCGAGACCGGCGGCTGGGACAGCATCTGGTTCGACGACCATCTGCTCTGCGACGAGGGCGACGACCTGGACCCCAGGCTCGAGAGCTGGACCGCGCTCGCCGCGCTGGCCCCGCTCACGTCGCGGGTCCGTCTGGGCCACCTCGTGACGTCCGTGACGTTCCGGAACCTCGGGGTCATCGCCAAGATGGCGACGACGCTGGATCACGTGTCGGGGGGCCGCTTCGTCCTCGGGCTGGGGGCCGGCTGGCATGGCCGCGAGCACGAGGCGTTCGGGATTGACTTCGGTTCCGGCTTCGGCGAGCGGCTCGACCGCGTCGACGAGGCCGCCGGGCTGCTGCGTCGCCTGCTCGACGGCGAGGTGGTGACGCACCACGGGCGGTTCTACGACCTGGACCGGGCGGTCTGCGCGCCACGCCCGCTGCAGGCGCGCCTGCCAATCCTGATCGGGGGCACCGGCCGGACCAAGACGCTGCGGACGGTGGCCCGCGTCGCCGACGTCTGGAACGCGTATGCGACGCCCGAGCAGCTCCTGGAGCTCACGGACGTCCTCGCGGCGCACGGCGCAGCCGTCGGGCGTGACGTCCGCGGCATCGAGCGCCAGGTCTACCTCAACCTCGTGGTCCGATCATCCGCGACGGCCGCCCACGCGGCATGGGCCGAGGTGCGGGCGACCCACGGCATCCAGCCGGGCGAGGACCCGCTCCACGCGGGCGGCAGCCCGGGGGAGGTCGCGGCGGCGCTGCGGCCGTGGGTCGAGGCGGGCGTCGACGAGATCGTCGCCGTCCTCCGCACGCCCTGGGACCGCGAGACGCTCGACCGCCTCCCCGAGGTGCGCGCGGCCCTCAGTACGGCTCGGGGATGAAGGTCTGATCCTCCATCGGCGGCCGCACGTAGCCGGTGTCCTTCTGGCGCGGCGGTAGCACGATCGGTTCCGGCGTGAGGTCCTCGTAGGGGATCATCGAGAGCAGGTGGTTGATGACGTTGAGGCGGGCCCGCTTCTTGTTGTCGGACCGGACCACCCACCAGGGCGCCTGCTTGATGTCCGTGTGGGCGAACATCTCGTCTTTTGCCTTGCTGTAGTCCATCCAGCGGGCGCGGCTCTCGACGTCCATCGGGGAGAGCTTCCAGCGCTTCGTCGGGTCGTTCAGGCGGTCCTGGAAGCGGCGCTCCTGCTCGGCGTCGGAGACGCTGAACCAGTACTTGATGAGGATGATCCCGCTCCGCACGAGCATCCGCTCGAACTCGGGGCACGACCGCAGGAATTCCTGGTACTCGTCCTCGGAGCAGAACCCCATCACCCGCTCCACGCCGGCCCGGTTGTACCAGCTGCGGTCGAAGAGGGCGACCTCGCCGGCCGCCGGGAGGTGGGCCACGTAGCGCTCGAAATACCACTGGGTCTTCTCGCGCTCCGTCGGAGCCGGGAGGGCCACCACGCGTGCATAGCGCGGGTTGAGCGGCTCCATGATCCGCTTGATCGCGCCGCCCTTCCCCGCAGCGTCGCGGCCCTCGAAGATCACCACGACCTCGAGGCCGCGGGCCTTGATCCACTCCTCCCACTTCACGAGCTCGACATCGAGTCGTTGCAGCTCGGCCTCGTAGGCCTTGGCCGACAGCCTCGAACCGTCCTGGTCGCCGATCGGCGCGCCGCGCCCGCCGTCGAGCGCGGTCGCCGGGATCGCAAGGGCATCCCGCTCCGGACGGCGGTTGCGCCCCTCGCGCACCCGCGGCTTCGCCCCACCGGCGCTCCCGGGGGCCGCGTCCGACCTCTGTTTCGGCATCGCTCTCTCCTTCGCCCGGGGGTCCGCCCGGCCATTTCGATTATGCTGCACAGCGGTGACGTTCGATTCTCTCGGCCTGTCGGCCGAACTCCTCCGCGCGGTGGCCGATGAGGGTTTCACCGTGCCCACGCCCATCCAGTCCCAGGCGATTCCTCTCATCCTCGAGGGTCGTGACCTCATGGGCGCAGCCCAGACCGGGACCGGCAAGACGGCCGCCTTCGTCCTCCCGATCTTCGAGCGCCTCAAGACCCACGCGAACACCTCGTTCTCGCCGGCCCGCCATCCGGTGCGGGCGCTCGTCCTCACGCCCACCCGAGAGCTCGCGATGCAGGTCGCCGAGATGGCCGCAGCCTACGGGCGCCACGTCGCCCTCCGCTCGGCGGTCGTCTTCGGCGGCGTCCCGCTCGACCCCCAGATCAAGGAGCTGCGGAGCGGCGTGGAGCTGCTCGTAGCGACGCCCGGGCGCCTGCTCGACCTCGTCGGCCAGCGCGCGGCGAACCTCGGCCAGGTCGAGATCCTCGTCCTCGACGAGGGGGACCGGATGCTCGACATGGGGTTCATCCCGGACATCCGGCGGATCCTCGCGCTCCTCCCGGCGCGGCGCCAGACGCTCCTCTTCTCGGCCACCTTCTCCGACGAGATCCGGCGCCTCTCGAAGGAGTTCCTCAACGACCCGGTCACCGTCGAGGTGGCGGCCCGCAACGCGACCGTCTCCACGGTGCGCGAGGTCCTCTACCCGGTGGACCGGGAGCGCAAGCTCGAGCTCCTCGAGCATCTCATCCGCACCCACGACCTCCGGCAGGTCCTCGTCTTCACGCGCACGAAGGTCGCCGCCCGGCGGATCGCCTCGGACCTGGACCGGCACGGCTTCGCCGCCACCGCGATCCATTCCGACCGGACCCAGGCCGAGCGGATCCGGGCCCTCGCCGACTTCAAGTCCGGCGAGGTCGAGATTCTCGTCGCAACGGACGTCGCCTCCCGCGGCCTCGACATCGAGGAGCTCCCGGTGGTCGTCAACTTCGAGCTCCCGACGAAAGCCGAGGACTACGTCCACCGGATCGGCCGCACCGCCCGCGCCGGCGCCAGCGGCATCGCGATCAGCCTCGCCTGCCCCGACGAGGTCGACTTCCTGCGGGCGATCCAGCGCCTCCTGCGGCGTGCCATCCCGGTCGAGGTGGTCGAGGAGTTCCTGCCCGACCCGGAGACGCCCGTGCACCCCCTCCACCCCCGCGGCGGGGACCGGATCCCGGCCCACCAGCACAAGGCCAGCCGGGTGCACCACCGCCGCTGACGGCGGCGCGGGCGGAACGGCCCCCGACCTCGCGCCGGACGGCCCACGGCCGCGGGGCCCTCGGCCCGGTACCATGGCGACATTCACCAGACCATTCCCGTCGTGCAGCAGGGACCCCCGAGGGAGCATCGCGAGCATGTCGCAACCGCGGCGAATCGGCATCCTCACCGGGGGCGGCGACGTTCCCGGCCTCAACTCCGTCATCAAAAGCGTCGTCTATCGCTCCACCGAGCTCGGCTTCGAGGTGATCGGGCTCCGCCGTGGCTGGGAGGCCCTGACGCACATGCGGCCGGGCCCCGACCCGGACCCCGACTACGTCCGCCCGCTCGACCGCGTGAACACCCGGACCATCGACCGGACCGGCGGCACGTTCCTCCACTCGAGCCGCACGAACCCCGCGAAGATGCGTGCCGGCAAGCTCCCGTCCGTCGTGCCGGGTGAGCGCCTCGCGTCGCTCGAGACGAGCGAGGGCGTCTACGACTTCACGCCCGTCGTGCTCGAGAACCTGGACCGGCTCGGGATCCACACCCTGATCGCGATCGGCGGCGACGACACCCTCTCGTACGCGAAGGTCCTCGCCGACGCGCGGGTCCAGATCATCGCCATCCCCAAGACGATGGACAACGACGTCCGCGGGACCGAGTACTGCATCGGCTTCTCAACCGCCATCACGCGGGCCAAGGACGCCATCAACCGGCAGCGGACGACGCTCGGGTCGCACGAGCGGATCGGCGTCTTCCGGATCTTCGGGCGCAATGCCGGGTTCACCGCGCTCTACACGGCCTACGTGACGTCTGCGCGGTGCGTCATCCCGGAGTACCGCTTCGACCTCCAGCACCTCGTCGACGTCCTGGTCGAGGATCGCCGCAACAACCCCAGCCGCTATTCATTCGTGATCGCCTCGGAGGGCGCGCTGCCGCAGGGGATGGAGCTCAAGGAGGTCGGCGACGCCGATGCCTACGGCCACCGCCACAAGGCGAGCATCGGCGAGTTCCTGGCCGACGAGATCAAGCGCCGGACCGGCATCGAGACCGTCAACTCGGAGCTGACCTACGACCTCCGCTCCGGCGAACCCGACGCGTTCGACCAGATGGTGGCGATCACCTTCGCGAACGTCGCGATGGAGCTCGTGGTCGATGGGAAGACCGGGCAGATGACGGCGATCCGCGACGGGCTGTACGGGTACTGCCCCATCCCCGAGCCCGGGGCCCGGACCGTGGACGTCGAGCATGCCTACAACGTCGAGCGTTACCGCCCCCACTACGAGAACAAGATCGGCCTGCCGGTCCTCCTGACGCCGTCCGTCGTCTGAGCGCGCGCTCGGAGAAGCCCGACGAGGGCGCCCGCGGGCCTGCGGGGCACTCGCTGCCCGGCAGGCGCCCCCGTCAGCGTGACGCGTCGGGGTCCGCCACCCCGGCAAGGGTGGTGCGGCGCCGCTCGGCGTACATCCGCTCCTCCGCCGTGCGGATGGCGGTGTCCAGCTCGCCGACGGCGCTCGGGCTCGCCCAGCCCACGGAGAGGCGGAGCGCCACCGCGCCGGCGTCGAGCCAGCGGTCGCACTCGCCGCGGATCCGCTCCACGTAGTTGATCGCCTGGATCTCGTCCGTCTCCGGCAGGAGGACGAGGAAGCGGCCGCCCCCGACGTGGGCCACGTGGTCGGTCCGGCGCGCGCTGCGCCGCATGGCCCCGCCCACCGCCGCGAGGATCCGGCGCGAGGCGTCGACGCCGAAGCCGCCCTCGAAGCGGGGGAAGCCGTCCAGCTCCGCCATGACGATGCCGACGGGACGCCGGTAGCGGACGTAGCGGGCGTTCTCCTCGGCCAGGGTCCGCTCCCAGGCGGCCCGCGAGTCGAGGCCCGTGGACTCGTCCACGTAGGGATCGGGCGGGATCGAGCCCGACGCGCCGGGAGCCGCCGCGAGGGTTGCCGTCGCCGTCGGGCCGGCCGGGGCCGCGTAGGCCGCCTCGCGCCGGCGCGGTGCGATCGAGAGGAAGCCCTCGATGACCTCCTGCTCGCGCGGATCGTCGACGCGGCGGGCGGCGGCCGCAAGGTCGGCCGAGGTGACCGCGGCCTCCTCGGGATGCTCCGCTTCGTGGTGCGCGGCGAGCGGCGCGGGGCCCGCTTCGGGTACCGCGGCGACCGGCGTCGGGGCGGTCGGTGCGGGGACGGGAACCGGGGATGCGGCCGGTGCCGGAGCCGCCGCCCGGACCGGCTCGGCCGCGGGCGTGGCGGGCGCGGCCCGGCGCGCGCCGTTGCGGCCACGCCGGGCGATGAGGGCGCCGGCGAGGAGCAGGAGGATCGCGACCCCCGTCACGATGAGCGCGACGAGGACGTAGGTGATCTGGTCCGACGACACGTGGTTCCTTCGTTCTTCCCCGGTCGTGCGTTCTGCCCGGCGGTGCCCGCGCCGGCGGCTTCGCACGACCGCAACCGCACTCTACACGCGACCGGTGGCCGATTGGGACTGCCGGGAGGTCCGGGGTGACCATCTTCTGGTGCCCCGGGTCACCGAGCGGGCGGTCTGGGGTGGTCGGGGGTGGTCGCCCCGGCCGCGCGCCGACGGCGGGCCGCCGACGGCGGCCGCGGGCGTCGCCCGCTACTCTGTGGACGTAGACCGCCCGCAAGGATCCCCGATGACCGACCCGACCCCGCCCGGCCTCGAGCCTGGAACGCCGGACACCGCGCCGGCCCCGGACGCCGCGCCCGACGTGCCGGCCGCGCCCGAGTTGCCGGCCCCACCCGAGGCCGCACCGGGCGCGCCCCTCGCGACGGCGCGTCCGTGGCCTTCGGACGCGGCCGCGGTGCAGGCAAGCGGGAGCGGTCCCCGTCGCCTCGCCATTCTCGGCTACCTCGGCGCGGTGGTCCTCGGCGCCGCCATCGGGGCGGCGGGCCTCGCCCTCGCGACGGGCGCCGTCGGCGGCGCGGCGCCGTCACCCTCCCCGATCCCGACCGCGGCGCCCAGCGCCGGCCCGACGGAGCCGCCGGTCGGGAACGCGATCGGGCGGCCCGACGCCCCCGTCACGATCGAGGTCTGGGCCGACTACCAGTGCCCGTTCTGCCGGCTGGAGGACCAGCTCTTCGGCGGGGCGATCGACCGCGAGTACGTCACGCCGGGCATCGTCCGCATCGTCTACCGCGATTTCGCCTTCCTGGGCCAGGAATCAACCGACGCGGCGGTCGCGGCCCGCTGCGCCGGCGCCCAGGACCCCGCCGCCCAGCGCCGCTTCCACGATGCCCTCTACACCTTCCAGCAGGGCGAGAACCAGGGCCGCTTTGCCCGGGCGAACCTGCTCCAGGTCGCGGAGATCGCCGGCGTCCTGTCCCAGGTCGCCTTCACGGCCTGCCTCGACGACCCCGTCGTGGCGAAGGCCGTCGCGGACGAGACGGCGGCGGGCCGGAACGTGGGCGTCACCTCCACGCCGACGCTCCGCCTGCGCGGGCCCGGCGGCGAGCGGGTCCTGACCGGCTTCAGCCAGACGTGGCCGCCGCTGCGCGAAGCCCTTGAGGCCGTCCGCGTGGCGGCCCCGGCATCGCCGGCGCCCGCGGGCTCGGCGGCACCGTCCGCCTCGCCGGCGCCCGCGGGCTCGGCCGCGACCTCGCCCAGCCCGAGCGCTTCTCCGGCGCCATAGCCGTCAGCTCGGCGCCGCGAGGTCCCGGCGGGGGAAGATCCAGAGCCCGAACGCCACGGCCGCGGCCGTGATCCCGGCCAGGACGACGGCGTCCCCCGGGCTCGCGTCGCCGGCCATGATCTCTGCCGGCTGGAAGTAGTGGAAGAAGGACCACGGCCGCCAGCCGGCGATGTCCGGCCAGAGCGCGCCCAGGAGCTCCACCGCGTACGACGCGATCGTGAACGCCAGGACGATCCCGAGGGCCGGGACCACCCGGTGGAACGAGGCGGACGCCGCGAGCGCGAGCGCGCCCAGCGTCGTGAACAGGAGGACCGCGTTCGCCCAGACCACGAGGAGCCGGTCCATCCGCAGCTCGTCCGCCACGTCGAAGAGAGTCGCCCCGGCCACCACCCCGCCGAGGTTCGCCGCCATCACGACGGCGACGAACAGGAAGGTCGCGGCCAGCGCCGTGACGTAGACGCGTCGCCGCGAGATGGGGCGGGCGAGGAGCACCTCCAGCGTCCCCCGCTGCCGCTCGCCCGCGAGCGCCGCGATCGGGTGGCCGATCGCGAACACGGCCACGAGGGCGATCGAGATGGGGTGGACGAAGCTCAGCGCGATCGAGCCATCGAGGGTGAAGACGCTCCCTCCGCCGATGGCCGTGAGCGCGTCGAGCAGGTCCGATAGGTAGCCCCCCTCGACGACCCGGCGGATCTCGGCGCCGAACGTCGCGTAGACGACGGGCAGCAGGAACCCCCACGTCGCGATGCCGACGGCCACGGCCAGGAGGCGCCAGCGCCCGGCGGTGAGGGTGTGCCGCAGGAGGACCGCGCTCACGGCTCGGTCCGGTCCGCGTCGTGCCCGCCGGCCGCCGCGTCGGCATCGTTCGCGGCACCGTTCGCGGCCGCCCTGTCCGCGCCGTTCGCGTAGAACTCCAGGAAGGCATCCTCGAGGCGGGCCGGCTCGATCGTCAAGTCCGTGACCGACGACCCCGCGATCGCGGCCAGGAACGGTCGGATGTCGCCCTCGAGCTGGCATCGGACGTGCCCGTCGACCACCACGACGTCGGTGACACCCGGGACGCCCGCCAGGGAAGGCGGTGGACCGTCCACGCGCATCTCCACCGTCCGGCGCCGCCGGGCGAGGAGCGCCCCGATCTCCTCGAGGGCGACCAGGCGCCCGCGACGGACGATCGCGACCCGGTCGCAGACCCGTTCGACCTCGGACAGGATGTGCGAGGAGAGGAAGACGGTCCGGCCTGCCGCCCGCAGCTCGTCGAGGATCTCGTAGAAGGCGCGCTGCATGAGCGGGTCCAGGCCCTCCGACGGCTCGTCGAGGATCGCGAGCTCCGGGTCGTGCTGGAGCGCCTGCACGATCCCCAGCTTCTGGCGCATCCCGCGGCTGTACTCGCGGACCGGGCGGGCGAGGTCGGCGGCGGCCAGCTCCAGGCCGTCGGTGAGCCGCGCCCGCAGGACCGGCGCGCGGCGATAGAACGCCCCGAGGTAGTCGAGGAGGGCGGCGCCCGTCATGGCGTCGTAGAGCGCGATCCCGCCCGGCAGGTAGCCGACCCGGCCCCGGATCGCCACCCCGTCGGTCTCCGTGTCGAGGCCCAGCACGCGGGCGGCGCCGGCCGACGGGTGGAGGAACCCCAGGAGCAGCCGGATGCAGGTGCTCTTGCCGGCGCCATTCGGGCCCAGGAAGCCGAAGATCTCTCCCGGCCGGACCTCCAGCGTCACCTCCGCGAGGGCCCGGATCGGATCGCGCCATCCCGGGCCGAATCGCCCGAGGGCGGCGCCCCGCGGGTAGTCCTTCGACAGCCCGATCGTCTCGATGGCGTTCACCTGCGGGGGCTCGGCAGGATCAGCCCGACCCTCATGGACTCTCCTCCGCGAGGAGCGCCCCGAGCGCCTCCGCCAGGTGCGCGTACTCGCCGGAGTCATTGTGGAGGTGCGCGGAGACGCGGAGGAGCCGGCGGCGGCGCTCCCCGGGAACCGGATCGCGGGGCCACGGATGGAGCGGGACCTCGACGGCGGCTGTCTCCAGCAGGCGCGCCTGCAGCGGATCGGCGTCGGACGGGTCGCGGGCGGCGAAGCCGCGGTCGGGCGGCAGCTCGATCGCGGCCATGGAGCCGAGCATCGTCTCCGGCGCGAGGACGGGACGTCCCGCGGCGGACGCCAGGACCCGGCGCCCGACGGCGGCGAGCCCGGCATTCCGCGCCATCACGGCCGGCCAGCCCCCGGCCACCATGCCGCCCACGGCGTCGAGGGCCGCCGGCAGCGCGAGGAAGGGCGTCGGGTCGGCCGTCCCCGTCCAGTCGAACTCCTTGCGGAAGGTGGAGCGCCCGGCCCGCGGGTCGTTCGCCCCGTGGCTGATCGCCAGCGGGCGGATCGCGTTCTGCCGGTCGCGCCGGACGTGGAGGAAGGCGGCGCCCTTCGGGGCGCAGACCCACTTGTGGAGGTTGCCGGCGTAGAAGCTCGCCCCGAGGCCGGCGAGATCGAGCGGCAGCATCCCGGGCCCGTGGGCGCCGTCCACCAGGACGGGGATCCCGCGCCCCTCCAGGGTCGCCACGAGGCGCTCCACGGGCAGGACGAGCGCCGTGGGGCTCGTGACGTGGCTGACGAGCACGAGCCGCGTCCGCGGCCCGACCGCCGCGAGGACGCGCTCCACGACCTCGTCCGGGCCGGTCGTCGGGAGGGGGATCCGGGCGACCACGACGCGGGCTCCGTTGCGCGCGGCGGCGAAGCGGGCCATGTTGAGGGCCGCGTTGTACTCGTGGTCCGTCGTCACGATCTCGTCGCCGGGGGCGAAGCGGAGGCTGCGCAGGACCGTGGCGACGCCCGCCGTGGCGTTCGGCACGAAGGCGAGCTCCTCCGGGTCCGCCCCCACGAAAGCGGCCAGTCGGGCCCGCGCGGCATCGAGGCGGCCTTCGAGCGCCCGGTCGAGGAACGCGACCGGGTTCGCCTCCAGCTCAGCGCGGAGGTCCGCCTGCACGACCAGCACGGCGCGCGGGCAGGCGCCGAACGAGCCGTGGTTCAGGAAGACGACGGCCGGATCGAGCGCCCACGCCTCGGCGTAGGGCCCGCGCGGGGGACGTGCCGGGGGCCGCGTGCCCTCGTCGGCCGTCACGAGGTCGTGGCCGGTCACGACGTCGCGCCCCGACGTGGCACGCGGGCATGCCGGACGTTGGGCAGGAGGGCGAAGCCCAGCCCGGCGGCGATGGAGGCCCCGCCCATGAGCGCCAGCGTCGCCGTGCCCCCGATCGCGTCGAGGAGAGCACCGGCCACGAGGGCCCCGATCGGCATCAGACCGACCGACAGCGTCCGGGCCGTCGCTCCGACCCGCCCCAGGAGCGCGTCGGGCGAGAGCTGGGTACGCAGGGTCAGGTACGAGACCAGGACGTTCGCGTCCAGGATCCCCGCCACGAGCGACGCCCCGACGAGGACCGGGATCGGCGCGTCGAGGGCGACGATGACGAGCGTCAGCCCCATCACCACGCTGCCGACGAGCATGACCGGCCCCACGGCCCGGAACGCCATCCGGGCGGCCACGAGCGAGCCGCCGAGGGCGCCCACGGCGAACGCGGAGAGGACGAGGCCGACGACGTCGGGGCCGAGGCCCCGGTCGATCGTGACGTAGAAGATGAGGCCGCTCGTCAGGCCGGCGTAGATGACCGAGGTCGTCGTCCACAGGGCGATCACGGCGCGGAGCGTCGGCTGGCGAACGACGAACGAGATGCCCTGCCGGATGTCGGCCAGGAGGTGGGTCGGCTCGCTGCGCGCCGCCGGCCGGAGCGGGCGGCGGACGAGCAGGAGGGCGCTGGCCGAGACGGCGAAGGTGACCGCGTCGATGGCAATCGTGGGACCCGGTCCGATCGCGTTGGCGAGGAAGCCCGCGAGCGCCGGGCCCACGATCCAGCCCACGTTGAAGAATGCCTCGAAGACGGCGTTGGCCCGCGCGATCTGGCCGCGGCCCACCAGGCCGGGCACCGCCGCCGTGAACGCCGCGAGCCACAGGACGCGCAGGACGTTGAGGGGGAAGGTGACGAGGAAGACCAGGGCGAGGGTGGGGCCGCCGAGCCACACGGAGATGGGGATGACCGCGGTGAGGAACGCCCGCCCGAGATCGGCGACGAACATCATCTTCCGGCGGTCCCAGCGGTCGGCGTAGGCGCCGGCCGGCAGGCCGACCACGAGGTCCGGGAGCGTCGAGAGAACCCCGACGACCCCCATGGCCAGCCCCGACCCGGTGACGGCCAGGACGAGGATCGGCAGGGCCGTGTTGGTGATCGCGTCGCCGAACGAGCTGATCCCCTGCCCCAGGAGGACGACCCAGAAGTCGCGATTGCCCCGCAGCGGCGCGTCGGCGATCGCCGGCATCGCGACCGCGGGGGCCAGGTGGAGCGGCTCCTCCTCGGCGCCGCCGGGGCCGGGCGACACGGCGGAGGCGGGTGCGGTCGCGCGTGCAGGTGCGGGGCCGGCCGGGTCCGCGGCGCCGGCCGCCGCGCGCGGCGGCTCGGTCCCCGCGGGCGTGGTCGTCGTCACCGGCGAAGAGTACGCTCTCCTCTCGATGCAGTTCGCGATCGACATCCCGAACTTCGGGTCCGGCGGCGACCCCCGCGTCCTCGTCGACCTCGCCCGCCGTGCCGAAGACGCGGGCTGGGACGGCTTCTTCGTGTGGGACCACCTCCTGGTCGACCCGGCGTGGACGCTGGAGATCGCCGACCCGTGGATCGCCCTCGCAGCGATCGCCCAGGCGACCACCCGGATCCGCCTGGGGCCCATGGTGGCGGCGCTCCCCCGGCGGCGCCCGGCGAAGCTTGCCCGGGAGACGGCCTCCCTGGACCGGCTGAGCAACGGGCGGCTGATCCTCGGCGTTGGCCTGGGCTGGCCCTCGGAGGCGGACTTCGGCTGGTTCGGCGACGAGGTGGACCTGCGGCGGCGCGGCGTCATGGTCGACGAGAGCCTGGCGATCCTCGAGGGGCTCTGGCGCGGCGAGCCGTTCACCTTCGCCGGCGAGCACTACCGCGTCGGCCCGGCCACCTTCCTGCCGCGACCCGTCCAGGAGCCGCGGATCCCGGTCTGGGTGGCGGCGCTCCGCCCGGGGCCCGACGCGCCGCTGCGGCGCGCCGCCCGCTGGGACGGCTTCGTGCCCGCCGTGGAGGACGGGT
>Ga0315289_10009488_pt1 | contig 14004 bp, 8 predicted proteins | sample YL17G11_40_MG_FD_203452 | JGI IMG/M metagenome (GOLD analysis project Ga0315289, IMG submission 203452) | Sediment microbial communities from Yellowstone Lake, YNP, Wyoming, USA - YL17G11_40 | ecosystem: Environmental > Aquatic > Freshwater > Lake > Sediment | place: USA: Wyoming | collected...
CATGGACCAATGTATATTTTCAAAAGCTTGCTTTGAGAGCTATCTAAATTATACTTTTTTCGGTCGTCAATCTTACCAGTTTCGTAATAGCAATCGCCCCATTTGTCAAGACATTTGAATAAATTTAACAAATTTTTTTTATTTTATTCAATTTTATCTTCTGTCGTAATTGGAATCTTAATGCCCGAGGCCTGCTCGATATAATTCCGCAATTCCAAACCGGCAGCCTGATGCACAGCCGATTCATTCTTGATTGTTCGATTTGGCATTAGAACAAAAACATCAGACTCGGCGGGGATTGGACAATTTTGAGGCAAAACGATAACACTATTTGCCTTTTTATTTTGAATTAGATTTACGGATGCCAGACAATTCTCAACTAATAATAGAAGTAAGCACAAGGCAATAGCGATGTGCAAATGACGCATGACAATCCTTTGTTAAAATGAAATAATGCCGAACTGCCAATCCAATACTATACTCGCCCTATCAGGGCAAAAAACAAACACCAGGGTTTCGGCGGAAATACCGAAACCCTGGTCTTACTCAAATCAAAATTTAACTTCGTTTGCGCCTTTAACTTCGTTTACGCCGGAACAACAATAAGCTGCCCAACGAAAGCAAACAGATAGTTGTCGGTTCAGGTGTAGCAATTACCGCAATATCCATGTCCTTGCCGCCATCGGGGTCCCACTTCTGTCCATTATACCCGGACCCGGTTTTTCCCCATAGAGAGGAGCCGCCGCCCGTATAATATGAACCGGGGTAGATAAGACTAGAATCCTTCTCGGCGCATCTCTCAACCATGATATTCGGAGCATAAGTCCCCTGATAAGTCGTAGTTGTGAATTCGAAAGACAAGGCATACGTTGTATTTGCCGCCAAGGCGTAATTGTCAAGGTCAAAAGTGAGCCAGTAGCCATACTTCGCACCAGTACCGCCGGGGGCATTGGAGTTAATTCCTGCCGGCAGAAGACTGGCCCATGTTGTCAGGAGCATCGTGTCGGTCGCAGGCCGTGAAGGTGCGTTAAAATCCTGCAGATACTCTGTAGGGCCCGTCATCTGATACAACGAAATCAGCAACTCATTACTATCGGCGTAGAGAACCACATTGCTAGTAGTATTTGACCTTATCTGAAAGGCAAACTTGTCCATAGTTATGGCACTGCTGCCGACTGTGAATGTTTGCGCCACCTTTTTTGACAGACTGGGCGTAGCACTAGAAGCAGTGATAGCCTCGATGGCGAGATTAGTGCCGGTGTAATTGCTGAAAATGTCGCCATTTGCGGGAATCGTGGTCGGTGTCGCGCTGCTCCATGTTGTCGTAAACGCGCCGGCGCCGGCAAACGATGCGCACAGCAACAACACGATTGCCGCTGTGCTTACATAAGAAATTACTCTGTTCATTTCTCTTTCCTCCTTCCAAAATAATGTTAATATGTTTTACTTCTTCTTGATACCGCTCTTTGTAACCGTCCACGGGTATTTTTGTAGTATCGGGCAACACACCCAACATTCAAATACCCATCTATTAAATTTTCAATTCACATCTGTGCTGCCGCCCCCAACAAGGGAGCGGCGGCACGAATTCATTTTTTAGATAATGTTGCTCAGAAGCCAGGTATCCACAAACATATAGGTATCCTGCATATCTACCTTGCAGTCATGATTGATATCGCCGGAAATAATCTCGTTGTCGCTGTTAAATTCGTCAGCAACACACCATGGCCTTGGTCCTATTATCGCAAATTCAAGGTCGCATTTGTAATCAGAGTATCTATGGCTGCCGGTATTAGGGTCGGCAGCGGTCCTTCTCCAGAGTTTGCCTTGCAGGTATGTCCCATCTTGGGCGCATGGGTCGTTCGGGTCGCTGCAATCAAGTATGAACTTTCTTGTGTTGGCAGTATCTACATTATCCCATACAAATTCAAAGGCATAGTACTTTCCGCCTGTAAGCTGTACAGTCGATGGCAGCACAAACGTAATCCAATCGCCGTTATTAACACGGGATGGCGGGTCATTATAAAGTGGTGACCTTTGCGGGAATAGACCGTTAGCCTCGTAAATAAGCGGCGAAATCGGCTTACACGGATCAGTCATACACGGATCAGTCGTATCAGGATTAGGCCGCGTATTACCGTCATTAACTTCATAGATTTTAATCCGATATGCCTTCGCTGGATTTGGAGCAGGTGCAGCAGGGGGGGAAGTCTCGCCACCATATGGCAAAGAAATCGGACCCGCTATACTGCCGGCAGCCTGAACTGCCAATGCCTGCATACCGGCGTTACTATCTACATAAAAACTCTGAGCCAGAGTGTTTTCGGGCGAAGTAGAAGTATTCCACTTCCAGTCAATGCGAGCGGGACGGTTGGGTTCTTCCGGCGTCGTACGCATCACGAGCAGCGTATTATTGAGAACGATAAGATTTTCGGTAGGCGGGTCGTTGACTTCAGAAAGGAAATACTCAATTGCGGTTCGGCCTGTCTTGGTTACATCTGATTTCCAGTTGGAAGCCAATTTCGCATAATCATTAAATTTAACATCGCAGTTCCTGGTTATGTCGCCATCCGGACAGCCGTAACAGATACCCTGACTTTCGGCTTTCAAAACGGCAAAATCCATGTCCCTATCCCAGCCTACCCAGTAAGGATAATGGTTCCAAGGATCATTGTATGTTTGGTGATCCAACCTCCACAGCGTCTGTCCTCCGTCTCGATACGTTCCGGTAGTATTCGCGTCGTCGGGGTAAAAGCCATTAAGTTTAACCGTACTCGTCTGTGTGAATATAAATCTTAAATTTGGTTCACTGGCCGCTTGCGCCCTTTGCCAGGCAAATCGCAACGCGTAGGTCTTGCCTGCGGTTAAATGATAGCCTGTATCGAAAGTGAATCTAAGCCAGTCGGCACACTGTGCGGTGTTGGAATCAGAAAGATTAGTCTGTATGCCTACGGGGATTGGCCCTGACCATTGCATCAGCAGCTTTTCATCGGTCGGTTGGACGTCCAGGGCTTTCCATGTTGCATTTCTCATTTCATATAGCGATATAACGAAAATTTCAGTGCCTGAATCTGTACCGGCTACAACTAACTGCGTATTAGGGTCATTAAGGTCTGCTGCATTCGAAAGAACCCTCATCTGGAGAGCCACACCGCCTAAATTTGCGTCTTCATCAGACCAGTAATTTGCGTCTGGCGATTTGCGATCGCGAAAAGTCTGCGCGGTTTCGATTCTCCGCGGCCCACTTGGAGGCCACACATTGGGACCGTTGACATCCCAGGATGCGTGATACGATACTTGTATACTATTTGAGCCGGAAAAAAGGGTCCAGCCGGTAATGTCGGCTTCCTCTGTATCAGACCAGTTGTTAAAAACAATGGAATTAGCCTCCAAAGTTGTGTTCACGTCAGCCGGCTTTATCACAGTTACACTCTGGAACGCGGCGGCATTTACTTGTGAAGTCAGTGCAAGAATTGCCAGAATGCAGAAAAAAACGATACTTCCCTTAACTTTTTTACAATTTTCCATAGTGTCCTCCTTTATTTTAATAAATTTCAGTTTATACGATTCACCAGTTATTTAGGATTCAACTGTTATTTCCAGAAATACTTAAACGGCTTAATCTGATTTTCAGTCTTTTCGAGCTCGAATCTGAATTTTTTGCTGGTAATCTTGTGGTTTACTCGGAATGAATCGATCATTTGCCTGACCGCCTCTTCCCCCAATTCTCTTCCTGAGTATTCACAGAGCATTAAATTAGATTCGCCATCGTAACGCCACCACGGCCCTCTCTGGCCTACAACGATCATCGTAATTCTTCGCAAATCTATCTGTGCGCGTCTTAAGCAGCTAAGCAAATCCTGCACATGTTCATGAAAAACTATCATCTGGAATTTTTCCTGACCGGAAGCCAGCATGCGGCTTACCACCTGACTGCAGTCATCGGCACGGCAGGCATTTAACAAAGTAACCGGATTGGGATGCTCAAACACAGCTTGCTGATAACCGTTATATAGTTCGACCGATGTGCGAATGGTAAACGGTTCAAGAACAATCCAAACCGGCCCTTTCTTCATTTCCAACAAGTATGACGTCAATTGGCGTACCATTCCCTCAACATCATAAGAAATCATCGGATGACCGAAACTATCGCGGTGATTGCCGACAAACAGAAAAGGTATTTTATACTGGTTAAAAAATTTCATGTGCAGTTCAATAACATGTCCTATAATCAATGCGCCGCAGGAGGTATTTTCACGAAGACCGAGAGGCATTTGCCCCGAGACAATCATGTCGTCGGATATTCCTGAAAATGTAACGTTATAATCCAGCTGCTCCGCTGTCCGGCTGGCTGCATGCAGCAGATCCATATAAAATGCCTGATTTACATTTGCGATTCTTACGAAAAGTGCCGAAATATCCTTTCGACCCACATTCTTCTTATTCTGTTCTCTGCGCCACTCAGTTACAAATGTCCCTTTGCCGGGCGTTCTGTCAAGATAGCCTTTGCTGGCCAGAGACGTAATTGCTTTCTGTGCCGTGGGCCTGCTTACACCATAATTCTTAGAAATCACATCCTCAGTAGGAATCTGATGCCCGACCGGGATCAGCCCTTCCTTGATTTTTGCAAGCATATCCTGCTCAATTACACTATACTTGGGTACACGAACTGGTTTAGTTTTACTAATTTGGTACATCTAAAAATACACCTTAATACACTTCTTGTCATCAATCTTACAATATAATAGCAATTAATCTATTTGTCAAGACATTTAAACAAAATTTATTCAATTTTGCCCATTTTCAACACTATTTTGCCCATTTTCACTAAATTTATGCAAAAAAGCTGTTATTTGTGCATTTTTTTCAAATAATTTTCTAAATTTCCCGTTTCCCGATTTTTTCTCTTGACATTTGATATTCAAAAGGCTAATTTGTAAATACAAGCGTTTGCATTGATTTGTTTTTAATGTTCTGATGTGTCGGAATTGTGAGTAACTTTTAATGGCCTTAGTCTGTGAGGATACGCGTATGTTTAAGGCGAAAAGGAACAAAATAACAAAGCAGAACGGCTTTACTCTTGTCGAGTTGTTGGTAGTTATAGCCATAATTGCTCTTCTGCTCTCAGTTCTTATGCCCTCTTTGCAGAAAGCAAGAAACTTGGCAAAGACAGCAATCTGCGGCAGCCGGTCAAGACAAGTGAGCCTCGCGCTGATGGCATATGCTCAGAGTTATGACGGTTTTATTATGCCCACTACTCTTCAGTACGAAAAAGATGGGGTTACTGAGGTGCCTTATTATCATAGTAATGCGAAAGATGCCGATGGGAAGCTGCTTTGGCGGCCAGAAGTTGAATACTGGTATCTAAATCTTTATGCCCATAAGTATCTGCCTGTTCAGGATGCCTTTTTCTGTCCCGATTTCTTCCCGCAGAATTATAAACAACATAAAGAATATGAAGCAGACCGTGAAGCTAAAGGATTACCATACACTAATTTCGATAAGGGTGAGGCCTTTACATTGGGCATGAGGGACTGGAGTTACGCTAACAGCACCTGCTATAGGTCGCCAAAACTCCTGACGAAACTCCCACAGCCGTCCGATTTCTTTTTGGTCGCTGACAGCATTGATAAAAACTATAAAACTATTAACATAGTAAGCACAGTAAGCGGCCCATCGCAGTTCTATAGAATTGTGGTAAGGGAAAGGGCTTACAAAGTTGACGAAGGAAAAGGTCCTAAAGAGATCGGTGTACATGCAAGGCATAATAACAAGGCCAGCACACTTTTTGCCGATGGACATGTGGAACGAGAAAAGATCAAGTTTTTCCTCGACATCTGTGGCCCGCGAGATTGGCAGTATCCTTACAGCAGACCTTGGGCCAGTACCACCTATAGCGGCTATAGAGTATTTGATAAACGTAACGATGAGTGGGATTATATGGGGGTCGGAAGCTATAGAAATGCACGTACTCGCGAATATAGTTCAGATCCTTAGCGGATCACTTTGGCTCTGCTCTGATAGAAACCATTTTGTTGTCGATAGATTGAATAGAGTCTAAATTTAGGGTTGTGCAAAAATGTTTGGATTTAACATCTGGGACCTCTTTGTCATCACTCTATATCTGCTTACTATTACCAGCATAGGACTATATACCGTAAGAAAAATTAAAACTGTCGGCGATTTTGTTCTTGGCGGCCGAAAGTTTGGAAAGTTTTTTACGACGGTCCGCGATTTTGGTCTGGGTACGAGCACCGACGAGCCGGTTATAGTTGTAGGCCAAAGCTACGCTATCGGGCTTGCCGGTATGTGGTATTCACTTATCAATATAGTTTCAACGCCATTTTATTGGCTCATTCGGCCGTGGCTCAGGCGAATGCGAATTTATACGATGGGTGATTTTTGCGAGATGAGATTCGGAAGTAAATACGGCTACTTTTATTCCTTTGCCGGTGTTTTAAAAAGTACCCTCCAATTAGGCATTGTCTTAAAAGGGGCGGCATCGGTTGTTGCAGGCATCTCGGGAGGTATCTTACCTGTCTGGGCGATAGTCCTCGTCATGGCGGCTTTATTTATTCTATATGGGGCCGCCGGTGGTCAGTATGCCGGCGTTATAACCGATTCTTTTCAAGTATTTTTTATAATCATGCTTTCATTTCTTTTAATACCTTTCTGCGTTGTCAAAGCCGGCGGCTTTACCGCTATCAGCAACTCGCTGCCAAAGTCTTTCTTCCAACTTGTCGGCCATACCGGTGTGAGTGAGATGACTGGTTTTTTTGTCCTTATGGCAGCAATTGTTAATCTCAATGGCTCTGTGGGTAACCCAAATGCCGCAACCGTTATCGGCAAGACCGAGTGGGAAACTCGGATAGGCATGGTAAACGGAATGATTTTGAAACGGCTCTGCACAGTCGCATGGGCCTTTAGCGGAGTCTTTTTTGCCGTGGTTCACCCCGGGATATTTAACCATGATCAGGTGCTCGGAACGGCCATTGCGTCTATTTTCCCAGTCGGACTCGTCGGCCTTATGACCGGCGCTATGATGGTCACTGCCATGAGTTGCTGCGTGGGATTTATGGTCATAGCCGGCACATATTTTATGGAAAATTTTTACAAGAGAATTACGCCTGATAAAAATGAAAAGCACTATTTGCTTGTAAACAGATTGGCCTCAGTCGGCTGCGCCAGTCTCGGTGTGTTTTTCGCTTTGGTATTTCCAACGCTCGTCGATCTGCTCAAATATGCCTGGGTCGTACCATCCTTTGTGGGGATGGCTATTTGGGGTTCATTGGCCTGGCGCCGCACAAATCGCTATGGTGCCTGGGCTACTGTAATTGCAATGGCCACTATACAGGCAGTTTGTGCCTATGGATTCAAGCTTCCGTTTGCAGTAACGGCAGTGATATATTTATCAATAGGTTATATCACATTGATAACGGTGAGCATGCTGACGCCCCGAGAACCTGAGGAGCGACTGGATGAATTCTATGCTCTTTTGCATACTCCTATCGGACAGGAAGACAGGCTCAAATATGCTCGAGTAAAAATTCTACATTATTGAGGAATCTAATGACATCGAAAGATTTAGAGACATTGAAATCGGAGCTTCCGGTATTAGAGCCGGAAGAGCGTAAGAGAAGACTTAGGGAAATTCAACTGCCGCTCAGCCGCAAGATTATTAAGCACCCTGATTTTGAAATTGCCTGGCCTGAAAAAGTCAGTGTTATTGGTTTTTTGGTTGTCCTTGCTGTTTGCGCTCTTATTGTTTTTGGCACCTGGTTTTTAGGACAGTTACTATCGTAACGGATTGAAAAACAGGCATTGAAATATCGAGAGCTTTTAGCCATTTTTTAGGAGGAATTAAAATGTTAGCACATAGAATTACACGCAGAATTACCGGATTATTTGTACTTTTTTGTATTTGCTTTCCGGGGCTGTCGTATGCCGCCGAGCAGATACACTTCACCATCACGGGCCAAACTTCAGTTACATTTGACTGGGTCGGCGACGTGAACACCATTTATTACGGAACCTCGCCAAGCGACGTGAACAACAATTCCGTAGTTGCGGGAGGTCCATCGCCTGCCGGTTCACTTCCGGTTACTTCGCCATGGGTGAGTAATCCCGGGCCGTTCAGGGAGGCGAAATTAACCGGACTTACAGAAAACACGCTGTATTACTATAAAATAGGCGATAGCGGCACAGTGCATACTTTTAAAACGCCGCTGCCTCGCGGAAGCAGTGGTTTTACTGTTTGCGTCACGTCGGATATGCAAAACAATAGCGTAGGTAATCCAACGGATGGGGTCTTTAGTATGATTGCGGCTGTAGCGCCTAATTTTGTATTAACGTGCGGCGACACTACCGGCGCAAATGCCGCCGGCAAGCAGCCAGGCTATGTTGACCATCGATTTAATCAGGCAATGGTTTGGTCGCAGGATGCACCGTGGATGCCAGCCTGGGGAAATCACGACTGGGATGTCGATACATATGATGATTTGAGGGATTACAAGGGCCGGTTTGATTTTCCGAATCCTCAGGAAACAGCCGGCGCGCCTGCGATAAGCTGCTGCGGAGAAGACTGGTACTGGTTTGACTATGGCAACGTTCGTTTTATTTCAGCGCCTGAACCATATGGCGGCAGCGCTACAACCAATGCTTGGAAAATACAGGTTACGCCTGTGTTTGCGGCTGCTCAGGATGACCCCAACATCAAATTTATCGTAGTCTTCGGCCATCGTCCGGCTTATTCCAGTGGGCACCATACTGCCGATGCAACAGGCTCTGTGGCCATAGCTTCTAACTCGTTGGCAGACACATACAGCAAGTTCAAGCTGCGTCTTAATGGACACAGCCATAATTATGAACGAACCGACCCTAATCTCACGCACGGCGTGATATATGTTACAGACCAGTCATGCGGCAGCTTCGAAAACGGCGGTGCTTGCCCGGGCGGTTGGGAGATTTGCCCTCAACCGTCGTGGTCGGCGTATCGTCAATTCCATATAGGCATTTTAAAACTTGACTTTTCAGATAGCGCAATACAAGGCACATTTTACTGCGGCCCTTCGCTTTCCGGAGAGACCGTAACATGCACTTACGATCCGGCACATCCGCTGACGAATGTTCTGGATACATTTACTATCGGTGCGGTCCCGGATGATAACACTCCACCGACTCCCAATCCGATGACATGGTCTTCGGTGCCCGCTTCGACAAGTTCCACGACGGTAACAATGACTGCCACAACCGCAACCGATACCAGCGGCGTTGAATATTTCTTCCGTAATGTTACGATTTCCGACCACAATAGCGGCTGGCAGGACAGCACAAGCTGGGTTGATACCGGTCTTGAGCCAAATACCACCTATACCTATCAGGTAAAGGCCAGAGACAAATCAAGTAATCATAACGAAACGGCATATTCAGCTACAGCGGATGTTAATACACCGGTAGCGGACACGGCACAGGAGATTCACTTCACAATAATCAGCAATACGGCAGTAACATTCGATTGGGTCGGCACCGCCAGTCATGTTCATTACGGCATGTCAAGCGGAAATCTGACCAGCGTTGCTGCAGCGGTTGATTCGAGCATTTTGCCGGTGAGTTCACCGTGGGTTTCGGCAAGTTCAGGGCCCTTTCGCGAAGCGAAACTGACCGGCCTTACACAAAACATGACCTATTATTACAAGGTTGGCGATGACGGCATACAGCATACATTTAAAACGCCGCTTGCACCGGGCAGTTCAGGTTTTGACGTGGTTTCTGTAAGCGATCTGCATTACTCAGGCGCTAACATGACATCCATTATGAATGATATTGCCGCCGTTAGTCCGACAGTGGTAATTATACCCGGCGACATAACCGGCGCCAAAAACACTGGTCAGGAGAACGTTGATATACGATTCAACGATTTTATGGCCTGGTCGCAGGAGGCCGCATTAATGCCGGCATGGGGCAACCATGAATGGGATACTCCTGCTAATGATGATTTGAGAAATTATAAAGAAAGATTCGACCTGCCGAATCAGCAGACTACGCCGAGTTCACCAGCGGTGAGCTGCTGCGGCGAGGATTGGAGCTGGTTTGATTACGGCAATGTCAGATTCATCACCTACCCTGAACCATGGAGCGGAGCTTGGGCCGATTGGGCCCCAAAGGCTGCAAGCATAATGAGCGATGCACAAGCAAATCCCAATATCAGCTTCATAATCACATATGGCCACAGGCCGGCATATAATTCAAGGGGCGGCGACACGAATTTGCAGGGATATCTTGACGGTCTGGGTGATCAGTTCAGCAAATATGTACTTAATTTCTGCGGCCACAGCCACCATTACGAGAGGAGCTATCCGCAACATGGAGTCATCCATGTGATAGACGGTGCGGCAACGGGCAACGGGAGCACAGGAGACTGTGAGGCAGTATATATCACCTGTCCACCACCGGCATGGTCGGCATTTCGTGCTCTGCGATGGGGATTTGTCAAACTGCATATAACCGGTACTGAAATTGAAGGCTCGTATATCGCCGGGCCTTTGGGCGGCGGCACAAATGATTACTTAGGCCCCGAGGGCAGTGTAGTTGATGCATTTACTATCGGTGCGGACGATAACACTCCGCCTACACCCGATCCAATGACTTGGGCTTCTGCACCGAGCAGCGCCGGCCCGACATCGATAACAATGACTGCCTCAACAGCGTCTGATGTGAGCGGGGTTGAGTATTATTTCAACAACGTTACAGACCCCAATCATGACAGCAACTGGCAGAACAGTTCAGCTTATACTGATACCGGACTTACCACAGGTTTAAGTTATACTTACGAAGTGAAGGCAAGGGATAAATCGGGCAATCACAATGAAACCGCCTATTCGACAACGGCAAGTGCAATTCCTGTTGCGGCGGGCGCTGGTGTGTTTACGACAACATGGGGGGGACCTAATGTGCCGCCGACCATAACTCCCGCAAATGGCGACATTCTCAGCGATTACACCGGCACTAATCTCGCCAACGAGGCTATCACTGCTTCTACTGCTACGCCCAGTCTGTCAAAAAAGGTGGCGCAAACATTCACAGTCGGCAGCAGCGCGATAACTATGGACAAGTTTGCCTTTCAGACAAGGACAAATACTCCCACGGTGGTTGAAATAGCCGATGGTCAAGAGTTGAAGATTTCGCTGTATCGGATGACGGGCCCTAGTGAGTATCTGCAGGATTTTAACGCCCCTTCACGGCCAAAGACCGGCACGCTGCTGACAACATGGAGCAGTAATCTGCCGACGAACATTAATACCAGCCATGCGGATGGTGCGAAGCAAGCCTGCTGGCTCACTTTTGACCTTGACAATTACGCCTTGGACGCAAATACGACGTATGCCTTGTCTTTCGAATTCACAACTACGACACAACTTGCGAATATCAAGGTTATGAGATGCGGCGATAAAGATCCTGCTTCATATTATACGGGCGGCGGCTCCTCTCTATGGGGAAAAACCGGAACCGGATATGGAGACCCTTGCCATCTTGGACAGAAGTGGGACCCCGATGGCGGCAAAGACATGGATTTTGCGGTAATTAGTGGACCGGCAATTGATACAAATGCCCCCACGCCCAACCCGATGACATGGGAGACGGAACCAAATGCGCTCAGCGCTACTGCAATAACGATGACAGCCACCGCAGCGACAGATATCAGCGAAGTTGAATACTTCTTCCATAACGTAACCGATCCGAACCATGACAGCGACTGGCAAGACAGCCAAACTTATGTTGATGTCCGTCTCCAGCCGCAAACAGCTTATAGTTATACTGTCAAGGCCAGAGATAAATCTGCCTACCTTAATGAAACGGCCTATTCGACCACAGCAAGCGCTGAGACATTCATTCAGGGTGACCTGAACCATGATAACAAAGTTGATTTTGCAGATTTTTCTGTTTTTGCCCTGCATTGGCTGGAAGTCGATTGTTTAGAACCCAGCAGTTGTTATGGTGCGGATATTAATTTAACGGGTGATGTAGATTTCTCTGATTTGGGCAAACTGTGTGAGAACTGGCTTGCAACACAGGAGGAATAGATAAAACCCTTTTTGATAAAGTTAGAGAAAGAGAAGGTGTTAGGTGGTAAATATGGCTAAGTGCAAAGCTGTTGAATTTGTAGTTTTGATAGCTATCTTTGTCGGCTCACCAGTCTTCGGGATAGGAGCCCACTACGTTTCTCCCTCTGGCTCCGATTCCAACTCCGGCACAATCGACCAGCCGTGGAAAACATTCAGCTATGCGCAAGCGTGGCTCATTGCCGGCGACACTCTATACCTGCGAGGCGGCACATATTTTGAAGGCTCAGCCGTAACAATAACTCGTCAGGGAACTGCTGCGGCTCCGATTACGATACAAGCCTATCCCGGCGAGGAGGCCGTTATAAGCGGCGCAGATCCGTGTTTTATGACCGCGCCAAATTCCGAGTGGGTTCTTGTAGACCCCAATATAAATCTTTACCGAACCACGCGAACATTCAGCGGGTTACCCACCGACGGCGAAAGTTACTACCCCGGCGCCTGGCTTATCAATGATGATATCTCAATCATCCAGTATGCACTTGCGACAAATATGGATTCTAAGAACTACACGCTTAGTGGAATGACTCCATTTTATAATGGACCGGGCATTATGCCTCGCGGCAGTTACCTTTACATCCGACTTGAGCCAAATCCATACGACCTTAATGATGTTTCGGGCAATCATATACCAGCTGTGCCTTCGATTTACAATCCTAATCAGATTCCCATTGCTGTCTGGACGCATCAGATACTTATTAAACTCCAATTGCCGGCAGCGTATATTCATTTTAAGGATATCACCTTTGCTCATGCGGGCTCCATAATTGATACACTGAACGGAGCCAGCAATATAGAATTTGACCATTGCACAATCAAGTATGGCACTTACGGGATTTTAGTCAGAGACGCTGCCATTTCCTCTCACGACTGGTATATCCACGACTGCGAGTTCACCAATGGTACGCCTGAGTGGATACACTGGTTAGACGTCAAAGCCGACCTGGGCGACAATCCCAAGGAGGCCTACAACGAATTCCAGTCAGACGCAATTTTCAAAGGTGCCATGGTCAATTTCCTTATTGAGCGAAATGTATTCCGTAATATATTCGACGGCATGGAGATTAATTCCGGCTCACGGAATGTAATTGTCCGCCGCAATGTTTTTAAGTACTCTCACGACGACGCTATAAATGTCTTCAAGGACGTCAACAATGTAGAGGTAGCTTATAACATGCTCTGGCATGTTACATCGGGCATCTCCTGCCGCAGCGGCGCCGGCAACCCGGGCCCTGTTTATATCCACCATAACGTCATTGACAATTCCTCTTACCACCGCGGAGGCAGACCCGGCTGCGCGGATAGCCGATGGAGACCCTATCCATGGGTAACCCTCGCTCCGTTTGCAAGCCACGATGATACAAATAAGGCTGCCTGGTGGAGACTTTACAACAACACGATAATTACCCGCCGGAATAAGCCATATAATCACCCGGCCGGTCCAAGATGTGTATGGGGAAACAGCCAAAAATATGTTTACAACAATATCTTTCTTTCAATGGATGCCAGTATCATATTCGACGGGTCGCTCACCGAGTGCCCTGAAACTTTTGCAACCGGATCTCATTGGAACGGCGATATAGTGTACCAGATGGCAACAAACCCCAGCTATCCGCTGTTCAACAAATGGGGCAACAGCTCCAGTTATACCACCCTTGCCGCTTTCAGAGCGGCCAACCCGACATCAGACTGGGAAGCCAACGGCCTTCAAATTGATCCGCAGTTTGACTTCAACGATATAAACAACCCCGTGTATGACGCAAATATCTGGGAACGCTATCGTCCCGCCAATCCTCAGGTTTACACTGCCGGCGTTTCATACACCGATTCGAACTGGCCTGATACCAAGTACGTCAACTATCGCGGCGCGATTCCGCCGGAAGGC
>Ga0315289_10009490_pt1 | contig 14003 bp, 11 predicted proteins | sample YL17G11_40_MG_FD_203452 | JGI IMG/M metagenome (GOLD analysis project Ga0315289, IMG submission 203452) | Sediment microbial communities from Yellowstone Lake, YNP, Wyoming, USA - YL17G11_40 | ecosystem: Environmental > Aquatic > Freshwater > Lake > Sediment | place: USA: Wyoming | collected...
TACTTTTCCCTTGCTCGCCCACACCACGGCGGTCAAGTAGCTGCTTTCGACGACCGCGGCGCCCTGGAACGCATATTCCCGGCCGTAGTAGCCCGGATCGGAAGAGGACTTCAGCGGGTCGGTTTCGAGCATCAAGAGATTGGGGGGCACGGCCTTCCATGTTGCCCGGTTCGCGAGATCAACCGTATCGCCGAGAGAGGCGCCTGTGTCCCAAAGGGTGACCGGATGGAGGGAGGCCGTTGGTTGCGTCCACCCTACGCTGGAGAAACCGAAAGTTATCACGACAGTTGCCAGCAGGGCAACACGGTTGCGATACGACTTCATAGTTCGTGTCCCTTCCAGGGTTGAAATGGTGGGCACAGCCCACCCTACATACTGCAAGGGCGGGACGCCCTCGCCACGAGATCGTGTTGATTGTAGCTTGGGCCATCGAGGAATCAAGGGCATACCGGAGCGTCATCCTGCCTTCCGTTTGGTTGCCTCGACGTACCGGCGCGCCAGCTCGGAGCACGTGACCCATTCGAGGTTTTTGCCGAAGACCTTTTGAATCCGCTCGGCCAAAGCACCAAGCCCTTCCAGGCCCAGTCCCGTGCCTTGCGTGTAGAGCGATTGCCAATGGGTGATCAGCACCACCGGATGGCCCGACTCCATCAACTGGCGAATCCGCCCGGTGCGGCCGTCGGCCGCGACGAGGCGGTCGATGCCCCGCTGGATGAATGCCTGCCGCTCCCCTGTGGGCTGCTCCATGCTCCAGAAGATGTCCGCCGAGTTGGCCGGCACGCTGACGACGACTTGGCCGCGCGTCTTATCCTCATACTCGATCGAGCACGGCCGGGGGGCGTCCCAGGAGGTGGCATGAAGGAAGTACCAGGTGAGCTTGCGCTCGAACACCTTCCACTGGGCTTCACCCAGAGCCTGGGCGTACTTCTTCTCCACGTCGATGCCGGAGACCCAGGGCGAGGTGATGCCGGTGGCAGGCAGCCCGACGTTCTTGAGGATTTGAAACGCCAGGACGAAGTACTCGACAATCTCGTCGAGGGGCGCTTTGGAGATCCAGATGTCCTCGTAGATGTGCTGGAAGCCTTTGGTCTTGAGGTTATACGCCTGCATGTGCGTGAGAAACTCTGGCGTGATGTCGAAGCGTGGCGCGATTCCCTCGCGCACGAGCTTGAGCCAGTCTGCCAGATGTTCCGGCGGGACACGCTTGAGCGACTGATCGACTCGCCCGAGGCAGCTTGGCATAGGGATGACCGTGAACTTGCCGCGAATATCGAATCGGTCGAAGATCTCCACCACGCGCTGCGTGAACTCGCGGGGGACAAGGAAGGGGGTCTCATAACCGGGCAACTCATAGAAGAGCGGGTCCACCGGCGATCCATCGTCGATAATCAGCGCTATGGGGATCTTTCCGGATGAGCTCGGCATCCCCGTCCTAGCGGCCCGCGACTCCTGCGCCAGGGCCTTTCCCACGGCGGTCGAGAACACTCCCGCCGCCACAGCAGTTCCGGTTTGTCCCAGCAAGCGCCGGCGTGAGACGGTCTTGTTCCTGGTTGTGTCGTTATTCATCTGAGGTTTCTCCTATTGACGTTGGGACCGCAGCGATCTGCGAATCTGAGCGGCTTTGTCGAAGACCTCCTGCCTGGTGATGCCGGCCTCATCGTACATGGCGAAGATGTTCTCCTCCGGCGTCTCCGGTGGCACCGTGTGCGACGCGGCGAGGATGTAGCCACCGCCGTCGGTGGTCATTCCTTCGAGCAGTCGGGCCGTCGCCTGCCGGACCTGATCGGCGGTGCCGTGGGGCAGGACGCCCTGCGTGTCCACCCCACCCATGAACGCCAGGTCTCGGCCGAATTCCTTCTTCAGGTCCAGAGGGTCCATGCCGGGACAGTTGCACTGAATCGGATTCAACACCTGCACGCCGATTTCGATCAAATCGCCGATGATCGGCCGGATGGCGCCGCAGGAGTGGAACGCCACGTAGATGCCGTGCCGTTTGCCCACGTCGGCGTTCTGCTTCAGCAGCGGCTTGACCATGTCCCGCCAGATCTCCGGGCTCATCAGCATGGCTCGCTGGCCGCCCGCGTCGTCGCCCAGCCACAGCCAGTCCAGTTTGAACCGTCGGCACGCGGCTTCGGAGAGCTCGATTGAAAACTCCGTGCAGCGTCTCATCATCTCCTGCGTCAGACCGGGGTTCAGCACCATCTCCATCAAGGTCTTTTCCATCCCGCGCAGGCGCCAGTACATCTCGAAAACACAGGGTGAGACATCGCAGCCCACAAAGTACTCGTCTGCAAATTTCATTACCGGCTTCATCAAGTCCACGAGCGGATCGACCCGGTCGGAGGGAAACCGGTACTGCGGAAGCTGCTCATCGGTGGCGTTCGCGAGCGGGTACTTCGAGATCTGGTTGAAGCCGTCGATGCGGGTCCATTCGACGCCCCAGTCGTCCACGTGCGACTGGCCGTTCCGCTCGTGCACGATGCCCTCCATCGGATGGTTGTTGCTCACCCAGGCCTGGCGGATGTCGTCGCCCATGACCTGAGGGACATACTCCGGAGGAATCTCCAGCAGTTGGCCCAATCTCCGCCGCGTTTGCGGATGGTACCACATGAAAATAGGCACACGGTCCACAGGTTTTCGCTGGAGGGCCAGGTGCACACGTTCTTTTGAGGTCATTGCCGGTCTTCTCCTAAGATCAGGCACATTTCACGAAACCAGGAGCCGAGCCGCTCGTGCCGCGACGAGTTGGCAGGGCAGGCAGTAGTCGGCCACTCGCTTGCCCGGCGGGAACGACACCTGCTCATAGGCCGTCAAGTGTTCCTCGGCCTGGTGGTAGGCGATGTGGCCGTAGAGACTGAGCAGGAAGTCGTTTTTACGCCCGAGGCTCCACAGAGCGTACAAGTACTCCGCCAAGGGCCAGTCGTCCAGGTGATTCTCGAAGCGTGTCATTCCGCAGAACTGACCGCCCGCCGAGAGACGCGCTTCGACAATCCTGTTCGCCAGCGCCGGCGGCAAAAGACCGCTGGACAGCAGTTCGGGCCAGTATCGATAATTCGTATAGGATGCTTCCGTGGTTGCGGTCAGACTGGCCGGCCTCTGCAAGGACGTAGGCCGTGGCGGAAGCCACCAGTCCTTCGGGTCTTCGGGCCACGTCCTTTGGAGGGCACGAAGCGTATCCGAGGCGAGCGCCTCGCTGACTTTCCGTACCGTGGGGAGGGCGGTGGTCGGCGTGAGCTTCCGCCGCTCGCACAGGTCCGCCCACCGACGCAGTCCCTTCACGACCCAGCCGTTGTTGTGGAAGTACTTGCCGACGTCCTTACGCGTGTCGGCTTCCGGCGAGCCGGAGATCAATCCATCTTCCTTCTCGGCTGCGGCGCGAAGTCGCAAGAGGTATTCCGCGATCCGGTCGAGGGCCTTATGCCCGTCATCCCACCAAACCGCCGTTCCGGCCCGCTCCTCCAGCAGGGCTGCCGTGTGGAGCAACTGCCCGTACTCACTGAGGGAGGGGCCATAGTAGTGGATCGTGCCGTCGTCCCGCACGAAGTGGCTCAGCCAATAATGGAATAGCCGTGCGGCACGCTTGTTCAGGCCCCAGGCCGAGAGGGCGTCCACGGCGGCGATGATCGTTGGGGGAAAGCCGTCATGCTGGTCGGCCTCGTACGTACCGACACCGTATTTCGGGTGGTCGCCCTGGAACGTCGCGCCGATGTGGGCGAGGCCGGTCTTGACGGATAAGTCCAGGAAAGGATGTCCGGTGTTGATGGCAGGTCTCGGATTGAGCCTCTTGATATTCTCCGCAATTAACCCAGGGTCGAAAGCCGGTTTGCCGGTGGTACGAGGGAACAAGGCGAGAATCGTATCGAGGTCCGGAGCGCCGCCGATCTTCCCGCGGACAGGGTCTTCCCGCATCGCCTGCCAGTCGGAGGCAGAGGCAGTCTTTGCGGCGCTATTATCAGCAGAGCGTGAGCTTCCAACGCCGGCAAGGAGGGAGGCACACGCCCCCACGAAAGCCCGACGTGGCATTGGTGTGGTGTCGCTCATGTGCTCACGGTTTCTTGTCCGGTTTGGGGTTCTCGGCCTCGGCCTCGCGTCTCTTCTCGTGTGCTGCCTTAATCATGTCGGCGATGTCGAAGCCCAGCGGCTTGCCGGCGTCGTACTTTTGGCGGGCCGAGATGACCGCCTCCTCGACCCCGGGCGGCAAGCCCCCGTTCTTGCCTGCTTTCTCCGGCGGCAGCCACCAGTTCATCCGCTCGCTGTAGCACCAGACGTACTCATCCGTTGTGGTCAGGGTGTAATACACATTGTGCTCGAAGAATCTCAATTGCTGGTCGGGGGTCAGAAAGTTACTCGTGACCCTGCGATCGGCGCGCTTGGCCAGGGCCTGATCGATGTACAAGGCCATCCCGGCCTGCACGTTGGTGTTGTACTTCCTCCGCAGCGGCTCCGGGACCAGGGTCTGCGCCCGCTGGCGCATCAGGTGGTAATCTTTGTAGAATTCGAGCGGGCTCTCATGGTAGTAGGCGGATTCGTTGCCGTCGATGAGGATGGTGCCAGGCGACGCGCCTTCAAGCATGCCGACGACGAACGCCGGCAGCAGGGCGTACGAGTTCTTCTGGAGTCTCTGGACGCGGATCGCCGGATCGGGCTCATCGACGACATTCGGAAACAGGGCCATGAGAAAGAAGCTCAGAACCTTCAATTCACTCTTGTGTTCCTGCAAGGCGACGATGAATTGTTGTCCGCGCTGGTGGACCTTGTCGGCAACCTGGTCGAACGATTTGTTCTGGTAGGAGCCGGGATATGCCCAGGGGTTCTGGCCGTACGGCTCGGGATCGAAACAGACGCCGACACAGTTGGCGGTCTGGACGGCCAGGGAAAACAGCTTCATGTTCTCCGTGATAATCTTCCACTGGTCGTCGTTGAACCAGTCCATCTTCCATCGATTGGCGGCGTAGAGGGTCAGGAGGTTGTCCGTGAACTTCTGCCATTTGATCTGGCTGAGCGTGTCCAACTGCGGCTGCAAGTCGGTCTTGCTCCACGGCCGGACATCGAACACGTGGTCGAAACCCCTCGTGCGAAAAATGAGACCCTCGAACGGCCGCTTTTCCATCTCCCGGATGTTGTCGCGCACGAAGTCCGGGTACGGCACATCCCACCCGTACTCGACGATCTTCTTCTTGAGCCGCGGCTGGGCGTTCAGGCCCTCAGTTATGAAGAGAGACAGCGTGAACACCAGAGCGATGGGCAATCCATGCTTCGTGAGCATCAGCAGACTCCCCTGTTGGATGGGCTTTGGCCCATGTCGCCTTTGGACCACGGCCAGCGGAATATCCGCATGGGCTGAAGCCCATCCTACGAACTCCCGGATGACGTCTTCACGCCGACTTGAGCTGATCCCGGTTGACGTAGACCTTCTCGATGGCATCGGCGATCTCGGCCATGACCTCCTTGGAAGCGAGCAGCGGGCCAGAGGCCCAGATCATTGCCATTTCCTCGCAGACTTGGTCGCATTTGGGACAGGCACTCTCTTCGCGATACTTCCGCAGCCGCGCCGGCGAGTACATGGTCTGGTAGACCTTGGTCTTGAGGACATTCTCGATCCACGGCTCTCGGTGCAGTCCCTTGGCGATGTACGGGCTGAGACCGACACCTTCGGCGTTCAGGGCCTTGAGGAACGTGGCGCGGTCGATGCCGTTGAGGTGCTCCTTGTGATAGGACATCGCGTAGAGATAGAAGGAGCCGGCGTTGGTGCCTTCGTACAGCTTCTGGGGAACCAGGCAGGGGATGCCCTTCAGCCTCGACGTCAAGTAAGCGGCGTTCTCGTTGCGGCGGGCGTGACGCTCCAGCACCCCCGGCCACTGTCCGAGCAGGACGGCCGCCTCGAATTCATTCATGCGGTACTTGGGCCCGATCGTCTCGGTCAGGCCGCGGCGCGACGTCCCATGGTTGTGGACCGTGTAGCATTTGTCCATGAGGGCCTCATCGTTGCCGATGATGGCGCCGCCCTCGCCGCAGGCCAGCACTTTGCTCGATTGGAAACTGAAACAGCCGACGTCGCCGATCGTTCCCAGCTTCCGGCCCCGATGCTCGGCCAGATGCGCCTGGGCCGCATCCTCGATCACCTTGAGGTTGTGCTTTTTGGCAATGGCCATGATCCGGTCGATGTCGCAGGGCTGGCCCATCATGTGAACAGGCATGATCGCCTTGGTGTTCTCGGTGATTCTCTTCTCGACTTCAGCGGGGTCGAGTTGGAAGGACGCGGTGTCGAGGTCCGCCATGACGGGTAGCGCCCGGGCGGATAGAATGGAGGCGATGGTCCCCGGGTCGGTGTAGGGGGAGGTGATGACCTCGTCGCCCGGACCGATTCCCAGGGCTTCCACGCAGGTGTGGAGGGATTGGGTTCCAGAGCCTGTGGCCACGCAGAACTTGGCCCCGGTCAGCTTGGCGAATTCCTTTTCCAGCGTGACCACCGCGTTGGCGCCGCCCTGGATGCGGCACCAACTGCCGCTGCGGGTCGTCTTCATCACAGATTCGACGATCTTCTCGTCGCAATACGGCCAGTCCGGCAGGGATTTGTTCTTGCGGACCGGCTCGCCGCCGAGGATCGCCAGCTTGCTTGCTTTCTTCGTCAGGTTCCCGTAGGCGGGAACGGTCTTTGATGCCGCCGCGGCCAGAGACCCCGCCGAGGCCGCCGCTATGAACTGCCGTCTTGTCCAATCACCGCTCGTCATCTTTCGCCCCTTTCAAGGAAGTAGGATAGTTAGAGTTTGATCTTTGCGGCCTGAAGTGTCAAGAGCAAGTTTGAAGTGTGGAGTTTGGAGTGTGAAGTGGTAAAATGCCCTGGCAACGGCTCGTTCGACCAAGAAGGGGATACATGACCATGAGTGCACGCACTTCTGACTTCAAACTTCACACTTCAAACTTCAAACATGCCGTTCTCGGCCCTCTTACGCTTATCATGTTGCTGTTCTGCCCTGTCGGCCAGGCGGCTCTCAAAGGCGGGTGTTCCAAGGTCAATATCACGCCGCCGCTGGGGGTCACGCTCATTGGATCGTATGGCAAGCCAAGCGACACGGTGATGGACGATCTCTACGCCGAGGCGATGGTGCTCAGCGACGGCCGCAACACGATCGCGATCGTCGCGCCGGAAATACGGTGCCCATCCAACGGGGGGCCAAACCGCGCGAGCAGATTGGCAAAGCGATAGGGGCCGAGGCAGTCAGAAAACTCCAATTCGTCGCGACCACCGGCGACATTACTCTAAGCGGGATGTGCCGACAGGCGACGTTTCCCCTGAAGAAGACCTCCTCTGACAAGGTGGATACCACTGGCGCACAGTCCATCACGACCGAGATCCAGGTCCTGAGGCTGGGGGACGTCTACATTCTCGGTCTGCCCGGTGAAGTTCTCGTCGAAGTGGGCAGGGAGATTCGCAAGAATGCAGGGATTGAGAAGCTTCTGATCGCCACGGTGACCAACGACGCTATCGGATACGTGTGCCACAGCCGGGCGTATGACGAGGGCGGCTACGAGCCGGAGTCAGGCGCCAGCCTGGCCCAAGGGGCCGGCGAGATCATGGTACGGGAGTCGCTGGCCCTCCTGGGCGAGATCCAGCGGGTGAATTGAGGTTTTGTTCCTTGAAAGCCCGCGGATTTCGGGTAGATTGTTCTTCCGGAGGGGCGGGTGATAGGAGAAAAGGCAGTTGGATTCGCCATTGTTTAAGGAGTACGTAGCATGGTGCAACGAACACGCCGAGAATTTCTGCAAGGGTCACTGGCTGCCGCCGTATTGTCCGCGGCCCCGATGTTCAGTGGTTGTGCCTCGCAGCCGACGAAGAGTGCCGCAGCGACGGCGAAGGGTCCGAACGACAAGCTTCTGTGCGCGGTGATTGGGTGCAATGGCCGCGGGGGCGATCACATCAGCAGCCTGTCCCGCCGCAAGGACTGTGAAATCGCGTACATCGTCGACATCGATGAAAAAGTGGGCGAGAAGGGCTGCAATGCGGTCGAGAAGAACACAGGCCGTCGGCCGAAATGGGTCAGGGACATGCGTCAGGTCTTCGACGATAAGTCCATCGATTTCATCACGACGGCCACGCCGAATCATTGGCACGCACTATGCGGCGTGTGGGCGATGCAGGCCGGCAAGGACGCCTACATCGAGAAACCGATCTGTCACGACATTCCCGAAGGCGCTGCCCTGGTGGCCGCCGCGAAGAAATACGGGAGGATCTGCCAAGTCGGGACGCAATGCCGCTCGAATCCGGCGCTCCAGAATGCGGTGAAGTTCATGGCCGAGGGCGGCATCGGCCAGGTCAATTTCGCTCGCGGGCTGTGTTACAAACGCCGAGGCTCGACTGGCGCCCTGGGCGATTACCCGATCCCGGCGGAGGTGGACTTCAACCTGTGGAGCGGTCCGGCCCCGTACACGACGCCGAAGCTGACCCGGCCGAGGTTCCATTATGATTGGCACTGGCAGCGACTGTACGGCAACGCCGATTCGGGCAACCAGGGGCCGCACCAGGCGGACATCGCCCGCTGGGGCCTGGGTCTCAACCGCCACCCGAATAGCGTGATTACCTATGGTGGCCGGCTGGGCTACCAGGCCGAGCGCAAAGACCCGAAATACGTGGATGCCGGGGACACGGCCAACACCGAGGTCGCGATCTACGATTACGGCGACAAGTGCATCGTCTTTGAGACACGGGGTCTGTCGGTCAACAATTCCGCCGACACCGAAATCAACAAGCTGTTCGCGAGCACCAAAGGCAACCAGATCGGCGTGATCTTCTACGGTACCGAAGGCATCCTGGTCCAGCGCGAATACACCTACTGCATCGCCTTCGATTCCAAGGGCAACACGATCAAGGAGTTCAAGGGGGGCGGGGACCACTACGGCAACTTCCTGCAGGCGGTCCGTAGCCGTAAAGCCGAGACGCTCAACTCCGACGCGTTCCAGGGCCATCTTTCCGCCGCCCTGGCGCACTTGGCCAATATCAGCTATTACCTGGGTGAGAAGAACAAGGTGACGGTGGCGCAGGCCAAGGCCGTGGTGGAGAAAATCAAGAGCCTCGACGACAATATGGCGACCCTGAATCGCACCGTGCAGCACTTCAAGGACAACGGCGTCGATCTGGACGCGACTCCGATGTCGATGGGACCGCTGCTTCAGTTCAGCCCTCCGAAAGAAGTGTTCACCAACAGCACCGAGGCGAACAAGATCCTCCATCGGGAATACCGCAAGCCGTTCGTCTGTCCGACGGCCAAGAAGGTATAGCGGAAGGCTTTGCTCGTAGTGACGCTGTAGCGAAGTCGCGTCAAAGTGTGGAGTTTGAAGTGTAAAGTGTGAAGCGGGACGGTTCGCAGCTTCAAACTTGAAACTTCAAACTTCACCCTTCTTTTGATGCCCTTACGGGCACGCTACAAACGCACGGCACTCAATATCTGCCGAAGTGCTCGGCCAGTTCGACCAGGCGCCTGAGTCGTTCGGGCCTGACGTGGGGGGCGACACTGCAGGCCGAGGAGAGAACATAACCGCTGCCGGGTTTGCCGATCGCGATCCTGTTTTCCACGGCCCGTTCGAAGGTCGCGTCATCGGCATGGAGCATCTCGTTGACAGAATCGAGATTGCCCTTGAAGAAGAACCGCGGGCCGTACTTGGCTTTGGCCTGGGCCAGGTCTACCGTGCCTAAAGGAGGAGGATCGAGCGTGTCGATGCCGTCCACCGCTGTCTCGGCTATCAGGTCCAGGCGGTCGCCGATCGCGCCACAGGTGTGAACATACGATTTGCAGCCGGTTTGGCGAATCGCGCGAAAGACCTCATCCTCGTAGGGCATGACGAATTCCCGGTACATCTGCCGGCTGATGAACCCGGCCCCCGCGAAGGCCGAACTGACGAGGATCGCATCCGGCCGGTGCCCACCGTACAACTGCACTTGGGCGAGCATGTTTGTCGTGAAGATTGCGAGAGCCTCGTGACACAGCTTCGGAGCATCAACCAGGGCCATCAGGGCCTGCTCGTACCCGAAGAGTTCCATCAGGTGGGTGAAAGGCGAGAAGACCTCCACATGCACCGAGACGCCCGCAGCGTTGCGCTGGACGGTCTCAAGGGCGGTGGTAAACCATCTCGGATAGGCGGCAGGATCGGACAAGTCGGCGTCCGGGTGGATGTCCCAAAGCTCCGGCGTGTGCCAGGTATTCCAAACATATCCCGGCAGTCTCTGGATGGTGGGGTCACGGAGATCGACGGACGTGTAGTTGGCCCGAGGCAGGCGTCCGCCGTCTGCGAGAAAGGTCTGAGGATTGTCATCGGGTGGGAACACCGTCTGGAGCCCCGACTTCCAGCGGAGGCATTCTCCCTCTCGGTTTTTCTGGCAGGATTCGATTCCGCGCTTCCAGCCAGGTGGTCTGCCGGGGATGTTGACCAGAATGCCGTCGAATCGGTACCGGCGCTGCAACTCCACGAGCGCGTTCGCGAACGCCTCGGAATCGAACCAAATATCCGACGGCGCCGCATCGCAGTGAAGGAAGTAATGCCCAAGGGTAAGCTGGCACATCACCGGGACACGGTCCGGTTCCTGATGATTCATCGCCAGCCACATGCGCGCTTTCGAGTTCATGGGCCTATTGTACCCACGGGGAGCCTGCGCACACATAGAATCGGCGTGATTTCGAGGGGCCGCAATTCAGCGTTGTCCCACGGGTGCGGTCCCGTGGGTGTGCGCATGTCTGAGCCGGCAGTCCTTGGGGAGAACCGTGCCTTCGTTGTGCCAGCAGACGTAGCACTCGGTCGGCCGGACCCGCTGCCCTTGCTTACTGCAGAGCAGGGCATGGGGACAGCCCGTACAGAGAAAATCACAGCGCCGGCATGTTTGCAGCTTCCGCTTGATCGAGCTCGTATTCATCCAACACCTCCTCATGGTATCCGTTTTGTGTCTCGGATTCCCGCCTGCACGCACGCAATGGACCCCTCCTCTTATCGACCAATCGGCCGGGCCACTTGACGTCCGGGAAAACGGCCGGCATTGTGCTATCGCAGGCGAATATCCTGGGAATTGGGTTTGAAAACATCTCCCACGCTCGTTAGAATCGCGGACCATGTGCTTTTCCGTAGATCGTTGTGATAGGAGCGGCCTGTGATCGTGCTCAGTCTGCCTGTGGCTCGGATCGCTGCATGTCTGCTGCTGCCGTTCGCGTGCGCTGGGCTGAGCCTTGCGCGGAATGTGCCGGCCGCCGATCTGGTGATCCGCAATGCCAGGATCGTCACCATCGATCCGGCCCATCCCCGCGCCCAAGCCATCGCCTTCCAGGGCGAGACGATCCTCGCGGTCACGACGAACGAGGCCATCACCCGGTACGTGAGAGAAGGCCGGACGGAAGTGATCGATGCCCAGGGCAGGCTGGTTGTGCCGGGGTTCAACGATGCTCACGTTCACTTCGGGCCCATCGACCTCGACTATATCGACCTGCGCTACACCACGGACCCGGCGGTCATCACTCAAAAGGTCAAAGAGGCGGTGGCCCAAGCCAAGCCGGGCGAGCTGATCCGGGGCGGCCAATGGGAGCATGAAATGTTTCGCGACCGGCAGTGGCCCACCAAGGACCTCATCGATCCGGTCGCGCCGGATAATCCGGTGGTGCTGTCGCGCGCGGATGGCCATTCGGTTCTCGTCAACAGTTGCGTGATTCGCCGATCCGGGATCACGAAAGAGACCCCCAACCCCTTCGGAGGCGAGATTCAGCGTCACCTCGTCACCGGTGAGCCGACCGGCATTTTCAAAGAGACAGCGGTCGACCTGCTGAAGTGCGAAGGCGTCCCCGTCCAGCGCACCGCAGAGGAGCAGCAGCAGCGGCGTACACAGGCCTGGCAAGCAGCGTTGGATATGGCGCGGAAGAGGGGCGTGACGTCGATCCAGGTGCCGTCGCTCCATGACCTGGAGGCGTACCAGGAGCTCAAGGACAGGGGGACGCTCACCCTGCGGGTGACGGTCGGAGGGTCACTGACGGCCGGCCGGCGTGAATGGAGCCGCTACGCCCAACTGCGGGAGAAATATCCGCACAGCGGCAACTGGATCCGCTTCGGCTATCTCAAAGGATTCGCCGATGGGACGCTCGGCTCGGGCACGGCCTTGTTCTTCGCGGCCTATGTCGATGTTCCTCAGACGAAAGGTCTGCCGCAGATCCCCTACGAGGAGCTGGAAGAGCTGGTCGTGCGCGCCGATAAGGAAGGTTTCCAGATCGGGATTCACGCCATCGGCGACGAGGGCAACCATTGGGTGCTGAATGCCTACGAAAAAGCGCAGCAGGTCAACGGCCGGCGGGACAGCCGGCACCGCATCGAGCACGCCCAGGTGATCTGCGATGCCGATATGGCGCGCTTCGCGTCTCTGGGTGTAGTGGCGTCCATGCAGCCGACGCACTGCATTACCGACAAGCGGTTTGCCGAGAAGCGGATCGGCCCGGCGCGCTGCACCGGGGCCTATGCCTGGCGCCGCCTGCTGGAGGCGAAGGCGGCGGTGGCCTTTGGCACGGATTACCCCGTGGAGCCGATCAGTCCGTTGGAAGGTCTGTATGCGGCGGTCACGCGGAAAGATCGGGCCGGCGAGTCGGGGGACGGCTGGTTCCCGGACCAGAAGCTGAGTATGGAAGAGGCGATCCGGCTGTACACGCTGGACGCGGCCTACGCCGAGTTCATGGAGGACCGCAAGGGAATGCTCAAAGAAGGCTACCTGGGCGACGCCGTGATCTTCCACGAGGATCTGTTCACTCTGCCGCCTGAGCGCATCATGTCGGCCCAGGTGGACTATACGATTGTCGGCGGAAAAGTCGTCTACCACCGCAGCGCGGCAAATTAGGAGGATACAAATGCAACCCGCGTTTACCAGAATGTCTTTCGGTCTGGCTGTGCTTGTGCTGTCACTTGCGGCTGCTGGCGCGGCAAACGCCGAGGAGAAAACGCCGACCGCTGCTGCCGGTCGTTTCGATGTCCGGCAATTCGGAGCAGTTGGCGACGGACAAACGGATGACACCGCCGCCTTTCAACGGGCCTTGGATGCGGCCGGGAAGGCCGGCGGTGGCGTCGTCGATGCTCCGCGCGGCAACTATTTCTTTGCGGGCCATTTGAATGTGCCGAATGCGGTCACTCTGTCGGGCATCTGGCAATCGGTGCCGGCCCATAACGGCATACGCGACCGGGGCATGCCCAAGCCGACCGACGACGGCACGACGTTCCTGGTGACGGAAGGGGCGGGAAAGGAGGACGGGCCGGCCTTTCTCACGCTGAACACGAACAGCACCCTCAAGGGCGTCGTCCTGTACTATCCCCAGCAGAACGTGGACGACGTGCCCAAGGCGTACCCCTGGGTGATCGCCCTGCGGGGTAAGAACCCGGCGGTTCTGGCCGTGGAGATGCTCAATCCATACAACGGCATCGACGCCACGCGGAACGAGCGTCACCTGATCCGCGACGTGCAGGGGCAGCCTCTGCGGCGGGGCATCCTGGTGGATTCGATCTACGATATCGGCCGCATTGAGAACGTCCATTTCAACCCGTGGTGGAGCACAAGACCGAAACTCTTCCAGTGGCAGATGGCCAACGGCGAGGCGTTCATCTTCGGGCGATCGGATTGGCAATATGTCTTCAATACTTTCTGCTTCGGTTATGCGGTGGGCTACCGATTCATTCAGAGCAAGGCCGGCGTGTGCAATGGGAACTTCCTCGGCATCGGGGCCGATGACTGCTATACGGCCCTTGTGGTCGACAACAGCGCTCCGTTCGGTCTGCTCATCACGAATGGCGAATTCGTGTCATTTCATGGCCCGGACCCCACGATGATCGACGTCAAGGAGACGAACAAGGGCAGCGTTCGGTTCGTCAATTGTGCCTATTGGGGTCCGTGTAACCAGATCGCACGCATCGCCGGCAGCGGCACAGTCGGATTCTCCGACTGCACCTTCGTTCAATGGGGCGGCAAGGAGAAGACCCGTGCGGCGCTCCAGGTCCAG
>Ga0315289_10009492_pt1 | contig 14001 bp, 13 predicted proteins | sample YL17G11_40_MG_FD_203452 | JGI IMG/M metagenome (GOLD analysis project Ga0315289, IMG submission 203452) | Sediment microbial communities from Yellowstone Lake, YNP, Wyoming, USA - YL17G11_40 | ecosystem: Environmental > Aquatic > Freshwater > Lake > Sediment | place: USA: Wyoming | collected...
ATTCACCGCAGAGATCGCTGAGAACGCAGAGGGGAAATAGATAATTCTAAATTCGAAGCACCCAACCCCAAATCCGAAACAAGTGCCGCTTTGACGGGATTCGAAATTCAAATCACCAAAATTGATGGTCTCGTAAAAAGTCGTCACTCCGGTGGAAACCGGAGTCCAGAGAATTTTTAAGTATTTGAAATAACTGGATTCCGGCGCCTGCCCCGGACCCGATCCGGGGTTCGCCGGAATGACGGCTCTTTTTCACAATTACGACACAGTCTCTGATGGGGGAGGGCGAGGGTGGGGGTGATTTAGGATAATATTTCACTGCTTCAGGGGGGTTGGGGGGATTTTCGAGGGGCTTTCTATTCAATGTTTTGGTTTACTCTGTGAACTTTCCCCTGACCCAGCGAAACTTTCTTAGATCTACTCGCCCTCTTTTGCCAAACTTCACCCCTTCCGCTTGCAGTAATCGGCGCTGGCGGAAGCTGCCATCTCCCCGAGACCTGCGGCTTATTTCTCCTTTGTAATTGATAACCCGCTGCCAGGGCACATCTGTATTGGGGGGAAGGGCCGCCATGGCATACCCAACCATGCGAGCCGTACACCGATCGACGATTTTGGCAATCTGTCCATAGGTAGCCACCTTACCCGGCGGAATCTGGCGAACCATATTATAAATTCGCTCATAAAGGTGAGTACTCTTTAGACCTCTTGGTGGGTAGGACCTCATGGAATTGGAAAGCAGACCGGATGGAGGAAATATATTCATTCCCAACTCTTCACGAGAAGCTCTTTAAGGCATGATGGAAGGCAACCATAGGGCAATTTGAGGGAAGATCATTAACAAAACAGTTGTCAATATGATGGCGCTGAACAATATGCTTGTCCCTTTATAGACCTTCATTAAATCAACATGGCCTGCTGCGCTTCGTTAATCCCCATCAGTTTTCCCCCTTAAAGCATTCTGGCCTGCAATAGAGCCTCAAAAGTGATATGGACGAATTCAGCGATTTGGATCCCCTTGCACCTTGGGGGCGCTTTCGCAAACAAATTTACCGGACGAGATAAGGTAGCCGGACTTCCAAGGCGTCCACCGGGCATTCGATCTCGCACGGCAGGCAATACCAGCAGGTCTGATTCGCCTCGCCCGGCCGGCCGCAGTTCAGACATCGCTCCGCTTCCTCCCGGGCGGTTTTCTTTTCCAGGGTCTTTTCGACCTCCCGATTAAGTTTCCTTTCCCGGATCGGCAGCCGGGGGAGCATGGCCCGGACGCGGGGAATGGCGCCTGATCTATCAACGGAAAAATCGGTAATGTAGGCGCCGCCCCAGTAGGCCCTTCCCCATCTCAGGGTCTCACCGGAAAAAAACCGATCGATGGAAACAGCTGCTTCTTGTCCCTGAGCCATTGCTTCGATTACAGAGCGGGGGCCGGTGACAAGGTCGCCGGCGGCAAACACTTTGAGCCGCTTCGTTTGCAGGGTCAACAGATCGGCCACCCCATTCCTCCCGGAGGGGCACAGTTCAGCCGGGAAACGGGAGAAGTCCGGCCGTTGCCCTACGGCCACCACTACGGATTCGGCGGAAGGAGAAAGACCACAAGTATTTTCCAGCTCCGGACAGAACAGGCCCTTCTCGTCAAAAACTCTCAGGCAACGGGACAGCTCAATTGTCAATCCACCATTGCTATTCTTGAGAATTTTCCTCGGCCCCCAGCAATCCTGGATTTTGATCCCTTCTTCTAAAGCTTCTTCGATCTCTGCCGGAAAGGCCGGCATCTTGGTTCTCTCTTCCAGGCAGACGAGGCTGACTTCTTCCGCGCCCATTTTGCGGCAGGTCAAGGCGGCATCAACCGCGGTATTGCCACCGCCGATGACCATGACGCTCTTTCCAATTTTGGGAACTTGCCCCTCCCGCACTGTTCGCAAGAGATCTAGGCCCTGATAAACCCCCGGGAGATCTTCTCCGGGGATTCCCAGTTTGGCCGCAGGCCCACCGCCCGTAGCGAGCAGGACGGCATCCCATTCGCGCTCGAGCTTTTCCACATCCAGCTCTCTTCCCAGCGTGCGCCCGGTCTGGAAAACGACGCCCATCTTCTCCAGGATGCGGAGGGAGCAGGTAATTTCGGAAGGAGGGAGGCGGAAAGCCGGGATTCCCCACCGCAGCATCCCTCCCGGTTCCGGGGCCGAATCAAAGGCGGTCACGGCATGCCCCTTGGCCGCTAATTCATAGGCTGCCATAAGCCCGGCGGGACCCGAGCCCACGACGGCGACCCGCTTTCCGGTTTCTGTGACCGCAGGGGCAGGCTCCTGAGAGATTGCCGGGCGGGAGTCGGCCAAATAGCGCTTCAAGGCACGGATGTGGACGGCCTGGTTATCCACCTTGCGGCGTTCGCATTGCTCTTCGCAGGGATGAGTGCAGACCCGGCCGATGATTCCGGCGAAGGGGAGATCCTTGCGCATCTCTTTGGCCGCTTCCTCCTCTTGGTCTTGGGCGATCAAACGTACATAGCCCTGGCAGTTCATGTGGATCGGGCAGGCGGCCCGGCAAGGGGCAAGGTACATGCGCAGATTGTCCATGATGCAGCGTTCAATGCAGATGCCGCAGACAAAGCATTTATCGCGATGGATAAAAATATTGACGTCAGATCTCAGAGACATTACAGGACACCTCCGGATGGAAGATTCCGCACCAAGGGACGCTTGCCGGCGGTCACTTCCCCATCTTTTCCCCGGCGAACGTCCACATGACAGAGCCAGTTCTTATCATCCTGCTCCGGATAGTCTGTGCGCTGGTGCGGATACCCGCTTCGGCTCTCCTTGCGCTCCAGGGCAGCCTTGGCGGAGAAGGTCGCACACTTGACGATGTTCCCCACTTCAAAAGTTTTGACAAGCTCGTGCCCGTTGCGCACGGCCACCTCTTCCTCAAGCTCCCGCTCAAAAACCCCGGCCCATTCCAGCCAGCGGTTGAGTTTGTAAGCGTTCTTGGGAGATGTCAGGTAGTCGTTGATCAAGCGGCGCACTTTGTATTCTACGTCCCGCACGTCGGCCCGTTTATCCGCCTGGGCGGTGCGCTTTTCGATGGCCCTTTGGATCTCCTGCACCTGCCCGGAATCCAGCGTGGGCGCCCGTTGCGAGGCCGCAAAACGGGCCGCCCCTTCAGCGGCGATCTCACCAAAGACAAACGCGCCCGTCAAATGCCCCTTGGCCACGCAAGAGACATCGCCACCCGCGTAAAGGCCGGGAACGGCCGTTTCTGCTTTTTCGTTCACCACCAGACCGGCCATCCCGTGGCCGCCGCAAATCTGGGGTTCCGTCGGCCACAACTCGATGTCGTCCTTACGAAAATCGATCTTCCGCCTCTTAAAAAAGCGTTCCTGGACAGGACGTTCCGTGGTAAAGAGGATGGATTCAATTTCTTTGATTTTCTCGGGGGGCAGGTGGCTCAGGCGAAGACGCAGGGGCCCCCGGCCGGCAGCGGCCGCCGCATTGGCTTTTTTGAGGTCCCAGGATGTCCATTCCATCAGGATCTCATCGAAAATATCCAGCATGCGCGCGCCCCGGACCACGCAGATCGAGAGAAGAGGACAGCTTAGGTCCTTGATGATCGTCACTCGATAGAGAAATTCCATCCCGGTCAGGCTGGCTCCAGCCTCGTAGCCCATCACATACCCATCCCCTGTATTGCCCGGGAAATCGAAGGTCCCGTATAGATGCCCGGAGTTGGGCAGACCAAACCGGGCCTGACCTCCATTGGATAGAATCACGGCCTTGGCCAGGCAAACCACTAATTCCCCGGTCCGCACGTTGACCCCTACCGCTCCGGCCACCCGCCCGTCATCCATCAGCAGTTTCAGGCCCATGGTGCGGTTCACCGCCACGGCCCCTTTTCCCAGCGCTTTCTCGGTGATCATGACCTTCAAGTCCGGCTCTTCCATGGCGGTCAGGAATTTGCCGACCGGATGATACTGGAGGGTGCAGTAATCCCCCTTTTCATCCTGAGGGAAATAAACCCCCCAGCCTTCCAATTTCCTGAGCAGATCAAAAGAACGCCGCGCCATTTCGTAGGTCGGCGGTACATCCAGTATCCCGTAGCAGTTCAGCGTGCTGGACTCGACGTAGAATTCAGGGGTGGTGAAATTTGGGATGGCCACGATATTCAATGCATCCATGCCGCGGGCAATGGAGCCGCTATACTTGATGTCGCCTTTCTCGAAGATCACCACCTTGAGCCCCGGGTCAATTTCCAGGGCTCGGTTGGCGGCCATACACCCGGCGCTTCCCCCGCCAATGACCAGGATATCCGCCTGCAATGTTCGCATTTCCATATTCTTCCTTTCTGGAGAAACAACCACATTTTGCCCGATTTTTTCTTCGGCCTGCGAGCCTGGCAAAATCTTGTGGCCTTTGGACCGACCTCAAGGACGGCAACATAAGCTTTTTCCAACCATATACAGTGCCGCTCCATGGTCTGCCCGTTGAAAAGGTTTAAAGGTTTCCTCAGATTATTCTTGAGATTCAAGCTTTCCTGAATCACAGGTCTGATCCCAAAAGACTCGGCTTCCGTTTTTTCAAGTAGTACATGGCCAAAGAGGCTATGAAGATGACGACGGTGGCGGTGATACAGAATGCGGCAATGGGCCTTTCCCAGAAGATGGCAAAACTTCCATCGGACATGGACATGGACTGGCGAAAGGTTTTTTCGATTAACCTCCCCAGGATGAACGCGAGGATCAGGGGAGCGGGCTCGTATTCCAGCTTTCTGAAGAGATAGCCCAATACCCCGAAGAAAAGCATCATCAGAATGTCGAAATAGCTGTTATTAATGCTGTACGCACCGATTAAACAGAAAAGAAGGATCAAGGGAAACAGGATCTTATAGGGAACCCGTAAGACCTGAACCCAGACCCAGACCATGGGCAGATTAAAGATGAGGAGCATAATGTTACCGATATACATGCTCGCAACAACCCCCCAGAACAACTCGGGATGCTCGGAAATCAGTAACGGGCTGGGCTGTATGCCATGAATCAAGAGCGCTCCAAAGAGGAGGGCGGTGACGATATTCGAGGGGATACCTAAAGTAAATAGAGGGACAAAGGCTCCGGCAGTAGCGGCATTGTTCGCCGCCTCCGGACCCGCCACCCCTTCGATGACCCCGGTCCCAAATTTCTCAGGATGTTTGGATACCTTCTTTTCCAGTCCATAAGAGGCGAAGGAAGCGATAATCGTTCCTCCCCCGGGGATGATACCGAGGAAGAAACCTAAGATGGTTCCCCTGGAAATGGCTCCCAATGACCTCCTCCATTCATTGCGGTCCGGAAATAGATCTTTGATTTTGGTCCTGATGATTTCCGTTTTGACTTTTTGCTCGAGATTCAGCAAAACCTCGGAGATGCCAAAAAGACCCATCACCATTGCGATTAGGTCAATCCCGTCAGAGAGCCGCATGATCCCCAGAGTAAATCTGAACTTGGCGTTAACATTATCCAGGCCAATCTGACTCAGAAAAAGACCCAACAGGCCCATGATCAGGGCCTTTATGAGGGAGCCTCTGGCCAGGTACGTTATGATGGTCAGGCCCATGAGCATGATCGAGAAATATTCCGGGGGGCCAAATTTCAGGGCTAATTCCGCTATATACGTGGATGCAAACATTAGGCCTACAATACCGGCGGTTCCTGCGATAAAAGAGCCGATCGCAGCGATCCCTAAGGCGGGTCCAGCCTTTCCCTTCAGGGCCATTTGATAGCCGTCCAGAGAGGTCACAACGGACGAGGCCTCCCCGGGGATGTTGACCAGAATCGAAGTGGTAGATCCTCCGTACATGGCTCCATAATAAATTCCGGCGAGCATGATGATGGCCGGAGTCGCTGCGAGCTTGAAGGTGGCGGGTAAAAGCAAGGCAATCGCCGCCGCCGGCCCGATTCCCGGAAGAACCCCGATCAGGGTCCCCAGCAATACTCCCACCAGGCAGAAAAAAAGATTGGTCAGCTGCAGCCCTACTTGGAAACCTTGGAAAAGGTGGTCGAGAATCTCCATATCAGTGATTGGGTTTACTCACAGAATATTTTTAAGCCAGGCCAATATGACCCCATCCGGAAGTTGGGTTTGAAGCCAGACATTGAAGATCGCGTCGCTCACCCCGGCGGTGAGGATGGCTCCGAGGATCGCGACGGGCCACCTCTGCGGTTCTATGACCCTGAAGAGAAAAAGGATAAAGGCAAAGGTGACCAAAAGATATCCCACTTTTTCCAACACGAGCGCATATACCAGAAGAGCAGCCAGGGTCAAAAGGATATTCTTCCATCTCGTTTCTCTCGTCCAGAACGGTTGCGCTTCATTGGCTCGATCCCCGGGCCTGAGGAGGGAATCGAAGAAGAGCAGCAGGGAAAAAATCCCGAGAAGAACCGCCGTTAAGAGAGGGAAGAGACCGGCATCGGGGTTCCGAAATCCCCCGATGCCGATGTGGATGGATTCAGCAAAGATGAAAAGCGACAGGGTCAGCCAGACGCAGGCACTGATGAGGTTATATTTTCTCACGAAAGGTGCTCTCCCCGCAGGTCAAGGGGCAGGATCAAACAAACCCCCTATGAAAATATTTTCCCGCCCCTCCGAATTGAAGAAGATCATAGACAAAAGCATCGGTCATTTCATGATCAGCCCCGTAGCCTGGAAAGTCTCCCGATACCGTCTAAATTCTTCGTGAACGAAGTTGGTGAAGTGTTTAGAATCCATGTATCCGGGGATATCCCCGAGTGATTCGGCCACCTTCAGCCATTTGGGAGATTGGCAGGTATTACGGACTGCTTCCTCCCACTTTTTTACGACATAGTCAGGAAGGCCTGGCGGGCCGCATATGCCGCGCCACCCGACGATATCGATCTTCGGGTAGCCCAGCTCTTTGAAGGTTGGCGCATTTTTTAGCGCGTCAAGTCTTTCTGGGGCGGTGACCGCGAGGCATCGTACCCGGCCGCCTTTGAGGCTGCCGACGATGGCGTTGAAATTCCCCTGGTAAAAATCGGCATCTCCTCGCACGACTGCGAGCACGGCCTCACCGTCCGAATCGAAATGGACCGGGCCAGCCAAGGGACCTTTGAGACCGATCTCCTTCATCATTAGGATAGGTCCAACATGGCTGACCTGCCCAATGCCGGCGGTGGAGAACTTGTATTTCCCGGGGTTATTCTTTAGGGCTTCCACAAATTCCTTGAAATCTTTCCAGGAAGATTTGGCATTGATAATGAGCGCATTGGGATTGATCTGCGTTCGTGCGATGTAAATCAGGTCATCGTATTTGAAGTGCAGTTTTGGGTTCATCGCCGGAACGAGGGCATTGGCTCCGATGGCCGCCATCATCATTTTGTACCCATCTGGCTCGCTCTTGCGGACATCGTCAAATCCCACAGCACCCCCCGCCCCGGGGATATTGACAACCGCTACCGGTTGGCCCAGGAATTCCTGGATCGGAGCCGCAAGCGCACGGGCGGCAATATCCGTAGAGCCGCCGGTTCCAAAGGAAACCACGAGTTTCACCGGTTTTGTCGGATATTTTATTTCGGCGCCATAAACTGCTCCCAGCGGAAACCCCATCATGAAAGAAGTCAAAATCAAGACGAGCGGAACCGCAAAGAAAAATAATGGTCTTCTCCTAATTTGTTCTTCTCTTTTCATGGCGTCCTCCTCTAATTTTGATCCCTCATAAGAATGACCCAGCGTTGAATGGCATGAAAGATGTTCTTTCCTTCTTTCCAGGGAAGCCTTCTTTCAGTATTCCCTGAAAATTTTTCTAATATCCGTCAGGCAATAGCTTTGTCGGTATTCGTAGGGCCTCTCTTTGTACGTGAATGCCAACATCTCGATCAAAAGAAGCGGGGTTCCTTCCTGGATCGCCAGGGTCGTGGCGACATTAGATTCCGCGGACAGAACGCTCAACAATTCACGGTTGAAAATCGTCGGCTGACCATAACTTTCCTCCACGAATGAATATAAGGGAATTTTTTCGAAACAACTGGAGGGAAACTTTTCGAGGCCCGGGAACAATTTCTGCGGCAAGTAGGAGATGGAATAAACTACCGGCTTTCCTTCCGAAACAAGCAGCCGCCTTAGTTGATACAATCCCTGGCTGCTCTCAATTTTGAGGCGGCGATTAATCGGGTCGATGCCTTCCAGCGATTTCAGTTCCAATAGGGTAATCTTGAGATCAGCCTCTTCATCCCCGAACTCCCGGAGAGAGCGGTAATATCGAAGGCTTTCCCGGCGAAGGGTGGTTCCCCCAACAAAGGTTCCGCTGCCCTGGACGCGGTACAAGTAGCCTTGGTTGACAAGATTCAATATGGCCTTGGTGACTGTACCTACGCTCACTTTATGAAGTTCAGCCAGCCGCCTCTCAGGCGGGACCCGTTCTTCCGGCGCTAATCGACCGCTTTCAATTTCATCCTGCAGTTGTCTCTGCAATTTGAAATAAGCGGGGGTTGGATTGCCGGTTGTACGCCTTCGAACCATAGTTTGTGCGATGTAATTTATTAAAATATTTAACCAATTTAAAATTGATATATAGAACTATATGATTACGTAATTCATCATTATCCGGAACTTTGGGCCCTGTCAAGGGAAAAATGGAGGAAAATGGAGGATTGTTGCCAGAGGTCCACTTAATACTCGCCGCCGGAGAACACCCTCGGCCCCGGCGTGGGTTTTGCCAAACTATCCCCTTCGCTGGGAATATGCCTTGGCCCTCGACAGTTGCGGGAAATGTTCTTATACGATTTGACTTAGGTCAATGAGTTGGAGGATCAATTTGTTATAATAGATGAGAAGAGTTCCTTAGGTCTCAGGAAAAGGAGAAGGGAGGTCCGCCATGAAAGATGCGGAAATCTACCTGTTTGGATCCCTGAGCAATGTAAGGAAGGGAAATCGTGACGATCCAATTCGCTATGCTCTTGGAGCCCCTATGCCGCTGAATCAGTTTCTGGAGTGCCTTGAGATTGCCTCCGATAAGGTCCAGTTGGCCATGGTCAACTATAGAGCCGTGTTCCTTGACTATGTGATTCATCCCGGCGACCGAATCGCTCTCTTTCCGAAAGAATATGCCATTTTTTCGGATTGGAAAAATTTTCGCACGTAAAATTCAAAGACCGGATGCAAATTTTCCCTGAGTTTTTTCCTGCGTTATACAGGACGACATAAATTTTCTGCTGTTGGTCATTCCGGGCTTGACCCGGAATCCAGTGTCTTTCTGGATTCCCGCTTTCGCGGGAATGACGTGCGCTGTTCCTATTAACGTCGTCATGTTTAGATTGTCTATCAAACAATCATTTTATTGTCTTTAAATTCTTGCCAATACTCCAAGCCTGTCCGACATTATTGCCCATCCCCCAATAGTTATTGTCCGGCATGGTTAAAGTAAAGGGAATCATTTTGCGGACATCCGGTTTGCCGTCGGTAAGAAACCGCTCTTCGGTGTACGTCCCGATGATTTCACCGATGAAGAGCGTGTTCGTTGGCAGATCCACCGCGTTTACCAGTTTGCATTCCATACAAAGGGGGCATTGTTGAATCATCGGGGTATTGGGCAGTTCACCGTAAAAAATATCGAAAAGTCGCGATTTATCATCATTCTTACCGGAAACTAAGCCACAGTAATCCACCTTTTCCAGCAAGTCCATTCCGGGGACGTTAACGCTAAAAGTTTTATTTTCGTGGATTCCTGCATTGGTGTAATGAGTTTTCCCCAAGGACATGCCGATCATGGGGGGTCTCGCGTTCAGCCTCGACACCCAGGCGACGGCCATGAAATTCGTCCGATTTTCTACAGTCGTTCCAATGAGGACCATAGGCATCGGATAGACGAAGGCATTTGGGTCGATCTTCACTCTGGCCATCTTTGACCTCCTTCTCTCTTATTCGGAAAGCCAATCCAAAGTCTATTATGCGAAAATAGAAAAGTTTGTCAACAAAGAGATATAACTTGATAGTATAGGAATTTCCTTTTTTATTCTTCCCCCTCACCCCCGCCCTCTCCCCCGTTTGCGGGGGAGAGGGGAAGGGTGAGGGGGCTTAACTGGAAGGGAGGAAATCATCGCGGGGGAAAGTGAAAATGAAAATCGAAACAAGACTTCTTTGGAGAAAGCAGAAGAGTCGGTGGGCTTTCATTCCATTTTCTTAAGCTCTGCGATGAAAATCTTGTTATTTAGATATTTCTTGAAAGAGGAATCAGATCTGGGGTTGGGAAACTTCTGGCCAGCCAATACTTTGCCTTTGAACTTATAGGCCATTCGTAAATTACGGAGGGCATCGCTGTTCCCCGTTGCGAACTCCGTTCCCCGGTCCTTGGAAGTCAAGCGGCTATCTTTTGCCTTTTTAAAATTTCCCCACGGGTGCTGATGATTACCTGGCTTATGGGGATTTTCTTGCCAGATGATTCCAACCCTTTTCTTACGATCAGAGGTAGACCCTGGCAGCAGGGCACTTCCATCGTAACGACTTCGACGGATTTGATGCCCGCCGTGTTAAAGATGTCCGTAAATTTCTGAACGTAGGTCTGAACCTCGTCGAATTTCGGGCATCCCACCATGACGACCTTCCCGTCCAGGAAATCCCGGTGGAAATTGGGATAAGCGATGGGTGTACAGTCGGCCGCCACCAGCAAGTCCGCCCCTTTCAGAAAGGGCGCGGTCGGAGGAACCAACCGGATCTGCACCGGCCAGTGGGTCAGGGCTGATGGGGTGCTCTGCGTGGGAACAGGCTGTTTGGCTTCCCGGGGGGGCCTCGCCGGGATAAAGGTCTGAATATGAGCGGACGGGCACCCGCAGGCCATAGCCGGTTCTTCATGAATCTTCGGGGAATGTTCGGTTCTCAGATGCTCCTCGACGGCTTTTTCGTCGAAGTCCTCCGCCTCCCGTTCGATCACTTTCAGGGCGTCATTCGGACATTCTCCCAGGCAGGCACCCAGGCCATCGCAATACACCTCGGCCGTTAGTCTGGCCTTCCCGTCCACGATCTGAAGGGCTCCTTCAGCGCACGAGGGTACACACACCCCGCAACCGTCACATTTTGCTTCATCGATTTGAATAATCTTCCGTTTTACTTTCATCTTTTCCTCCTTCAAGAATTTTTACCGCAGAGCTCGCCGAGAACGCAGAGCATTTAAAGAATAAAAAATCCAAATCATGATGAAATCGTAAAAAGTAAAATTTCCCCTCCCCACCCTCACCCTGACCCTCTCCCGTCAAGGGAGAGGGGGGTGACTCTTTACGAGAACATCAATCATATTTGTTTTTCGTTTGGCTTTTTATTATTGGATATTTTTATCTTCTCGGCGTTCTCGGCGATCTCTGTAGTTAAAAATATGTTCTTGGCCAATTTGCGGCCGGTTTCGGTAAGGGAATTCTTTTCAATCCATGCGGCCAATTCTTCTTTCGGAAGCTTCTGCTCGCTCCGGTTTTCTTCCAGATTTACGATCAGGTCGGCGTCATAGACCGCCTTGTAATTGGTGGTCTCTTCGGCCCGGGGATGATGGTGGTGGGCGATAATGTCACATACCTCATCGATCAGGTCTGGCTGAGCCCCCAGTTTGGTCAGGATATCGCGGGCAATCGGGGGGCCTTCTTCTTCCTGATATTTGGCCTCTGTGCTTTGATATTTCCGCTCCGCCTCGTGGATCCCGATGTCATGGAGATAGGCTGCGGATAAGACCACTGCCGGATCTCCTTTTTCTTCGCGGACGATCTGGTCCGCATAGCGCGCAACCTTGGTCGCGTGGCCGATTCGCTTAAAGTCCTGCTTGAAATAATGTTTCATTTCTATAGCTACCCGGTCCTTGAGCAAGTCCTTTTTCTGGGCGATCAGCTCCGGCGGCAGTTCTCCGATACACTGTTCGGCGAATTTGCAGTAGGCGGCGCAGCCAAAGTCCATCTTCGGGTTGACCATCTTGTGCCCGCATTTCTTACAGCGACGGACGGACTCATCCTTGAAGAACTCCACCGAACTATCGCATACGGGGCAAGAGACTTCATATATGGCTCCGGGCTTCCAATAGCGGCTGTCCTGTCCTGGACATCTCATAGGGCTCCTCCGAAAACGTTAGCCACAGAGTTCACAGAGAACACGGAGAACTAAATCAAAAGGGCAAACAAAATTCCAGCCTATGAATTCCTGCCATTTCGTTCCATCTTCATCTCGGTGATCTCTGAATCCTCTGTGGCAAAAAGATATTACCCCAGGATCGCCTTCAGGTCCGCCTCCGGCGTGGTGATCGGCTTTATATCAAAAGTCTTCACCAACGTATCCAGCACATTCGGGGAGAGAAAGGCCGGGAGACTGGGGCCCAAGCGGATATTCTTTATTCCCAGGTGCAGAAGTGTAAGCAGAATGGCCACCGCTTTCTGCTCATACCAGGAAAGAACCAGAGACAGGGGCAGCTCGTTTACCCCCACATTAAAAGCCTTGGCGAGTGCCACGGCGATCGCCACCGCCGAGTAGGCATCATTGCACTGGCCCACATCCAAAAGGCGAGGGATGCCCCCGATGGTACCCATCTGTTTGTCAAAGAAACGGAACTTTCCGCAGGCCAAGGTCAGCACGACGGTATCCTGGGGGACCTTTTCCACGAACTCCGTGTAATAATTCCGCCCGGGCTTGGCCCCATCGCATCCCGCCACCAGGAAGAAGTGGCGGATGGCCTTGCCCTTCACGGCTTCGATCACTTTATCGGCAACACCCAGGACAGTATTCCTGGCAAATCCGACCGTCACGGATCGGCCATTCCCATTCGCCGGGAATCCGGGCAGGGCGAGCGCCCTGTCGATCAAGGGAGCAAAGTTCCGGTCGGATATATGGGGAATTCCCGGCCACCCGACCGTGCCGCAAGTGAAAATATTGTTTCTGTAAGAATCCTTGGGCCGCTGGAGACAGTTGGTGGTCATCAGAATCGCCCCCGGAAATTCAGCGAATTCCTTGGTCTGATTCTGCCAGGCCGTCCCGTAATGGCCATAGAAATGAGAGTATTTTTTCAACCCGGGATACCCGTGGGCGGGCAGCATCTCACCGTGCGTATATACCTGGATCCCTTTGCCCTCACTCTGTTTGAGGAGTTCTTCCATGTCTTTCAGATCATGGCCGGAGACCAATATGGCTTTGCCCTTCTTAACTCCCAGAGGAACTTGGGTGGGCACGGGATGACCATAGGCTCCCGTATTGGCGGCATCGAGGAGTTCCATGGTTCGAAGATTAATCTCTCCGCATTTGAGTACAAGTTTTACCCAATCATCCAGGCTCAGGTCTTTCCTCAAAAGGGCAGCCAGCCCTTCGTGGATGAAAGAATAAACTTTTTCATCCTCCTGCCCCAGAATCTGGGCATGGTCCGCATAAGCAGCGACCCCTTTGAGGCCAAAGAGCAAAGTCTGTTGCAGGGAAAGAATATCCGGGTTTATGGTCGGATCGGATTTCACTCCAACCTTTTCCCCCTGGGCGAGCAAGCCCTCCAAAGTCTTTTGTGGTTTAAAGGTGGCTGGACCTTCCGGAAAATCCACTTTGCCGCCGGCTGCCCGCACTTTTGCTTTGAGGCCTTCCCGGGACTCGACGCAGCGGTTGATCAGCTTCACAAAACGGTCCGGATCGAAATTTACGTTCGTTAGAGTGGAAAATAGGGCCTCAATCGTAAAGGTATTTACATTCCGGTCTTTGACCCCTACCTTGCGCCCCTCCACTGCAAAGAGCGATAACCCTTCTAGAGCGTAAACCAGAAGATCCTGAAGAATGGCTACTTCCGGTTCCTTACCGCAGACTCCCATCTTCGTACAACCTTCGCCCTTGGCCGTCTGCTCACACTGGTAACAGAACATATTCCTTTCTCCCATATTTCTCCTCCTTCCTTTAATTTACGTATTGTCAAAATTATTCCCCTCTCCCCTTGGGGGAGAGGGTCAGGGTGAGGGGTGAGAAGAGCACCCGGATTGTCTCTAACATACCTTCTATGCTCATGAATACCTCGGTATCCGTAGAACCCTTT
>Ga0315289_10009493_pt1 | contig 13999 bp, 9 predicted proteins | sample YL17G11_40_MG_FD_203452 | JGI IMG/M metagenome (GOLD analysis project Ga0315289, IMG submission 203452) | Sediment microbial communities from Yellowstone Lake, YNP, Wyoming, USA - YL17G11_40 | ecosystem: Environmental > Aquatic > Freshwater > Lake > Sediment | place: USA: Wyoming | collected...
CCGCGAGGGAGGGTGGCTGCGTTCGGACAGTATTATCCACGACGAGCCGATACAGATCGAAGAGCTCGCCAACCGTCCGCCCTGGCTGGCAGTGATTATGGAAGAAGGCTGGCGGCGCGATTATGACCCGGAAAAAATCCCGGTAGATGAAAACGGGATCAGTACCAAAGAAAGGGAAATCCTCCATGTGCTCGATCTCGGCGCTAACTACTGGTCGCTCTGGACCGAAGGTGACAACCTGGCCCGCTATTACGAGCGCTATCCCAAAGCCCTGACCACTTTGCAGCAGCGCATGGGCTACCGGGTCAGGCCATCCTGGCTCTGGCAGAGAGAACGCTATGAAAGGCCGGAGCTTATTATCTGCTTCGCCAATGACGGCGTAGCCGGGGTGCCCGGTATGCTCCGGGTGACAGTGGAAACCCTGGACGGGTCTTTCAAAACATCCGGCTGCCTCGATGCCGGCCATCCATTCGGCGGGAAAATCCGCCAGGCCGGATTCCTTCTTCCGGAGAAAATGTTCGGCCAGAAAGTCAAAATCAGTGGGGAGATAGTAACCAAAGGTACAGCCCGCCATGTCGAATGGGCCTGCGCCGAGAAGCTTAATCCCGACAAATCCTTTACTATCCAGCTTAAAGAAAAAGGAAAACTGGTCTGGGGGGAAATGTACTGAAAACAATTGCCGGGGAAGAAATATATCACCCTGGTTTTTTTGAACGAGGAATTTTTCCTTTGGCCTTATTTTTTTATAACTAAACTTTAGTTTATTTAGTTATAATTATCGATCATCTCTCTGATATCAAGGTATACTCTACAGGATCGTAAAATGCATCTACTGTACTTCACTCATTTGAGATTATTAAAAAATCTGCTCCTGATCCTTCCTGTATCTATCATCCTTCTAGGTTTTTCAAAATCTGCCGGCAAAACCGATCCTCCACTTTCCCAGGGTGAGATCACATTGGAAAAGCTCGAAAAAATGCCCAAGATCGACGCCCATGCTCATATATATCCTTTGCCAGATGAAGAAGTCGCCAAATTTATCCCTGTGCTGGAAAAACACAACTTCTCCTGGATCACTATCGCCACCGAGGGCTTGCGCTGGCATGAGCTTAAAGGCCAGATAGATATCGCCGCGGACCTTCATGCCAGGTACCCGCAGCGTGTCGCCTGGATCACCTTTTTCAACCTCCAGAACTGGGGCAGTCCGGACTGGGAAAAAGAGGCGATCCGGACTATCGAGGAAGGTTTTTCGAAAGGCGCTTTGGGAGTCAAGGTCTATAAAGAAATCGGCATGGAGCTAAAGGACCCGGATGGCAGGTTCGTGATGATCGACGATCCCCGTTTCGATCCACTATTCCGTTACGTTGGAAAAAAGGGTAAAACCGTAGCCGCTCATATCGGCGAGCCGCGAAACTGCTGGCTCCCATTCGATTCCATGACTGTCGAGGGCGACCGCGAATATTTCCGGAGCCACCCGAAGTTCCATGCTTACCAGCACCCGGAAATTCCGGGATACTGGGCACAGATCGCCGCGCGGGATCATGTCCTCGAAAAATTCCCCAACCTGAGAATTGTCGGCTGCCACCTGGGAAGCCTGGAATTCGATGTCGATGAAATTGCCAGACGCCTGGAAAAATATCCCAATTTCGCAGTGGATATGGCCGGCCGTGTCTGCCACTTCCAGCTCCAGATCCGGGAAAAAGTCCGCAATTTCATGATCAAATACCAGGATCGCCTTCTTTACGGCACAGACCTGATGGTTGGACCTTACGAAGGCCCCTTCAATATCGATAAGGCTTGCGCAAATATGGACCAGGTTTATCACGACGATTACCGTTATTTCGCCACGGATGAAGAAATGGAGTCTCCGGATTTCCCGGGGAAGTTCCGCGGTCTGGCCCTGCATGCGGATGTCCTGAAAAAAATCTTTCACGACAACGCCGTAAAATGGTACCCCGGATTGTAAGCTTTTATGCCGGGCTGGATAACCACTATAAGTTGTCCAGCTTTGAAATATTTTTCATTAACCTGTCTCATGGTATAAAGAAGGATGTTCAAACTTCAACTAGCTGGAGGTCAGATGCTTCTGGTCAACTCAAACCGCATTAAGGTTCATTATTTCAGCTTGATCGGCCTTTTCTTCTCGTCCATCCTTTTGTTTTTTGTCCTCGGCTGCTCGTCTCCTTCCGGCGACAGGGGAAGTTCCGGAGCAGCGACAGACAGTGTAATGGCCGTGGCAGATCTTGACGCCATGCCCAAGATCGACGCCCATGCGCATATCTTTGCCCTGGCAGACTCCCAGGAAGCGCCTTTCCTGGCCGGGCTCTCCGGGCGCAACATGCGCTGGTTCACCATTTCCACTATGGGAACGGAGTGGAAAAAACTGGAGAGTCAGATAACTCTGGCCGGAAACCTCCATGCCAGGTATCCGCAGCAAATCGCCTGGGCCACTTCTTTCAATCTTGAAAACTGGGGACGCCCGGATTGGAAAGAAGAAGCGATCAAGACCATCGAGCAGGGTTTTGAAAAAGGAGCTGTGGCAGTCAAGGTGTGGAAGGATATCGGGATGGTGCTCAAAGACCCGGATGGCAAGTATGTGATGATCGACGACACCCGATTCGACCCCATATTCCAGTATATCCAGGCACGCGGCCTGACACTTGTGGCTCATATCGGCGAGCCGCGCAATTGCTGGCTGCCGCTCGATTCGATGACCGTGAACAACGACCGCAAATACTTCGCCGAAAACCCCCAGTACCACGCTTACCTGCACCCGGAAATCCCCCACTACTGGGAGCATATTAAAGCCCGGGATCATGTCCTGGAGAAGTTCCCCAATTTGCGGGTAGTCGGCTGCCACCTGGGAAGCCTGGAATTCGATGTCGACGAGCTGGCCAAAAGATTCGACAAATATCCCAATTTCGCCGTGGACATGGCCGCCCGGATCTGCCATTTCCAGGTCCAGGATCGGGAAAAAGTGCGCAATTTCATTATCAAATATCAGGATCGTCTGCTCTATGGCACTGATCTCAGCGTGGGCACCTCATACGTGAATTTCAGCCTGGAAAAAGCCTTGCAGACTATGGATGAAACCTACCGGAAAGATTATCGCTATTTCGCCACCGGCGAGGAAATGGATACCTGGGAAGTGAACGGCAAGTTCCGCGGCCTTGCTCTGCCAGGGGAAGTACTGAAAAAGATTTTTTACGAGAACGCCAGGAAATGGTACCCCGGCATTTTTTGAATCAGGTCTTGTCCGAGGTCCCGCGGCAAAAATCCAGATTCAGCATAAATAGATTTGACCTTCCTGGAGGTTAAGATTATGAAAAACTCTTTCCGCTTTCTAGAGAAGTTCCTCCTGTTAGTGGCATTTATATTAGTCCAGCCTGCTGGCTGCACTGAGCCGCCCAACGAGGAGCCTAAATCCGAGCCGCAGTCTTTGACGGCCTGGAAGGTGATCGGCCCTGGAGGCGGTGGAGGCATTTTCCTGCCCACCATAAACCCGGCAGACCCCAACAATGTCTTTGTCCACTGCGACATGACTGCGGCCTATGTGACTTACGATGGGGGCGAAAACTGGCGCCAGTTCAACCTCTGGAACGTGCCCGATGATTTCGAGTTCGACCCCAACGATCCCAATACCATCTATACGGCCACCCGGGGGTTCATGCACAGCGAGGACCGCGGCGCGGGCCTGAGCATCCTGTTCCGCTCGGAAGACCGCGGCAAACGCTGGCGGGCCGTTTATCCCGACCTCTCCAAAGCAAAAGCTGCGGAAAAGCTCCAGTCGCAACATTTCCTTCCCTCGGAGCTTATTCCGGGGATTCCCGACGCTACTATCCAGAAAGTCCGGGTCGACCCGGCGGACAGCCGCCGCATCTATCTGGGCCTGGCTCCGCTCACCGCTTATATGGGCGGCGGGCAGACAGAAAGAAAATCGGCCCTGCTCCTTCTCTCCACGGACCGCGGCGAAAACTGGCGCCAGGTAGCCGAGCTTCCCGGCTCCAACGTGCTGGCCATCCTGCCCGGCAGCATCGCCGGACGGGCGGGGGAGGTGACAGTTTTTACCGGCTCTGGTTACGTACGGATAAATGAAAAGACCGGCCAGTCAGCCATGCTCCCCCTGCCGGTCAAAATGTTAGCCGCGGCTGAGGCCGGGACAGGCAAAGAAGGCCCTGTGATCTATATCCTCGCCGGGCGCTCGCGCTCAAGGGAGAGCCTGGAAGGCGTATACCGCAGCGCCGACTGGGGGCAAAGCTGGCAGCAGGTCAACGAGGGGCTCCTCGAGGGCGTCCCCCAGGGCCAGGTTCCTGAGCTGCGCGGACTGGCGGTGTGTGAAAAGCACCCCGAGGTAGTCTATATCTCCAGTTCCAATTCGGGCGTCGCCCGCCAGGACACCACCTCCTGGCGCTACGGCATTTTCAAGACCGAAAACGGCGGCCGGTCCTGGAAGGGGGTCTGGCTGGCCAGCTCCCGGGGATACCTTACCAGGAATTACCAGGGTTCCTGGCTCGACCGCAGTTACGACCCCGGCTGGGGCGGCAACCCGATCGATCTGGGCGTGGCGCCCTCGAACCCCGATATCTGTTATGGCACCGATGCGGGGCGGGCTTACCGCACCACGGATGGCGGACGCACCTGGCAGCAAATTTACAGCCACGACCAGCCCGATGGCTCGGTCAGCTCGAGCGGCCTGGATGTCACCACCTGCTACGTGGTGCAATTCGACCCCTTCGACAAGAACCATTTTTTCATCACCTATACCGATGTCGGACTTTTCCATACCTTTAACGGCGGAAAAAGCTGGTTCCACTCGATCAGCGGAGTGCCTGAACCGTGGGTGAACACCTGTTACTGGCTCGAGTTCGACCCGCAGGTCAAGGACCGGGCCTGGTCGGTCTGGGGTAATGCCCACGACCTGCCGCGGGACAAGATGTTCGGTCCCTATGGCTTCGACAGATATCAGGGCGGAGTGGCAGTCACCCAGGATGGGGGCCGCACCTGGGAAAAAGACAACAGCGGCATCCCCGAGAATTCGGTGGCCACCCATATCCTGATCGACCCCGCCAGCCCGGCCCAAAGCCGCACCCTCTATGTCTGCCTCTTCGACCGGGGAGTGTACAAATCGACCGATGGCGGCGCCTCATGGCAGGAGGCCAACCAGGGCCTGGGGGACAACCGTTACGCCTGGAAAATCCGGAGGAATTCGAACGGGCGGCTTTTCCTGCTCCTCACCCGGGGCCGTCGGTTCAAGGATACCGGGGGCCGTCCGTCAATGACCACCGTGGATGGCGCGCTGTACTCGAGCGATGACCAGGCGGCAAGCTGGCAGCCTCTTCCCCTGCCCCAGGGTGTCAATGCCCCGCACGACCTCGTGATAGACCCGCTGCAGCCCGAGCGGATGTACCTCTGCTTGTGGCCCAGGTCGGAAACCGGCGAGGACATAAACGGGGGAGTGTTGCGCACCGAGGATGGCGGCAAAACTTGGAACCAGGTCTTCGACCAGAGGATCAGGGTCAATTCCGCCGCGCTGGACCCCCGGAAACCGGAAACCATTTTCCTCAATACTTTCCAGAACGCCGCCTACCGCTCGGATGACGGGGGAACGACCTGGAATAGGCTCGAAGGGTACAGGTTCAAGTGGGGACAGAGGCCCAACCTAGATCCCGCCAATCCGGATTTAATCTATCTGACTACCTATGGAGGAAGCGTATTCTGCGGCCCCTCCAGCGGTGTCCTCGGAGCTTTCGAAGACATCGAGAATTTCCCCGGGGCCTGGTGGTAATTAAGGAGGTCATGTCCATGCACAAAATACCTTTGATTCTTTTTCTTCTTGCCGGCCTGGTTGTCCAGGCTTCTGCCCAGACCGGGGCGAAAAAACCTGAAAAACCGTACTCGCCTTATGTCGCCGCCGGAGATTTTATTTTTATCTCCGGCCAGGTGGCCGCTGATCCGGAGACCGGCAAGCTGATCGAGGGGGATATCAAGGCGCAGACTGCTCTGGCCTTGAAAAATATCGAAAGGATATTGAAAGATGCGGGTTCAGGCTCGCAACAAGTAGTCAAAACGACTGTCTTTTTGAAAAACATCGAGGACTTTGCCTCGATGAACGAGGTCTATATCCAATTCTTCCAGGGGAAGAAGCCGGCCAGATCCACTGTAGCTGTGGCCGGGCTTGCTCTCGGCGCCCTGGTGGAGATTGAGGCTGTCGTTTACCACCCCATGGTCCGGCCATACCCGGCAAAACCCAATCCCTGAGCATAGAGAAAAAAAATTATGAAAAAAATAATTCTGTTTTTCTTTTTTCTAGCGGGATTTTCGAGCCTGCCCAATCTTCAGGCCGAAGCTCCGGATTCATCACTCAAGATATTGGCCCGCGAGCTCGAATCTTCTGAACCAGCCTTTCGTCTTGAAGCGGTGCGGGAGATTGCTGTAAACCATACAATAGATGGACTTTCTTTTTTGATCCAGGCCGCTGGCGATCCAGATGAATATGTGCGGGAGAGGGCCATTCAGGGCCTTGCCGCCACTGGCAGCGCCAAAGCCGTTCCTCCGGTTAAATTAGCCCTGCGAGACCCGGATGAGTTCGTACGCTGGCGGGCCGTTCAGGGATTAGCCAGCCTGGGAGTCCAGGATGTAATCGGGGATCTGGTCCCGCTGGTTAAAGATGAGAGCTGGCGGGTCAAAATCTGCGCCCAGGAATATCTGGGAACTATCGCCGCCGGGCGCTTGAAAATGGGATCTGCCGAGCTTTCCCGGGCTTTCGTGGATGAGCGGATAAAACCGCTCATGCTTCAGGGGCTCGAGGACCGTGACGAAAGAGTTAGACTCGCCGCTGCAACTGCTCTGGCGCGCGTGAAGGACAGCGCTTCTTTCACCCCGCTTATCGACCTCCTCGAAAACGGCTCGATGTTTGTGCGGGATGGGGCCGCCCTGGCCCTGGGGGAACTCGGCGACAGCAGGGCTGTCGAATATCTCATTGCCGCTGTGACCGATCCGCGTAACGGGGCCTCGGATGAGGGCAGAGACTGGACGAGATGGGGCGCGGTCAAGGCCTTGATCAGGCTGACCGGCCAGGATTTCGGAGTAGACTCAGGGAAATGGAAAGAATGGCTTGCTGCACATCATAACAAATGAATGCTTATTAGAGTAGGGGCACAATTCATTGCGCCCCAAGGGTTGGGCGCGATAAATCGCGCCCCTACAGATGACAATATTATTATTTTTCAACAAGGAGTTAAAATAAATGCATTATCGCTATCCAATCATTCCTGCTTTGATCCTCTCCCTGATCCTGACGACCAGGTCTTCCGCCGCACCCGCTGACCTTGCAGTCTCACCTTCGGCCAGGTCTCATACCCAGGAGATCAGGGGGCCGGAAGCTTCATTTACCATCGATGTCGCCGGAAAAACCCCGCCGGTCAACCGCTCGATAGAGATTGCCGGGCCGGCTGAGGACATAAGAATCAAAATCGACGGCGGACTGGATTTCAGCTCGATCAAGGCCCTCGCCGAAAGCCTGGTCAAGCCGGGCATGACCGATGAAGAGAAGGTCAAGGCCTGCTTTTATTTTGCAGTCAATAACCTTTACGACCGGGGAGCCGCGGGCTGCGATGATCCCCTCGAGTATATCAGCCTCTGGGGCCACAGCTACTGCGGCAATTTCGGCCTTTTTGTCAACGCCCTGTGGAAGGCGCTCGGCTTCCCGGCAGTATTTCTCAACCCGGTGATCGGCCTCCCCTCAGGCCATACTATCAGCGCAGTCTACTATGACAACCAGTGGCACATGTACGATTCGCGCCTCAGGGGCTATTTCCTCAACTGGGACAACCGCACCGTGGCCTCACTGGTCGAGCTCGACCGGGATGACAATCTGATCCGCCGGGCGCTCGATTACGACAACCGCCTGCACGGCCACTGGGACTTCCCCCTGATCATGGTCAATTATTTCAACGCCGCCTCGGACTGGTACGATGGCTATGACGCGCATTTCGACAATGCCAGGCTCTTCAACACGGACTGCCCGCGCTGGGACCCCTCTGTCACGCTTAGAGAGGGCGAGAATCTTACCCTCAACTGGACAAATGCCGGCAAGTGGTGGAGCCGCAAGGATCTCTCGCCCCGCTGGCTGGAACTCCACCGCCGGGAAGGCCGCGAGGCAATGAAAGTTCCGCCTGTCATTTACGCCAATGGAACTCTGGAGTTCAGGATAGATCCACGGCTCTATAAGAGCCAGGCCCAGGAGTTCTCCGGCATTCAGGCAAGCGGTGGAAAGAACCCGGTGTTTGAGCCAGCTCAGACCCGAAAGAAAGGATATATTGTATACAGGGTAAAAGTACCCTATTTCATCCCCTCACTGAGAGTGGAAGCCGCTGGTTTCCGGAAAAGCCCGGATGATCAACTGGCTATCGAGCTTTCAACCGATGAGGGCGCAAGCTGGCAGCCCCTCTGGCAGGCCGAAAGCACGGGGAATATCAAAATCGATATCTCCACCGACCAGATCCAGCGGGTGACCATGTACAGTCCGAACAAGTACTCCTGCCTCTTGCGTTTCAGCCTCGAACCCCGGGGCGCTGTCCATGATGTAAGTTTCAGCAGTATCCGGCTCACCGCCGACCTCTTTTACCGCCAGCACATCCTCCCCGCGCTCAAAAACGGAACGAACCGGATAGTATATTCCGACCGCTCGAAAGGGAGCTATAAGAAGCAGGTTACTTTCAACTGGCTCGAGGACACTAACATTCTCTTTTCCGAAGACCGTCCGGGCGAGGGCGATTCGGTAATCGTTACCGCCCAGGTGCGGAACAATGGCGACTCACCGGCACAGGAAGTAAAGGTGCGCTTTTTTGACGGCGATCCGGAAAAAGGCGGGGTAAAGATCGGCGGGGATCAGGTGATCGCCGGAATTGCCGCTGGCGCTGCGGAGCAGGCTGCGATTGTCTGGCTCCCGGTTCAGCGGCAGTTGGATGCAGGAGTCGGGTACTCTGTCTCGTCAGGCGAAAAAATGACCGGTTATCTCCACAACACTATTTATGTCCAGGTCGACCCGGAAAACAGTATCCCGGAGAGCAATGAGACCAACAACATCACCTCGCGGGAGGTGACAGTTTACAATATGGCCAACCTGATCCTGAGCCATCCCTCATTTATCACTTTTGACCGCAGCGGAGACAAAGTGACCTTAAGCGCCCTGGTGCGCAATCAGAACCTCTGGGGGTTACTGCCGCGGGCCAGGGAAGCCTGCAACGTGGTGGTGCGCTTCTATGACGGGCAGCCGATGGATGGCCGCCTCGAAAGGGGAGTGATCGGCCAGGCGGTGATCCCCGCTATCCCGGCAGGTGAATTCGGCCTGGCCAGGATCGAGTGGGATGTTAAAGGTCTTACCGGCCGCCATGTGGTTTATGTGATTGCCGACCCGGAAGACAAGATACCGGAAAAATGGCAGAATGGCCGTCGCAACTACATGCTGGTCAAGAAAGAGATCGTCTTTTAACCAAGCATTTTCCTGATCTGATAGTAAAGCAGGGGCAATCGGCCGGTTGCCCCTGCGGTAACTTGTCGATGATTGGATATTTATATAACTCACTATAAAATAACATGTTATTGTAGGGGCGAGGCATGCCTCGCCCGCACGTTATTGGAAACAACGAAATAATGTATTTCTCAGTGCGATGATAAAGAAGGACAATGTAAATGATGACCCCGCGGGAAAGACTTCTGGCGGCTATCAAAAGAGAGGTGCCGGACAGGCTGCCGGTCACCACCCACCATGTGATGCCGAGTTTCCTCGAAAGCTGCATGAACGGAGCCAGCCAGCGCGAATTTTTCGACTATTTCGGCCTCGAGGCAATTGTCTGGACAGTTCCTCACCGTCCCGAGCCTGAAACCGGAGAATATTATGATCCCGGCCAGGATAAGACCGGATTTCTCGAAAGCAGGCGGATTGCCGCTGACAACTGGCGGATTTTTTCCGAGGAGATTCCAGGGGGTGATTACCGCACAACCCGCTACCGTTTTGTCACCCCGCGGGGAGAGCTAGCGATGGTGCTCCAGGCCGATCGCCACACCTCCTGGGTCACCGAGCCTCTGGTGAAGCGCAAGTCCGATATCGAGCTTATCGCCGGCTTCGCCACTGCCCCCAAATGCGATGTGGAAGAGGTGAACCGGGCAGCCCGCGAGTTCGGAGAACGGGGCATAGTGCGCGGGCATATCTGCTGCTTCGATGTTTTCGGCCAGCCTGGAACGTGGCAGGATGCCTGCTGCCTCGTGGGTACTGAGCGGCTTATCCTGGAGACTTTCGACGACCCGCGGTGGGTGCACGAGCTGCTCAAAATCCTGCAAAGAAGAAAGAAAATCTTCATCCGCTCCCTGGCCGGGGCGAATTATGACATTCTCGAACTGGGCGGAGGTTCCGCCTCGTCCACGGTCATCTCCCCCGACCTTTTCGACAGCTTTGTCGCCCCGTACGACAGCGAGCTTATCGAACTGGCCCATCGGGCCGGGCAGCGGATTGTCTATCATATCTGCGGCGGGATCATGCCCCTTCTGGAAAGGGTAGCCGAAATGAATCCGGATGCCATGGAGACTTTCACACCAGGAGCCATGGGTGGGGATACCGATCTCAAAGAGGCAAAAAGAAGGATCGGGGACAGGGTTTCGATGATCGGCGGGTTCGACCAGGGGCACTATCTGTCCGGATGCAGTCCCGAGGAGACACGCGCCGAGGTCCGACGGTGTTTCGAAGAAGCAGGCCCTGGCGGTGGCTATATCCTCGCCCCCTCGGACCATTTCTTCGAGGCCGAGATTCCACTTCTTGAAGCATTCGCCGATGAAGCCAAAAAATGCATTTATTAATGAATAATTCGTTATTTTGATCCACAAAATACTAAAACCCTGAAAGAGGTCAAAATGCTCCGTTTCTACGAGATTTTCTCTTACCTGTTTTTGATCACTACCATCGTTTTGATTTCCATAGGGGCGGTCAGGGCTTTCCATGACTTTATCCTCGGCAAACATCACGAAGAACAGAAATAGAGGCCGTTTTTTCGGAAACGACAAATCACAACCTAACCACCGGAGTCTCTATGCTGGGCAGTATCGATCTGATAATTATTTTTGTCATGCTGGCTTTAATGCTAGGTTTAGGAAATCTTTTTTCAAGAAGCGTGGCCCACACCGATGACTTTTATCTCGCCAACCGCGCCATGCCGGTGACCCTGGTCATCTGCTCGCTTGCCGCCACCAACATGAGTATGTACAACTTCATTTCCGAGGCCGGACAGGCAGCCCATCAAGGGGTAAGCATAATCTGGCACGAGTGGACCGGCAATATGGCCTTCGCTTTCTGCGGCTTGTTTATCATGCCCGGGTTCCGCCGGCTAAACCTGACTACTATCCCGGAGTTCATGGGCATGCGCTACGGGGGCAAGGCCCATTCGATCACAGCCGTAATGTATGCCTTGAAAAGCGCGGGAAAACTGGGGCTGGGGATGTACCTGGGCGCTCTTACCGGATATGTTCTCGTGCCGCAAATCAATTTCTACTGGTGGTTATTGATTTTCACCACTGTGGTAGGGATTTACACTTTCCAGGGCGGGATGATCAGCGTGATTTTCGCAGATGTGGCACAGTTTATCCTCATCCTGATAGCTACCCTTATCGGCTATACCTTTGTCGCCGCCCAGGTCGGCTGGATGCCAGGCATATTCGAGAAATCCTCAGCGGATTTTGTCAATTTCGTACCCCCTGCGGGCAAGTTCGACTACAAGTTTATCATTGCCATCCTCTTTCTCGGTATCAACGCTTTCTGCTGCGATCAGGGGATGATTCAGCGCTCTTTCGGCTCCAAGAATGTCAAAACCCTGGTCGTGGCCATGGTGTTGGTGGGTATCATTCTCACCCCGGTTAACCCGTTCCATTTCTTCGCCGGCCTGGCCGCACCCCTGTTGAACGCCAATGCCGCCAGCATGAATCCTGACGCTGTCATGACCCAGCTTTACAAGTCAAGTATTCCCACGGTGTTCATGGGAATTTTTATTTCCGGTCTTATAGCTTCGCAGCTTTCCGGAGTCAGCGCCGAGATCAACGCTGGGGCCACGGTGGTGGCCAAGGATATCTGGCAGCGCCTTCGCCGCACCGAACCAAGCGGTACGGAAAAACTTCGTTTCTCCAGGTACATGACCATAGCCATGACCATGCTCATGGTCTTTTTCGCCCTGGTCTCCAAATTTTCGGGCCGCAGCGTGGTGGATAACTTCCTTTCCCTTGTCGGCATATTCGATACCCCGATTTTCGTGGTAGCTATCATTTACGGTCTCAAGGGCAGCCGGATCAACGAGCAAGGGGCCATTGCCGGCTACCTGGGAGGTGCGGCCGTGGGTCTGGCCGCCATCACTGTTTGCCAGATTTACCAGATCCCGGATTTCCTCTGGTGGATAACGGTCTCCGCTTTCCTGGGCTCGCTGATTATAACTCCGCTGGTCAGCAGGTTCTTCGCCCCTCCGGACAAAGAACAGGTGGCAAAAATCCGCCTCTCGGATAAGGGCACCGAGGAAGAGTGGTACCGTATCATCCCCCGCTCCCTGCCGGGTAAAATCACTCTGGGCGTGATCATAGCCGGCGGCGCTATCTTTTTCCTGGGGATAGTGATCGGCGGCATGGGCAGCATGCATGCTTCCCTATTCGCTGTCGGAGGCATGGTCATCTATTTTGCCGGCTGCGCGACAAGACTTTTGTTTAAGTGAAATATCCCGGAAAGCTTAAAAGCGTGTTTAATTTTATTAATTTCTTACGAATTAGAACGGAAAAGCAGCAATAATATTGTAACTGCTTGGTAAATTAAGACTTCGCAGGGGCGGTTCGCGAGCCGCCCCTACACCCCGCGAGGGAAACTATAGGCTTATATTGTTTTTTTAACGCACATTTAATGCTGAAGAAAAAATTTGACAGAGGGCCAACCATGGATTTCAAAACTACGCTTAGGGAGGACGGGCTGGTGGTGGAAAACGGACAGCTTGTCCTTAAAATCGGCAGTGATCTCTGCCTCAAGCCATATCTGCTTGCTGAAAGCCGGGCGCTGAGCATAGCGGCAAGCGAAAACTCGCCGGGGCCGGCTTTTCAGGCCCGGCTCGGCGGTTACCCGGTAAACCGCTTCCAGGTCGACTGGGAAAAACTGAGTATCGAGACGATTTCTGATTCCTTAGGCCCTGGCAGGCGGATCATTCTCCAGGCCAAGGCTGATCAGTACGGCCATCCCTTATATACCGGGGCCAGGATCGAAGCGAGGGTGAGCCTCTCTTTTTACGAAAATCTGCCCCTGGCAATTATCGGTCAGGCCGAGTTCACCAATCTGGGAAAAGACAAGCTCACTATAGACCAGCTTGCCGGCAACTGCTACCGGCTCGACCGCCGCCTGGTTACCCCCGGAGAACGTCCCTGGCGCTTCGCCTCCTACCAAGGTGCTGCCTACCGCTGGGGCCGCGATTATTCCCTGATCTGGATCGAGAATGACACCGAACGGACCAATTTCATGGGAGCTGATCCGCTGAATCCCGCAGAGGGTGAATTCGGGGGTACTCCGCTGGTCGACCTCTGGGCGCCGGAATGCGGCCTGGCTGTGGCCAGCGCGGAGCCTCTCCCCCAGTGGATCAGCCTGCCGGTGAGAACTCTGCCCGACGGCACTGTGGAAATAAGCGTGGCCGAGGTGCCTGAAAAAAGATTCGGCCAGAAGACAACCCTGGCTCCAGGCGAGTCGTGTACCACAATACGTTCTGCGGTCATCCTGCACCGGCTTGATTTCCACGATGCACTGAGAGTATACGGGGATATCCTGCGCGGCCAGGGAGTGAATATTCCTTCAAGCTCGCCGGATTTCTGCTACGCTCCCTACTGGAAGTCCTGGGGATTCGGCCTGGATTTCAAGCTGGACCAGATTTACGGGGTTCTGGAAGAAATCAAAAGTTTCGGGATCGAGATGGCCATGCTCGATGACGGATGGTTC
>Ga0315289_10009494_pt1 | contig 13999 bp, 10 predicted proteins | sample YL17G11_40_MG_FD_203452 | JGI IMG/M metagenome (GOLD analysis project Ga0315289, IMG submission 203452) | Sediment microbial communities from Yellowstone Lake, YNP, Wyoming, USA - YL17G11_40 | ecosystem: Environmental > Aquatic > Freshwater > Lake > Sediment | place: USA: Wyoming | collected...
GACGCGTTGTGCGCCGGGATGATTGTGTCGAGGCTGGAGGGGCAAAGAACAGATACGGCCGTCGCCTCGGCGGCAATTTTTCGTGAGCACGGCGCTCGAGTCGAGGAGGTGCTGTTCCAATCTCAGCACGGGCGGTTTCTTCAGCAGACAGGGTTTGCAGGGGACGTTGGGTACTGCGCGCGCGTCGGCGTTATGAGTGTTCTGCCGGAGGTCTTCGCATCGGGAAAGCCGGCGCCGCATGATTTGGTTATCAGAGCGGTTGCCGGCGCAGAGAGTTTGAGAGAAGGAAAATGATGATTGATTTTCGGAGCGATACGGTAACAAAGCCGACTCCCGACATGCTCAAGGCGATGATGAAGGCGGACGTCGGCGACGACGTCATGGGAGAGGACCCAACCGCCAACCTCCTTCAAGAGAAAGTCGCGGCGCTGCTCGGAAAGGAGGCTGCGCTTTTCGTGCCGTCAGGAACGATGTCCAATCACGTCTCGGTAAGGTCGTGGACGGAACCGGGAGACGAGGTAATCATCCATAAGCTTTCTCACACTTATCTGTACGAGAGCGCCGCCGGTGCTGCCCTGTGCGGGGTGCAGTTTTCTCTTCGGGAGGGGGTCAGGGGCATCCTCGACCCGAACGATGTTAGCGAGGCGGTCCACGACCCGCAAAAAGACCATTTCCCGAAGACGCGGATGATAATGATAGAGAACACTCACAACATGGGCGGCGGCTCAATCTATCCGATAAAGGTCGTCGAGGAGATTTCGCACATAGCAAAGGAGAAGGGGCTTGTTCTGCACATGGACGGGGCGAGACTTTTCAACGCGTGCGTCGCTCTCGGAGTGCAGGCGATTGAGTACTCGCGCTATGTTGATTCACTGAGCATTTGCTTTTCGAAGGGGCTTGGGGCGCCGGTCGGGTCGGCCGTAGCAGGAAGCAAGGACTTCATCCAGAGAGCACACAGATTTCGGAAGATGTTCGGCGGCGGGATGAGGCAGATAGGTTATCTCGCAGCGGCGGCCATATACGGTCTGGAGCATCATGTCGAGAGGCTTGTGGAAGACCATGAAAACGCGCGCCTCCTTGCAAGGGCAATCAACGAGCTTCAGTGCTTCCGCGTTGACCTCGATGCCGTCGAGACCAACATGGTCTTCTTCGACGTAGTCGCCGAGAACCTGAACGCCGCAAGAGTCGTGGCAATGCTTCGTCAGGAGGGCGTTCTCGTGGGGGCGGTCGGCAGCAGAAGAATCCGCGCTGTGACTCACCTCGACGTGAGTCGCCGCGATGTGGAACGGGCCGTCGAGGTTTTCCGCGGGGTCTTTTCTAAGACGAAGGTTTGACTGAGAACACTCACGGTGGCAAATAACGCAGAACAGGCGGCCGGGGATTCGCTCACCTTTTCCCGCGCCCTCGCAGTTCCTTGAGGTAATGGACGTTCTCGACGACTTTGCCCGTGCCAAGCGCCACCGCGATCAGCGGATCGTCCGCAACGTGCACGGGAAGTCCTGTCTCCTTGGAGAGAAGCTTGTCGAGTCCTCTCAGAAGCGATCCTCCGCCGACCATCACAATCCCCCTGTCAACAAGGTCAGCGGAAAGTTCCGGCGGGCATCGCTCCAGCGAAACGCGGACCGACTCCACGATTGTGGAAACAGGCTCGGCGAGCGCCTCTCGAATTTCCTCGGAATTGACGGTGAGAGTCTTCGGAAGGCCCGCGACTAAATCTCGCCCTTTCACCTCCATTGTGAGGGGTTCGTCGAGCGGAATAGCAGCCCCCACGTCTATCTTAATCTGCTCGGCGGTTCTCTCGCCAATCATCAGGTTGTAACTTCGCTTTATGTACAGGATGATGGCCTCGTCCATCTCGTCGCCGCCGACTCTGACGCTCCTGCTAAAGACGATTCCCCCCAGGGAGATGATGGCCACTTCTGTCGTGCCGCCGCCTACGTCAACAATCATGTTGCCGGCCGGTTCATCAACCGGCAGCCCGACGCCTATCGCTCCTGCCATCGGCTCCTCGATGAGAAACACGTCCCTCGCCCCAGCTCTGGTCGCGCTTTCCACGACAGCCCTCTTTTCCACCTGGGTAATCCCGGACGGAACACCTATGACGACCAGCGGGCGCGCCAGGCGCCTGCGGTTATGGACCTTCTGTATGAAGTAGCTGATCATGCTCTGGGTTATCTCGAAGTCGGCGATGACGCCGTCCTTCAGCGGGCGCATTGCGACGATGGACCCCGGCGTTCGCCCGATCATCCTCTTTGCTTCGTTACCGACGGCGAGGATTCGGTTGGTGTCCTTCATAATGGCGACGACCGACGGCTCATTCAGCACAATGCCTTTCCCCTTGACGTACACGACGGTGTTCGCCGTTCCGAGGTCAATGCCCATGTCGTTGGAGAAGAACCCCCAAAGCTTGTTGAGAAACATCGAAACTCCTCCTTGCCAGTCAGGGAGCCCGATAATCGGTCCTGTTCTCCGGACGATGGTGGCGGGCGGCGCCCCAGACTCTCCTGGGATAGGAGCTACGGGGTGTGCCCCCGGTCGCATGTCCGGACAAACCTTCTGGGAACGGATTAAATCACACGGCCTCTTCCGAAAGCAATACAAAAAGAGCCGCGCGAGTAATCCCTCAGCCACATGGGGAACTGGCCGCAGAGCACGCCGAGCACGCAGAGAATGAAGTGCCACACTGTGGCACGCACGGCGTAGGGGCCTCTCGACATGCCTCTGCCCACCGGTGAATGAGGAGTTACACGCGTGGGAGCCCCTCGCCTTAAGGCGGAACTCACCACAGAGGTCGCAGAGAACGCCGAGAGTGAGGTGGACAACGGAGACATCCCTCTGCGATCTCCGCGAACTCTGCGGTTCAATATTCCGGCGGGGCAGCCCCTGGGGATGCGTCAACCGAGGATGTCGGCAAGAAGCCTTTCGACATCTTCGGGTTTGACCGTTCGAGGAGTTTGAGCAACGCTGCTCCTTGCCACGGCAAAGTCCCGGAACGCTTTCACATCCTCCTCCTTCACTCCGTAGGGCCGCAGTGTCGTCGAGACTCCGACGGACTTGGCAAAGTTCAGAAAAGCAGCGTGCCCTTCCCTTCCGAAGATTGAGTAAATCTTGCGCGCCTTTTCCGGGCACGATTCCTCGACGAATTTCAGGAAATGCCCGATGAGAGCACCGTTTGCCCTGCCGTGAGGCACCCCGTATCTCAGCGTCAGGTAATAGCCGAGGGCGTGAAGGAGAGTCGTTCCCGTCTGGGCGATTACCATACCGCCGAGAGCCGCCGCACAGAGCATTGCAGCTCGCGCATCGAGATTTTCTCCGTCCCGAACTGCTGCCTCCAGGTTTTCCCTCACCGTCGTGATGCTTTCCAGAGCGAGGCAATCGGAGATGGGCTGCGACCGACGCGAAACGTAACCTTCTATTGCATGGGAGAGCGCATCAAGGCCCGTGTCGGCGGTTATGTCTTTGGGCATCGTCACGGTCAGCTCCGGGTCGAGGAGAGCGAGGATCGGGAACATTTGCGGACCACTGAAGTTGAGCTTATCAGTTCCCTCGTCGTTGTTGATGATGGCATACTGGGTGGTCTCGCTTCCGGTTCCCGCCGTCGTGGGAATGCAGACGAGAGGCAATGGGGCGTTCTCGAAGTGGTGTATCGGGAGAAGCTCGATGAAGCGCCCGCGGTTCGTCGCAAGAACTGCCGCGGCTTTTGCGGCGTCCATCGCGCTCCCTCCGCCAAGCCCGATGATAAGCTCCGCTCTCGCCTCCCTTGCGACCCGGGCAACAGCCTCCACGTCCGAAGCCGCCGGGTTTGATGGAGCGCTCGCAAAACTGACCGCCTCGACTCCGTTCTTCCGGAGAGTGCCCTCAATCCGGTCGCAAAGCCCCGTTCGCCTGGCGAACGAAAGACCCGTCACGACAGTTACCCGCGGCACCTTCGGAACGAACTCCCCGAGCCTCTCAATCGCCCCCCGCTCCAGGACAATCCCCGTCGGCATAAGATGGGAGAACGCTTTCACGATACAGCCTTTCAATCAAAGGAGGTTTGGCCCCGCCGGGTCGGGAAGTTTCAGATGCGCTGTCAATCGCCTGGGAGATTCGTCGCCCGGCTTCTGTGAGAAAATGGGGTCGCCTCCTGTTCGGCTTTATGCGGTTGTAGGCCCGACCTGCACCATCGCCGCGCTCTCGAGGGCATTAAGGCGTGAGGCGGCCCATGAGGCGCGGGAAGGGGATGGTTTCTCTGACGTGGTGGACGCCGCAAATCCAGCCGACTGTGCGCTCGATTCCTAAACCGAAGCCCGCGTGCGGAACAGACCCATATTTTCGCAAGTCGAGATACCAGGAGAACGCTTCTCGCGGCAGATTGTGCTCGCGTATCCTTTCCTCCAGAACATCGAGGTTATCCTCCCTCTGTCCGCCGCCGATGATTTCGCCGTGCCCTTCCGGGGCGATCATGTCAACGCAAAGTGCGACCTTCGGATTCTGTGGGTCCGCTTTCATGTAGAAGGCCTTGCATTCTCTCGGATAGCGGTGAACCAGCACGGGTCGGTCGAACTGTTCCGAAAGGACAGTCTCCTCGTCCCCTCCGATGTCGTCTCCCCACTTGACGGTCATTCCCTTCTGATAAAGAATCTCGAGGGCCTCGTCGTAGCTAATTCGCGGAAAGGGCTTTTTGACCGGCTCGAGTTTCGACACATCGCGATCTAACACTTCGAGTTCTCTTCTCTTTCGCTCGACAACTCGCGCTACGATGCCCGCCACGAAATCCTCCGCAAGGTCCATATCGTCGTCGAGGTTGAAGTACGCCACCTCCGGCTCGACCATCCAGAATTCGGTGAGGTGTCGTCGGGTCTTCGATTTTTCGGCGCGAAATGTCGGGCCAAAACAGTAAACCTTCCCGAACGCCATCGCCCCGGCTTCCATGTACAATTGCCCGCTCTGCGTCAGATAGGCCTTCTCGCCGAAATAATTGGTCTCGAAAAGATTCGTCGTTCCTTCGCAAGCAGCCGGAGTGAAAATCGGCGCGTCGAGCAGAAGAAAACCCCGCGAATCGAAATATTCCCTGATTGCCCGGATAAGCTCCGCCCGCACTCGAAGAATCGCGTGCTGCTTCGACGACCTCAGCCATAGATGGCGATGGCTCATCAAAAAGTCAACCCCGTGCTCCTTTGGGCTGATTGGGTAATCAACCGCCGGATGGACGAGCTGAACGTCTCTCGCGCCGATTTCGTACCCTATCGGAGACCTCGGGTCCTCCCTGACCGTCCCGGTAACGACCACTGCCGATTCCTGTGTCAGCTTCTCGCAGAGGTCGAAGGTCTGAGGCGAGGCGTCAGCTTGGGATACAACGCACTGGACCGTTCCTGTGCCATCTCTGACGAGGAGGAAATGGAGCTTCCCGCTCGACCGCATACTGTAGAGCCATCCTTTAATGGTAACTTCCTTTCCAACCCAATTCCCGATGTCCTCCACGTAAATTCTGCCCATGGCGAATTCACCTCACCCCAGGTTCAGGCAAAACGCTTGCCATGATTTGTCTGCGATTCACCCCGACGAGAGCCTCGACCTCCATGGCCTCATCCCTGTTTGACATCCTCGTTAGGGCTTCCAGTCCCTCCGGATGCTGTCGCGGATTTCGCGGTATGCCTTCTCTTTCCGGCGAGCCTCTTGAATGGCGGGGGAGAAAACGTTGTCGTAGAAGTCCCTCCCCATTCGCTCGACAATCTGGTGGTCGAAAAGCTCGTCGGTCTGTTCGATGCCGTCGAGGAGATGCCACTTCCTGAGAAGCCTTTCGCGCCGCTCCCGTTCCGTGACGGGCTTTGGCTCTCGCGGGAGTTTCCCGAACTTTTTTGCGGCGACGACCTTCGCGACCCAGAGGGCGTATCCCCTGGCTTCGTCCGCCGGTATCCCCTCCTCCAGCTTCTCCAGCCGGTTGAACTCAGCGAACACGTCAAATCGTCGAATAGGTTTCAGCGGTTTCATAACACGTCACCATGACGAGAATTCCGTGACTCCTCACTTCTCGGCGGCCGAGGTCATCCACGAGCGGAACGGCCTGCCGCCGGGGCATGAAACCAGAGAGTCCACCGAGATCACGGAAGGAGAGACCTATAATCACCTTCACTCTCTGTGTCCTCTGCGCTCTCTGTGGTGAGTTCCCCTTGAGACTGAGGCGTTACAGAATTTCAGTTTTTCTGCCAGCATCTTCGGCTGGGACCGTATGTTCTCTTTTACGGCCTCGACGAGGGCGCGTGCAATATTCTCTTTCCATTTGAAGGGACCGCGAAACCCGCTTTCGCCGTCGAGCAAATACCCCACGTGCCGTCCTCTCTCGACGGTCCGCAAATCGTTCGCGAGAACAAAATCCGCTTTCGAGGACTTCATCAGCCTTTTCGCGCTTTTCGCCAATTGTCCCTTCGTCGCGCCGACCTCCAGCTTGAATCCGACGAGAATCGTCCTGGGCGAAAGCTCTTTGATCACATTGATGACTTTTGGCGTCTTCTCCAGGCGGAGCGTCAGGGTCTTCCTTCCCGACGGGATTTTGCCGTTCCGCTCACTCTGAGGAATATAGTCGAGGACCGCCATCGCATGGAAGAAGACATCGTAGCCCTCTTTCGGCAAACGCCTCCTCAGCTCGCGGACCAAATCATCCACAGTCTCAATCCCGACAACTTTCAGCCTCGGATGTGGTCGAGGAAGCAGACTCTCGACGCCGTGGAAGAGAGTTACCTTTGCTTCCTCGCGGAGGCAGACTTCTGCAATTGCCACGCCGAGCGCCCCCGTCGAGCGGTTGGAAATAAACCTGACCGCATCAATCCAGGCACGCGTCGGGCCGGAAGTTATTGCGACTCTCTTTCCTTTCAATGGTCTGTTCATCGCGCGCCTCAGCCAAATAAAGAACGCTCGCCTTTTCAGGCACGCGGCGTCTTATCATCGCTGCTTATGAATTACTCAGCCTTAACCCGGTAATAGCGCCGCACGACTCCGCTGATTGCGTCCGACCAGGTCGGCTGGCTAATGGGATTCTCGAAGCAAGGAGTCCAGCCTATCAAGTCCCCCGAATACTCGACAACGTAATTTCCGCTCGCGCCGAACGGCGCCCAGGTCAGAACAAAAAGGTCTCCCGCAATCTCCCACTCCACTTGACGCAAGACCGGAACGAACTTCTGGAGTCGATTGTGGCTTTCGTCCGAGACATAAACGGCCCCGTCGGCAGCCACAGCAATCCCCCTCGGCGCGGAGAACTGTCCTTCTCCGTCGCCCCTTTCGCCCCATTGCCCTGAGAATGTGCCGTCCGAATCAAACTTCTGAACCCAGGGGTTGTCGCCACAAGCCACAAAGACATTCCCGGCATAGTCAACCGTCAGCCCGCCGAGCGGGCCACGGAATTCTTCTCCTGCGCACCCCGAGCCCCATTTCTTGACGAAAGCTCCGTCGAGGTCAAACTTCTGAATCTGGCAGTTTTTGCCATCGAACACATAAACGGAACCAGCTTTCGAAACGGCCACGGCTTCCGGGTGCCAGGCTTGCCCCGGGGCGCCGCCCTCGGATCCCCACTTCTTGATGAATCCACCATCCCGGTCGAACTTCTGAATGCGGAAATTGCCGGTGTCCGCGACATAGACGTTGCCAGAAGAGTCCACTGCAATCCCCTGCGGCTGCGAGAACTCTCTGTCACCGCCGCCCGGGCCGCCCCATTGAGTCAGAAACTCGCCGTCGTCGCGAAACTTCTGGATGCGGTTGTTCGCAGTGTCGGCGACGTAAACGCTCCCTGACGGTCCCACACACAGAGCTTGCGGGGTGTTGAACTCGCCTTCCCCGCTTCCCAGCGTCCCCCACGCCGCGAGGAAGTCTCCTTGCCGATCGAATTTCTGGACTCGGTGATTTTCAGTGTCGGCGACATAGACCTCGCTTGAAAGACCGATAGCTATGCCAAGAGGATGATGAAATTTGCCCGGGCCGTTCCCCCAGCTCTGCCATGCTGCCACGAACGCGCCGTCGAGCTCGAACTTCTGGATTCTATGGTTTCCCCCGTCGGCGACAAATACAGCACCTTCTTCCCCGACGGCTATCCCTGCTGGGTCGGAAAGCTCGCCCTCGCCGCTGCCGGCCTGCCCCCAGACGTTGAGAAACCCACCGTCGCCGTCGAAGACGCAGATGTGATTCGTGCCGCTGTCCACGACGTGAACGCTCCCTGAGGCGCTCACCGCCACACCCTCCGGCTTGACGAGCGGCGCCTGCGGAAAGCCAAGATTGTTCCAGCTTTTGATGAAATCCCCGTTCGATGCGAATTTCTGGATTCGGCGGTTTCCTGTGTCCGCGACATAGACTTCTTCCGCGCTGTTCACGGCGACATACGACGGCGAATCGAATTGTCCCGCGGCATTTCCGAAGGCTCCCCACTGTGCGATAAATCCGCCGTCAAGGTCGAACACCTGGACGCGGTGATTTCCTGTGTCGGCGACGTACACCTTCCCCGAAGGCCCTACGGCGATTCCAGTTAGGGCGTTGAAGAGCCCTTCCGCGCTTCCGGCCGAACCCCAACCCATAAGAAAATTGCCGTCGGCGTCGAATTTCTGAACGCGGCTGCTACCGGCGTCAGCGACGTAAACGTTCCTGCTGGAATCAAGCGCCACCCCGGAAGGTGCCAAGAACTGGCCAGGGCTGCTCCCGACGTCTCCCCATTTCCTGAGAACCTCTCCCGTCGAGCTCAACTTCAAGACCCGGCAATTCCCCGCATCCGCGACGTAAACATTGCCGTCCTTGTCAGTCGCCATTCCCGTCGGAAACACGAAGTACCACGGCTGGTCGAGTCGCGGCCACATTGTTGAAAAGCGATACTCGTCTCCGGAGCAATAGGCGGCATTGGCGCGAAGAAGAGCGCACATTCCAAGTAAAGCCAGAATTCCCGGGCGGTTCATTGGTTGGCCCCCTCCTCTCTTTTGTGGAGGGCCTGGTCGCGCGCAACATAGCGCGAGGAGACCCACTCTCCCCTCCTGGTGCGTGGCAACCATGATACCATTCCACCGTCCCACACGCCAGACCTTTGTTGCAGGAGCATGCAAGGCCTCACTTATGGGCGGGAGGCCGCCGCCCGGCGCCAAGGAGGGAATGAACCCCGCCTCCGGCGGGGATGGACGCAGATGGCGCCCCCGCCTTCGGGCGGGGGACACCCGCCGCCCGGCGGGCCTATGATCAGTGTCTCCGCCCGAGAGTGAGGGGTTACAGGGGCGTGTGGCTGCCTTTTAGGGGCGGCCGGCCATATTTCACCCCTTCAGGGCTGGAGTCTTTTCTCCGATGCCCTGCCCCAGGGCTGCGCCCTGGGTATCGCACGCCCCACAAGAACGTAAGCCCTGAAGGGGGGGCATAATCCGCTCGCCGATGTCGGGATGGTTTTTGGACGACACATATCGCCCCGGAAATGCAGCGACGTCCTTGCAGGGGATTTTGGGCGCGATGGAGTCGCCGATAGGCCGGTGGGACGCGTGCCACTCAAGGCTCGAACTCGGAACCCGGGCCTGTCTCATCGAGTGTCGTGCGTAGAATCACTCGCCGATGCTCTCCCTCAAACACCGGATACCCCGCCACCTCGCATGACGGGAAATGCCGCTTGACCGCCTTTCGAGTTCGCAAGATTTCTTCGACCACCTGCCTCTCGTCGTCGGACAGCTTCTTCGGCATGTAGAAGGGATAACTTGATTTTCGCCGTGTGACCTTCGCCGTCAGGCGTCCCGCAGAAATGGACGACGAGCCGCTCGGCGATTCTCGCCTCGGCGGGGATGTCTTTCGAAGGCGCTTGCCGCCGACAACTGGCAAGCCGACGGGCAGACTGGCGTCCACGATGGTTATGATTGAGTCGGCGAAGTTCAGCGTTCTAAGTGCAACCGCCTCCCAGGACGCCGTCGAGAAAACTTTTTTGAGTTGCGCGATATCGAATTCGCTCCTGCAACACTCCTCCCGAAACCGCGGAGTCGGCATTAGAAGAAACGACGCTGCGAGGTTCGCCCAGCGATGGCACTCCCTCGGGTCCTCGAGCACCTTCTTCAACTCCAGCTCCATGATTTCATGAGCCAGGGCGACGTTCTTTCTCTCCGGCCTGTCCTCGTGGTGAACCTCCACGTGGGGGAGTCCCCGTCGCCGAAAGCTCTGCCCGCGCCTGCCGTCGAGCCTGGTTTCGCTATAGGCGATTCCAAGCCGGTCAGCGATTTTCTTCGGCTCGACGGGGGGCTGCTTTATTTCACACACAGACAGGACATTCTCGACGAGCCGGTCGAGAAGCTCCACAATTTCCTCGAAATCTTCCGCCATCCTGGAATCCTTTTCGCGGTTGTCATGGCATGTCAGCAGGCAGCGTCAGTGTCCCCGGAGCGACGAGCGGAAGGTCAGAACAATGAGGTCGCACGGAGCAGCCATCCCATCCGGGGGCAAAACAAAACCGCCCGCGTCTCCGCGTCCCCTTCTTAACTCGCCCAGCTGCGACGGCTCGCTGTCGGCCGGCGGTCCCGGCCCACGGCATGCTTGACGTTTAGCGCCTTTTCAAACGGTCCAGAGCGACGGCGAAGATGATGACTATCCCCACCGTCACGTATTCCCACTCCGGGGGGAACTTGAATAGAATCAACCCGCACGGAATGATTCCTAAGATTGCGGCGCCAATGACTGTTCCGAGCACGCTTCCTTCTCCGCCGGAAAGACTCGTGCCGCCCACTATGACAGCCGCAATGACGTTCAGTTCCGACCCCAGCCCGGCTGTGGGCTGTGCTGTGTTTGAGCGGGCTGCCAGAACCATCCCTCCAAGCCCCGCAAGAAAACCCGTAAGCGTGTACACGATTAGCTTGACTCTATCCACCCTTATTCCCGACAGCCTTGCGGCTTCCTCGTTCCCGCCGATGGAGTAAATGTATCGCCCTGTGGTCGTGTGCCGAAGGAAAATCGAGCCGACTATCGCCACAACCGCCATAATCCACACGGGCACCGGGACGCCCAGCCACCTCCCCCATCCAAGGACGTCCACCAGTTCGTTTGGCAAAATGGAGTACCTTGCCTTTGTGACCACGTAGGTGATTCCTCTCGCCATCCCCATCATTCCGAGAGTCGCTATGAACGGGGGAAGCCTCAGCTTTGTTATAGCCAGTCCGTTCAGGAACCCGCACACCGCACCGATGAGCAGCCCAAAGCCCACGGCTGTCCAGACACCGGCCCCCTGCTCGACGAGCTTTCCCATTGAACACGCCGCCAGAGCCAGAACCGAGCCAACCGAGAGGTCTATCCCCTCAGTTATGATAATCATGGTCATTCCGACGGCGATAATGGCTATCCAGGAGAACTGCCGGGCGACCATGAGCTGCTTGTCGAGTTCCCTGAACTGGGGCTTGAGAATAAAAAGAAAAAAGTAAACGCCCACCAGGAAAAGAAAAATCCCAATTTCCCTCGCTCGGCCGATTCGTCGAACAGCAGACCAAAAGCCTCCGCGTATGTCCTCAACCATGTCGAACAAGTCTTCCTTGCTGGCTCACCCTCCCGTGGCGGCCATCATGATTCTATCCTGGGTCGCTTCCTCCCGCGTGAGCCTGGCGGTGATGCGCCCCTCGTGCAGGACGACGATTCTATCGCTCATTGCCATGATTTCGGGGAGTTCGGATGAAATCATGACAATGCCGACGCCGCTTGCGGCGAGCTTGCACATCAGCGAGTGGATTGCAGCTTTTGCTCCGACGTCAATTCCTCTGGTTGGCTCGTCGAGTATAAGGACTTTCGGCTTGACTCCCAGCCACTTGGCGATGACAACTTTCTGCTGATTGCCGCCGCTGAGGTTGGCGACCCTTTGCTCCACAGAAGGGGTCCTTATGTCGAGCTCTCTGACGCGCTGGGCGGCGTCCTTTCTCTCTTTCGCCTTGTTGAGCATACCCATCGTTGCGAAGTCCCTCAAGTGCGCGAGCGTTATGTTCTCCCGAACGGCCATGGTCAAAATCAGCGCCTGAAGCTTCCTGTCTTCGGGGACCAGGCCCAGCCCGTTTCGGATGGCATCCACCGGCGTGTTGATTTCGACCTTTTTTCCTCCGACGTAAAGTTCGCCCGAATCTCTCGGGTCTATGCCGAAAAGCGCGCGGGCAATTTCGGTGCGTCCGGCGCCCATGAGTCCTGCGATTCCGAGTATTTCTCCTTTTCTGACCGAGAAGGAAATCTCGGAGAAAACGCCGTCGCGCGATAGGCTTTCCACCCGCATGACCTCGTCCCCGATGGGGACTATCTCCTTTGGAAACAGGTTGAGCGACCGCCCAACCATCATCTGCACGATCTTTTCCTTCGTAGCCTCGCCGGTCGGCAAATCCCCCACATGCTTTCCGTCTCGCAGGACCGTTATCCGGTCAGCGACCTGAAACACTTCCTCCAGCCTGTGCGTGATGTAAACGATGCTTACCCCTCTTTTCTTCAGCGCCGCGATGACCTGGAAGAGCGTGTTGACCTCGTGCTCGGAAAGAGCCGACGTCGGCTCGTCCATGATGATGACTCTCGCGTCGGAGGAGACCGCCCTCGCTATCTCTATCATCTGTTGTCCGGCAACGCTCAGGTCTCCGACACGAGCCGACGTGTCAAAGCGCGCATCAATCATGTCGAGGGCTCGCCTCGCCTCCTGACGCAAGCGAGGCCAGTTCACCATGGGAAGACGCTGCCGTTTCGGAAGGCGGCTGATGAATATGTTCTCCGCAACGCTCATGTTCGGGAAGAGGCTCAGCTCCTGATAGATTGCGACTATTCCGAGGGAACGCGCGTCCTGAGGTGAGCGGATGTGCACTTTCCGGCCCCGGATGAAAATCTCGCCCACATCGGCGTGATGCGCCCCGCATAATATCTTGATTAGAGTGGACTTTCCGGCGCCGTTCTCTCCGACGAGCGCGAGGACCTCCCCCGGCCGAATCCGCAGGTCCACTCCGTCGAGCGCCTGCACGCCGGGGAAAGCCTTGCTGATTCTCCTCATCTCGACCACCGGGCAGCCGGTGACCGGGCTGGCTTCCGGCGAGGTCTTTTCGGCGTGTGATACTGTCATCGAACAGTCCCTTTTCCTGTCAAGTGCACCGGCCTCAATCCGGGACGAAAGGAACGTTCATGCGCTTGGTTGAAAAAGCGCGCGGCTTCTTTCTAATCTCGTCGAGACGATACGGTGGTTTTTGCCCGCCGGTCATCTGCGGACGCACGGTGCAGGCTATTTCTCCTCGGTCTCCTCGAGGTTGTCTTTGGTGATGACCAGGACGCCCGTGTCCATGATTTTCTTCTCGGGCAATTTCCCTTCGCGTACCTGAACCAGGACCTTGATTGCCTGGTATCCCATTTCATAGGGACGCTGGGCGATTGTCGCCTGGACGACTCCTTCCTTGATGAACTGCCTGCACTCGGGGGTGTCGTCGAATCCGACGATTTTCACCTTCCCGACCCTGTTCCCGGCTTTGACGGCGCGCGCGGCTCCCGGCGCCCCCGGAGCGGACACGCCGAAGAACCCGCCCAGGTCGGTGTGCGCCATGAGAAGGTTCTCAGCGATGGTTGTAGCTTTTTCCGAACTGTCGTCGTCCGGTTCGGTGGCGATTATTTTCATACCGGGGAATATCGCGAGGGCCGATTTGAATCCGGCGATTCTCTGATTGAGGTTCAGAGCACCAAGCCCGCCAGTAAGAACCGCCACCTTCCCCTTCCCTTCCATAAACTTTGCGAGCGTCTCGCCAGCGGTTCGTCCGGCTCCTTCATTATCAGTGCCGATGTAGGCGAGGCGCTTGCTGTTCGGGGAATCGGAATCAAAGGTGACAACCGGGACGCCCTGCTCTATAGCGCGATTTATGACGCGCACCACCGCCGTCGGGTCGTTGGGAGAAATCGCTATCCCCGCTGAGCCTTGCAGCAGAAGGTTCTCGATGATGTCAATCTGCTTGGCAATATCCGTCGTCGTCGGCCCTGTGAAAAGTCCTTTCACTTTTTCTTCTGTGGCTGCCTTCTCCATTCCTCGTCGGCAAGCTTC
>Ga0315289_10009497_pt1 | contig 13996 bp, 15 predicted proteins | sample YL17G11_40_MG_FD_203452 | JGI IMG/M metagenome (GOLD analysis project Ga0315289, IMG submission 203452) | Sediment microbial communities from Yellowstone Lake, YNP, Wyoming, USA - YL17G11_40 | ecosystem: Environmental > Aquatic > Freshwater > Lake > Sediment | place: USA: Wyoming | collected...
CTCTTCGGAGAGCATGAGCAGCACAATGCCGTCCACCGCGTAGGAGACCTCCGGCGGATAAATCTCACCCGGACCGACCTCGCCAGTGACCAGTGTGGTCGCGTTCCAGTTCTTCAGACGATTGAAGAGATCGAAGAGGAACAGACGATAGTCGCCCTTGAGCATGCCTCCTACCACCGTGATGGGGTCGATGACGATGCGCTGGGGCACCACCTCGGCGATCTTCTCCTCCATGGCCGCCAGGATCTGGCCAGCGTCCAGCTCGCGCATCATGTTGCCCAGGTCCATGTACACTATCTGATCTCCGAAGAAATCCCTGTCCATGAAGTCGAACTGCGAGGCGTAGCGTAGCATCCACTGGGTGGGCTCGCTCAGGGTGGTGAAATACAGCCCTTGCTCGCCTCTCTTCGCCCCCTCGCACAGATACTTGAGTGCGAAGGTGGTCTTGCCCGTGCCGGCGGGGCCAGAGATGAGGACCACGGACGGGAACGGGAATCCTCCTTCGATCATCTCGTCCAGCCCAGGGATCCCCGTAGGGATGCGAACCAGGTCCGTCCTCTTCGTACGCTCATCGCTTTTCTTGTCCATCTCTATCCCTTCTTGCAATAGGTTATGTCCGTGATCGTCTTGACCCCTGAGTCTCCGGATGCTCTTGTTTCGATGGCCTGCCGGAAGCGTATCTCGCTCGCGCACAGCGTCTTGGCCAATTCGTACAACGGGGCGCTTTTTTCTTTGTCAATGACCAGAATGACCAATGCCTTCCTGGGACTCTCGAACACTTTCACGAAGTCGCGGAGGAAAAGCTCCACCGATCCGAAGCTGTTGTAGGTCAGGAGCGCCGAGAGATTGTCGATGATGGCATATCGGCAGTCCTTGAGCCCGGTCTTCTTGCCGTCGTCGGAGGAGTTGTACTCGCTCATGGCGGCCGGCAGTTTATCGATATGGAATGGACCGTCGACGAAGCCTACGTTGGCAGGAGCGATCTTGCAATCGGCGGAGAAGCGGGAGATGGCGTCGATGTACATCAGGCGCTCAGCCTTGATCTGGTGCATGGAAAGGAGATGCACCATGTATTGATGCGGTCGGTCCACGGAAACGAACAGGCCGGGCAGGCTTCTATCCTGCGAAAGACCTCGAAGGAGCATGATGTTGAACCGCACGAACTGAGTGGATGGCACGTCGACCAGGATGGCGCCGTTGAGGCCGCTTGCATCCATGGCCTTCAGAAGCTCCTCCATCAGCATCAGGTCTTTCTCGTTCATGCCAGTCGCCTGGTGGATTCGGGTGGTCCGCTTATAAACCTTTTCGGTTGATTATCTCATGTGATTCGAGTGACCAGGGACATTCAGCCATGCGGTCGGATGCGGGAATGCTCTCCCACGAGGGCGTTCGGAAAGAGAAATATAACCCTCAACCCGATTCGGTGGCCATCATGTTCACCCAGGGGGACATCGTCGGCCTGGTCGCCGTGTATGCCTACGTGGGCCTGGTCATAGTCCTGGCGGCCAAGCTCAAAATCGTCCGCAGCGCCAAGATGCACCGCAAGTTCGTGCACATCATGGTAGGCAATATAGTCTTCATCTGGTGGGTGTTCGACTCCTCCTACGTAATGGCCCTTCTGGCCGCCGCGCCTTTCATCCCTTTGCTCATCCTCGCCTCGCCCTACTCCCCGGTGAAGAAAATCCGCGACTCCTTCATCGGTCAGACCACGGGGGAGAGCCACGACCTTGGTTTGGTCTACTATGCCATCGCCTGGACCGCCCTCGCCTTCTTCCTATTCGACGAGCGCCTGATTGCCTCCATCGCCATCGTCTCCATGTCCTACGGGGACGGCATGGGCGGCCTCATCGGGAAGAGGTTCGGCAAGAAGAAGATATGCGGCCCCAAGACCCTGGAAGGCACCACGGCGGTGTTCGTGGCCACCACCCTAGCCACGTTCGTGGTCTTCGTTTTCTACGGTTGGCTGAACGCGCAACATCTGATCATTGTCCCGGAGTTTTCCCTCGCCGCGGCGGGGTTGTTCTCTCTACTCATCGGAGCCTTCGTGGCCGTAGTGGAGCTCCTCACACCCGGGCAGTACGACAATCTGGTCATCCCCTTCGGCACGGCGGGGCTGTTGCTCGTGGCCGGGTTGTGATGAAGCATGCGCTGGATCGTGGTGGATGGTATCGATGGCTCGGGGAAGAGCACTCATGCCTACTGGATCAAGGACCTCTACGAGAGGAAAGGGTGCAGGGTGCTCCTTCGCATCCACCCCTCGGACGGCTTCCTAGGGAAAGTGGCTAGAGGAGGCTTGGAGAGAAGAGGGAGGGCCATGCGCACGGTCGCGACCGTCTTCTTCATCTTGGACGTGCTCTCGTCCGTGCGCAAACTCAGGCGCGATCGAGCGGAGTACGACGTCGTCATCTTCGTGCGCTACCTCATGGCCACGGCCTATCTGCCCGACCAGTTCGTGCAGACGGGCTATGACTTCTTCGCCAAGGTGCTTCCCGTCCCCCGACGCCTGCTGCTAATAGATGTACGGCCGGAGAACGCACTCGAACGCATCTTGCAGCGAGAACATAGGAAGGAGATGTTCGAGGACCTGGATAGTTTGAGCAGGACCCGGGGCAAGGTCCTTCGCCTGGCCCGTCCGCCCTGGAGGGTGCTGGACAACAACGTCGCCGAGGAGGACGCCCGGAAGGCGCTCATCTCGGTCCTGGAGGATTGGGACGCCCAACGACCCGAGGATTGATCGCCCGTACCGTCAGCCAGGTTGCGATCAGGGCGAGAGTGGCGATGAACACGCCTATCATTTGGATCGAATCCATGCCCAGGGAGACATAGATTGGACCGAACAGCACAGGCGCAACAGCATATCCAAGGAAGCGGCTGCTGTTGAAGATGGATGAGACCGTGCCTCGGCTCCTGGGCATCACCTCCACGGTCAGGGTGAGGAGAGAGGCCCACACCACCGAGGAACCGCAGCCTAGAAGCGCGAGGGAGGCGGAATAGGTCAGGAACGAATCGGCACGGGTGAGCACCAGGAAGGCCACCATCATGATGACGAAGCCGATCATCGCGGCCTTCAATCGACCTAGATTGTCCACAAGCCAGCCGCCGACCGGCGCCATGAAGATGCCGGCGATGCCCGCAGAGGCGATGGCGATGCCTATCAGGTCCTCCGCCAAGGACAACGGAGGCAGGGAGAGCACGTCCGACATGAATGCCAGGGTGCTCATGTAGCAGAGGAACGTCATGAAGCCCGCCAGGGAGAGGGTGATGACCTTGCGTTCGCCCAACGCCTCCTTCATGAGCGCGGTGAAGGCGCCCATGCCTTTCCTATCCTTCTTCACCTCCAGATGTCCCTTGAAGGCCACCAGGTACAAGACGTTCATGAACAAGGAAAGGATGGAGATGGTGATGAATGTCAAGCGCCAGTCCACCTGGCTGATGAAGCCGGCCATGAACGGACCAAGGGCGATGCCGGCGGTGGTCGCAGCTCCGAGCAAACCCATCGCCCGACCGGTCTCCTTTGGGTCCACGATATCCCCCAATAATGCGACCAAGACAGGCGACACAAAGGCGAACCCGAACCCCTGTAGGGCGCGGGACATGTAGAAGGTGCTCAGGTCCGGACTGAAAGCGGTGCAGAACCCACCCAGGGCGTAGATGACATATCCCAGGGTGAGCACCTTCCTCCGGCCGTGGATGTCGGAAAGGGTCCCAGTGAACAGCATGCTGACCGCGAAGGGCAGCATGAAGAAGGTGATGGATAGGAGCACCTGCGGTCCCGTGGCGTGGTACTCGCTCTTGAGTATAGGGACCAGGGCGAGCACCGCGTTGCCGGCCAAGGGACCTATGAACGAGCCCCCGTATATCGCCACTCGCCTAAGGTCTGCCATCCAGCCCTGCATTCCCGGCCAGATACTTAATATGCGCTAGCTCGGGTCCGCGTCACCTCTTCGTCCCATCGATCTTGACGAACTTATCGCCCTTGACATAGGGGCAATCCTTGTCCTCGCATGGCTCGAGATGGATGAGCACGTTGGTGTGGGGCAGCCTCGCCTCGATGTCCTTCTCCAGGTCCTCGCACAGCTGGTGGGCGTCCAGGATGCACATCTGTCGGTTCACGACCAGGTGCAGGTCGATGAAACGCTCCGCCCCGGATTTCCTGGTCCTGAGCGCATGGAAGTTCACGAACTGGAACGAGTGCTGGTCCAGCACTTCGCGCACGACCTTCTCCTCGTTCGGAGGCAAGGATTCGTCCACCAGGCCCTTGCTCGATTCCCTGGTGAGTTCGTACGCCGCCCGGATGATGAGGATGGCCACCATGATTGCCACGAGCGGGTCGAGAATGGGGAGGTTCGTCAATTGGATTATGATCAGGCCCAGGAACACTCCCAGAGAGGTGTAGACGTCGGTACGCAGGTGCATGCCATCGGCGATGAGGGCTATGGAATCCTCATCCTTCCCGACCCGGATGAGCTGCCGCGACACCAGGGTGTTCGCCACGACCGATATGCCCATGACCACGATGCCCGCCCAGATGAACTCCACCGGCGCGTTGTTGAAAAGGCGGAGCGATGCCTCGTAGATGATCAGGCCAGCAGCGAGGAGGATCAATATCGCCTCCACCACTCCGGCGTAGTTCTCGTACTTACCATGACCATAGGGATGATCGGCATCCGCCGGGATGGTGGCCTTGCGCACCGAGTAGTTGGCTATGATCGCAGCGATCAGGTCGATCATGGAATGGATGGCCTCGGACAGCACGCTCACCGACATCATCATGATTCCGACGGCCAGTTTTAGGCCCACCAGAGTGGTGTTGCTGTAGATGGAGAGCATCGCTGCCCGGACTTTCTTCAAGCTATCCTCCTTCCCGAGAGGGCTAGCCCGATTTAGGCTTTTCTGAGCTGGTTCCGATCAGGTGGTCCATGTCCACCGTTCCCAGGTAGCGGATGACGTCCGCCCGGGTGAGGATGCCGACGACGCGGGTGCCTTCCACCACCGGGATCCGATTCACGCCGAAGGCGTTCATGATGAGCACGGCCCTTTGGATGGTGTCCTCCGGTCCTAGGACGTAGACGTCGCGGGTCATGACCTCCTGCACCTTGGTGTCCTGGATCCGCGCGATGGCCTCGGCAATCTCGGTTTCCTTGTAGCTGGATTGGAATGAGACGCCGAAGAGTGATGCTGAGGGATAGACCATGCTCAATCGTTTCTCATAGGTCTTCACCGCTTTGAGAACGTCGGTCTCGGAGATAACGCCCAGTATCTTGCCCTCATCGTCCACCACTGGTGCTCCCGAGATGTGGCGCTCGAAGAAGAGGCGGGAGACCTGCTGCAAGGTCATCTCCGGTCTGACCGTGACCACTTCCTTGACCATCACTTCCTTGATCAGGCTCGCCGGCGTCATCTTTCGTCCCTCCCGTGGTCTATCGACGTTGGCAATATTTATTTTGCTATGGATGCCTCTCGTCCAAGGCGGAGTTGATGCAGGATGACGAAGCAGAGGCCGGTTAGGGACGTACAGCTGATCGATGGCATGACCGTCGACTCCTTGGTCAGGGAACTGAAGCAATCAGGAGGCTTCACCGGCCGCAAGCTGGCAGATGCGGTGGACATCATCGAGAAGATGATGAGGCGAGATTGCACGGTCTTCCTTTCGTTCCCAGCTTGCATCATGGCCACTGGCACCCGCGGCGTCATCGTGGAGCTGGTCAAGAGGAAGCTGGTGGACGTCATCATCACCACCTGTGGCACCCTGGACCACGACCTGGCCCGCACCTGGAAGAAGTACTATCACGGCGATTTTTTCATGGACGATGCCGACCTCCGGCACAAAGGCATCAATCGGTTGGGTAACGTGCTCGTTCCTGACGAAAGCTACGGCCTGATCCTGGAGAAGAAGCTCATCCCCATGTTCGAGGAGATCCTCCGGGGCAAGGATTCCATCTCCACCTGGGAGCTCATCGACCAGGTCGGTTCCCGCATCGAAGATGAGAAATCGCTCCTGCATTGCTGCCACAAGAACCGAGTGCCCATCTATGTCCCGGGCCTCACCGACGGCTCCTTCGGCAGCCAGCTCTGGATGTACTGGCAGACCCATCGCGCTCTGAAGATCGACCTCTTCCGCGACGAGCAGGAGCTCTCGGACATCACCTTCGAGGCCAAGGAGACGGGCGCGATAATCGTCGGGGGCGGGATCTCCAAGCATCATACGATCTGGTGGAACCAGTTCCGCGGAGGCCTCGACTATGCCGTCTACTTGACCACCGCGACCGAGTACGACGGCTCGCTCTCCGGCGCCCAGGTCCGAGAGGCGGTCTCCTGGGGCAAGGTCAAGGAGGGGGCGGACCAGATAACGGTGGAGGGGGACGCGACCATCACCCTGCCTATGGTGGTGGCGAGCCTCATAGATAGGATGGGTGGCTCCCGGTGAAGCGGGTCGTGGTCATCAAGGGGGACGGCATAGGCAAAGAGGTCATCCCTCAGGCGGTGCGGGTGCTCAAAGCCATCACTAGCGATCTGGAGCTTGTCCCGGCCCACATGGGACTGGAGTGCAACGCCATCTACGGCTGGTTCCTGCCGCCCAAGACCCTGGAAATCATCAAGGGCTCCGATGCCGTGCTGTTCGGAGCTATCACCACCCCTATTGCCGACCCGGACTACCGATCTCCTCTGCTCTTCCTCCGGCGAGAGCTCGATCTCTACGCGAACGTCCGACCGGCCAAGAAGATCATACCGAACATCGGGGTGGTGGACCTCGACATGGTGCTGGTGCGTGAGAACACTGAGGGCATGTACACTGGCGTGGAAAGGGAGGAAGGCGATGCCATCATCCTGGAGAGGAAGGTGAGCGAGAAGGCATGCCGCCGCATCGTCCGCTACGCCATCGACCTCTGCAAGAGACGAGGGCTGCAGCGCATACACTGCGTACACAAGGCCAACGTCATCCGCAGATCGGACGGTCTGTTCCGGCGGGTGTTCTTCGAGGAGATGGAAGGGACCGGTCTGGAGGCAAGGGAGATGCTGGTGGACGCCGCAGCCGCGGCCCTCATCACCAGGCCGAAGGAGTTCCAATGCATCGTCACCCTGAATCTATATGGTGATATCCTCTCCGACGAAGCGGCCGCGCTGGTAGGAGGTCTGGGCTTCACCCCTTGCGGCAACATCGGAGATCGCTACGCCTTATTCGAGCCGTGCCACGGTTCGGCCCCGGACATAGCTGGCAAAGGCATAGCCAATCCCACGGCCACCATCCTCTCGGCGACGATGATGCTTCGGCACCTGGGCATGCTGCGAGAGGCGGAAACGGCGGAGGAAGCCCTTACAGATACCTATCGTGCTGGAATCGCCACACCAGATGCCGGAGGAAGCCATTCGACCACCGCTTTCACGAATGAAGTGATCTCCCGCTTGGTCGGGTGAAGACCGAGCTAGAGACCATCATATTGGTTCTGCGAGAAAGGATGCGAGGAAGTGCAGGGGGTGCGATTTGCACCCGCACCTATCCAGATGCCGAGAAAGGCGTCTCAATTGGAGGGGGATAGATTTTTTTCAAGGACGGACGCGATGCCCGAAGAGGGGGAAGTTACTCTCACTTCCCAAGAATAGACTAGAGGAGCTGGATATGACTATCTGGCTAAGTCTAGTCTGTTCAATCTAGAGTAGCCTAGAGTAACCGGACTTGATATCAACCTGCACTCAAAACGGGAAAAGGGAATTTGGAAGAATCTCGGCGTCTTTTTAGATCTGGCTATAGAGAAGTAACAGCAGCTCGCGGTCCTCCGCGGAGATCTACTTCGAGGACACGGCCTCAAGGCCTCTTATGAACCATCGGCAAAGGCAACAGCTTAACTAGCACCATCGCCGCTCCATGTCGGAGCTGCCCGTGCCATACTGGAGATGACCATACTGGATGCGGAAATCGTTGACAAAACATTAAGGTACCAATCAGGCATACGAATTCCAGCTCATTTGCAATGAACTGAGCCGTGATGTCAGAGCAGTGTGCTTCCATGAGAAAGAGATTAGGAATACATGTGAGATCCACAATTTTCGTGCTTGTGCTGCTTTTGAGTGCGTTCTTCGTCGTTGCCACGGATACGGTGTCCGCAGCTCAGGAGGGCGACTATACTTATACAACGAGCGGTAGCCCCGTCGTTGCCACTATCACGGGATACACTGGCGCTGGCGGAGCGATCACCATCCCCCCCACATTGGGTGGGTATGACACGGTGGCCATCGGGAACAATGCGTTCTACAACTGCACCTCCCTGACCTCCGTGAACGTCCCCAGCAGCGTCACGTCCATCGGGGACTGGGCGTTCTACAACTGCACCTCCCTGACCTCCGTGAACGTCCCCAGCAGCGTCACGTCCATCGGGGACTATGCGTTCGCCGTCTGCGCCTCCCTGACCTCCGTGACCATCCCCAGCAGCGTCACGTCCATCGGGGACTATGCGTTCTCCTTCTGCACCTCACTGACCTCCGTGACCATCCCCAGCAGCGTCACGTCCATCGGGGACGGTGCGTTCGCCGTCTGCGCCTCCCTGACCACGATCGATGTGAACACAGACAACCCGAACTATGCCAGTATCGATGGCGTGCTTTATGACAAAACCATTACTACACTGATCCAGTACCCGGGCGGTAGGGTAGGGGCATTCACCATCCGCAGCAGCGTCACGTCCATCGGGGGCTGGGCGTTCAACTCCTGCACCTCCCTGACCTCCGTGACCATCCGCAGCAGCATCGCGTCCATCGGGGAATATGCGTTCTCCTCCTGCACCTCCCTGACATCAATTACATTCCTGGGGCTCGCGCCGACCACCGTTGGTGCGAATTGGATTCTAGATACACCCATGGGAATAAGAGGCCACGCATACCCCGCCTCGAATTTCCCCGCCCCGGGTGGCGATTTTCATGGGTTGACGATGGGTGCGGTCATCGGCAGCCCGGCCATCGATAATACAATGCTGATATTGGTGGCAGTGATCGCGATCACCGTGGTGTTGGTGGCGATGCTCTTTGCTATGAGCAGGCGCAAGGGCAAGAAGTAGGCGAGGACGGACGTGCCGTCGCACATACGGGCAGCACAACATCGACCAAGGCGGTCCCCCCTCGACGCGGTGTCGAGGATGCTCGAGCACAGGACTACGAAGACCACGGAGACCTAATAATGTAGGAGAACGAACGAGTCGGCCGTCCTAGAAACTCAGAAAGTTTGGGAACGGCAGATCAAACCTCTAGAATCTAATATCCCCATGATTGAGAAGTGTTCTTCTCTGCCTGGTTATGCATAGGTGTGCAGGGGGTGCGATTTGAACACACGGACCGCTAGGGACTAGACCCTCAATCTAGCGCCTTTGGCCAGGCTTGGCTACCCCTGCCTGCGCTGTTGGGAATACTGCATGACTAATTAAGCTTTCGTAGTCCAGTGGTCGATCCATTCCAGTATGCCGAAGAACCGTCCAATAGGCCTTCCCCACGAGGCTTAAATACAGCTTCCGAGCTAGGCTGCGTCGCCAGGAGAGGGAGGGCGGCCGACGGTAGGACTTCGGTCCGGCTGAGGAAGGTCCCCCCTCGATGAGAAAGGTGGACCACGCGAGTGGTCAGGCGAGAGCCTGGGCAAGGGCACAGAAACGGCACAGCCCCGACCGAGGATGATCCGCTTGGCGGTGACGTTGGTCGGGGATCTGGTGAAACGGCGACTCCCCACCCGAGCAAGCCCAAACAGCCGGGATGACCTCTCAGGACCGGCGGGTAGGGTGCTTAGTTGAATGCCGCCTGAAACAGAAGGGGGCCTATTACCCTCACCTGGCCCTCACCTTCATCCAGTCAGCTTGCTTGTCGATGAGCCGTAGGCGGTCAATGATGCCTCGCCTCTACTAGGCCGACCCGAACGATGTGCCGATCAACGTAGGCGGCGAGAATAATCCATTCGTCCATGGAAGTTGAATGAGTTAGATACATGCCTAGTCAAAATGGAATTCAGTAATCATTTGTCACCATTCATTGCTCGTTCTTAACAATCGTTTTTTTAGCGGGAAAACGAGCAATCGCCCGATGAAGGGGCGGGCAACTTAGTTGAACCGACATGCCCTCGATTCCTCCAAGGAAAGGGGAGGATGAGGGTGAAGATTACCTCGGGCAGACTTTACTTGTTCAAGGAGAGAGTGCCGCTGCGAACGCACCAGATACTAAGAACGGAGCTCCGCGGGGGACGGCCGACGCTGTACATCTCGAAGCATTCGCCCGCGCAATTGAGGACGCAGTTCGATTTCGACCCGAGCATCATACATACCTTGTGGCTCAGCCCGAGACCGGAGCCGGATTGCATCCCGCCGATGAACCTGGAGATCTTCGAGAAGAGAGTGGACGAATTCCTAGCGGAAAGCCCGGACGGGATCATCGCGCTCAACGGCATCGACGTGCTGGAGATGTGGAACGGACTGCGCCCGGTCATCGACGTCCTGCGACGGGCTCAGAGCAAGGTCTCTTCAAATGGGACCAATCTGCTCATCTCCCTGGACCCCAAGATGTACCGAGAGAATACGCTCACAGAGCTGGAGAAGATCTCCGACGAGGTAGTCAGCTCAGTCTGCGAAGCCGACTCATAGGTAACAACTAGATTCGCGGAAGATACTATGCGGAAGGCATGGACACCCGCCTTCAGTCCATTCTGGACAAGGTGATTGCGCGGAGCGCACCTCCGTCAGCCCTTCCTAATGCGATCGAGAGAATGTCGTCGGCGGACACCTGGAAGCGCCTTCAGCCAATCGAAGGAAAACCATAAGCCCCAGCAAATCCCTAGCGAGGGCGTGAAGCTCATCGGACTCAAGAAAGAGGGCAAGAGCGTGAGCGTGCAATTCTACGGTTGTCAGCTTCGTTGCGGCTATTGCACCCACCTGAAGCAACCGAGGACGGAGCATGAGCTGCAGGAGGTGCTAGAGCTCATAGCCGATCCAAAGGTGGAAGAGGTCTACATCGGCGGCGCGGAGCCCACGGTCCAAAAGAAAGAGCTAATGGAGCTGCTGCGACGCCTGCAACGTATGAACCGGCGGGTGACGTTGAAGACCAACGGCCATGACCCCCAGTTCCTGCGCGATTCCCTCGGCCTGGTGGACATGTATATCTTGGAGATCAAGTGCCCCTTGGACGATCTAGACTGTATAGCCACGCTCACCGGGCTCTCTCGGGAGAGAACTGAGAAGTACGCGTCATCATTGAAGCAGAGCCTGGAAGTGCTCCGAGGCGCCAAAGTGAGGATCTGGATCCGGGTCATCCCAGGATACGTCACCCTGGACAAGGTAGGATGCCTGGGAGACCTGATCGCAGGAACGGCCACCGAGGTCTACCTCATCCAGTTCTTGAGCGCGCCTGAGAACGACGCCCCTTTCGACGGCATCGACACTCCTTCCCCGGCCGAAGGGGAGATGGTGGCCATGGCACGGAGATTGCTGGAGTTCGTTCCGAACGTCTACGTGCGCGGCAGGGATTTCAAAAGCGACTTCCGAGCGGGAAGGCAGTAGCCTCTATTCTTCCGACTTCTTCTCCGTATCACCCGCCGCCTCTCCTTCGACGATCCGCTGGGCGAAGGCGCAATTGCGCCCGAGTCGCGTGACCAACACCCTCACCTCATCTCCGGGCGCAGTGCCGGGCACGAACAGTATCAGCCCGCCGACGCGGGCGATCCCATCACCCTGCTTTCCACGGTCCACGATGCGGACGGTGTATTCTTTCCCCTGTTCGATACTGACCAGATTGCCGGCCGATCCTTTCTCGTCCATCCTTATTCCCTCATCATGATATGCGCTGGAGGAACTGCTTCACTTGAGCGTTCCATTCCTGGGTGACGATGTCCACGTCGGTCTCCTTGCCAGCACTGGCGCTCAGGTCGATGTACCCACCCCCGCCTTCCATCAGCAGAGTGCAGGCGTCGCGCTCCTTGACCTCGAGCCCAAGCTTGCCAAAAAAGTCCACGGCCTTCTCGATGACCTTCTCGGGAGGAAGTCTCGTGCTTATGCCGTAATGCATCGTCCCCGGCTCCAAGACCATACCTTCCTTGGCGGTATATATGCGTGCGGTAGGGAGGGCGACACGCATATCTACCCTCAGCTTGAATAGCGTCCATCATGGCCGGAAGCGCCTTCGCCGAGTTGAGCGAGAACGCCATGGTCGTGCTGGAAAGACGCTACTTGTTGAGGGACGCCATGGGCCGGCCCACCGAGAGGCCCGATGAGCTTTTCCGTCGAGTGGCCAGGTGCGTTGCCGCCGCCAACTCACTTTACGATGATGACCGGAGCGTGGAACAGGAGGAAGAGGAGTTCTTCCTCGCCATGGGACGGTTGGAGTTCCTGCCCAACTCCCCCACGCTGATGAACGCGGGCACGGACATGCAGCAGCTGGCGGCGTGCTTCGTCTTGCCAGTGGAGGACTCCATCGAAGGCATCTACGATGCGGTCAAGTGGACCGCCATCATCCATCAGACCGGAGGAGGCACTGGCTTCTCATTCTCCCGGCTGCGCCCGGCAGGCGACCTGGTCCGATCCACCATGGGTATCGCCTCTGGTCCAGTTTCGTTTATGCGCGTTTTCGACGCGGCCACGGAAGCGATCAAGCAGGGAGGAAGGAGACGCGGGGCCTCCATGGGCATCCTGAGGGTGGACCATCCAGACATCAATGCCTTCATCCACGCCAAGGATGACCTAAGGTCGCTCACCAACTTCAACCTCTCCGTGGGAGCTACGGACGATTTCATCGAAAGGACGAGAAAGGGCGAGGACTACGACCTGGTCAATCCTCGCAACATGGCGAAGATAGGGAAGAGGAGCGCCGCCAAGGTCCTCGAGGACGTATGCAGAGGGGCCTGGCTGACGGGCGATCCCGGGGTGGTCTTCCTGGACCAGATCAACCGAGCGAATCCCACACCGGGGATGGGGGAGATCGAATCCACCAATCCGTGTGGCGAAGTGCCTCTGCTGCCTTTCGAGGCTTGCAACCTGGGCTCGGTGAACTTGGACCGTATGCTGGTCGAGCGTGGAGGAGCCTTCGAAGTGGACTGGGCGAGACTCGGCGCGGTGGTGGACATGGGCGTGCGTTTCCTTGACAACGTCATCGACGTCAGCAGGTATCCCCTGCCCCAAATAGAGAAGATGGCCCAAGGGAACCGCAAGATCGGGCTGGGTGTCATGGGCTTCGCGGACGCCCTGGTGCGCATGGGAGTGCGCTATGGCTCGTCCGAGTCTTTGCGGATCGCTCAGGAGCTTATCTCTTACATCCGTCGTCATGCGGACGAGACCTCCAGACGCATCGGCGAGGAACGAGGGGATTTCCCGAACATCGAGCTGAGCGTGCACAAGTCCCCCCGACGCAACGCCACCGTGCTCAGCATCGCTCCCACGGGGACCATAAGCATGATCGCCTCCTGTTCCAGCGGCATCGAGCCGCTCTACGCCCTCTCCTATGTCAAGCATGTGATGGATGGGGCGCACCTGCGAGAGATCCACCCGTATTTCCTGGAATTGGCCAGGAAGAGGGGCTTTGACGACGAGAGGCTGCAGGACATCTTGGCGGCATCCCGTTCCATCAAAGACCTCAGCTCGGTCCCCCAAGACGTGCGGGACGTCTTCGTGATCGCATATGATGTGACTCCAGAGGAGCACGTGCGCATGCAGGCCGTCTTCCAGGAGAACGTGGACAACGCCGTATCGAAGACCGTCAACCTGCCTCCCGATAGCACCTGGGAGGACATTCGCTCGGTATACTTGCTAGCGCACCATCTCGGCTGCAAAGGCATCACCGTCTTCCGGGAGGGCTCGAGACCAGCTCAGGTGCTGACCGCAGGCACGACCTATGGCTCTTGCCCGGACTGCGGTTCGTCCCTCAGACTGGAAGAGGACGCCCTGGTGTGTCCAGCATGTGGCTATGCGATCGGCTAGCTGGCTATCTAGAAGCTCTGGGAACCAGACCTGATTGCCGGAAAAGCATGTTTATATGCCCGGCG
>Ga0315289_10009498_pt1 | contig 13996 bp, 11 predicted proteins | sample YL17G11_40_MG_FD_203452 | JGI IMG/M metagenome (GOLD analysis project Ga0315289, IMG submission 203452) | Sediment microbial communities from Yellowstone Lake, YNP, Wyoming, USA - YL17G11_40 | ecosystem: Environmental > Aquatic > Freshwater > Lake > Sediment | place: USA: Wyoming | collected...
CCACATCCCGGCGGACCCCAGAGCAGAACGCCGTTTGGCGGAGAGAGCTTATAGCGTGCGTAGAGTTCGGGATGTCTGAGCGGGAGTATGACGTCGCGCTCGAACCTGAGCTTGACCTCCTCCATGCCCGCGACCCCCTCCCACCCCAGGGAGAAGCGTTCTGCCGCCGGCGTTGGGCGCGACGGGGCGGGGCGCGCCGAGAGCTGACCCAGAAGTTGCTCTCTCAGCGCCACGGCGGAGACGTTGTGCGGGTGCAGGAAGTGCTCCAGGCAAAGCCAGGCAAGCGCTTCGAGCATCCGGCCCCGCGAGTGCAGCAGACGCGCCTTGCACAGCATTGCGTACTGCCTATCCTCTTCCTCGAAGAGCGAAAGGCTGGGCTGTGCGAGCGTGTCAGGGTTGAAGATGACGACGTCGAGCCAGCGGATGGCAGCCGCGAATTCCCGGTCGCGCATTGCGTCCTGAATCCGGGGCAGCCACCAAAACTGCTTCTTGTTGTCAGAAACCTCCATGCTTCGCCTCCCAGGCTCGGTGCCAGCCAACGCGGGATCCTCCCCCATCAGAGGCGGTTGAGGCAGACGATCGGCTCGCGGCCCAACATCGTCCTGAGCGGCGACAGGTCGGGCAGGTCCAGGGCCGAAGCGATCTGGTCGTCCACCTGTGCCCGTATCGGGTCCCACGCCATCTCTGGCAGCGGAGACAGCGACTCGCCTGCGAGGCGGTCGTACGCGGAGGCGAGAGAGGTAAGCTGGGTCTCAGTGAGACTGCCGACGGCCAGGACGGGCATTGCGGCCAGAACCGGCTTCTTGAAGTCAACCCAAGCACCCCGTGTCTCCTGCCGGTACGCGAGGGACAGGATCATCCCCGGCGTGCAGTTCAGCCATAGGGCAAGCGCCTTGGACCTTAGATCGAGGTCAGCCGTCTCATGCATGGACAGGGGCCACCAGACGTTTGAAAGAACCGGCTGCTCCACGTACACGGCCATTAGGCGCTGGGTCTTCAGCCACATCCGCTCGGCAACGAGCACCCGTCCTGCGAGCGGCCACAAGTCAGTCACCTTTCGCAAGTGGCGTCCCCGCTGAGGTTCCGGTCGGGGGGACAGGTAGGTGTTCGGGCACTGCCGAAGCGTGTAAACCGCGCTGGCATCGTGACCCCAAAACGCAGGGTAGGGGGTCGGCGCGCGACTCAGGACGAACCCGTCGTGAACGTCCCGCCGGTCCGGGCCCAAAGACGCGATCTGGCGCAGCGGACAGAGCGGCACTGGATCCACTGACTTGTGCCCCGGAAGCCAGAGCTCCCCGACTGTCAGGTGCTTTGCCGCACGGATAAGGTCGGACTGGGCAAATGCGCAGGGCAGCAGCCAGCAGTATTGGTCGCGCAGGTCGGTCCAGGGCACCGAGACGGCCTCCCCCATCTTCGATTCGCCCACTCCGACCTGCAGGGCACCCTGGCCGTCAGCCAGGTCGGGGGCGGGCCGTCGGCACAGGTCGTGCACGATGGCAAGAGCGTCGAAGGTCGTTGACGGGTTTCTCCAGAGGTTGAGGGCCACCACTCGCCGCCCGTTGTCGTGCCTGGGGCCATTCGCCGCGGTCTTACGCGCCACCAAAAGCACTTCGCTCAAATCCGTGCTCTCAGAGAAATTCCAGTGCTCAGGATCGTGGCTGACAACGATGTACTCTACCTGGTATTTCCCGCGAAGCAGCTCCCGAGTTTCGTTCCAGGCAACGCCGGACAGGAGTGCCTTTGGGAGGACCAGCGCGATGCGGCCGCCCTGCTTTATGTGCCGGTCGGCGACCGCGACGAAAACCGAGCCCAGACCCGCGGTAATGTTAGCACGGACGCCGGGCTTGCTCACCAACTGCTTCAGACGCCTTTGCATTTCCTTCCGTTCTTCGTCTGGTGCAGATCCGAAAAGCAGGTTCCCCCCGACGCTGCGCGTGAATGGGGGGTTCATGACGCACAGATCCAGTTCCGGCAGGCCGGCGTTCATCATTTCCTGCTCGTCAGTGCCTCTGACGCGTCGGGCCGGTGTCCTCTCCCCGAAGAGGTCAGTCTGCATTTGCGTCAGGTTCCCTTCCAGGAACTCTATGCTGCCGAGCCGCCTGCCTTCTCCTCCGAGGGGCAGGCTGAAAAGCTGCATTCGGGGAAAGACGACTTCCGGGGCTCTGAGCGCCAGCGTTGAGGCCGTCAAGTGCAGTGCCGAGGCGAGAACATCGTAGCCATAGAGAACATCGGCTGCGAGCGTCTGGTGCAGGGCGGCCAGGTCCACGGGCTTTCCTTGTCTGGCGCACTCGGAGACGTAGTTGTCGGTGATGGCTTCGGCGGCGGCCATGAGCAGGGTGCCGGTTCCGCAGGCAAGGTCTGCAACCCGGAGCTTGCGCAGTTCCTCCAGGTCGTGCCAGTCGGTTACGCAGTCTTTCTGCAGCGCAAGCTTGAGCAGCAGCGTAGCCGCCGGGATACCTGTGTAGTAAGTGGCGAGGTACTTGGCGTCGGCGAGCAGGCGGTGGTAAACCCGGCCCATCAGGTCGTGGCCTAGGGCCACATGCATGTCTACTATCTTCTGGGCGTCGCCTGCCAGCCGCCTGAGCGCCAGGGTGAGGAACCGGTTGGATGAAAGGTCGAGCAGCAGTTCCCCGGCAAGGTGGAAGATAGGGTAGTAGTTGATCTTCCGTATTATGAAGTCCCAGTGCTCTATGAGCGCGTTCCGGAACAAGGTCTCCTTGAGCGCATCGCCCAGACTCGGCACGCGGTTGTCGTGCTCGGACAGGACCTCCTGGAAGATCATCGCGTTAGCCAGTACGAGAGCCGTGATGCGGCTGACGGCCTCTTTCTCTCGCGCCGTAAGCTCGTCAGTCAAGGACGTCTCCTTCTCGCTGCCGCTTGGGTCTAGCCGGCAGAGGATGGATACCCAGGGTGTCGCTCAGTCGCCCGACCCACCCGGCCTTTCCCACGATCGCACCGGCGACGAACTCGACCCCTGCGTCCAGTATTAGCGTCGCCCGCCCCACTATGTCCTCCTGGAGCAGTTCCGCAAAGGATCGGCGCAGCCCCGTGCCGAGATCGTCGATCCCGCCGGAGGTAAAGTCGGTCTCGCCGGCCTCCGTGACAATCGCCATCCGCAGCTCGCATGCCGCAAGGCGGTCCTTTAAGTCGCCGAACCCCTCGTGCCTCAGGCTCTGGGGGTAAACGACTGCGATGCCTATGTGAGCTATCCCCTGTTCGACACGCCTGTGAGCGGTCCGAAGGGCGCTGTCTGCCGCGCCGGCCCGGTCGTCCACCTCTCCTTCGATCACGGTGCGGAGACCGTTGAACCGTACGAGAACGTCCGGCATGCTGCGCTCCGGCTCGCCTGCCACGGTCAGCATGTTCTCGGGGGCGCTGACAAGCCCCCTCTCCTGCAGCAGTTGCGCCAGGATGACGTTGAGCACCTCTTGTCGGTAAGGCGGGTTCATGCGCGTTGTCCTTATGGGTTCCTTCTTGCTCTAGCCTGGTTTTCCTCCGTGGTGAAGCACCGATGATCCTGCCGTCCTCGCCCAGGACCGCGGTCCTCCCGACACCCGTGTCCGAAAAGTCACCGGAGGGCAGGGATTTCGGACCTGGAATCCCGAGGAAGGCGGGACTGGGACGCGGATCTCCCAGCCCACCGGGCAGGCGGCTTTCGGCCCGATGGACTTGCAGCGATCCCGGTCGGACAACTGACCGCGGCGCGGCGGACCCCGGTGCCCGTCGCTTACCCATCGAATCCTCACAACTAGCCGCGCAATATGGAAGAAAACAAATGGGAGGCTGCCCAGAGAGGGACAAGAGCCCTGGGAGAAGGTGACAGACATGTTGAACCGACGCGGTGGGTTTACGCTTATCGAGATCATGGTCGTCATTCTGATCATGGCACTGCTGCTCGCCATTGCGCTTCCGAACTTCCTTCGGGCGCGGGAGACTTCGCGCGCCAGGTCCTGCCAGGGGAACCTCCGCATGATCGCCTCGGCCAAGGAGCAGTGGGCAATGGACAACCGCAAGACCGGGACCGATACGCCCGTGGCTGCGGATCTCGTGACCGCCTACATCAAGGGCGCCAGCGGTGTTATGCCCACGTGCCCCGGCGGCGGCACTTACACCATCGGCAACATGGTCACCTGGCCGGCATGCAGCATCGGAACGAATTCCACTCCGGCGGACGTGACCGACGACCACATCTACCTCGAGCAGGGAGGCTAGCGGGCGACCGGCCTTCCGCGTGACTGCGCCCCCTGTCAACTGCTGTGTGCCGCACCCTACCGACCGCGCAGCAGTCGCCGGAGCTTGAAAGCCTCTCTTCTCTTGCTCTCTATCTCGCTCGGGGTGAAGCTGCGGTTCTTCCGCATGTTGAACCGCGAGATCGCAAGAACGCTGTCCACCAGGTGCTCTTTCGGAACGCCGCCGAAATGATGCTCCCTGTCCGCCAGATCTCTAAGCCCCACCCGCCCTTTCACGTAGAGCAGCGCCGCGAACAGGTTCATCAGGTCTTCGTGGGGCATGGCCTCAAGCTCGTCCCGTGAGAATACGTGGTCCTCGAGGTAGCTAAACTCGACGCTGTAGGGCGGGTCGTCCCCAAACGACTCGGCTAGAAATGTGGCAGCCCTCCAATTCAGGATGGTCGCGCGCCCATCTGCAGTATAGTAGAGCTTGATCTCCGGGTCATAGATCCAGTGCTCCGAGCCATCTTCTAGGAGAATACGATAGCTGCGTCGCACCTTGTAAGGGCCATCTTTGGACTGGATGGCGGCGATGTCCGGCTCCCGGGCCTCCAGGATCTTTGCGTAGTGATTGTGGTACGATTCGATCTCGGGCCGCAGCTCTCCCCGAATCCTGACGTAATCCCCAGCCCGGATTGGCAGGTCGCGCCCCTCCGTTTTCGCCTGCTCCGCCGACTCCTCGCGGCGCACCAGATCCCGCACGGTCGTCCCGAGATAGCTCGAGAGCGCGGACTCCGAGAGCGCTTGTGTCAGGGCCTCGGCCAGTCGCTCGGCATCGGCCTTGGTTGCCCGAACCCGCCTGTCGCCCTTCCCGAACATCGCGTAGTGGATTTCCGGCTCGTGGACCCTGGCTATCTCGCCGGTCCTGAGATTCTCTACGGTATAGAGCCAAACGTGCTCCGGCATGCGACCCAGCTCCACCGCACGCACAACACCCACCGTTCGGCCAGGCCCGTGCTGGCCATAGTCCCGTTCCTGGCGCCCGGGCTTTGGATGACTATAGACCACGGTCCTCCCAATGCTATATCTGTAATCGTCAACCATCGTACCAGTGCGTTTCCAGCTCCCCCAATCGAATTATACCGCATCCGGACGCCCGCACCAAAGAACCTCTCGAGTGCTCGCCAACTGTGAGAACGATCGGGGTCGCCTAAACAGATTGGCACGCTTCTTGCAGCCCTAGACTTGGCTGGATTGACTATGACGCGGATCATCGTGCTTTGTGTGGCGGCGCTTGTGGCTTTTCTCCCGGCTGCAAGAGGCGACGTGATGTTCGACAAGGGGCCGGTCGGACTGTTGGGGCTGGTTCTGCGTCCGAATTCAAATGTCTCGGCAATGGTCCAACCTTTCCAGACGAGGATGAGTGGCTGGGCAGATAGAATCGGCATCGGGATTGCCTCCGGAGCCGATCCCAACCACGTGGGTTTCAAGGTCACATTGACGGACACGAATCTGGTCACGCTCATTCCAGGCACGCCGATCGCCGGAAGCTGGAACCTGATCCCTGTGTCGGGCCCAACGCTTGCATACGCCTACACCGATATCGAACCCGTGTTCCTGGACCACAACCAAATCTACGGCCTCGTGGTCGAGCCCGGGGACGAGCAGATGTACGGCTCCGTGGCCTACGCTTATGGTGGAGCCGGTTGGGCCACCTCTGACGGCTGGGCCACGAACTTCAGGCTGCCGTACTCGACCTGCCTCAGAGTCTACGGGACTCCTGTGCCAGAACCGTCATCTCTGTTGGTTCTATCCGGGGCTGGCGCCGCTTTGGCCCTCTCTGCCCGGCGCCGCCGGCTCCGCTAACGCGCCGCGTTGAGCCGCTCTGTCTCGCAGCGGAAGAATGAACAGTTAGTTTGGTTAAATGTTTATGAATTCCCCACTCTGGCACTATTCTTGCACCAACGCTCTGGTGAGGACTGAGGCCTGCTATTTCTACCGGGGTCGGTCGAAAGTCCACTCACAAGCCATAGAAGGGTAGTGATCTGGTGAAAGGACTAGCAGTGGTTCTGCTCGTGGTCGCGCTGGTCGCGGGGTCATCCGTCGTCAGCGCAGCGAAGATGCCAAAGGGCTCGTTTCTGACCTCGCACGTCACGACCGTGGAGGGGCTCGCGCAGCAGGTGACAGATGATGCGATAGTGGCGGCGCGCTACGCAAAGCACTTCCGCGCGTCCCGAAACGCGGTGGTGGATTACTTCCAAGCCAATCTTCAAATCGGCAGGCTGAGAACGGATTACCATGCCACCGTTTACGTGGTCTCCGGGCTGACGGACATAGCACCGACAGAGAAGGTCTTGCCCAAAGGATCCTACGTCTTCGTGGCAGCTAACGGCCTTCCGCTTCTCGAGGCAAGCACGGGCGATCCAATCGCAGACCATCTGCCGCAGCCGCTGAGCGTCATCGGGTCAGGGCCCGCGTCAGCCACCAGCGCTGCTGTGACCGCAGCGTCGGGCGAAGCCGGTCTATCGGCAGTCGTGGCGCCAGGAGTGTCAGATGGCGTCCTGACCAAGGTCCTGGCAGAGCCGCCTGCGGAGATTGGCACAGCTCCCGGCGGCCTGGCTGCAGCTTCCCTGGCCACCTCGGAGCCGCTGGTGGACATCGTCGCATCAATGCCGTCTGTCGGCCCGGCAGCCGGGCTGGCGAGCATCGGAAGGATCCTTCCGGTCGCGGCGGTCATCGGCGGCATCGCTCTGGCCGGTGGCGGCGGGAGCAGCCAGTCGCCTGGGACGGGCCCAGTACCAAGCCCCGTACCGGAGCCGGCCAGCCTGTCCGTGCTTGCGCTTGGGGTGTCGGCGCTGGCTTTCCGAACGCTCAAACGGCGGCGCTGACCCGTGGCCTCCTAATCTCCGGCCCCGACTGATGCGGGCTCCCGACCGGTGCCTTTGAAGAGCCGGCCGAGCGCTTCGCCTGCGTGCCGTACGCCGAGGTCGCCCATCGTCTTGTAGCCGGGGATTTCAGCGGTCACGACATCGTCGTAGCCGATCTCCCTCAGCGCATTCCGCACCGCAATCCAGTCCACGTCACCCTGGAGAGGATTTGTAAACCCTGCCAGATTCCCGATGGAGACGTGGAAATCCTTGACGTGGACCTTCTTGATGCGCCCGCCGAGTATCCGGATCCAGTGCTGCGGGTAACCACTTACCAGAACGTTGCCGACGTCGAAGTACGCCTGGACCCACTCGCTCCCTATCGTATCAATGAAGTCTCTCATTTCCAGCGGGCTGAGGAGGAACTTGTTCCAGACATTCTCGATCCCAATGCAGACCTTTCGCCGCTTCGCGTCGGCTGCCAGCTCCCCGAGCGCCTCCCTGGACCGCTTAAACGCCACATCGTAGGGGACATCAGGTTCTACTACGCCGGGAACCACAAGCAGCGTGTCCGCGCCCAGAATCCTGGTAACTTCAAGCCCCCGCCGAACGATTTCCTTCGCTCTCGTCACCACGCCAGGATCTGGCGACGTGAGAGGATATTTCCACATGAGTCCAGAGCTGACGCTCCGCAGTTCGAGCGACATGTTCTCAGCGGAGATTCTGAAGCCCGCTACCTCAGCGTCCGACATGTCGAGCCGCAGATACTCATCCTCCGACAGATTCAGCTCCACCGCATCGAACCCCGCCCGCTTGGCAATCTTGAGCCCCTGCGGGATCGTCAGGTTCGATGGAAAACTCCAGGCATTTATAGCGATCTTCAACTAAGTGCTCCTCCTCGAGGCAACCAGATGTCCTCGTCCTTCAGACCAAGCTCGACAATCAACTGCTCGACCAGGTAAGTTCGGCCGACGTCTGCAAGCCGATGCGCGTCGCTCCCGATCACAAACTTCAGCCCGGCTTGCTTGCACACCCGATAGAAGTTTATCAGAAATGGCTTCTGCTCTGGTGTGAGAGCCCGCCGACTGATCTCCACCGCGATGTGGTTTTTGGCCGCAAGCTCAACGGCCGGACGCAGTTCATCCTCCGTGATCGCAGCCGGCGCCAGCGGGTCGTAGGTGTCGGGCATAACGAAGAACGGGTGCGCGATCACGTCCGCAAGCTCCAGACTGGCGGCATAGGTGAACATATCCAGGAAATGCCGGGCAACAGCCCGCATCCCACCGGCCGCCGGCCGGCTCACCGACGGGTCCTGAAAGTGGTTTGCGGCGACCATCACAAAGTCGGCCTTCGCCGCAAGGGCAGTGTCGAGCACCGTCTCACCCACAGCCATAATGTCCGCCTCGCACCCGACGAAGACACGAATCGAGTCCGGAGCCGCGCGGCATTCCTCTCGCACCGAATCCAGGATCGAATGGTCGGTGAACGGATGTATATGATCGCTGATGCCCAGGTACTCGATGCCCTGCTCGGCCGCCGCCCGGATAATCGCCCCCGGCGTCATCTCGTCCTGCCCGCACGGGGACAGGCGTGTGTGCACGTGGATGTCTGAGCGCGCGAAGAGCGGCCTGACCTGTCCCATGTCCGCTCTATACGACCAGCAGGTACGGCGCTTCGAGTATCTCCTTCACTCGCGCCAGATACCGCGCTGCCGGGACTCCGTCCATCACCCTGTGATCGAACGAGAGGCAGAGGTTCATCATTGACCTCGTCTGCACCTGCCCGCCGACGACTGCCGGCCTTTCCACGATCCTGCACACTCCGAGTATCGCGCTCTCCGGCGGGTTGATGATCGGGTTGAACACGTCAACGCCGTACGACGCCAGGTTAGAGACCGTAAAGGTCCCTCCCTGCATTTCCTCACGCGTCAGATTCCCGGCCCGTGCCTTCGCTGCGAGCGTTCCTATCTCTTCGGATATCTGATGGACAGGCTTGCTCTCGGCCCCACGGACAACGGGCACAACCAGCCCATCGTCGAGCGCCACGGCGATGCCGATGTTGACCTCGTCATGGATGACTATCTGATCCTCGGCCAAGGATGAATTGACGATCGGGTGGTCCAGGATGGCAAGCGCTGCGGCTTTGACAATCAGCGCCGTGAGGCTGAGGCGCACTCCGTGGCGCTTTTGCAGTTCGGGGGAGAGTTGCTCGCGCAGCGCTGAGCAGGAGGTCATGTCAACCTCTGAGACCAAAGTAATGTGGGGCGCAGTCCGGACGCTCCGAGACACGGCCTCGGCTACGGCTCTTCTCATCCCAGAGAACGGGATGGTGCGCCCGATCGCCGGTTCAGCGGGTCCGCGAGCTCCTGCCCGAAGCACGTCATCGCGCGTCACCTTGCCTCCCGCACCCGTTCCGACGACCGAGGAGATGTCCACTCCGATTCCGGCCGCCACCTTGCCGGCAAGGGGCGTCACTTTCGGGCCCGCGCCGGCCTGTCCAGCGAACGCGAGGACGTCCTGTTCCACGATCCGGCCCTCAGGCCCAGTCCCTCTGCCTGCGAGAAGGGCTATGTCTATTCCGCGCTCCGCAGCGACTGTTCTCGCCCTTGGCGAGGCAAGAATTCTGCCGCCGGCAGGCTCGGCAGCCGGACGCTCGGCGGGCGCCCGGTCAGCCACCCGGCTGGGTCCCGCGCTCGCCGCTCTCTCGCGGACCGACACGATCAAATCGTCTATCGGCTCATCGGCCGACCCGATGATGGCAATAACCTCCTTCACTGGCACCACCGTCTCCTCCGGCGCCAGGATCTTCCGGAGTATACCCGAAGCCGGCGACTCGACCTCCATGTTGGCCTTGTCGGTCATCACCTCGAGCAGCGGCTCGCCATTCTCGACGTGGTCGCCCTCGTTCTTCAGCCACTTCGTAATCGTCCCCTCCTCCATCGTCTGTCCGAGTAGGGGAAGTATCACTTTTGTTGCCACTTCGGCCTCCGAATGTCATTCACCTGATGAGTAGGGAGCGTCCGGCGCAATCGAACACCCCACTCATCGTTCTTTGCTCATCACGCTTTACCCTACGCCAGACGGCAGCCCGATTCCTCCCACGGCTAAAGCCCCAGCACCCGAAGATCAAAGGAGATCTGGCGGAACCGGTGGCGCCAGATGATGGCGGGTTCGAGACAGTGCAAGCGCCGGCCGATCGAAACCTGCCAATCACGGAGGGATTGCTTGTCCAGGTCGTAGTCGAGAAGGACGGCAAAGGTGCTGCGCCCGAGCACGCACCTGCCGGCCGCCTGCAGCTCACGCCGGATGTCAATGTCGTCGAATTCCAGCGGCGTGGACCCGGAGATGTCGTGCGCGATCAATCGCATCGAGGCAAAGGAGCCACCTGAGAAGACCCGGCTTACCTCGAGAGCGGCGCCAAGAACGCGGTAACTATTGCCGCCTCCATAGGTGGAATAGCGCGCGAGCACCGAACCGCGAAGCGCCGTGGACCGCCCGAAGGCTGCGAGCGTGGTGGATACGACACCACGAGTATCCCACCGGCTGACGTACCCGCCACCGGGCGTCTCCGTGAACCTCCCCCACGAGGTCTGACCTTGCACCTGCAGTCCGACCCTCGGCTGCCCGTTCTCGCGCACCACGCGCGCCTGAGGGCTGATGTAGCGAACTCCTATCTCTGGCAGGCGCGTCGCGAGAAGGTTCGGCACGTCTATGTCAAAAGCCCTCTCCCGAACCAGGAGAGCGGCGAAAGCGGACAGGAGCGGAGGCTCAGGCTTCGGCTCAGGAAATGTCCAGACCTCCCGCTCGACAAGCGATGGCAGAGGTGATTCGCGCCGCAACTCCATGTCGGAATCGGCGACGTAGGCCGAGGCGAGCCGGGCGCTGCCCATGATCGCATATGCACCGATAACTCCGCCCTGGACGCCCCGCCTTGTCGTAGGTCTCAGTTGGAGATTGACGCCAGTCTTGTCCGTGTCAACCAGGGCGAAGCGTGTAGTCAGGAAGAACCCGTCCCGGCTGCTGTAGCCAGGCCGGGGCAGCAGAATCTCCCCAAGAGCGCCCGGACCGACGTTAATGGATAGACTGGGCAGACTGATGAGGCAGCGTCTGCCGAGGTAGATACGAACCCGCCGGAGCTTCAGGCGCTGGTCCGGGCTCAGTCGGATCTCCTGTGCGGCGATTCGATAGTGCGGACGTGGAAGATCACAGGTTGTGAACGACGCGCTGGTCATGCGACCCGCAGCGGTCTGTGTATTGTAGATAGCCTGATCGGCCCGCAGCCGCCTTCGGAACTGCCCCTCGCCCTGCTCGAATACAACGTCGCCTTCTGCACGCACAGTCGGCGGACTAGCTTCGATTACGTGGGCCTCTATGACGGTCGGCTGCTCCTCAGTGCCAACTTCCCCCTGCCGGACCTGAGACCAGCCAGCCGTGGGGATCGCCGCGACGACCATTACGAGCCAGATTCGCATCAATCCGTCTCCTCCACCAGCGATTATCTCAGAATGAACCGCAGGCGGTCAATGCACGGCGACGGCTTACATTCCCGCAGCCCGCAAATTGCCAGAAGCAGCGCTCGGCATACTGGTAGAAATACCTGTTTTTTGCACAAATGTGCTCAGCCACGCCCTTACCCCTTGACAGCCGGTGTGGTTGGTTGTACACTCCAGGGAGGACTCAAGAGGCAGGCGTGAACGCTCGCGCTTGCCACAAACTGCGCAGGAGTGTATTACAGCTTTATAGCGCTGAGGACTGTAGTTCGCTTTCATCCTGGCTGGAGGTGGTAGTATGGCGGAAAGCGATGTCCGGCGACACATCAGACCGTACGTTTGTGCTATCCTTTCGCTCTACCTGTTCGTCTTCCTTCTCTGCCCGCGCACGTCTCTTGCAGGCGGCGGTCCGCGCAACGTCCTCGTGGTAGCAAACGCTTCCAGCGACATCTCGCGCGACATTGCCTCCTACTACCAGAGGGCACGCCATATACCGCAGAAGAATATGCTCTATCTCATCTGCCCCACGACGGAACTCGTCACTCGAGACGTGTGTGAGAATCAGATCCGCAAGCCCGTACATGACTACTTGCAGCAACCCGATATGACCGGCATTGACTACATAGTCCTAGTCAAGGGCATTCCGCTCCGGGCCGACTACGGGCATTATTCCGGCAACTTCTCCGTCACAAGCGTTCTCACCTGCGCGAACGACCCCACCATTCAATCTTACCTTATAAACCCGTACGGCCCTCAGGCAGCCACCGGTTGGGGAAGCCCTGCGCCCGAGACATACTGGTCGAGCACGCTTACGTTCAACGGCCATCGCTTCCACAACGTGACCCGGCTCGACGCATTCACCGTTGAGGATGTGAAGCGGATGATTGACCAGGCGGCCTCACCTCCCGTTGACGGGAATTTCGCGCTCGACAAGAGGACCAACGTATCCGGCGCCTACCAGGTGGCTGATGAGCGCCTCGGCGCGGCAACCAATACCGCCTACACCGAATTGATCGGCAATGGCAAGACTGCCTTCCTCGACGATACCCCCGGCTTCATCTCGGACGCCTCCGGCCTCGTCGGCTATTTCAGTTGGGGGAGCAATGATCCAGCCTACACTTACACCGGCTACACGAGCAATGGTTTCCTGCCGGGGTCCATTGGCGACACCTACTATTCCTTCAGCGCCCGCACCTTCATTGACCCCGGCACGCCCAACCGGGGATCCCTGATCGCAGACCTCTTCCCGACAGGTCTGTCTGGCGCATCGGGCTACGTCTCCGAGCCGTACCTCTCCACGGCCACCTTCCCCAACGTGCTCTTCGATCGGTACACCAAGGGCTACAACATGGCGGAATCCTTCTTCGCCGCCTGCACCGAACTGTTCTGGAAAATGGTCTTCGTCGGCGATCCTTTGATGGCGCCGTTCGCCACGCCGCCGACCGTCACCCTCCTGGGACTCGATGGCCCTCTGACCGGCTCTGCGGCTAGCCTTGCTGCAGACGCCTCCGACGCCTCCGGCATCGCCAAGGTGGAGTTCTACATAGACGACACTCTTGTGGGCACTGCCCTGGCTCCTCCCTACGAAGTTGAGGCAGACACGAACCAATTCATCGTCGGGCCGCACACTGTGGAGGCCATCGCTTACGAGAACTCCCCGGTCTATACCCAGGGATCGGCACGCGCCGAAGTGCAGATCATTAACGATGTGTCCAATCTGGCACGCATATCTCAGGCACTTGCCTACGCCGACGGACAGATCGTCAGCCTGACGGGCAAGACAGTCACCGCGGGGACGGGATCGGTTGCGCCGGGGTTCTATGTCGAGGAGGCCGATAGGTCGTCAGGAATGTACGTGACAAGCAGCACGGCTGTCTCAGAAGGCGACGTTGTTGATCTCTTGGGCGCAGTCGCGACGACCGGCGGCCAGCGCGCAATACTGCAGGCGGTGGTGACGGTGAAGTCGTCCGGTGCGCCTCTGCCAAAGCCTCTGGGAATGTCTAACGCAGTGTTGGGCGGCGGCCCCGTGGGAACCTCCACTCCAGGTGTCACGGCCGGGGCCGGAGTGCGGAACACGGCCCTCCTGGTGAGGACTTGGGGCCAGATCACAGCCACAGGCGACGGCTACTTCTACATTGATGACGGCTCGCACCGTGACGATGGCTCCGGCCGGATCGGCATCAAGGTGATCGCCGCCGGCGCCTCACCCGCTGGGTCGTGGGTCGCGGTCACCGGCATCTCCAGCCGCGAGATTATGGGAGACTATATCGTTCCTGTGATCCTCGTGAGGCGCGCTTCCGACATACTTGCCTACAGGTAGTCCGCCGGCCAGTTCCGCGCCGCGGCCTCGGCCCACCCTGCCGCCGGCCCTAATCCCGCTACGCAGCCGCGCGCCGAAGCAGATACAGGAAGAACGGCGCACCAATCATGGCAGTGACCACCCCGACAGGTAGCTCTCCAAGCGCACGCGC
>Ga0315289_10009499_pt1 | contig 13995 bp, 6 predicted proteins | sample YL17G11_40_MG_FD_203452 | JGI IMG/M metagenome (GOLD analysis project Ga0315289, IMG submission 203452) | Sediment microbial communities from Yellowstone Lake, YNP, Wyoming, USA - YL17G11_40 | ecosystem: Environmental > Aquatic > Freshwater > Lake > Sediment | place: USA: Wyoming | collected...
CCCTAGGCCACCGACTCACCTCCAACAGAAGAGACCACCAGAAACTCGAACTCATGACCAAAGTAATCGTCTACAACATCACAGTCCTAATCAAAAGCACCCAAAGAGGAGTTTAGAGACGGAGCCTAATCGGCGGGTAAATTGGGGTTACCCACAGTTGAGCTTCTGTGGGCCCGAAATTTCCGTTTGAACATTGGCGGTTAGGGATTTCCAGCGGCGGACTCCCTCGTTACTGTGAGGTATTGTGGCACCCAGAATTAAACAGGATCATCTGCAACTTCAATGAGCTGCAAAAACCATGTTCAGAACGTAGTAGTCATGGCCTGCAAATCATGGTGAGATCATTCGCCGAAAAGGCGAAACCCACCGGGCCCGCCACAAACATCATCCCAGTCTTTTTCATCCATAAGACCAGTTGACGGGAAGACCATGGTTTCAAATTCCGGCTGATCGACCACAGGCCTTGTCCGGCTCATTTTCCGTTCGCCAGACTGCACTTTCCGATAGATTACTGTTTTCTTCGTCTGTGTCCCCGGAAATAGCCATAGACGCCGACGACCAGAAATATGCACGCGACTGCGGGCCACAGGATCCAATCTTGGTCGAGTCCGATTGTGGACGCTGTAGTCAGCGTGTAAGAACCCTTGGCAGAAGCCGTTTGTAGTGTCGTGGCCTGAGTACTAAGAAAAACCATGAGACTTGGGATTTCTACCGGAGGGCCATCATATGAATCAAAGTCATGGGATCCTTGCGCTTCTTCCCTCCAGATCCAAACATTCGTCAGGTCCATCCTCTTAGGCGATCCAAGGGGTTCGAGGAGAACTCGCATCTCAACTATCTCGCCAACGCTGAAGGCACACCCATAATGGATCCCGCCTTCGGCCCATGGCTGCTGGAAACACCGGCATTCTGTACCATTCCGAGCAACGGTCGCATGGAAGTTTCTCGACTCAGTCCGGAACTCGACGGTGAACGTTGCTTCAATGTTGGGCTCGTCGCCCATTGTTCGAATAGCGAGGTAGAGGTTTGACACATCCGCCACAGCGTACAATGCCGTGAGATCTGCGCCCGGAGGCGAGCCAGGCGCTGAATCATTCACCCTGTCAAGGATTAATGGAGCGAGTCCGTCAATATCGGAGAGTCTGCCGTTCAGTTGGATACCGAGAGGATTCTCGATATACGCGCTTTCAAGGTCTATTACCTGTTGATACTTGCCTTGTTCGTAGAGAGTTCTGAGCTTCGTCAGGTTCTCCCTCATACTGTCGGACTTTATCTGGCTGATGCCAGCGAGCCATTGAACAACACTATCAAGCTCACGTAACACGCTTTCAGCGTGAGCGCGAACTGCCAGCCTCTTGGCCTCCATTTCCTTTCGCACCTCATTCCTGTCAAACACGAATCGGTGGGTGCTGGTCCTCTGCTCGTCGACGTGTATGGTCAAGTCCTTCTGCAGATCGTCAAGTGTAAGGGTGACCGTGTAGTCGCCTGCGAACCCCCGAAAGGAAACTTGGCCATTCGCATCAGTGTTCATCGTCAGGCGCGTCGTCCAGTTCCCAGTGATGAGCCTCTTCAGTGCATAGTATGATTCTCGCGGGGAATCCTGCACGTCAAGTAGTCCACGATTTGCCCTCTGGTAGTAGTGGTCTATGGCCGACCAGTACGTTATCTCTTTCATTAACGGCTTGCCGAAGGCGATCGTGTAGAACCCCTTGATCCATTCTGTCTTGAGCTTCTCGTCCCAACTTCTTCTGTGCCAATATCCGAGATTAGATCCATAATTACCAGGTACATTGAACTCGGTGATATGAATCGGCTTGGACAAAGTACCATACCAATCAAGCAATCTAGAGATGGAGGCTAGATCCCTGAAGAAATAGGGAGACTGCAACCCGTTCAACTCCATCTCCGTAGCCCCTCCCCATTCGTTCACCGAACCATAAGTCAGCTGCAGGGCTATCCCATCGAAGTTGACACCGCTCCGTTCCAACTGCGTGAGGTAGGCATATGGGTCCAGAGTGTACTCGTCTTGGTACCAGGCAGCTTCCCAGCCGCAAATGTGACCCATATATGCGAGAACCTCAGCTTTTGGGTCAGCTGCTCTAGCAGCGGCTACTCCTGTCCTGATCACGTCAGCCATTTCTTCTCGTGTAAATCCTAGCGAACCTTCTCCTGTGTTCGTGTTATGAACTACTATCCAGTAGTCAACATAGTCTGAGTACTTGCTCACCAAGGCATACACATGTTGGTAGACTTCTCTTTTCAGGTCTTCAAGACCAAGCGTGTAGAGCCCAGTAGTCCAGACCTGAGAGGGCTCAAAGACGATGAGGCCTTCTGCGCCGACATGGAGCCCCATCCTTCTCAGACTTTCCAGGCTCTCCAGCGAGTATGGGAAGACATGTTGACCGAGGGAAGGCTCCGTCTCTCTCCAATAGAGCTGAATTAATACGCTGTTCATTCCTGCCTTCTCGAAAAGCTCGTTAGCCTCCGTATCTGGCGCTCCCTCAGAAAGTGCACCAAAAAGGAAGTCGTGAGTGGTTTGAGAAAGCGACACGTTTGCGTTCCTGAGAGGGAGCCCGTTTTCGTCGACGAATTGTAGAAACACGTCGCCCTTTCTGTATTTCTCGATGTCTTGTACCGATTTTTCATATTCGATGCCTTCCGCTGCCCATAGCGTCTTGTTCAGAGACAGGTCTGAGGAACGAGCTTTCTGGAGGCCAGGAGCTACTGTCCCTGTTTCGGCAAACGCCTCTTTCGCTGAGAGGATATTGCTTGATGCGACTTTCGAGAAGACGTAACCTTCGTCCATGTATCTTTGATAGCTTTCGTTCAGGAGCCTGAATTCCGTTCTTGCCAGCTCGTAGTTCAGGTTGATGCTGATCATGTCGCCTTGTGTTCTGAGCGTAAAGCCTTCTCCACCATTGTCCGCTCTTAACATCACTTTGCCAAAACCTTGAACATCCCACGGAATATTGATGACACTCGGTGTGTTGAGGCTCATCATGACCGTTCCAGATTCGACGAACTGACTTGGAACGATCCTCCAACTGAGATCTGTCGTGTAGACTGGCGAAAACGGGTTTTCCTTGGCATTGTTCGTTTCAAATCGGTCGATCAATATACCGTGGCTATCATATGCTTCGAGTTTTATGGCGGCCGCAGGTCTCAAGATAAAATCGCGGTCGAGCACAGTTCGATTCTCCGTGTTGACGGTACGATCCATCGCCGGTATCCATGCTGCGTCAGGCCAGGCTACATTCATCCTGCATCCCTCGTAGACGGGAAAACCATTTCCGAAATCTTCGGCGGGAGAGTCCAGGCGCTTCGGTCTGTCAAAGGACAGCACATAGTGTCCAGTTTGGTCTGTCTTGCCATGACCATATGAGGTCCATGGCGGAGTGAGACTCCAGATCTCGACGGAAATGTCTGATATGGGTCTGCTTTCAGTGTCACGCACATGACCTTGGATCTGCACAACATCGGCGTGTGCAACGTTGACCTGAAGAAGTGAAACCATGAGTGCTAGAAGGATGAGAAGAGACTTGGCATGTCTCACTTCTCCACGCTCTCCGTGCAACGGAGAGGTTACTGATACGTTCGTACTTAAGACTGCCCACACAGTGGAAAGAAATAGTCGGCCAAGTGAGACCAGTCTGAGGCCTTGGCTCCTTGCGAAGCGGTGCGTCCGGCGTATGGCGAGATTCTCTGAATGCGTAGAATCACAACAGTAGGATCAGACAAACCACACCATAGGACAGCCCAACCACACCAACAATACTCACGTTCATCTCCACCCGAGTACCAGGAGCTGAGAGACTCGCCGTCCTTTTGCACATATCTGAGCATGAAAGCGGTCCAAGAGATTCTTCCCATATCCATCTTGCCAGAAGCCTGCCACATGCACTGCATGTGTTAAGTACGAGCATATCGGAAACCACCGTATGCGGAGCAATCAAGAAGTGAGATTAGCCAGCTCTTCTCTCATCGGTCTGATGCTCGCGGCGTCGCTTTTTCAAGTAGGTTTCGTGCACGCCGACGTTGTCCAGATCACCGGCCATGTCTATGACACTGATCGTAATCCGATCAAAGGCATTAGCGTCGAGATCGACAGCATAGCTCCCCCATGGCTCTTATTGAGGTTCGCTAGGACGGATGATGCAGGATACTACTCACTTGTTTTGGATAGACCGAGTCGCCTCGAGTTTCCAGTGTTCCCCATGGGGCGACCTATCTACGAAGGCTACCGAATTGGCGTGTGTGAAGACGTGGCGTTTCAGTGGCTATGCGAATTCGTTATTGTCAGTACGACCAATACGAATCTCATCGTCAAAGACTTTGTTCTAAGAGTCTATCCGAAAAGTGAGATTGACGACGTAGTTTTCTGTTCTTTTTGACAGGTTTGTGAACTGAATCTTTCTTTACGTTGATGGGTCGAGTAGAGCTGGGTTATGAGACGCCGTGATATGGGAAGAGGAAGATGTTCTTGTCGGGGCGGCATACCAGATCCCAGATCGGCTCTGGGATAGAATCAGGGTGTTGCTGCCTCCACCGAAGCGCAAGAAGAAGAGCGGCCGCCCAAGAATGGATGATAGACAGGCGATGAACGCAGTCTTCTATGTTCTCCGAACCGGATGCCAGTGGAAAGCCATCCCAAGATGCTTCGGAGCACCGAGCACTATCCACGACCGTTTCCAGGAGTGGCGTAGGGCCGGTGTCTTCAAACGCCTATGGAAAGCGGGGTTGAAGGAATACGACGCCAGGAAGGGGCTTGACTGGAAATGGCAGGCTATGGATGGAGCAATGACGAAGGCTCCTCTTGGGGGAAAAATACACAGGCCCCAACCCTACAGACCGACGGAAATCTGGAACCAAGCGAAGCCTCCTCGTTGAAGGTAACGGCATACCTGTCGGGCTTGCAGTGGATGGCGCGAACAGACATGATATGAAGCTGATGAAGCCAACATTGGAAAGCATCGTAGCGGAGAAACCTGAACCGACACGCAAATCGCCACAGAACATGTGCATGGACAAAGGCTACGATTACCCTGAAGTCCGCGAACTCCTTCAGGATTGGAGATACACCATTCACATTCCTTTCAGAGGAGAAGCAAAGAAGAGGAAGAAGATTCCAGCCTACAGAGCAAGACACTGGGTCGTCGAGAGAACTCATTCATGGCTGAACAGGTTCAGACGACTGTTGATCCGTTGGGAGAAGAAAGCGGAAAACTATCTTGCCATGCTACACATCGCATGCGCATGGATTACATATCGCGCAGCCGAGCTTTTCGGATAGGCTCTAAGAGCTGCGGGTACTCTGAAACTCAAGGCATTCGGTCCGGACGGCGTCGAAACTGAGAAGCCCGACGATCCGAATGTCTACACAACAGATCTGCACTGGAAGCTGGTTCGAAGCCTTTTCCTTTTTGGCTCGGGAACGTTCCTGCTGTCACTCAACACTCCTCACGTCATCAATATCCCTTGGAACGTGTCCGGTTTTGGCAAGATTACACTGCGAGCTGACAACGATGGCAGAGGCTTCACCCTCACAAAGCAAGGCCAGAGAGTGAATATCAACCTGAACTATGAGCTTGCTAGGACCCAGTACAGACTTCTGCGAGAGAGCTATCAGAACTATCTTGACCAAGGCTACCAGTTATCGGGTCAACTGCTCCAGATGATACTTTCAGCAGAAAGATTCTCAGATGAAGCAGATTCCGCTCCCACCGATGCCGAGAAAGTGCATCTTTCAGACAAGTGCCTCAATCAGACACTATGGGCAGCCGAAGAGCTTGAGTTTCAGAAAGCTACTCAGGACATCGATAGGTACAGAAAGGGCGACGTGTCGATTCGAGTCGTTGATGGGAAGGGTAGACCGCTACAAGCCAATGTTACAGTCAGTCAGATCAGCCACGACTTCCTTTTCGGAGCCGAAGCAAATCCGCCTCAAACCGAAACAGAGAGTGATGGATACAAGACTCTGATAGAGGCGGGTGTGAATTATGTACTGCTTAATCTTCACTGGTTCAAAACGGAGCCGACCCTCGGCAATCACGTGGAACAGAGCTGGCAGCCACTGTCCAATATCGCTCTCCTCAGAAACATGGGTTTTACTCTTGGTGGGGAGGGGCTCGTTTGCACTGAGCCAGGTCCCAGCGTCTGGGATACCGGACTCTTGAACCTGAGCTTTGACGAACTCAAGGCCAAGGTCTACGAACATGTAAACAGGCTTGTGAGTGAGTATTCGGGTCACATCGTTCGTTGGGTGGTGTTCGCGAACGTTGGCCTGGAGCAAACTTACATGGGGTTTTCTCGAGAACAGTTCATGGACCTCATGAGAACCGGTATAGCTGCTGTCAGAGATGCAGATCCCCATGCTGAGGTGCTCATATACCACGATGATCCAGATGCTTGGAATTCTGCACATGTACGCGGCGGGTATGAGGACATGTACACCACCGAGCCGTATACCTTCATCTCGCGACTTGGCGAAAACGGCCTCGATGTCAACGGGACAGCGTTGGCTTTCAACTATGGGTCCATAGACGAAGGAGATCCTTGGCAATACACCATAGAGTACCAATTCAGGGATCTGGCTTTGATTTCCCGCGTGCTCGACTGGTATCAAACACTGTCAGAGCCGATCCACATCACGGAATTCAGTGTGCCCGGGAACTATTCATCCAGCGTGGGCTACTGGCATCGAAGAAGCTGGGACGAGGAACTGCAAGCGGAATGGGTGCAGAAATTCTACACAATCGCCTTCAGCAAGTCTCTGGTGAAGGAAATCACGTACTACAACGCTCAGGACACTGGATTCCAGAAGAGCAAGCTCGGATTGATCGACTCGAATTCCGCCCCCAGAAGATCATTCTATGCCCTGAAGGGACTGATCACAGGCAAGTGGACGACGCATCTTGAGATGAAAACCGACATAAACGGCGAGACTAGATTCAGGGGTTTCGCGGGCAACTACAACATAACAGTCAGCGCGAATGACTTAGCGACGAATCATACGATTCACGTGACCGAGCAGACAAGTCAATCGTTCACAATCAACCTCGGCAAGGCGAATGCGGAACATGCGATTACCAAGGCAGCTGAGGCTGTTAGCAAGGCGAAGACGGAGGGCAGAACGATCCTGCTGGACAAAGCGGAGAACCTGTTGCGGGGCGCCCAGAAAGCTCTGTTAGAGGAGAACTACGGCCAGGCGATGCTATCAGCTGAGGAAGCGAATCGTGCTGCCGACAGTGCGGTCACGTGGCTGATCATACCAACTATCATGGCATTCGCGGGAGGCCTGCTATCTACCATCATACTGCTCCGCAAACGTGCAAAGAAAACCAGACTTCTCGGTGCATTCGTTTGAATCGTCGTTCCGGTCTTCCGGGGCGCGGTGGGCGGCACCATCATTGAACCTCATTCTCGTGTGCGAATGAGGACTGCAATAGTCCGTCACCAATAGGTAGTCGATACTGGTAAACTGGTGCACGAATCCCATCCCCCGCACCACACAACAAGGCAGAAATATCCACAGGCTCAATACTGTGATCGTCTGAGATTTGTGACCCAGGCCAAGCTGTGGGAACCGCGATTGAATAGTGGTTCTCGGCGGCCGCACCAAATCTCTGGATTCATGCAGAGGTAACTTCAGAGCGCTCTTCTGACCGATCTTCTGTTATTTGGTGTTTGCATGGGTATTCGCACCTTATTAGGATCGAATCCCTGCGGGCCCGCCACAAACTCTGTCCGAGTCCTTCCGCTTCCCAGACATCAGGTTGACAGGAAGTCCGCGGGTTCCTATTCCGCTGGTCCCACGCGTTCTGCCCTAGACAAGCATCGTTGTAGGGGCGATGCGCAGAGATTGGCACTACAGTACTGTGCCGAAAGCGTTAACAGGTCAGGATGGGTGGTGTTATTGGTAAGAAATGACCCGAGCTGAAAATTGGGGAGCAATTTCTGCCTTCTTGTTGGTCTTCTCGGCCTATCTCGCGTTGGTTCTGGCACCATCTGCCCATGCCGATACGATTGGTGTGCTGCGATCGAATGATCTGCTGGTTATCGGAGGTTTCGTGCTGAATGTCATCTTGGTTGCAGTCTGGTTGACAGTGGGCCGAAGATCTCGTACGCCACAACGGCAGGAGGTTTCTTCTTGAAACCCATCGCGCGAACTCTAGTGGCTCTGCTGATCTTGATTCTAGCCGCCGGAGGAGTCTTCTACTACTGGAGTTATCTCAGGGCACCCCCGCAACCTCCAATTACGACTACACAGCGTCCGGTTCAATTCGAATTCCTTCTCGATCCACCATTCTTCCATGTTGCAGCTGGTGGGGGAAGAAATATCACAGTTTACGTGCAGCGCTCGCCAGATTTCTCGGACACCGTAAGATTTGAACTTGTGAATCCGCCAGAGTGGATAGTCTATACACCTTTCAGAGTTGAGGCCAAAGATACGAACGCTGCTTTCACCATTATCGCTTCGCAAAACGCGCCCAAGACTGAGCTAAACCTGACAATGAGGGCGTCGTCCGCAGGTGTCGCGGAGCAATACGCGACACTTGAGATGAAGGTGGTGGGCGTGCACGCGGTCACGTCGGAATGGGGATCGGCGGTTGTGTTCGATACAACCAAGGTCATTGACTCAGACACTTTGAAAGTGCTCAACAGCTATTCGGATGGGACGTTCGTTTTTTCCAAGATGACACCGCAGTTACAAAGCCTCGCTCGCGGCGATGTGTTAGTGGTTCCACCATCGAGCACAAGCCTAGCAAAACACGGTCTGCTACGCCTTGTTCTTTCCATGACTCAGCAAGGAGGAGGAGTTGTTGTACAAACGCTTCAAGCTACTCTGTTCGATGAATTACAGGAAGTCAAGATTGGTGAGACCGGCTCTGAGTCCGCGGCTCCGCAGGGGGCACCATCTGGTCTAGCCTCATCAGGGTTGATGTTCGGCGATGCAGCCTTCCATGACAGCTCAGAACCACGGGGATGGTTCGAACACGGCTATGTCTTCACTCTCTACAACAACGAGATCGGGCTCAGCGGACCTGTGAACATCGGCGGCGACACGACATTCAACTTCCAAGGCAAACTCGCGCTCTACTTGCTTCCCAGCATCAACATCAGGGGCGCATTTAAGTTGGCTTCCTTCAAGATTCATCTGGCGTTCACCCAACACCTGATCTTCTCGCTGCACGGGAGTGCCGGATCTCAGCTGAATTGGATTGAGCCAAATCTTGCGCAATTGTACGGAGGAAACTTCTACCTGATTCCGCCTATTCTTTGGGTTAGTGCAACAGCCAAACTTGAAGGAAGAGCTTCAGGGATTCTGAACCAGAATATCGAACTGGAGTTGAACGAAGAACTCTTTGTCGAAGCGGGCCCAACATACGACGCAGACGAGGGTGGCTGGCGCATGTACTATCGCTGCAATAGCCAGAACGAAGGCGCATGCAATGGACCAACATTCCATCACACATTCACCATATCGCCGGGGTCTGGATCGGATGCGAAATTGGGGATAGGGCCTAGGATAGAAGTTGGAGTAAATGGTGACGTCGGTGTTGCTTCTTCGGCGGGGTGGGCAGCGTTATCGGGAAACCTCTTCACGAACCTAAAGTCACAGATTCCCAGCAAACCGTCATCGTGGGTTGACTGGGGAATCGACGCATACTTGGGGCTCGGCCTCTCCGTTACGATCGGAAGATGGGAGATTTCCCACACATTCGGCATTTCATACGAATGGCCTTTGGGAACATTCCTGGGGCCTTATCGATTGTTCGATGGGCCGAATATGGCGCCGTTGGTTGATATTACGGATCCGGAAGATGGAACAACCTTCGACTATGGCTCAATGGTCCTGTTTCCTTCATTCAAGGCAACAGCCATGGATCCGGAAATCGGAGATTTGTGCAGTGCTTCCAAGTCTTCCCTGATTTGGAAGTCCGATCAGGATGGCAAGATTGGAGAGGGCTGCATCTTGCCTGCCGTCAAACTGGAGAAAGCAGGAGTTCATCACATTACTTTCACCGCGACAGACAGCGAGGGCAAAAGTTCAAGCAAAACAGTAGCTGTGACAGTTGTCCCTGCAAAGCCCATTGTCTATTTAACAAAGCCCCAAGACGGTCAAACCTTCACGATGACGCTCGGATACGCTACTGTCACGCTTGAGGCGTACGCCACAGTGGGACTACCGGGGAGTGTCGTTCCATGCAGTCAACTGGACTTCGCCCCCGGCTATTATGTCGGGTACATCGCGTCGCAAGCGGAACCAGGAACACAGTACTGTACAGCTCAAGCGAAATTCGACAAAGCTGGAACATACGTCATCTATGCCGCCGTCAGAGACGCTTCGGGACATCACATCGCATACTCGAACCAAGCGAAGATCTATGTCGTAGAGCCGCCTCTAGGAGCCAACTCGCCGCCCGTTGTAGAAATCATTTCGCCACATGATCAAGTTCACTTCATCTACTCGAATGATATGGTCCCGCTTGATGGAACTGTGTATGACCCAGAAGGAGACCCACTCGGTACGTACCGTTGGGTCTTTTCCATCTATATGCCGCTACTAAATACGTGGTCCAGACCTACGCTAATCACCACAGGCCCCCTTCCTTCCTCTTCATCCTGCACCTCGAACCAACCCTGTCACGTCACTGCTACTCTGAACGCAGGTGACTATTGCCAGAGCAATGTGGCTGTTGAAGGGAGGCTGCGGCTTGAAGCGACACAGACGGGGCCAGTCGAACAGACAGGCAGCAGTCCGGCACTGACGATACATTTGGATTGCCAGAAACCACTTAAGTCAGTTCAACCATTTCCCGGTACTCTGCTTTGGCTGTCATGCGAAGACGGTCTAAGCGACACAACTCCGGCGTTCTCGGTTAGAATTAGACGAGAACTCTATTCTCTCGCCCCAGATATCACCTCGGGCTCGCCCTGAGGTGAAGTCTTGGGCACTAACGGCGTGCACACAGTTCGAGTCTCACGGGGCTCTGATGCGAAGAAAACGAAGGGGACGCACGCTGAAGCATGGTTCTAGACTCAACATAGGAGCGAGGGGCGCGCACCCGATATCCTGCAGATACCGGCGACTGCACCGCAGCTGACGTGGTAAGATCGAATCCTTGAAGATTCGAACCCGTAGAATGTTGATGCTGTGCCTAGGAAGAGAGGCTCTTGGCTTGTGACGGGAAGAAAGGGGCCCGGTCAGAGTTTATGGTGGACCGGGCGGGATTCGACCCCGTTCGCAATTCTCGACGGGCGTTGTGGGGATTCGCACCTAATAAGGGTCAAGTCCCTGCGGGCCCACCACCTTCCACGAGTGGCAGTACCTCTTTCCTCCCACCACTCATAGTGCATCCAACAGCCAAATGCTCATGACTAACTTTTCCAATTTACGCTTGGTCGTATCCATCCCGCTGAGGAGCTGTAGGACAGTATCAACGGTGTCGGGCTTCTACGTATTGTGGGTGCCTTGGTTCCGTCATATGTGCCAAGGTTAGCGTCGAAGCTCTGCTTCAAGTTGTCTTACCATCGGCTCTTCAGCTCTGACACTCATCTACTGTTACTGGCCATGAGGGTTCAAACCCCACCCCCGGCGCATAATGTTACATGCTTTCTGAGCTGATCTTCGGCCGCGTTTGAGCTGAGGTTGCGCTTTCTTGCTCTGCTTGTTTCTTGTTCAGTTCCTCAATTAGTTCGAGCGTTTAAGACTGTCAACTTCTGCAAGTGGCTTCACAAAGAGACGGCTATCAGGTTCTCAACCTGGAGCGCACACGAACCTCAGCCATCTCCGTATCTCAGCGAACTCTCAGCCCAGCCGTTGCCCTTTTCAGGGTCCGTCAGATCACTGCGTCTCTGGAAGCCTGCAAGTTGAGGATCCTAAAGGCGGGTTTGTATCCAACCCCCGGCGCTTAATCGGCGTGGGGATCGTTAACGATGTTATTCCGAAGGATACGTGGTCGAGGCAGTCTTGTTTGATGTTGCAGCACTCGTCAAGGACCAGTAGCGTTCTGGTTCCAAGATAGGACTCTGAAGCTTCGGTCACGCTTTCGGAGACCGCGTGCCACGCATTTGCCAGTGGAATTGAGCGAAGAAATCATCTCCAATCAGGAACGCCGAAGATGTGCCCTCTTTCTGAGCAGCACAAGTGTTGCCGCTGCCACGATCAGGACAACCAGGCCCAACATCGTGACTGTGTAGTCGTCTCTCCAAACTGCTGCTACCTTCTTTGGACCATCCATCATGATGCTGCATTCGGGTTGAGTGCCTGCGCAGTCGCCGCTCCAGTGATCGAAGACGTGGCGGACCCCTAGGATACCTGAGAGTCCCTCGGCCATGACAGTTGTCGGGCTTACGGAGGTAAGCGCTTCTTGGTTTTGCGGGTACCATCCAGATCCATTAGCTGACCCGTATGACGAATTCACGTCGAGATAGTACTGCATCTCGTAGTTGGCCTGAAGCGTCATGTTGTTGCCTATTGTAATGACGCGCCGTGGCTCACTGATATTGTCACTCCACCCAACGAAAGCAACTCTGGCGCCTTCGCCTTTTGGAATGGTTTCTGGAACTGCGATCTCGTAGCGTCCCCAAGCCAAGGACGCCCGAAATGCACCTTTGAGATCTGTCTGGAAAGTACTGTTCTCGATAGTGATCGGAAGATTGGGGTAGGATGTTTGGACGGTCAGGACAGGCGCTACGAAGTCCAGATCTAGTTCAGGTCTCGTCGAGACATCGTCCTGCTGGAGTTGATCCTTCGAGTCAAACCAGACGACGTTCCTCCAAGAGGCCTCGCTGGCGATCACTGCGAGAGAGACTGCGGATCCTTCTCTCAAAGTGGCGCGAACCTGCTCGCTCACGTCCCATCGAACCCAAGCCCCATCAGCCCTTACCGATGATTCCGCATAGGTGGCATTGTCCAATTCAGGCTTCGTATTCCATGTCAACGTCTCCTCTTTCCAATCGTTGCTCAAGGCGCGGTACACTCGCATACTCGCATTGTAGAAAGGGGACACCCAACGCACGAACAACCACAGAGTTGCATTCCTCGGCTCCGCGTGAGATAACAAGAGTTCCTGGGGTAGCACTGTGGCCAGGTCGAACCTCAGATAAGCATAGTTCAGCGACAAGTCACCATACTTGACGTCATGCTGCAGACCTGTGGTGTCTTGCACGATCAGGATCGGGTTCGCCAGCAAAGGGTTGCCCAGCATCTTCGCAAATGGCTCGTCAGGAAAGAAAGTGTCAACGAACGTGTCATCACTCGGGTTTAGCCCACAGCGCACGACGGGGGGTGCTTCGGCAACTAGCGTGCACATGCCGAAAACCTCTGTCGGATTACTTGACCTGGCGCTGCTGCTTGACAACGCTTGCGTTGCCTGGAGATGAGGTGCTCCATGGACCGAAAGCAGGAGCATGGTGAGGATCACAAACCCTGTTGCAGTTGCTCCAGTGGGTCTCCAGAAAGGAGAGCTCAAGTACATACATGGCTCCTCTGGGGATAATCAACCAGCACCAGATACTCTGGGTCTGTTCTTTAGACTTTCGAAGGTTTTCGACTCTTGAAGGTTCTTCCCCTCAAGCAACTCTTCCAAGCGAGACAGCAGTGCAGAACTACGATGGTTAGAAGCAGTTACTATCATGTTACCGGGGTGGTCGCTTGCCTTCGTAGGGCGTTCTTTCTATAAGCCACTGCGCACGCGGCTGACACCGGAAAAGCCACGACGAGCACCAAAATGATTGTAGGTGTCGCATAATCCGCGGACCGGCGTGCCTCTAGAGCATATGGCTTGTCCACGAGAATTTGCGCTTCGTTCGAATTCGAAACCAAAACTCCGTCCTGGTACCAGCCATCAAACACCCATTTCCCGCCGAGAAATCCCATGATGCCCGACATGGGAATTGATGAAGCCACCCGGACTGTAGTAGCTATCCCCGATTGAAACCATCCCCCTCCCTCAGGACTTCCTAGTTCGGATCTGACGGTAAGCAAGTATT
>Ga0315289_10009500_pt1 | contig 13994 bp, 5 predicted proteins | sample YL17G11_40_MG_FD_203452 | JGI IMG/M metagenome (GOLD analysis project Ga0315289, IMG submission 203452) | Sediment microbial communities from Yellowstone Lake, YNP, Wyoming, USA - YL17G11_40 | ecosystem: Environmental > Aquatic > Freshwater > Lake > Sediment | place: USA: Wyoming | collected...
CCAGCCCCCGACCTCCCCCTAATTGTGGTAAATTCTGTCCGACCCTTCGCCATCCCAATAATGACAGCCTTCATTTATTTGCAATGCCTCCTCGATAGAATATTGAGCCTCGGACTTAGATTAATGACCATCTCTTGCGATTTTGCTCCCAATTATTCGGAAAGATCGAATAGTCAACTTTAAATTAGATAATAAGCGATAAATGGACTGGGACTGCGCCTCGCCTCGAGCTCCTTGAGCCGCCGGGCCTGGTCGACCCTCATCCCGCCGTACTCCTTCCGCCACCGGTAGTAGGTCTGTTCAGAGATCCCTAGTTTGCGACAGACCTCGGCGACTGGAGTAGCCTGGTTGAGAAGGACTTCCGCCTCGCGGAGCATCGTGATGATCTGCTCCGGAGAGAACCGTTTCCTCGCCATATCCACCTCCCTCATTCCAGCAAAATCTTACCACAAGGGCTGGATCCCTATGAGGGGGTCAGGTCAAATCCGCATCCCCCTGTCGTCTATCTCGATTGAGGCGAATTTCCGCGGCGGCAGGTCCTTTATCAATCCGGAGGCCGCGAAAACAGGGCTCCACAAGTCGTTTGCACGTCATCGCTCATAAGTGTGTTGTACCGCATACCGAGGCTAAGCGAGCATTAAACACAAGGCAGTTCATTCAATTTACCCAGTGAGGAAGTTATTTAGATAATCTGCGACCTGTCCTCTCCTTAAAAGATGGTGTACATGCTGATTGTCGTATGCCTTTAAGCAGGCATAACATGAGGTGTCCTTATCGCAGGATTGACAACCTGCTGTGAGATTATAGGCTTCGCTTAAAACACTCGATAGATTCTCTCCAATTCGGCGGACATGTCCAGCGCCGCCGGGGATTGAATCAAAAAGAACAATAGCAGGCGGGGAATCGCGTTTGCTATACGGGTAAAGACAACCATCAATATCGTCACGCTCAATCCCAAGTGCTTCACTAGCGCCTTGCAGCAATGCATACGTTAAAGACCACCAGAGCGAATTCTCTGGGGAACTCGGGCCAAGGGCCGTGAAGCGCAATTCAAGTACATCCGATAAGAATTCATGTCCTAAGTGTCGGATCTCAAATAGCCCCCTACACGGCTTACCATAACTATTTTGGTGTTCTCGTGTTCGTTTCTGTGGTTTTAGAGGAGCCGGCTCTCCGTAGCCACAGGATTGGCAGATGATAAAGCCACGGTTTATCAGTCCGCTGTTTACGACTACGAGTTTTCCTTGCCGTGAGTATCGATAGTTCAACGCAGAATATGAGCGATCTTGATCTTGCGCCAGGAATGATCGAAATCCATATTCGGACAGGCTCGCCTCATGTTCTGAGAAGAATATACGGGAAGAATACAAGCGCTTGGGGCGGCTGCGACCCACTTTCTCTGGGTCTTTGTTACTAAAAAACCCAAACTCCGGTTTAAGAAGAACTCCCGAGCGACACCCTCTCCCACGTACGACCTCCCCGCAAGCACAGCAAACGGTTGGAAGATCATTATGTCGAATGCTCTTATGGAATCTCCCGCAATGTGCACAAACCACATAAGAAAACTCCAGAGGATCAATACGAGGGAGCCGGCGGATTCCAGTGCTTTTCCATATACGATGACCAGCGACGACTTCTCCGCCCGGGGCATACTCAGAAATTGCAATCTTCAAATCTCGTTCAAGCTGCAATTCCTGAGCAATGTCACTGGAAGGTTTTAGCTGTAGCTCTACTACATCTACGGGGAATCCATATTTTGGAAGCACATTTCTAGAAGCAAGAAATCCGAGGAGCTGTCGATGGCGGATATTATCCGCTTGTCTTTTATATAGCTTAGCCCTGTCATACCTCTCCTGGGCGCTTGCCTCCTCCTTAAGCTTTTCGTATTCTGAGATGTCAGTTTGGACTTCTATCGCTGCATTTCCAAGGACGCCAGCAATATTTCCATCCTGGTCAATTCGTATTAAATCGGGTACCCAACCCCAAGTATCTAATTGAAGTTCTTCACGCAGCTCAGGATCCGGAGGAACAATTGCATGAAGTGAGTTGAACATATCAAGGGGCCTTTCCGCTAACATCTGCTCCAACAGCACAAAGGGTCGGTTCTTCGTATTTTCACTAAAGAAAAATGATTCTACGTTGTCAAAAGTATGGGGATATTTTCGGAAGAAAGTCGCAAGAGCAACACTATGGAGATGGCGACGCACGATCTTGGGATTTCGAATCTCAACTGATGGAGGCTTAATCCTTCCGCTTATAAATTCTACCGGCTTCGCATAGTGACTAAGATCGTGAGGATGTCGTTGTGCATAAGTAAGAGCAAAGGCAGAAATGCCAGCCCGGCGGCCGGCACGGCCAGCGCGCTGAACATAGTTTGCGGTAGTTGGAGGAACATTCCTCATGAGGACTGCCTGCAAATCACCTACATCAACGCCTAATTCGAAAGTGGTTGAGCAACTCAATATGTTTACTAATCCATCCACAAATTGCTGTTGGATCTCTGCCGCTTTACGGGCGCCCCATTGCGCAGTATGCTCGCGCACTTCCATGGGCACTGGGATCATTTCTTGGTACAGATGCCTATAATGGTTATTCGCGAATTCTATCGTTGGCTGAAACGTCTGCATTGTTCCTTGACAGCTCATTTTTGGACAGGTCCCGTTGACTGATATAATGCCAACTGTATGGCAAGAGCTACAGCGTTTCCAATCCAAGCCATCCTGTGTGCCCCCGTACATCTCGATATAGTCAGGGTCGAGATGGTAAGCAACCCCCAATCTTTGGTTATCTAAGATTACCGATTTAAGTATGGCCGTATCAGTCACAGAACGCCAGATATCTCGAAGTAGTGCCATTATTTCTATAGGATCTGGCGGTTGGTGGATTCGCCTTGACATCACTCTGCACAGATAGTCAAAACGCCGATTCGTTATATGTTCCCTTATATCTCGCTGAGGGAGCCAGCCAATTATAGTAATTCCACGTGCATGGCTTGCCCCGCTTTCACGACAATAGACGAGGGTATTTCTTGGCTCGAATTCCTGCGAAGTGATATCCGCGGGCTCTACCGAGAGGCAGCCAGAAGAACGCAGCGAATCGAGCAATACTTCAACAAGACTCCAAGCCTCTGCCTTAGTTAACATCCACGGACTTTTAGTTAACCGCTCAGGAACTCGCCAAATCGCTGGCATAGTGTATCGGATGCCAAGAAGCCCTGTGCCTTCTAACCCCAACCTTCTGTCAAATGCCAGTAGTTCTTGGAAGACCCATGTGCATCTCTCTTTGCGTTCACTTGCGGCATCTCTGGGGCCTTGAAAAAGCTTCAAATCCCGTGCTAATGAATTAAGAAAAGTATCTGCAATTCCATACGGGCGAGCTGGGTCATGGCCGTATTTCTCATGGTGTTTGGCTAGTGCTTCAAAAAGCAGCCTCCGATGAAGAAGTCCCTGGTGAGTTAATTCAAGATACGGTGCAAAGTAAGCAGCATCTTGTCGACTATCAGAAAACGCGAGGAGTTTTCGATTGCCTCCCGGCCGGCTTGAAGATCTTTCCGGCAGTATGTGTTGGTACAATGATGAGGCGAGTACTGCAACTGGGGCGTCTTTGCCGGTATAAATACGGTTCGTAATGTTTTCTAAGCGAGCCCGAGCGCCACAGCCCGGACAGCTAGATAGTCTCCCCTCTTTAGTTGGAGCTTCATAGACATCTAAATGCCGTGCGGCATCGCAGTTGCATTTCGGCTTCTCTCCCACCGGTGCGACCGCTCCACAAGCGGCGCATAGAAGAAAGGGCGTGGATGCCACGGAGTCAGGTTCCTCGTCAGCAAGTGCCGCTTCATCTTCATCTATATTAGCAGTGGAAAGAGGGTCCCAAGAGAAAAAGGTCTTCTTTAAAGTAATATCGTCCTCTGTTTGACGCCGGGACCGAAAGATTGATTCATTGGTGAGTAGGCCTTCTAAAACAGTATAGCCGCATCTAGTACAAGTTGAGATTTCGAACGCCTGGCAAGGAACACCCTCATCGTCAACTCGGTCTACAGGCTCAAGATGTAGGCGTAGAGTAGTACGTTTTGGAAATGTTATATAGCCACCTTCCAAGGCACGCGCAAAGAGATGATAACGGGCAGAGATAAGTGGAGCATAATCTCCTGGGGGCTTGGCTTTTACGCAAAGAGAAACTAACGAAACTAGAGCAGAAAGCAACCCTTCATCCTGGCTATTGAATACCCCTTTTACCGTAGCTGTCTCTCTTAGCGAAGATGGCTTACCCTGCAAATGCGATTTAAGAGCTTGTACCCTCGCATCGCCAATTAAGAGTTCATAGAGGAATGATTCAACAGAGCTAGAGGAGGAAGAAACAGTACGGCTAACCACGTCCGCGGGGACACCATGTTGAAGAGCAATTTGTGCCATCTCATCAACACTATCCATTTTTGCCAGGATAGCGCTGTAAAGATATGGACTTGGAGTCCCCCAAGGTTCACGAGGATGGGCATCGTTAAGAACACTTGGTTCTATAACGTCTTGCTTTTTGTCGTCATCTCCGTCCCATTCAAAATTCTCGTCGAATAAGGCCTTTGCGAATTCTGCCACCTGTGGAAAGTCCGATTTTCCTCTGCCGATAGTGGCACTTGTTGCTATGCAGCGTAAGCCACTTCTTTGATTGCTGACAACCCGGTCTTTTAGCCGTCTCAGAAGCATCCCGACTTCCATACCAGCCGCCCCGCTGTAAGTATGGGCTTCGTCTACAACTATAAATGCCCAAGACTTGCTATACTGCCCATCAAAAAGACTTGAGTCCCTCGGACGAAGCAGAAGGTACTCTAACATTGCATAATTGGTAAGCAGGATATGAGGTGGTCGTTCGCGAATATCATCTCTGCTGATTAATTCATTCTCAATGAGCGGTTCATTTGGGAATACGCGTCGGAAATCTTGTATAGCGGTCTCCCGGTCTTCTTGCGTCTGTCCAGTGTATCGACCAAAGGTGATATTAGGGATCTTGGCCAGAAGTCTACGAAGCCGCTTGAGCTGGTCGTTGGCAAGAGCATTCATCGGGTACAAAAGCAACGCACGTACGCCTGGCGTGGCCAATGAACCCGTTTTGATTTCGCCTAGCAGGTGGTCTATGATGGGCAAAAGAAAGGCCTCGGTCTTACCGCTTCCCGTTCCGGTCGCAACCAAAACATTTCTCCGATTTTGTATCTTCGTTATTGCGCGCTCTTGATGAAGGTAGAGGGGACGATCTAGAGGGTAACCATGCAATGGGAACCCTGGCCCCTCGAGGTCAAGCATTCGGGCGCTAAGTACATTATCCTTTACTAGCTCCCTGATGCTTCGTCCGATTCTGAATGGCGGAGTCGCTTCGAGATATGGCCCCTTCACGAGAAACTCGGGCCTCTTTATCAACTCCCTAAATTGATCTCTAAGATTTACGTTCTTCATAGGAAATGCTGTTTCCACATATCGTTCATAGTCTTCACGGATCTTCTGAGAGACAATTAAAGGGTCAAATAGTAAGCTGCTCATGTCCTACATCTTACCTTTTGGTTGTACCAGCTTTCGAGCGCCGGGCACATACGTCGATAGGTGTCCTTGTTCATTTTGAAACTATCTTGACGTTCAAGTATCGTACAGTCTGGGCACTCGTGCTTAATTACATGAAATGCCTGCCGAACAAGCTCAGGCGAAATTACGAGTTCTGAAGCAAGAAGACCAAGCGGAGCCCAGTAATGAGGATTTAAATCACAAAGCAGGTCAAGAGCTAATTGACGCAGACGATTTCCTTCAGCCCACCGTATCCATTCTTCATATGTTTTTAGGAGATGGGGATGTTGCCGGATCTTGAGTAGTTGAATTTCGACATACTCGCCCTTGGGCATATCTCGCGTTCTCGCTTCAACCTTCACTTCAGAATCTTGGGCGAACGATTTTTCTGCTCGCTCAACAGCCGGCGAGAGGCCAATCGCCCATCTCCTTGCCTCAGAACAAGAGTGAACAGTTAGTGCACAATAGCTCTGCTCCTTGCCACACGCTCGCCACCAAGCGCGAATATCAGCCTTGTCCCAGTGTTTATCGCTGGCTTCGAAGAATACATATGGCGCCCTTTCTTCTAATAGCTCAGCCATCCCAATTTCAAGGCATTCCTCGCTCCATTCTAAGGGTGCTGATGCGTGCAATTCGACCGCCCATCTTAGAGTGGTCGGCGCAGTGAGATGGAGGGTGCATACCTTAACATTTTGTGGAACGCCGAATCCGTGGATCCTGCCTCCGATATAAACATAGGAATCATTATTCGAGAATTTTCGGAGAGTATCAAAAACATCTCCTAGACGAATCAACCATCTCGCTTCTCGGCCAATTCTCTCAGTTGAAAGGCGGACAACTCTTTGCTCTTGCCCTGACACAATCCATTGAGATTGGAGATCCGCTCCAAGCCACGTTGTATCTCTTGCTTCGAATAATATTTTGGGGTTTTCAGTTTCTTTCAATAAGAACTTAGATTGGACTTTTATAGGCCTTCCAAACCAGATTGGAGTATCAGTGAGTTGCTTTAGAAATGCCCACCGTGGGCCGCATAATCTTAGAGGGATGACTCTCGCTGAGCCCGATGAGCGTGTTTTAGATACTAATAAAATAATTTCATGCTGCTCTTGTTGAAAGGCACCAATATGCACACCATCAAGTACCTTTAAGATCCGAGATTTACCATCAGGTCTCTTTTCGGAAACGATGGTTCCTTCTGGGGCCAAGATTCTGACTTCTCGGCCATCTGCACTCCATTGCCAAGTAAGTCCTGGGGCCCAACGGAATCGCAGGTCCCCCGTACGTTTATTATCAAGCCACACAGATATAGATATATTTTCAAAACAGAGTTTAGGATCGAGAATCTTTTGTAGCTCGAAGATGATTTGCCCGGGTTCTTGGGTGGCGACCGAGATAAGCTCATCTGCTGCAAGTTTTGTGGAACGGTCACTATCTGAAGTTGAACTAGAAAATCGTATTTTAACTTTAGCAAGGGCACTCGCTTCCTCGCCCGGGACAACTTTCAATACGATTCTGGGCAGCGCGTTGCCAAATAGTTCAATATGGTCGGCGCTGATATCAGCACTCTGTAAAAGATCTCCGCCTTTGAACGAAATCTCTCCTGACGGATATTCAACTATCACCTGATCTACGCGATCATCAGTATGAATTTCAATTGAGGCAGCCGTTGAGAGATCGACATGAATAGCTGTGAACCCTAGCCAATCCTCGGTTAGATAGTTTTTCTCGAGAGTTACATTTTTCTGCTCTAATCCTTTATTATCACGAACTATTATGCTGCCTAGGTTTGGAATGACGAACCAAGTTTGTTCTGCTCGAAGCGCCCGGGAAATATCAACTTGTAAAAAGCTACGATCGGAGAAGGCCTTCCATGGCGGGGTGGAGTTCATCCCGTCCAGTCGCCAATGACGCACTGGATTGTCAGCAATTGCTAATTGAATATCATAAGGGCCCTGACAGGGTATTGGCATTTCAACAGAATTGAAGACAATGTCGTCGCCACGCCTCCTAGCAATATCGCTTGGCCCACGAAGGTTAACGCTCGCCACTGACACCTTCCATGTGCAGATCTGGTTCTCTTGACATGGGGCTAGTTTTTGGTCAGGGAATACGAGTAGAATCCTAGTTGACGGATCCAATTTTAAACTAGGGCTGCGGGATAGGGATTTTCTTCCCGCTGGGGATCTGAGCCATTCTTCATATTGCTCCACTATACGCAAAGGTAAGTTCAGCTTGAGAGCTGGGAGTACCAAACCTGTTTCATAATGCACTCTTGCCATATTGAGAACGCCAGATACGAAAGCTTCTGTAACATTCCCGCCATACCGAAGAAACTCCCAAACAGGTTTGTCTACAACACCGACAGTATCTGATTGCCCAAGCCACTTACCCAGAATATCTTGATCAGAAAGTCCCATCCATGCCAGCGAACGCACTGCAGGTTCTAATAAATGCCCAAAGAACTCCGGAAAACAATCGTTGGGAATCATTGCATGGCCTAAAATGCGCCCAACGTATTTAAGAACATGATCATCGAATAATGTCAGATCGGACTCGTTGAGGAACCAAAGAAAACGCCTTCCCCAGTATGCTTGGGAGAAGTTCGTGTTGGGGATTCCCAAGGGACTAAGGGCGAATTCCCAATAATCTCCATGAGCATATTCATAGATTGCCACAAGAACAAGATAGGCAGCTGCGGCTCCAGGATACTGCATCCATAGCTGACGAGAAGCATGCGAACGCCCAGAATCATCAACCAGCTTGCTAATCTCAATTCTTAAGAGCTCATAGTATTTATGACCTCTGTCGACTTCACCAATAAGCTTCAGCCCACTGTTGATACGCGTCAGAAGGTCGTTGTGAACTTCTGCAAGGAGACCGGTCTGAACACTAAGCGTAAAATGATGAGCGGTTAGGGAATCCTTTGGCTTTTGCCGATAATCGTCTTTAAATAGGGAGTTGGGATGGTCATTATTATTCCCCCCACTTTTCATGATTGCCTATGCTTTTAAACCTGGAATCTAGGCCCCTTTAGCCTGCCGGAATCAATGTACCACTCGCAGAGCAGAGTTTTCAAGCTTTTAGGCCTGCTTCCTGATTAGGTACATTTTTTTGCCGATAAAAACAACAGTTCTGTGTTGCCTTTTCCAATGATGCCTGATCGCGCCACCCACGGAGTCCCGCACCTGTAGGGGAGAGCCGGCAGGGCCGGCCGCCTCTTACCTCATAGCTATCTAGGCGCTATGAGGAGATGACACCGGAAACAGAAACCTTGAAAACTTCTCTCTAGGAGGGTAGTACATTGATTGCGAGCAGGTCAAAAAGACACTGAATCCAAAGCTCTGGTGAAACTCAGTTTTCCCGCCGCAAGATCTCCTAGAATCTTCGAAACATCATCTGCTGATGGAAGACCATTTATCTCAATTCTCGCTGCAATCGATAACCGACGAAGGAGCTTGTTTATCTCGTTAATGATGTGTGTCCGTAACAGGGCTTGCGCCCTTGCGCGAGTGATCCTTTTATAAATAGAATAGTATTCCGTATTATTCTCAAGTGTGTAATCCCTCCGATTCCAGCCCCATTCTTTTGTCACACGGGACTGATAGGCCTCGGCAATGCCTACGTATTCAATAAGGCTAAAGTTAGGCATCCTTTTTCTCATCTCCAAATCCCGCTGCCAAAACTTCGGACCTAGAATGTCAAATCTCTTTAGTCTGGAAAGAACTGTCCTGTAGCCACGCACGCCTCCCAGACAACGAGGCATAGTTATTTCCCATACCAACTTCGAAGGAAGAACAATAAAACGCTTCTCTACGTACTTATAATCTGCTAGTGGGACAAGTTGGATATAGAATCCGGGGACTCTTATCAAATGCGCGCTCGTGAACCCATGCAGGCTATACCCATTTTGCTCACCTGCGTTTTGAACGATCTCATAGAAAGCTCTCCCCCGCCAGGACAGGTGCTCTGCTATTTCATTAACCCTATCGCTAATAGCTTCCTTATCTCCATCATGATAGCGGTTCTTAAGTGAAGCCAATAGTAGTAGCGCCCGTTTGCGATCAGAGGCCTGACCGGTGATCGTAGCCGAGAAATCTGGAAATTTGTCTGTTCGTCCGCCAATTGGCATGACAGCAAGGTGGACATCCTCGATAAACATAAAAACGGTCTGATTTATGTCACCTCTCGTTGATAAACTCGGGAATAGCGATACGGCTCGTCCTTTTCCTTCGCTCGGAACTCTCATTGGCTTTCGCCTTTCTTAGCATTCATATATTCTCTATATCGTTCCTCCTCCTTCGCCAGTTCGTTCTGCAATTCCAGCCGCCGCCATCCCAGAGGGAGCCTTTGTATATCAGAACGCTTATAGAAATATTGTGAGATAAATATATCGATTCCATCATGGAAGCTTCCCAACATCTCGCGTGCAAATACCCGGACTAAAGGGCTCTGGTGAATTACCACCGATTCCCTATAGTAGTTACGATAATCTTGGACCTCTTCCCTCTCAAGAGACTCGAGCTTTCTATTAACCTCAATGTGCCACTTGGTCCGTAAGGTCCCACGATGTGGCAGCTCGAAAGCGGATTCGGTCAGGCCAACTGAGGCAGAGAAGACTGCGCGCTTTTCAGGTGCCTTTTCCGCGTCTAAGAAATCGTTCCAGACTCCTTTGACCACCTCCCATAGATCTCGGCTTCCGTGAAATTCTGAGAATAATAATCCATATCCGCTCAGGTCCATTAGATCTATGATCGGCGCCGCTGCGATCTTAAAGGCCTGCTGGGTTCTCCATGCATCTACTGGCCCTAGAGGCCGCAATTTATCGAATTGAAGCAAACATCCATAGAAATAAGGCTTAAAAGTGCTTCGAAGCGTATTTAGATCAAGGTCGACCATAGAAGAAAATATGGCCTCCCCGACATTGTGCAAGAACTGTCCGGCATAATCAGGAAAATCTTCGGGACGTACTTGAAGGCTGCTAAGTATACCTTTCTCTGACATTACCTTGAGGATTTTTTTTTGTCGTTCACTTATGCCACGCTGTAACTCAGGAATATTAGTTTCAGGCCAGTCAATACCATCAATATGGCGCTCGCCACTTATGTCATCCCATATGGCTACAAGTTTTTCGATCTGGAATAATATCTTATGCCAATACTCCCATTCTCTGCTGATAACCGCAGCTTCGAGCCAAGGGCGATTTTTTTTGGCTATTAGATCAAGCCACTTTGAATATAGGCGCGGGCTTGCCTCAAACAATGCCTCACAGTTCTTTTTAAACTGCTCTGCCTCAGCCTGCAAAACTAATTCCGCTTGATACCATGGCGGACTAATTGGACGTCCATCGGTCACTAGTTCGAATCGAATTCGCTTTTTGAGCCATTCTAGACATGGCAAACAATAAGCGAGGAATTGTCGAGAGTAAATTCCTTTGGGACTATGCCATTGTATGTGTCTAAGCCGAGTGAAGATTGTTTCTTTGTTCAGGTACGAAACCATGGCCAGATAGGATAAAGCAATACTTATGGGAATATTCGCAATACAATCTGCAATCGCAAGATTCTCAACCCGTTCGCTGTTCGGTCCATGTTCTTCGCCCTGGGCCAGCATTCCACGCAGGACAGTCGCCGCAATCTCTGAGTTGAATGCGAAAGCTTGCTCAACTTCTCCTTCTCTGGCAAGGGCGCTTAGATAGGAATCGAGGAATGCCAGAACGTCCGTAACAAGCTGGAATCGCTTTTTCTCGAGGTTTACTTGTATGCACTCTAGGATTATTGGCCTTAGTTTTTCTTCAACCCAAAGCCTATTGTATTCAACTGTTGGCTGAATGACGGTTCCCGTATCATGCGATAAAGAAACCTCTATGTCTCCTGTTCTATAATAATCTCTATACACATATTTAGCTTCGTACCATTTGCTATCTGATGGAATGCGCTTTTTCTCTTTCGCATAATAGGCCAAGAACTTAGACACGCCGCAAGCCAGTTGCGCAAAGGGTTTCCCATTCAAGTGGTCTGCCTTGGAGCTAATACTTGATAAGGTGATTAGAGTATCCAAAGCGCCACCCGCTCTCCTATTTGCGTGGGTTTGAAATGAAGGATTGTTCCATCCGAACCCTTGCACGGTCGCCGATTCGACGAAATGGCTTAGCTCCAGAATGATGTTATTAGCGAGTACTGTGGGATCAAACAAATAAAAAGCTCTCTGACCAAGTCTTACGAAACCCAAAATGCAAACCCCACCCAGAATCGCCATGACTGGTACAGCTAAGAAAATCCTTTGGAGTCCTAGTAATCTAAATCCAATTAAGCACAATCCTAGCAGCGTTATGAAAGCAACTATATTCATATAGACGCTCCCAACTCGTTCGCGAGCAAGCAAATCTCGAATGTTGTTAGGAACGTGCGCATAGATAGCTCCGCCAATATTACTTATGGCGGTATAGTAAAGCGCAATAAATACTCCCCCTATCCCACAGATGGTAGCGAGGAGAGTTATATAGGTGCTATCGTCTGCTACGCTTAAGCCAAAATATTCATAAACGGGGTATAAAAAGGAGTCAATTAATTGCAGAACTATCGCCGCCAGAATCCCCCACAAAACTGACGCACCCGTAATTCGGAAAAGCTGGGCCAAGGACCTGGACTTGGCTTTCTCTTCCTGCCACTTGGATCTCCCTCCATATGCTCTTCGCTTAAGCCTAAACAGCAATCTTCCTGCCAGAGATTTTGCTTTCCAAAACAACTTAAATTGAATAAGAGGCAGGAAAATATATTTTTGCATGGCCGTCTGAGCTGACCCGGTAAATGTAACACCTCTAAGGTGAGAAATTCAAGCTTTGGAGCCTCACCCGAAACCTGGTCCAGCTAATAATAGAGTTTTTTTGGCAGGGTGACCTGTCCCCTTTAAATTCATCCAGCTATATTGAGAAAAAGGCTTGGGCGAGCAAGTAGGGCAAACTACCCCGCCGTGTAACGCCGGTGTCACAGTTTGTGCCTAATCACGTCTTGGCTTTTTTCGTTGAGAAGGCTAATAATATCATCGCAAGCAGACTTGTATTTCGGCTCTTTTCTGGCGATATCTTTATAGATCTCGATCATTTCGCTTATCAGAGGACTTCCCCCCTGAGAGGGCCACGGCCTGCACATTAGAACCCATTTCTTGTTAACCTCGATTCCATTCCAGTTCTCCAGTATTAGCAGGGGCCGGTCCTTGAGTATCCTCCACATCTGTTCGCTCATCTCTTCGGCAATGTGTCCGTCAGAGGTTTCAAAGAACTTCACATAGACTCGAAGGGCGTCAGCGTTGTTTTCCAGTACCTTGTGATACAAGTAGTCAATCCAGCGATCTGAGGCCCCCTTGCTCGCCATCCACCACGCCGGGACCGGCTCGGAATCGAAGGGCCGGCGACAATCATATCTGGGTGTTATTTTTTCCAATAACTGAATGAGGAGTGAGGCTTTACTCTCGTCTTTAGGATTCAGTCCGCAGGCCACATAAGCCTCATTGATTTCTTGTTCCAGTTCAGGCATTGGGCACAGCACAATAGGCTTCTCGGACGGCAGGCTGGAAAAAGCGATCTCCTTGGCAAGGATTTTCTCCGGAATAAAAAGGATGAATTCTTTGCAGGGGATATTTTCCGGGATTCCTGTGTGATACCCCAGAAAAAAGCAGTTTGTCTTCCCTTCACCGTTAGCAACGAAGAAACCAGTCTTTATTCCCCATTTTCCGTTACCTACCCATCTATACTCTATGGAAATGTCTTTGTTGTCGGGATTGATCAACGCAATGGAAATTCGACGGGGAACGGCATCAGCGGGGAAGATAAACCTGATAAAGTCGGTTCTCCTCAATAATTCAGGGTACAAGTTGGCAGTGACAGGGCAGGCCAAATCGTTCGGGCGCAAAGTCTTTTCTTGTGCTTCGAGGCTGGCGATGACACAGAGGGAGAACCAAAGGGCTATGAACAGGAACCTTCGCTTGCGGGCGTCAGTACGAAAATGCCTTGCACTACCCATCTGACAAACCCTCCTTGGCTAGCGTAAAGGTAGCACAGGGTAGGGAGGCGGTGCAAGGATGGAAGTCGGCGGGGCAAACCCCTCCCTAAGAACGTCTACTTACCGAAAATAATTGAGCAGAGATTGTACAAACTCTTGTTCAAAACAGCTTAGTCTAGCCTAGACGTGATAAAACCATCAAGATTGGTAAACGCAAGAAAAACAAGATAGGTACGGTCCAACAGGGGAAAAACCGCCTTCGGCGAATTCCGCCGGGATTGGTTTTGAAGCCCAGAAGGGCAACCGGGACATCTACCCTCCCACGCGTTTGGCAAGAACGTGCCGGTCTTCGACCCGTTTCGTCAGCCCGGTCCGGTAAAAATATTCCAGGATAGCCCGGGCGTATTCCCGGGACAGGGTCAGTCGGCCCCGGAACTCTGGGAGGGCGACG
>Ga0315289_10009501_pt1 | contig 13993 bp, 10 predicted proteins | sample YL17G11_40_MG_FD_203452 | JGI IMG/M metagenome (GOLD analysis project Ga0315289, IMG submission 203452) | Sediment microbial communities from Yellowstone Lake, YNP, Wyoming, USA - YL17G11_40 | ecosystem: Environmental > Aquatic > Freshwater > Lake > Sediment | place: USA: Wyoming | collected...
AAAAAAGAACCAAGAAAAAAAGGCTCCCGCTCTTCTCCTCTCTCCTTTCTCTCTCCTACCTTGTCGGCGGTGTCGGCCCTGGCCGCGACGCGGATCCAGAACTTCTGGTCGAACGACAGCAGGTTCTCGGCCACGAGCTGGGAGAGCTGTCGTGGGTTGTGAGTTTTTGAGGTGTTGTCGAGGTTTCGAGGTTTTTGAGTTTTTGTTTTCGTTATCGGCTCAAGCCGCCGTCTCTCGATTCATCTTTTCTAAAACCGAGACTCAGATACCTCCTTGGGACCTTTGCACGCTAGAAGCTGGTCGATGAGTGTGTCGTTGGCCTGCGTCTCGTTGAGCGAGGACTCGAAAGAAGAAGAGGGAGAGTCGGGAGAGGAGGCGGCAGAGGCGATGACGACACCGCCAACGACGCCGACAGGCGTTGAAATGTGGGAGCAGCGGCGGCGACGCTTCGGGAGAGCTCGAGATGGAGGAGCAACTACTGTCGTGCTCGCGGAGCTTCTACTGCAAACGATGGAGCACATCGCAGCCTGACGGCTGGTGGAGGCAGATGCACGGAGCATCTTATTAAAGGTAGAAAGCAGCGCGAACTTTACTAGAAGGTTAGCAAGGAAGAGTGGGGGAGAAAAAGAATTTTTTCCCCCCCAGTTTCTTTCGGCACATGTCGCACCCTTGAACGGGAGAAAATAGTTGACCCCCCTCCCTCCTTTGTGCGATGACACAAGCGCCGCGCATGCTGGCGCTTTCGCTTCGCGCCCTGTGTAGCAGCGGGTCTCGCCTACTGCTGGGGGTCGAGACAGGCGCGGCGCTCGCTCGCGGCCGCACTTTTGTCGCTCGGTCAACGTCATTGCCGTCGGCGGCGGCATCAGTGCTTGCAGCGGCGACATCGTCTTCTCCGCCCTCGCACCGCCTCTCTCCTGTTCCGTTTTGTCTCTCGACGCTGCGACACGTTTCTCGCACATCAACGGTAGGCTTCAACGGAAGAGGAAAAGTGAAAGCGCGACGAGAAGAGTATGAAAAAGGGGCGGGAAGCGTCCTTTGCATTCGTTTGGAAAAGAAAGGGCGCCCCCCCCATGAGGCCGACCCGGGGGTCGCAACGAGGGCCGAGAGACCCTTGACCTCACCGAAAGAAAGAAAAAACTCTCTCCTCCTCCTCCCAACAGCCCTCCGCGTCCGAAGAAGCAGGAGCAGACTCGGCCGCCTCCTCCTTCTCCTCCGCCCCCGCCGCTCCCTCCAACGGCGCGGCGGCAGCAGTAGCAGCGGCAGCAGCAGCGGCACCGCCGGAAGAGGAGGAGCCCTCCCCGGAAGAGGCCAGGGTCGGCGAGCGCGCCAGGGCCATCTTCGCCGCGGCCTGGTCGCGCCTCGAGGCGCGCCACGGCGACCGCCTCCGCGCCCCGAGGGAGCAGATCTACCTCATGGGCGCGCCCGGGAGCGGCAAGGGCACGAACACCGTCTTCATCCTCGAGTCCCGGGGGCTGACGCGGTCGGTGACGATGTCCTCGCTGCTGCAGTCGGACCCGCGCATCGCCGCCGCGATGGCCGCGGGCGAGCTGGTGCCCGACGAGCTGGTGGCGGACGCGCTCCTGGAAACCGTCTTCGACCCGGACACCGACCCCGCCGGCGTGCTCGTCGACGGCTTCCCGCGCACCGCGCTGCAGGTCGACCTCCTCAAGCTCCTCCACGACAAGGTGGAGGAGAAGCACGAGTTCTACGCCGCGGCGGCCGCGGCCAAGGCCAACGAGGCCGTGGCCAAGGGGGCCGCCGCGAAGGACGCCTTCTCTTTCGGCGACCCCGACTCCGCCGAGGCGCGCTGGCCGCGGCCCTCGTTCAAGGTCGTCGTGCTCTACGTCGACCAGGCCGAGTCGGTGAGGCGCCAGCTGGCGCGCGCCAGGCTGGCCGCGACGCACAACGCTCGCGTGCTCGACGCCGGCGCTGGCCAGCTCGTCGACGTGCGCGCCACGGACGTCGACGAGGCGCTGTGCCGCCGGCGGTACGCGGTGTTCAAGCGGCACTACTCGACCGTGCTGCGCCTGCGCCGCTGGTTCGTCTTCTCGCTGATCGACAGCGGCGGCAGCCTCGACGCGACGCGCGCGCAGATCCTGCGCGAGCTGCGCTACCAGAGCTCGCTCGACCTCGACGAGGGCACGTACGCCGCGATCCGGCACCTGCCGCTGGCCGCCGAGCTGGCCCGCGAGGCGCGGCAGCGGCTGGTGCAGCAGCTCGACGGGCACAAGAGGCGCCACGAGGCGCTGTTTGAGCGCGTCGTGGACCTGATCAGCGGCGAGGTCGTGCCGCTGCTGCGCAGCTCGGCGCTGGCCGGGTTCGCCGAGTACACCTCGAGGCGCGGCGACGAGCTGCTCGAGTCGCCGCTGGCGCAGCAGATGCTGATCGACGTGCTGACCGACCGCGGGTTCGGGGTGGCGCACTCCGAGGTCGAGAAGGTGGTGCCCGTGAGGGTCGACCTGAGCACGGGGAGGATCGAGGTCTCCCGCGAGAGGAAGCAGGTCTTCCGGGTGACGTTCGAGCGCGGCTCCTCGGTCGTCAGAGGCGCCGACGCGGCCGCGGGCGGGGCCTCGGCGGCGGCGGCGGCCGCGTCGGCGGCGCCTTCTCCGGCCTCGGCTCCCGCCGCGGGAACGGGCGCTGCTGCTGCTGCTGCTTCTCTCGGCGGGGGCGGCGGCGGCGGGGCCCTGGGCTCGACCACCGTCGTCCCGCGCCACCTAGACCACTCGCAGTCTCTCGACGATGCCGAGGCGAGGTGGGCGAGGAGGAGGCGCGGCGGCGTCAGCGGAGAGGGCTCTTCGTCCTCTTCTTCCTCCGACGCCCGCCCTCTTCAGCAATACCGCCTCCACCCGCCGCCGCCGAGGTTCTCCCCGGAGAGGAGGCCCGAGCACCACCCCGAGGACGACGACGGCGACGAGGAAGGAGGAAGACAGGCGGCGGCTTCTTCTCGCGAGTAGAGCTGGAGACGAAGAGAGAGAAAAGAAAGAGATTCTTGACCTCCCCGGCGGGTCCAATTTTTTTTTGTGTGTAACAGTAAGTACAGACTAGTGTATAGATTTATTCTTACAGGGGCTCGGGCGCTCTGACGACGACGTAGAGGAACTGGTCGCACGCAGAGAGCCTCGCGTGGACCCAGGGAAGCGGCGCGGCGAGGAGGTGGAGAGGCGGGGAGCCTTCGTCAGAAGAAGAGCCCGCTGCTCCTGCTGCTGCTCCTGCTGCTGCCGCCGCCACTTCCAGCCCCGCGATTAGGACCCTGGCGCCCTTGCCGCGCAGGAGGAGGCCGCTCTCGGCCGAGGAAGACAAAGAACCGAGAGTCCAGGAGGCCGAGGGGGTCCCGGGGCCCCCTCCCTGGAGCCTGGGGAGGGCCTCGAGCAGCGCCTGGCCGAGCGTCGTCGTCGCCGCCGCCGCCGCCGCCGGTTCCTCCGCGCTCCTCGCCTCTCCCTCTTTTCCTCGTCCTCCTCCTTCTCCTCCTCCTCCTCCCCTGCAGCTGATCTTTGCCACGGGCCTCGAGGTGCAGACGGTTTCGAAAGCGCAGTGCGGGTCCCGCAGGCTCTCACCGGCCGCGGGGGCCACGACGACGAGCCGCAGAGGGACGGAGCCCGAGGACGAGGAGAGGGCGCCGCCCGCCTCCTCTGCTCCCGTGCCCGCGCCGCGCTCCCACTCTCCGGGACCCCGAAGGACCCTCGAGACCGCGGCGGAGGCCGCCTCCGCGTCTCCGGCCTCCGCGGCGGCCCAGAGCCTCTCGGCCGCGACCCCGGGCATCGCGAGCACGCGCGCGGCGGTTCCCGTGGCAGCGCACGAGGCCTCTTTCAGGGAGTTGAAGAAGGCCTCCCGGAGGGCCAGCGAGGAGACGGAGGAAGGAGAGGCGCGCTTTCCTGCCTCTCCTCCTCCTCCTCCTCCTCCTCCTCCTCCTGCTGCTGCTGCTATTGCGGCGACGCGCCAGGGAGGGAGGACCGAGGCAGGATAGCGAGAAAAGTGAATCGTCAGGGGCCACGGCGGAGAGGAAGGAGAGGAACGGCCGTCGCCGCCGCCGTTGTTTCCCCCTCCCCCTCCCCTTCCGCTTCCTCTCTTCCCTTTCCGCGCCACGGCGGCATCCGCGAGCACTCCGACGGGGAAATGCCACCGCAGTGGCGTCCCCAAAGGGTCTCCCGTCTCCGAAAACCACGGAGCCGGAGAGGACGAAGAAGAGGAAGAGGAGGAGCAGGGGAGAGAGGAAGAGGGCGAAGAGGCTCCGGCTCCTGCTTCCGCTGCCGTCGAAGTTTTCCCCCCTTCTCCTTCAGCACCGCTGCCGCTCGCCGCCCTCGGGTTCACCAGCGCCAGGGGCGACAGCACGTTCCTGAAGGCGTCCAGAGCGCGGTCGGCGACGGAGGGAAGGTAGCCCAGGCGCGGGACGGTGAGCTGAGAGAGAGTTTGAGGGAGGAGAAGAGGGTGAAAGGTGAAAGAGGTGAGAGAACGAAGGGGGACCTCTTCCTGTGACTCTTTTTCTCTCTCTCTTTCTCTTTCTCTCTCTCGCCCCCCCCCCAACGAAATGAAGCAACTCTCACGTAGAGCGGCGGTGGCTCCTGCGGGGCCGAGATCTCGTCTGCGGCGAGCGAGAGCTTGATGGTGATCTTTTTTTTTTTGAGGTTTCAAGGTTCGGGGGGGGGATCGAGGTTGAGGCCGGGAGAAAACGATTGCATCGAGAGCACCACTTTTTGAACGTCCTTTTCCCCCTCATCATCTTACCTGTCCCGCCGAGCTCTCGCGGCGGAGCTCAGAAATTGTCGAGGAGGCCATCCTTGAAAGAGGAGAGAGCGACGGGTTTTTTCTTCTTTGTCGAATGGAAGTCGACAGACGACGAAAGGCAGAGAGAAAAAATAAATGGAGAAGAAGTTTTTGGGGAAGCTCCGAAGTAGTACACCTCTACTAATCTTCTCCTACTCTCTGGGGAAGGGCATTCTCTTCCATTTCGTCGCACTCGCACTCGGTCTCCACTCGCGCAAGAGAGATAACACGCGTCATGACCTTCTGAGAGCACGAAACCTCGAGCGATGGCCGAAGCGGCCCTTCCTGCTCCTCCGCCGCATTCGCCGCTGCGGTCTTCGTTGACGGCGGCGCTAGCCGAAGAATCTGCCGCCGCAGCAGCAGCCGCGGCTCCTTCTTCTTCTTCTGCCGCCGATGGGCCTTCTGCCGACGCGGCCGCCAGTGTGTTGGCGAGAAGAGCAGCAGTAGCTCCTGTATCTGTGTTCCAGAGCGGCGGAAGGCCGCCGATGAACAACATCAAAGCTCCAACATCGTCAGCGTCGGCTGCGGCTGCTGCTGCTGCTGTCGCGCCGTCCTCGACAGAGGCGGCGACGGCCTCTTCTCTGAACCCGACCACCTCCACCTCCACCTCCACCTCCACCTCCACGCACCACGCTGCCGAGGCCGCGGCCCTGGTCGGCGAGCACATCCCTGAGGGCGACGTCGCCGCCGGAGGGGCGGCCCTCAACGGCGCCGCGTCTTCGTTCCGTCGAGCGAGGTCGCGCTCGTCGGCCGGCGCGCTCGCGCCGCTCGGCGGCCTGAGCCTCGACGGCAGCGGCAGCGTCGGCGCGATTTCTTCCGATGAGATGGACGCTTCGTCGAGCAGGCCCTCGACGCCGATGCCCTCGTTGGTGCAGGGAGGTGTCGGAGCAGCAGCAGCAGCAGCAGAGGGAGATGCAGCAGGAGGCGCGAGCCCGAAGCGGGCGGCACACCCTGCCGCCCCCTCCCCACCTCTGACGCCCTCGCGCCCCGGCGCCGCTCCCGCCCCCCCAGCCTCCGCCACCGCAGCAGCAGCAGCGGCGGCCAAGGTCCAGCGCCCCTTCTCCAAGCTCGGAGCCGCCGCCGCGGCCCTCGTCGCTCGCTACGTCGCGTGCCCGACGCGGGCCGCCGCCGCCGCCGAGCGCTTCGCGTCGGCCGCGCGGCTCGTGCTGCACTTCGACGTCAACAAGACGATCGTGATGACCGACGGCGCGCAGGGCGCTGGGGCCGGCTGCGTGGTCAACATGATGTTGAGCGAGTGCGCGTGGGGCAGACTGGAGCCCGGGGCGGAGCCGACCCCCGCTGCGGCGAAGGCGAGGAAGAGCAGCGAGGGCGGGGAAGAGGCCGGCGGCACCACTCTTTCCGCTGATGTTGCTGCTGCTGCTGCTGCCGCCGCCGCCGCCGCCGCCGCCGAAGAGGCAACGGAGAAGAAGGAGGAGGACTCTGTCCCGCCTCTGCCCGCCCCGCAGGTCCGCTGGGTCGCCGTCGGCCGCCTCGCGGCCGACAGGCCGCTCGCGGACCCGCAGCTCATGACCTACCGCTCCTTCCTCGACTCGTTCGCGCTGCCCTCGGACGCGGCGATGGCGGAGCCCGAGCGCGAGCGCCGCCGGAAAGCGAGGCAGGACCTGAAGCGCAGGTTCACCGACAGGGGCCAGCCCGGGGCGATGTTCGCGTCGGTGCACGCCGCCGTGGTCGACGAGCTGTCCCGGGCGCAGGCGGCCGCCTGCCGAGACGATGACAAGAACATCTCCGGCGGCAGCGGCGGGCAAAGAGAACAGTGCATCGAAAAGTGCGTCCACGGCCACCACCTCCTGCGGCCGACGGTGCTCCCCTCGTTCTTCAACCTCCTGCTCCACCTCCAGGCGCAGCGCCGGCGCTTCACGCTCGTGCTGCGCAGCTTCGGCACCGACCTCCCGGCCGTCATCGACGAGATCAACGCGTTCGCCGAGGGCAGGCACCCATCGTACCCGCACGCGAGGCTCGACGGCAGCGACGGCCGGGTCGACGTGCGGATCTCCGAGGCGAGGGGGCACCTGGGCGCGTTTGTGAGGCTGAGCTCGAGGCCCGACGGGACGAGCCTGCTGCTGGGGGCTCCAAGGGAGCTGATCGCCGCGAGGGAGTACGGCCCCAAGGACCTCTTGGCCGCGGCGAAGGCCACGAAAGGGGCCAAGCACCTGCGGACGTTCGGCGACATCCACGCGGCGGTCGCCGGGCCGCCTCCCTGGAGCACCTCGGGGGTCGAACGCGGCGGGGAGGGCCCTTCTTCTGCCTCAAGAAACGGGATCGTCAGCCGCGCTCTGGCCCTGCGGGACTACTATCCTTTCTGGAAGGCCTCGGGCGAGCGCGGCAGGGCCGGGAAGCTGTTCCTGTTGGACGACGGCGAGAGCTCCGACGACGGAGGGGGCGACGGCGGTGGCATCGGCGGGAACAACGACGCCTCGACGACCCCGCCGCTCTCCCCCTCTCCGCCTCCTCCTGCCGCCGTTGCAGCAGCTTCGACGGGAGGAGAAGAAGCATCAGCAGCTGCTTATGCAAATCCCGCTCCTCCTCCTCTTCCTCCTCCTCCTCCTCCTCTCCCGGCAGTGACCAAGCAGCGAGACTCCTCCCAGGTCGTCCACGTCTTTTTCGACGACAACGTCGGCCACGGCGCCGCCAACATCGTCGACGCGCGAAACGTCAAGACGGGCGCCGGCATTCCGTTCGCCGACGTGGTGCGGGCGCACCTGGTGCGCGTGGAGCCGCTGGGGGCCGTGCTTGACCCGGCGTTTTTCGTGCGGGCAGTGCACGAGGCGGTGCTCGCTGCGAGCAGCGGCGGCGGCAGCGGTGGGACTTCTTCCTCCTCGTCGAGCGCGGCGGCGGCGGCGAACACAGGAGCGCCTTGCTCCTCTTCGGAAGGAGGAGGAGAAGGAGCTTCCTCCGATGCTCTGCTCCTGTCCCCGAGGTTCCTGAGAAAATTGCCCGCCGTCTCCATGGAGGCGATCCCTGCCGCCGCCGCGGCGGCGCTGGCCTTGAAGAGCTCCCACGAGGAAGACAACGGCGGCAACGCTGCTGCTGCTCTTGCTGCTGCCGCTGCTGCTGCTGCTTCTGCTGCTGCTGCTGCTGCTTCTGCTGCTTCTGCTGCTCCGCCGTTGCCTTCTTCTTCTTCTGCCGCTGCTGCTTTCGCTGCTCCCGAAGCAGCACCAGCAGCAGCTCTTCCGGGCGAGTACTGCCACAAATGCGGCAAGGTCCACCCGCCGAAGGCGGCGGCGGCAGGAGGAGGCGTCGCGGCAGTGGTGGCCTCCTCTGCGTCCTCAGCGGCGCTCGCGGCGGCGGCGGCGGCGGCGGAAAACAACAAAAACACCGGCGGCGGCCACCACGCCAGCGCCCGAGGCAAGGCCCTGTGGTTCCTGGCCCGCGCCCGGCTGATGACCGTCGTCAGGCTGGGCGTCGCCGCCAGGCTCGGCGGCGCGGTCCACGAGACGCTCGAGGGGAGCCTGACGGCGTCCTTCGGCAGGGGCGACAGCGGCGTGAGCGGAGGCGGCTCGTCGCGTTCGGGCAGAAGCGGGCTCGCGCGGCTGGTGAGTGAGGGGATTACCATCGGAGAGGCCCTGGCTGAGAAGGCCGAGAAGGAGCGGAGAAGCCAGGTGTAAAACAAGAGAGAGGCGACAGAGCCGGAACGTGAAAGAGAAAAGGAGGTCGAGGTCGAGGTCGAGTTTTTTCTTCTTTTTCTCTCTCATGCACTTCCCCCCCTCGAAAGAAAGAAAACTAAGTCGCATTCTCTCTTTCTCAAAAGTCTTTCCCTCCGTTAATCTCTTTTAAAGGCGGCGAGAGCGTCGAGCGCTCAGAGAGGCTTGTCCCCCCCCCCCTCCTTCCATGTCTGACGGCCACGGCGGCGAAGGTGGCGGCGGTGGAAGGTAAAGAGGAGAGAAGAAAGAGGGGCGACGACGGTTTGATCAACGGTGACAAACATTCCATCGCCCTCATGGCTCACCCGCTCCCTCTCTTATCCTCTTTATCAAATACACAAAGCAGGGGATCTTCGCCCTACCGCGGGCGCGGCGGTCGCGGTGGTGGTCGCGGGCGAGGGCGGCGAGATGACAGGTAAGAAAGAAGCAAAGAAGACGACGACACATGGCGACTATGATCCTTTTTCCTTCTTCGTCGCCTTGTTCCTCGCGCCCCTGCGCATAGGCTCGGCCCGCTTCTCGATCGCGTCTCACGCGTCAACCGAGGCTTCTGGAGCGCGCGAGCGGGAAAGAACGAGGAAAAGAGCGCGTCTCGGGCTACGCGACGAAGGGATTCCTTCCGGGGCGGCGATGACGAAGAAGGACGACAAGCGAAGCATCTCTCCGACCTTCTTCTTCTCCCTCTTCGCCTCTTCTCCACTCGTCTCTCATTCTCTTCCTCTCCTTTCCCTAAAAAAAATCGCACCAGGTCCCCGACGCGAGGCGGCCGCGGAGGCCGCGGAGGCGGCCAGGACAACAACGGCTCCGGCGGCCATAACAACCGCCCCCCGCCGCCCCGCGTTGTCTCGGTCACCCGCCCGGCCGCTGGGGGATTCAACGGGGGCTCCGGCGCTGCTGCCCCGTCCTCTTCCTCCTCCTTCTCCTCCTCGGGCCCGCCGATCGCCGAGTGGGAGTACGTCGCCCCTGACGGCTCTGTCCAGGGCCCCTACCCGGCCTCGCGGATGCTGCGGTGGCTCGAGAAGGACCACTTCCCGGAGGACCTGCAGCTCCGCGAGGTCGGGAGGCCGACGTGGGCCTCGCTGGACCAGGTCGCCGGGAGGCTGCGGAGGCAGGGGGCGCTGCAGCTGCAGCAGCAGCAGCAGCAGCAGCAGCAAGTTGCCGCAGGTGGTGGTGGTGGAGGAGAAGACAGAGGGGAGAGGTCGTTTATGGCTTCTGGCGTCGGCGGCGTCGGCGTCGGCGGCGTCGGCGGCGGTGCTTCGAGGAACGTCGTTACCGTCACGCGCGGAGCAGGAGGAGCAGGAGGAGCAGCAGGAGGAGGAGGCCGCGGCGGCGGCGGCGGCGGCGGTGCCGGCGCTTCTTCTTCATCCTCTGCATCGGCACCAGCTGCCACTCTGCTTCCCCCCTGCCCGCCCCACGTCGCGGAGAAGCTCTTCCGCGGCCTCCTGGGGAAAAAGAAGGGCGCCGACAGGAACAAGCCGCACCTCGCGACGGACGAGCCCGTGTGGCGCTACCGCGACCCGCAGGGCGACGTCCAGGGGCCCTTCCCCCCCTCCTCGATGATCGGGTGGCTCGCCGCGGGCTACCTGGCCCCGGACCTGCCCGTGTGCGCCGCCTCGAGGAAGGTCTCGGCGCCCGACGTGCCGCCGGCCTCGCTCTACCGCCCGCTGAGGCAGCTGCTCCTGCTGGCGACGAGGAACGGCGGGGTCGACGTGCCGAGGCCCGTGAGCGTCGAGGACGTCAGGGCCGCGATCGCCGCGGGGGAGACCGGGAAGGTGACGGCGGGGACGACCGCGACGGCAGCGCCGGCCAAGGCTGCTGCTGCGACGGCGGGGGCTGCTGCGACGGCGGCTCCTTCCTCCTCAAGGGACAGCAGGGAGCCGCGCCCGCCGCGTGTCTACACGACGCCGCACCCGGCGGTCCGCCACGTCGTCGCCGTCGCCTTCGCCAAGGCCCAGGGGCTGGAGCCCCCTCCCAAGCCGGAGAGGGGTCCCATGAGGGAAAGGGACCGCAGTAAGGGCAAGCGCGGCGGCGGGAAGAAGCGCGGCGGCGGCGGCGGTGACGGCAACGCGCTCGCGCCGGCGGTCGAAAGGCTCACCGTGAGCGGCGGCGGCGGTGGCTGCGGCAAGAACGAGCAGCAGCCTGCTGCCAAGTCTTCCGCTGCTGCTGCAACTGCTCCTGTTGCTGCTGCTGCCTCCGACTCCTCTGGAAGCAAGAAGATTGCTCCCGCGGGCGCTGCCCCTGGCCTCGCGGCCGCGCTTCCTCGTCCTGCTGCTGCTCCCTCCTCCACTCCTTCTCCTGCTGCTGCCGCTGCTCCTCGCCCCGGATCCTCCTCCTCCTCCTCGGTGCCCAAGCCCAAGCCCGATGGAGGGTTCCTCTCTGCCGCGGCGAGCTTCTTCGGGTTCAAGAAGGGATGAGCGTGCTGTTCGCAAGAGCGGAACTAGAGGAAGACTCGCTCCCTGTCTCATGAGAGAGACAGGGAGCGAGGAGGGTGAAGAGAAGAGGGTGTTGTTGCGCGTTTTTTTGGGCAAAGATGAAAAGGGCGCATTTGGGAGCGCCGTTCGCTCGAAAAGGGAGGGAGAGAATGCTAAAGAGACCAGAGACAAAGAGAGAATCGTTAGAGAGAGAGAGCCATGAGCTTGAGAGATATAGATACAAGAGAAAAGAGAGAAGAAAAAACATAAAGAGCCGGCAAGGGTAGAAAAGCCGCTGGCACGCATCACTGTTTCTTTGATTTCATTTTTTTTGGTTTCAAGTAAACAAACAAAAAAAAAGTCTCCCCATTTCTATTTAGCTCATTATCTCTTGCCTGCTGTCACCTCAGCGGCAGCTCGTTCAGCGATCGCAGCCATCGCCGCGGCGAGCGTCGCTCGCTCGGGGTTGGGGGCAGCCGCGGCCTCCCTGAGCATTTTGAGCTCCGCCTCGAGCGCCAAAGGATTAACCCCGGAAAGCGCGAAAGCGATGCGTAGGGCCCCGCGCGCGTCCCCGTCCCTGCGCGAGCCCAGCAGGGCCACCGCGCGACCCAGGTGCGCGCGCCAATGGCCCGGGTCCAGCGCCAGGACGCGGTCGTACCCGCAGACGGCCGCGGCGAAGTCGCCCGTCTGCCGCCGGAGGTTGGCGAGATTAAATAAAGCTTCGCGGTGCGGGCCCGTGTCTTCCTCCTTCCCGTCGCTGCTCTCGCTCTCTCCTCCATCTTCTTGCGAGGAGGACGACGCCCTCAGCGCCGCAGAAAAGGCCGCGGCGGCGCCAGCGGCGTCACCGAGCGCGCAGAGCGCGCACCCCAGGTCGCTGTGGGCGTCGGCGTACCTCGGGTCAAGCGAGAGCGCTCTCCGCAAGGCGTCGCGGGCCGCTGCGGGCCTCCCCAGCGCGAAGAGCGCCGAGCCCAGGAGCTTGTAGGCCCGCGAGTGCGCCGGGTGGTGAGGGGGGAGGGGTTTCTCGGCTGCGGCGGCCGTCGTCGTTGTCGCTGCCGCTGTCGTCGCCGTCGGCGCTTGTCCCTCGGCGACGCCACCAAAAGAAACGGCTGAGCTCCACTTCTCCCTCTCGCTCTCGGCGAGGCCGTCCGCCGCCGTGGCCGCCGCGGCGTACTGGTCCGCGGCAGCCGCCAGCATTCCTTGAGCCTCCAGGGAGATGCCCAGATTGACCCGCAAGGAGGTCGCGAGCCTCGCGTCTGAGGAGGAGGAGGAGGAGGAGGCCCGTTTTTTCCTCCCGGAGGTTTCATCCTCTTCCTCTTCCACTTCGCCGTCGTCGTCGAGGTCCTCATCCATCACCCGCAGCGCCTCCAGGTAGGCCGCCTCGGCAGCCGCCGGCTGGCCCATCGCGAACAGACTGTTACCCAGCCTGAAAAGGGCCCTGTAGCAGACGCGCGGGCGAGGGGCCGGGGTCAGCGGGTCGCGCGCGCCTGCGGCCGCGCCGCGGCCCCGGCTGCTGCACCTCCCCGCCGCGAGCTTGGCCGCCGAACCGTAGGCCGCCGCCGCGGCCGCGTGCCTCCCGGCCGAGGACGCGGCCTGGCCCTGGGCCATCAGGGAGGCGATGCAGGCCTCGTCGTCGGCGTCGGAGGAGGCGTCTTGGTCTTCCTCTTTGTCGTCGTCTTTGCACGCTGCGGCAGCGTTCCTTTTCTCATTTTCGTTCTCGCTGCCGTTCCCGCCGCGCCTCTTGCGGGTCTGCGGCGGAGGGGTCTCGTAGGCGCTCAGGTCGAAGCGCACGGCCCTGGCTGCTGCTGCTGCTGCCGGTCTCGTCATCGCCGGAGGCTTGAGCGGGCTGCTGTTGGCGGCGTGCGCCGCGGGGGGCCAAAAGCGCCTTCTGGGCGGATGAGGTTTCTGCTCCTCGGCAACGGTAGAGGCAGCAGCAGCAGAAACGACAGCAGCAGCAGCAGCAGCAACAGAAGAGGCAGCTGGCAAGGTCGCGGCCCCTTGTCCCTCCTCGCTCTCCGTCGGCGGCCTCCCCGCGGCAAACCCGGCGGCTCTGAACGCCTCGGCGATGGCCGGAGACTGCGGGAGGCCTCCACAAGAAGCATCGTCGTCGTCGCCTTGTTTTCTCCCACCACTTCTCCTTGCCTTTTCGGGCGAGGTCAGAGCCAGGACGTCGGCGAGCGCCGCGGCGGCCCTGCGGACCGGGGACGGCGATCGCGAAGGGTGCGTCTTGAACGTGGCCGTGGCCCTGACGGCGAGCTGGCGAGGGCGCGCAGCAGGAGGAGAGGGAGAGGGCGAGGGGCTGCTGCTCTTGCTCGGCGACGACGGCAACAGCACCTTCTTCGATGCCGCCGCTCCGACAAAGGACAGGACTTCCTCTGCCCGCAGGCCCAGGGCGGACAGGTCCGCCGAGATGTTCCCGACGCCGTCGCGGTAGGCCGCGGTGAGGCCGCTGAGCTTCATCCCTCCGGAGTCTGCGTGGGCCGCGTACTCGATGAGGAGCTGGGTGGAGAGAGGTTGAGGTTGAGGTTGAGAGTTTTGTTTTTCTTCGTTCGAAGCTCGTTCGCTCCCTCGTCGTGCCTGTCTCGATTGGCGCTTTGAATTTTCTCCCACGCTTCGCCTCTCACCTCGTCCAGAATCGCCTCCATCTGGTCGGCAGTGAAGCGCATGCTCGGATTGACCTGCTGGACGAACGAGGAGAGCTCGTCCTGGTGGCGAGCATTGGGAGAGAAAAAGGGAAGGAGGAACAAGGGTGAGAAAAGAGCAAAAAAACTCAAGCAAGATGTCGGGCTGTCTCGACGCCTTCCTGCGAAACAAAGCCATCAATTCTCACCCTGTTGAGCCTTCCATCCTTGTCCTTGTCGAAGCGGCGGAAAATGGCCGCGGCGGCGGCCTCGACAGGGACGGCAGACGCCGCCAAGTGCCGTATCGACACGGAGGCCATTGAGTCGAGTGCGAATTGGGGCACTATTCGACTCGGAATTGGCGGCCTCAAGAAGTGCAAGCGCGTCGAAAGCGCGCGAGCGAGATTCGGGATATCGCTGGCGTTGATGGGAGTCCTGGAGAGGGCCCCGGAGAGGTGTCAAAGGAAGGAAGGGGGAAACGGATTGTGAGAAACGAAGTTTTTTTTTTTCTCTCTCTCTCTCTCTCTCTCTCTCTCTCTCT
>Ga0315289_10009503_pt1 | contig 13993 bp, 2 predicted proteins | sample YL17G11_40_MG_FD_203452 | JGI IMG/M metagenome (GOLD analysis project Ga0315289, IMG submission 203452) | Sediment microbial communities from Yellowstone Lake, YNP, Wyoming, USA - YL17G11_40 | ecosystem: Environmental > Aquatic > Freshwater > Lake > Sediment | place: USA: Wyoming | collected...
CTGGTCCTGGTGGGCAAGATCTTCGAGAACGATCCCACCGGCGGCGCACGCATTAGTGTCCAAGGCGGCCTGAACCCGACCATCGGCCTCTCCAGTAAGGGCGGCGATTACGTCCTGCCCGGCGCATTCTCGTTCTTCGACAGCGCCACCCTCGACGCACGCAAGATCGCCACCGGCAACGTCGGGCCCGCCATGGTCAGCCTGACCGGCGGCATCACCACGGCCGCCGGCAAGACCGTCAGCATCACGACGGCCGACAACTACACCGTCAACATTCCGAGCGCCGTCGCCGGCGGCAACTTGAGCGTCAACGGCCAGGTCACCCTCGGCGGCACGCTGACCGGCGTGAACCTGGCGCTCCTGGCCGGCACGATCAATTCGACCAGCCCGATGGTAAGCGGCACTGTCGACCAGAGCGGCGGCGTGTTCAACATCAACGGCGGCACCCTGGAAGGCGCCAGCACCATCGGCATCGGCCCCGGCACGATGAACGCCAATGTGTATACCTCCTTCGGCCCGAACAACATTATCACCGTTCGCCCCCAGGGCGTCCTGTACCTTAATCCCGCGGCTCCGGCGCCGCTGACGCCCAATCCCACGGTCACGGTCCAAGGCGGCGGCACCCTGTGGGGCGACGTGACGAGCGCCAAGTTCAGCGCGCCCGGGCAGAACGTCTTCCTCCTGGGCAACTCGATCATCGTTCCGACCGTAGGGGTGGAGCCCACGCCCACGGAACTGCCCAGCCCCGTTTGGCGCGGCGCGACGGACCCCTCCGGCACCTTCAGCAATCTGGGCACGAACCGCTCCTACCAGGGCGTGATCTTCGACTCGCGGTGGTCGGGCACGCTGCCTCAGTATGTGCCGGGCATCATGGCCGGCAGAATGGACGGCAACGACGCCCAGTGGTGGTTCACGGATGGATTCCCGACGATGACTCTCCACCCCGAGGGCACCGCCTGGATGGATGTGAACTACGACGGCGAGTGGCAGGGGCCTTGGACGCGCACCCAGACCTGGGTCTACCAGGGCAAGTTCTGGTGGGATGGCGGCAACATCAGTTTCCGGGAGAACTTCGACGACAACGTCCTCCTGCGAATCGACGGCCAGCAGTGGATGTTGAACACGGAGTGGAACAACCCGACCACTTCAGGCACGCGCGCCCTGAGCGCGGGCTGGCATGACTTTGAGGCCCGGTTCGGCCAGGGCGGCGGCGGCGTCGGTCCCATCGACGACCCCAGGATGGGCATTGGGTACGATGTCCTGGGCCGCGGCACCACGAATGCCGGCGATTATGCCGCGATCCCGGCCACCCGGTTCGCTGTTGGCGGTGAAGTTGTTGGATTCACGGGCGTCCTCCAGGAAGATCCCCTCGCTCCGGACGGCTTCACGGTCCAGGTCGACGTCGATATGTTCTTCAACAATGTCAAGATCGACGCGGCCTCGGGCCACGCGGTCAAGATCACCGGTTCGAATAAACTGGCGCTTCAAAATCCGTGGCTGCGGCCGGGCTCGACGGCCGACACGTTCGTCCGCGAAGGCGTCGCGCCGACAGCCACCGACCCCGGCACGATGGGCCGGGAAATCGTCGAGTTCTGGCCGGTCCCGCCGGGCGGCGCCGTTCTGCCCAGCCCGTCGAGCCTGACGATTCGTAACGGCATGCTCGCCCTCGACGGCGCCAACCAGGGCCGCATCGCCACCGATCAGAACACGGTCATCAACATGGATGCCAACAGCGTCCTGTACCTGACCCAGGACCTCGGCAGCGGCACCTGGAACATCATGAAGGACGCCTGGGTCCGCGTGCCTTCGAACACGGCCCTGAAGAACCTCAACGCCAATGTCGTTATCGAGAGCGGCGCGTGGGCCATCCTGCCCTACAACCTCGACTGGAACGCCGACTGGAATTCGTCCGGCCCGCTTCCCACCGGCACGGGCCTCAACGTCATCGTCGGCAACGGCGACCGGAACTTCGGCGCCGGCCTGCAACTGGCCAACGGCGGCGTCCTGGCCACCGGCTGGTACGAACCCAACCTGAACCTGACGGGCGGCGCGATCCGCCTGGGCGACCAAGACACCGGTTCCGGCCCGATCCGCATCCTGGCCGCCGGCGTGGGTGGCGGCGGCATGACCATCCAGAACGACATTGACCTGACGAAGGCCCCCGGCTCCTACGCCGACCTCATCGTGAACTCTAGCGCCGGCGAGGGACCCTGGCTGCCGATGAACACCGCCGGGCAGGGCAATACCGGCTCCGGCTCTCAGTTCATCGACTTCCAGAAGAGGAACGTCGGCGGCGAGGTCCGCCTCTACGGCGCCAGCAACAAGATCGGCGCCCTGACGGTCGAGCGCGGCAGACTGTACCTGGGCAACGACCTCACCGACACGTTTGCCATCCAGGGGCCGATCGTGGCGAAGGCAGGCGTCGCGCTCCAGCACAACAGCGCCCTGGACATCATGAATAACCTGGCTGCCGGCACGCTCGGCACCGGAATCGAGATGCAGGGCGGCACGACCCTGACGCAGGAACTCAGGCCGCTCCTGCACGAGGACCCGGATAACCCGGGGGTGTACCTCGATAACAATCCGCAGCCCTATGCCGAGCAGATCCTCTTTAACGCCACCGGAAGTTCCGCGATGAGCATCTGGCACCTGCGCAACATGAACGGCGACGTGGGCGAGGTTTACCAGTTCCCGAGCGTCAAGATGGACAACGCGTACCTCCAGATCGAGCGCGAGAACTTCGACGTGGTTCAGGCCGGCCTCGATATCAACGGCTTCAACCGGCTCCGCCGCAACAATGAACCCCAGTTGCTCAGCCTGACCGGAGACGGCGAACTGCGCGTCGGCAGCGCCGCGGAGGGCGGCTTCAACCTCCAGGTCTGGGGCCCGATCGGCAGCGATGATCCGGCGAAGCACCTCAAACTCATCCACATGAACGGCACGCTTTACCTCCAGGAACAGAGCGGCTGGAACTCCCAGGTCACCATTGACTTGTATCGGCCCGACCTGCCCGACTACGCCGGCGCTAACCTGGAGGTGATTGCCGGCAACGACGGCACCCTGCGGGTCTCGGGCGGCGTCCTGAACACCGGCGGCGGCAGGAGTGTCGTCGCCCGCGCCCTTGATACGAACTTCGGCATCAATGTCCCGTTCGGCGGCCCCACGAACAACATCGCCGCCCGGACCAACATCACGGTTGGACAAGGCTACCTGCGGTCCGCCCGCGACGGCGGAGACATGTCCGGGAACGGCACGGCCTACTTCTCCGACGTGCACATGGCCCCGGGCACCGAACTGCACCTGGAAACCAACGACTTGACGTTCGCCATCGCCAACGTCGCCCTGGACGGCCAGAAGGCCGATTCGTTTACGTACACCGACGGCGGCGATGAATGGAGCCGCTGGCTCCGCGACATCAACGGCATGGCCACCGACGGCAGGAACACGCTCCGCATTGCCAGCGGCGGCCGCAGGCAATTGGGGGGCATGGTCACCAACACCAACGTCAGCATCGACGTCGACGGCTGGTCGCGCGAAGAAGGGCCGTCGCCCGGCTTCTACGGCAACAGCATCGCCGGCTTCGGCCTGACCAACAGCGCCCTGACGCTGACGCACCCGCGGGCCTGGTCCGAAATCTGGTACGTGAGGCCCGACAGCACCGGCGAACTGAACGCCGTCGTCGGCATGGACCGGACGGACGGCGGCCGCGGCACCTTCTACATCCGCTACGGCCAGTCGGCCACCGATAAGGTGGGCGAGAACGGTTGGGGCAGCGGCCTCACCGCGAACCTCGACAACGGCGGCCGCCTCGACATCTATGCGGACCGCTGGACCAAGGGCCGGCCTCAGGGCACCAACGTCAACAAGTTCGATGCCCAGATCAACATCCTCAACGGCACGCTCCAGGACATCTACAACAACGGCCAGTGGTGGGCCAACGGCCGCCTCCGGGCCGACCGCGCCGACCCGTGGTACGACACCCTTGGCATCGTCAGGCTCGGCAATGTCCACCTGGCCCAGGACGCGGTCCTCCACGTCAGCCAGGGCGATTCCCAACTTGAACTGCGCCAGGTCTACCTTGACGGGTCCACCGGCACCATCCTGAGCCCCGAGAACGCCTGGGTCCGCGTGTTCAAGGTCAACGGCATCCCCACCGGCAGCACCCTGAACATGACCGGCAACCAGGCGATGCAATTCAGGGGCGCGCTGACCAACACCAACGTCGTGTGGAGCAACACCGAACGCATGGAAATGGATACGGGCTTCAGCCTTAATGGCAACACGGTGACGATGATGCCCAACCCGGCGGGCTATCAGGGCTGGGCCGAGGTCCGGGGCAACCCGGGCACCGGCACGTTCACGACCACCCAGACCGTGAAGTATAACTGGTGGCGCGGCCGTGTGGACTTGAACTACGGCGAGTACGCCAACGATACCATCGGCGAGGCCGGTTGGGGCAACAACGTGACCATCAACGCCGACGGCGGCCAGGCCATCCGCCTGTACGCCAACAAGCGGGCCAACGGCGGCGCCGACAACCTCAACATCTTCAACGGCCGGATCAACGTCGGCAACACGAGCAAGAGCGACGTCGAAAACGTGACGGGCGGCAACGTCCATAACGCCATGCTCCGCTCCGAGCGCGAGGACCCCGACAGCAATCAACTGGGCTGGGCCGTCTACACAAACGTCCACATGGCCGACGGCGCCGAACTGGCAGTCAGCCGCGGCGATGCGGCCCTTGACGTCCGCAACCTGTACCTGGATGGCGCCACGGCCGGCTACATCAACTGGAACGATTGGACCTTCCTCAGCAACGTGATCGGCACCCAGGCCAGCCCGAGCGCCCTGAACATCCACAACGGCAGCAACTGGATGTACATGATGGGCAAACTCACCAACGCCAACGTAACCTACAACAACACCCAGGCCTGGGACGCCTGGCTTGGTCTCATCGGGCCGAACTCCTGGCCGTACCGAGACCTGCCTGTGCCGGGTTGGGGCAACGTCCAGCCGGGCTTCGAGATGGACGCGAACTCCAGCCTCACGGTCGGCGACGTGCGTTTCTGGTTGTTCGCCGATCCGAAGGCCGGCACGATCAACTACACCACGCGGAGTTTCTCGGAACCCGAGAGTTACATGAGAGTGGGCTACGGCAACGCCAAGAACGATTGCCCAGGCGACGCGTGGGGCAGCAACCTGACGATCAACCTCGACGCCGGTCGCATGATCGGCACGTTTGTGAACAGGCCGGCGGGCGGTCAGGACAACATCAATCAAGTCGACGCCCGTATCAACATCGGCAACCAAGATAGTGCATGGTGGTTCGGCGGCACGCACGCGGGCGTCAATGGCCGTCTCCGGGCCCTCTACACCGGTACGAGCGGCGGCGGCGCTGGCGGCTTCGTGTACTACAGCAACGTCCACCTGGCCCAGGGCACCGTGGTCTCCCTCGAGAATGACAGCAACAACGTGTACCTCCGTGCCAACCTGACCCTCGACGGCACCGAGGCCACGGCCCGCATCAACGATGACTGGGAGACGATCCGCAACATCACCGGCACGCAGCCCGGTTCGACTCTGCACATCACGTCGTGGTATCCGAACGACGGCCGCGCCGTCCTGTTCACCGGCAGCGTGACCAACACGGACATCTCGATTGAGAACCACAAGACCGACGCGTGGAACCGCGCCAACTTCCTGATGCCCGGCTTCCAGTTGAACGGCAACAGGATGTACAGGGCCAACGCCATGGCGGGCCCGATCTGGGTCGACGGCAATCCGGGCACAGGTACCCTGGAGTCGCTGTTCGGCTACGCGGATGACCCCACGGACCGCGCGGCCGACATCGAACTGCGGTACGGCCGCCTCGACACCGACACGGTGGGCGACGCCGGCTGGGGCAGCGGCCTGACGATCAACCTGGGCGGCGGCCAGAGCCGCGCACTCCTGCGGGCCATGCGTAACCCCGGTTTCGTCAACGTCAACAAGTTCGACGGCCGCATCAACATCGTCAACAACGTTGGCGGGCAAGACGCCCGCATCTGGGGCGGCCGCACCGAAGGCACGCCGTTCCCCAACGAACTCTTCACGAGCAACAGTCAGCCGCCCGAAGACACCGGCGGCTCGACGCCTCTGGCCTGGTTCTCCAACATCCACCTGGCGGAAGGCTCTCTGACCCGCCTCGAGTCGTGGGACGCCAACATGCGGACCGACTTCTACCTCGACGCCGGCAATGCCGCCTACGGGTGGTGGAACGGCCAGGGCGCTGAGAAGGAAGTCCATGCGTACTCCACCGGCGATCGCAAGACCCTGACGTTCCAGCAGATCGATCCGGGCGACTGGCCGGTCGATGACATCAGAGTCACGCTGCACGGCACGGCCGACTTCGCAATCGACAGCCCGAACTCCTTGGGCGCCAGGACGGCGAGCAAGATACTCCTGAACGGCAACAACGCGTACATCCTGGCCACGAGCAACACGACGCAGGGCGCGACCGGGCGTGATTGGCCGATCGAGTTGAGGCCGGAGGCGCCGGACCTGAACGGCACGGTTTACCTGACCGGCTGGTATGACGGCGCGCGGTGGCGCGGCGGCGACTTCGAAATCCGCGTAGGCCGCACCGGCTCACCGGGCGTCCTGCCCTTGACCAGTTTCGAGATCAGCAATGGCCGCATGCTCCGCCAGATGGTCGCCGATGCCAGCGACGGCGCCACGCCGCTGACGTTCGTCTCCTCGCCGATCCACATCATCGGCGACGGCGTGAACAACACGCCTGACGGCATGCTGGCCGCCTGCGAGTCCGACGGTAATCCCGGCGGCCGCGCCCCCGGCTACGGCATCTTCAAGAACGTGACGCTCGATGACTGGTCATACCTGGCCCTGCGGAGCGCCAACCGCGATCGCGGCGGCCAGGGCGACACCAAGATCGTGGCCGGCGGCTGGGAAGCCGGCCAAGGCATCAAGTACCGCACCGACCCGGCCTACGACCCCATGCACGGCATCGGCATCGTCAACGAGACGACGATCAACAACTACACGGCCTACGTCGGCAACATCGGTCCCGACACCGGCGCCACGCCGGGGATCGTCGGCTTCTTCCACAGCAACGGCATGCGGACGACCCTGGTCGGCCAACTGACGGCCTCCCAGCTGTGGGTCGGGTCTGACATGCTCGCAACAGCCGGCCGCCTGGAAGTCGAGCGCAGCGCGTCGCTGAACCTGACGCCTGGCGGCCCGGTGGCGGTCTCCCCGACCAGCCAACTCATCCTGCGGGCTCCGTATCCGGCCGCCTCGCCTCTGGCGCTCGGCAATGACACCCGCCTCGTCCTCGGCCATCCGACGTTCGCCCCGCCTGCACTCCAGGTGGGCAACAACGTCGAGGTCCAACTTGACGCCAGCGCCAACTGGACCGTGGGCGACGGCGGCGACCCACAGAATCAGCGGGTGGTCGTCGGCATGTGCGATTACGCCGGCAACCTGACGGTGAACCGCACCGACTCCATCATCGGCGTCATCAGCACCAACGCCGCGGGCATCCTGAACCCGATTACGGGCACGGCCGGCACGTTTACGTTCCGCGACAACTACGGCGGCAACCTGTGGCTGAAACTCGGCAACGACGGCCCGGCGGTCATCAGCGACGTTGACCTCGGGACGCCCCGGAGCGTCGTGATTGACCGGAACCTCGCCATCTGCGCGGCGAACGATTACACCGGCCCGACGACCATCCAGAGCCACACCACGCGGGCCTGTAACGCGAGCAGCCTCGGCATGGGCGGCGAGGTCACCGTGGCGAGTGGCGCCACGCTCCAACTGCGGGCACTCAACCTCACCTCGGGCAAGATCAACGTGAACACCGGCGCCACGCTTGCGATTTACCAGAGCACGCTCTCGTCGGACATCCAGTTCAACGGCGGCTGGGTCAACGCTCCGAGGGACGACGTGACGGCCAGCGGCCAGACCATCGATAACGGCGACATGCACTTCAACGTGGCCGCCGGCAAGACCCTGACGTTCGACAGCCCCGGCCTCGACATGAACGCCGACCGGATTATGGAAGTCGCGTCCGGCACGGTCCTGTTCGCGGGCAACGTAACCGGCGTCAAGAACATCACCAAGACGGGCGTCGGCACCCTGCGGATGGAAGGCGGCGGCAACCTCATCAACACCCTCGCTATCACGAGCGGCGGCGTCGTGATTACGCAATCGCCGCCTCTGCCTGCGGACCCGGCCCCCGTGACCGTCGCCGCCGGTTCGTTCTACACCGTCGGCCTGGCGGACCATGGCTACGGCGAAGTCGACATGGTCGCGTCCAACGGTGTCCTGGCTCTCGGCGAAGACAGCGTGACTGATCTCACGTTCCAAAACGCCAGCATGAGCCTGGGCGCCTATAACACCTGGGGCGAGACCAGCGTCACCCGCCTGTACAACGGCAACCTGACGCCGTTCAACAACGTGTACATGCTCGGCGGCGGCGCCGATCAGGCCGCCCTCGAAGTCGCCAGCACCCTCCAGGATCTGGACGTGGACAATAAGCGGACGGTCCAGATCGCCTGGCCCGGCGGCGGCAATGACCCGCTGCCGAAGGGCCTGGTCATCCTCAGCGGCGCGAACACCTTCACGGGCAACCTGGATGTCTACGGCCCGCTGGCCATCCCGGCGGGCGCTGACGTGGCCTCGGTCGTCGGCTTGGCAGCCGCTGTCAATGTGTATGACGGCGGCGCGATCGACTTCCGCGGCAACGACTTCTCCAGCCTGGTCCTGGCAGGTGTGGACCGGAAGTTGAACCTGTCGGGCGGCGGTGTCGCCAGCCATGGCGCCACCCTGACGGCCGCGGACGTGCTGGCCCTCTTCCCGAACCCGCAGCAGGATTACGTCCTGGGCGCGGGCGGGGTCGGCACCACGCAGATCGACGTGGGCGCCCTCTCTAGCGCCCTGGCCAATCTCACGAAGGTCGGCACCGACACGGTTGAACTGCTCGGTGACAATGCCGGCGTCGGCAGGACCACGGTAACCGGCGGCAGACTGATAATCGACACCTTGGGCTCGCTAGGCCTCTCGAACCTGTTGAGCGTGGGGGGCAGCGGCATTGCGCAACTGGTCACCGGCGGTGCGTTCGGCGGGTTCGTGGCTCTGGCCGACAAGGCTGAACTGTCGCTTGCCCCCGGCGAGACCCTGACCGTGGCGGGCCTGGCGTTCGCCTCCGGCACGCCGTCCATCGTCGGCACCGGCGCAACGCTCGACACGGGTGGGGCCTGCGTCCAGGGCAACGTACCGGTCGACCTGAAGCCCGGCGTGACGCTCCTCACCAAATTGGGCAGCCGCGCCGAGATGGGCAGCAGCCTGTTCAAGATCCGCGAGGGCTCGACCCTGAGGTTCACCAGTGCCACGCCCAGCACGGACAACGCGGCCATCGGCAGCATGTATCCAGGTGCCAGTATGGTCCTCGACGATAACCTGGTCCCGGCCGGACAGTGGGTGCGGATCGCACGTAACCCCACCACCGGCGGCCCGGGCATCAAGTTCGACGTCGATCAGGCCGCCTACGATGCCGACCCCGTGGGCGCGGTGTCCAGCCCGGACAACCCGTACCACATCTCGGTCGGTGCTGGCTACTGGTTGGAAATCTCGAGCGAGGTGGGAAGCCTCCAGACAGCGATCCTGACGGGCGAGTGCATGGACCATCGGCCGGTGGCCTGGATCCAGAAGGAAGGCCCTGGCGAAGTAAGGTCGGCCACCACCTGGAATCCGGGTCAGCCCGAGGCCAAAATGCTGGCCTGGATAGTGCAGGGCGGCACGCTCTCGTGCACCGCCGGTCCGTCAGGTCTCGGCATCACGGGCGGCTCCTGGATCTCGCTGGGCTTCCCCGAGAGGGCGCGCGACCAGCACCTCGAGGCCATGATTGTGAAGGACGGCGCGACCCTGGCGTGGCGTGGCGAGCAGGCCTTCCTGCCGGCCAGTTACTACGGCGGTCTGCCCGGTGGCGCCGAAGGCGACGGCTTCAACCCCGGCGAGTTCATCCTCGAAGACAACGCCACCCTCACCAACTACGGCACGTACCCGTTCATCATGGGCGTCCCGTATCCGGGCGGGGGCTTCCCCCTGTGGCCGACGATCCGCTCCAGCACCGGGACAAGCGTCCCGAACGTCACGATCAAGGGCAATGTAATGGCTCGCAGCGGTCTGGCGGTTGACACCAGCGTGCAGCACGGCGTCCCGGGCGGCCTGACGAACCTGACGGTCAGCGGCACCGTGCTGTTGAGCAACGACGTACCCGGCAATCCCGACGGCCTGAACGGCGTCGGCAACCTGACGCACACCGACGGCACGACGACCATCACGGCCGCCATGCCTAACATGAAGTCCATGGTCGTCACCAAGGGCAAGGTGGTCCTGGCGCCGACGGGCGCCGTTCAGGTCGGCACCAACAACGCCACCGCCCCGGTCGACCTGGCGAGCGCCGGCAACCTGTACGTCCAAAGCGGCTCCGTCGACATGACGAAGTCGGTCATCACGAGTACGGCGCCATTCACGGGGTTCCTTACTGGCCTCAATGCCGGCAGAATCGACGGCAACGGGTGGGATACCATGACGATCCCGGTCCTGTCCAATCATCCGGAAGGCCTCGCCGCGGTGGATGCGTCCTACGGCGGCGAGAACCAGGGGCCCTGGACCAATAACAACACCTGGTATTACACGGGCCAATTCTACGCTGATGGCGGAAATGTTAGTTTCATGGCCGGCCAGTATGACGATCACGTCCGCGTAATCATCGACGGAGTTACCAACATCGCAGACACGACATGGGCCAACACCACGTGGACGCTCAACTTGACCGCCGGCTGGCATACCTTCGAGGCCCGGTTCGGCCAGGGCGGCGGCGGCGTCGGCCCCGCCAACGGCCAGTTCTATGCCGTGGGGTACGATCCCCTGGGTCGGGGCTCCGGTAACAACGCCGATTACAGCCCCATTCCGGCCATCCGGTTCAGGGCGCCAGGCACTGACGGCATCGTGGCGGTGGACACAGGCGCCACGCTCAAGGCCAAGGCGCTCCGCATCAACAAGGCCGACGTGAAGGGCATGCTGGTCATCGGCAACGACGGAACCGACCGCGCCACCAGCACGGTGAAGATCCTGACACTGGCCGCGGACAGCCTGGGCAGCCCGACGGCCACGCTCGACGTGACCAACGGCGCGCTGCTGATTGACTACACCGGCCAGGCAAACCCCATCGCCGACGTGCAGCGGTGGATCAAGGCGGCGTACGACAACAACAACTGGGACCTGCCGGGCATCACCAGCAGCAAACTGCAGGCGGGCGGCGGCATGGATAAGAACAAGTACGGCGTCGGCTATGCCGACAACGCAACGCTGCCCCCCGGCAACAATTACAACGCCCTGCCCGAGAGCGACCCGAGCCACGTCTGGTTCGGCACGGCCAATGACCTGGTGCCGGCGCCGGCGGCGTCGGTCCTCGTCAAGACGACCTACCTCGGCGACGTCAACCTCGACGGCAAGGTCGACGACAAGGACGTGACCATCCTGGTCCTCAACTACGACAGGGGCCTGACCAGCAACAAGATGTGGCAGCAGGGCGACGTCGCCATGTACGACGGCAAGGTTGACGACAACGACGTCTCCGCCCTCGTCCTCAACTACGGCGAGGGCTGGAAGCCCGGCAAGGGCGCCCCGCTGGGCGACCTGAGCGCCGGCGCGTCGAACCTGTCGGCCGTGCCGGAACCGGCGACCCTGGCGCTCCTGGGTCTGGGCGGCCTGATGATCCTCGTCCGTCGGCGTCGTCGGCACTAACCTCTGCGGCCGCCCTCCGCGGCGGCCGCCGGAAACGGCAGCAGAAAAGGCCGCCCCTTCGGGGGCGGCCTTCTTTTTTGCCGCCGGGATGCGCCAGGACCGGCCGCCGTCACACGTCCAGGTCCGGCGGCCTTTCCTTCGGCGTTCGCGGGTGTCGCACGTCGCGCCCCTGGATCATGTAGATCACGTCTTCGGCGATGTTCGTGGCGTGGTCGGCGATCCGCTCCAGGTGCCTGGAGATGAGAATCAGGGCCAACCCCCGCTCGATGGCCCGCGGGTCGGCCATCATGTAGGTCAGCAACTCCCGCAGAATCTGGTTCTTGAGCGCGTCGACCTGGTCGTCCGTCATGATGACCGACTGGGCCAGGAGCACGTCGTCGCCGACGAACGCCTCGAGGCTCTCGCGGACCATTCTCCGCGCCAGGTCGGCCATCCGAGGGATGTCGATGAGCGGCTTCAGCGGCGCCTGCTGGGCCAGAACGTGCACGTTCTCGGTGATGTTGATCGCCAGGTCGCCGATCCGCTCCAGGTCGCCGTTGATCTTCGTGGCGGCCAGGATGAACCTCAGGTCGCTGGCCACCGGCTGGCGAGTCGCCAGGAGCCGCATGGCCTCCTCGTCGATCTCCATCTGGAGCCGGTTGAGTTCCTCCTCGTACTCGGGCACCTTCTGGGCCAGGCGCTCGTCGCGGCGCACCAGTTCGCTGATGGTCCTGTCGATCATGGTTTCCGCAAGCGCGGCCATGTGTATAAGTTTCTTCTTGAGTTCGTCGAGTTCCTTGTCGAACTTCCTGGGTTGCGTGCCCACGTCGGTCCTCCCTTCAAGGCTCCCCTGCCCCGCCCGCCGGCCGGGCCCCGTCGCCGCCCCGTCCGCCGGCCGCCCGTTCCATTATCCGTAACGCCCCGTCACGTAGTCTTCGGTGCGCTTGTCCGACGGGTTCGTGAAGATGCCGGCGGTCGGGCCGAACTCGACGAGTTCTCCGAGGAGCATGAACCCCGTCTCCTTCGAGACCCGCGCCGCCTGCTGCATGTTGTGCGTGACAATGATGATCGCGTACCGCTCCGCCAGCCCCCGCATCAGTTCCTCGATGTGCTCAGTGGCAATCGGGTCCAGGGCCGAGCACGGCTCGTCCATCAGGAGCACCTCGGGTTCGACCGCCACGAGCCGCGAGATGCACAGGCGCTGCTGCTGCTCGGGGGTGAGTTCGAGCGCCGGGCCGTGGAGTCTGTCCTTCAGGGCGTCCCAGAGGGCCGTGGCCCGCAGGCCGGCCTCCACGGCGGCTTCGAGGTCCGAGCCGGCCCGCATGCCGTGAACGCGAAGCCCGTACGCCACGTTCTCGAAGACCGAGAGCGGGAACGGGTTCGGCCGCTGGAACACCATGCCCACGCGCTTCCTGAGGCGCGTCAGCGGGTAACCCGGGTCGTAGATGTTCTGGCCGTCGAGCAGAATCTCGCCGCGGGTCCGGACGCCCCCGATCAACTCGTTGAGGCGGTTGAAACACCTCAGCAGGGTCGACTTGCCGCAGCCCGACGGCCCGATGATGGCCGTGATCGTCCTCGGCCGGATGGAGATATCGATGTTGATGAGGGCCTGGAACCTGCCGTACCAGAGGTCCAGCCCCTTCGCCTGTATCTTGCACTCCATCGTCGGCCCGCCCTAGCCGAAATGGCCGGTGATGTAATCGCCGGTCCGGTGATGCTTGGGGTTAGTGAACACCTGCCCGGTGTATCCGATCTCCACGAGTTCGCCCATGAGGAAGAAGGCCGTCCGGTCCGACGACCGGGCCGCCTGCTTCGTGTTGTTCGTCACGAGAACGATCGAGTATTTCGACTTCAGTTCCAGCAGCGCATCTTCGATCTTGGCGGTCGAGATCGGGTCCAGGCCCGAGCAGGGCTCGTCCAGCAGGAGGACCTCCGGCTCCAGGGCCAGCACCCGCGCCACGCACAGGCGCTGCTGCTGACCGCCCGAGAGGTTCCAGGCCAGGTCCTTCAGGCGGTCCTTGACCTCATCCCACAGAAACGCGCTCTTCAGGGCCCCTTCCACGATCGCATCAAGCCGGTCGCGCCCCGCGACGCCCGCCAGGCGCGGCCCGTAGGCGATATTCTCATAGACGGTCCACGGCAGCGGGATGGGCACCGCGTAGACCATGCCGACCCTCCGGCGCAGGGCCGCCACGTCGACGTC